>Ga0080004_1116617_pt1 | contig 82013 bp, 81 predicted proteins | sample WasSprMetagenome_FD_69207 | JGI IMG/M metagenome (GOLD analysis project Ga0080004, IMG submission 69207) | Sulfidic aquatic microbial communities from Washburn Spring, Yellowstone National Park, USA - WS (SPADES assembly) (version 2) | ecosystem: Environmental > Aquatic > Thermal springs > Hot...
ATGTCGAAAAAAAGCTTAGAACTATTGCCAAGCATCTGTATGGCTCGAGCAAAGGAAGCTTATCAAAGGTTGTTGAAGATGCGTTAGAAAACTATTTTTTAACTTTGAACAAGCCCGCTAACAGCGATAAAAAGATCTTCAAAGCAATAAAAGAAGATCGTGTAGTAGCAGAAGCTAGTACATTAGAGGAGTTGGCATCAATTTTGAAGAAAAAGGGAATTGAAACAAGAGGATTAAGGATAGTTTCTACGAAGTTAATCAGGCCGGTAGTTCATGGTGGTTATAGGATTAAGTAAAACGCTTTCGTAGCTAAAGTGTTGAAGTTATAAGAAAAATTTAAATAGTTCTATTTCGTAAAGTATTGCATGAAATCAGAGAATCGTTTTGAAAGACGTTCAGAAGTTTTAGAAGCTATTGCCAAAGACAAAACACTCCAAAAACTTGGGCAGTACTTTCTTGAGAAAAGAGGAGCAGAAGCAGGCGCTCCTAGTCTTTATTCCTATGCTGCTCAAGTTCTGCGATTCTGCGAGTACTTGAACAAAACACCAGAACAAGTTATTGAAGAAGCAAAACAAGGAACGCTTGTTATATATGATCCAGAAACTAGGAGTGGCGCTTTGGAAGACTATAAACTTACGCTCCTTTCTAGGAAGCCTTCAAATGCAAGCTTACGCGTCATGCTTGCTTACATAAAAGCATGGCTTAAAGCTAATGGAGTAAAAGTAGACTTCAGCAACTTTGTGCTTCCAAAGACGAAGTTCAGAGAAAAAGACGAAGTACCAAGCGAAGAAGTTCTTAAGTTGCTCATGAACAATGCGACATTAAAAATGAGAACCGCGATTGCAATTTTAGCTAGCAGTGGAATTAGAGTTAGTGCGCTTCTTGGTTTAAAGCTAAAAGACGTTGTTCTCGACTATGATCCAACAACAGGCATAAGCAAAATAGTTGTTCCTGAAGAACTAAGCAAAAATGGTTTTTCCTATATCACGTTCATGAGCTCCGAAGCTACTAAGTTGCTTAAGCAGTACCTTGAGTATAGGAAGAAGAACTTCAATGAGCAAATCAATGAGGAAAGCCTAATTATTAGTCGTAAAAGAATGAGGTACCAAGCTTTTGGAATGGCTTGGAAAAGGCTTCTTAAAAAATGCGGCCTTACTAAGAAGAGTTACAAGTACCATGTTTATCATATTCATGTCTTAAGAAAATGGTTTAGAACGAAAGCAGAAGAGCTTACGCCTTCAATAAGAGAACGCTTACTAGGACATAAAGGTGGTTACTTGGACGAGAGCTATTTTCGTATAACTGAAGAACAGTTGCTAAACGAGTACAAGAAGATCCATGCTAATTTACTAATACTTGAAGGACCAGGTGAAACTTTGAAGATTGCAAAAGAGCAGAGCAAAGCTGCAATATCAACGTTAGAAGCTTTAGCTAGAACCGCACTTCTTTCACAAGGTGCAAAGAAAAGAGAAGTTGAGGAAAAGATTGCTGAACTTAAACAACTTTTAGAAAGGAATCCTGAAGAAGCTAGTAAGCTAGTCTTAAGTTGGCTTCAGAAGTGAGACCATGAAAGTAAGAGTTGTAAAGGCAAGCGAAATTGCAAAGCTTATTGCGCAGTCACAAGAAGGAGATGAAACTGCTTTAATATTTGGAAAGATTTTTGAAGAATGCTACACTTATGCTACCTACCTTCACGAGGAAAACTTTTATTTTCATGCTCCTACCAATAGAACATTTGTAAAAAAGGTTGCTGCTGAGCTTAAAGCTCATAACATATACTCAAAGGAACTTGCAAGGAAGGCTTACAAAATGTATTCTGCTTTGCTAAGAGCAGGCGTTAAAGGTAGAAAACCAAAAACACAGTTTAAAGAGTACAACGATATTTTAATTGCGGCTCAACCTGACCTCGAAGATAGTGAAAACTACTATGAATTCAAAACGTATCCAATAAACGATTATGCGAGAGCGCAATGCAAGGTTTTCTCTTATGTTCTTGAACAACCTGTAATTTTAGTTGGTTTAAAAGAAGATGAAAATGGCTATATCAACTTTGAAAAAGAAGTCGTAGACGCAGAAAACTTTGTTCTTCCTGAAATACCTCCTACGTTAGGAGAACTTGAAGAAGTATGCGATGAGTGCGGCCTTCCTTTGAAGTACTGTACATGCGACAAATTTTCTTTTCTTGAAGGAGAAACCGAAGAAGAAAAAGAAGAAGATTTTAACTTTTAAGGCTAGTCTTTCCTAACTAGATTTAGAAGAGCTTTCTTAACTTTAGACCAAGTGAAGAACAATTGGCAAACGAGTATAGAAAGGCAACACCTAACAATCTTTGAAACTACAAGCTTAGAAGAAATCAAAACACAGCTTTTAACTTGGCTAGGGTTTTAATAAAGGATGAAAGTAAGATTGCGCAGATTGAACAACTTTTAAAGAAGAAGCATACTGAAGAAGCAATAGTTGAACTGAGAAAAATTGTTCAACAGAACAGCTACGAATACAAGGCAGTTAGCGTTAACGAGCTTATCGAACACTTAAAAAATGGTTGGGAGATTGTTAAAGAAGTTGGTGGGTCTCAAGTTATAATAAGGAAGGCAAAGGTTTAGGATTACTAAAAAGAGCCTTTCTTAATGACGAAAAATTTCTTAAAAAAGGCTAAAGTAAAAAATAAAAAATAGCTAGTTGTCGAAATTCTACCTTTTTTTTAGAAAAAAAGTTATAAGAAAGCCCTTACAATTATTTTCTGGTGAAAAAGAAAATGAGTAACCAGACTACTGAAGCTAAAGAGAAACCATACGAACTGTTTTCACCTCTGTACATTACATTTCTGGTTATATTAATGTACATTTCTGTATTCTTCTCTTGGACTTCCGAAGCAGCAATTGGAAAGGGTGGAATGGTAACATGGTTTATACCCTACTTTTACTTTTTTCTCCTTCTTGAATTTCTTGGCAAGATCAGCCCACGATTTAGACTAAATCCTGCACAAATTATAGCTTTATTAATCCCACTAACTTATGCGGCAGGTAAATCTTACTTGTCTTTCGGTGCAGCTGGTGAAAGTTGGTTTAATATTCAAAATTACTTTATATGTGCTACAGTAGGTGCGCAAGTTGTTTCCGACGCATACAAAACAGCAATAAGAACTCTTCCTTCGTTTTTTATACCTCATAGTGATTTAGCGGTTCAAATAGTTTGGAATGGCTTATCTGCTGGTCAGTCTATTCCATGGGACATTTGGGTCGGTCCAATAATTACATGGGCTTTAGTATATATTACCATGAATGTGCTTAATATAGGTTTAGGTTTCCTGTTACTTGGCCCACAATGGACTGAAGTAGAACATTTAGTTTTTCCATTAAGTGTTCCTTCAATATATGCTATAGAACAATTCACTTCTCGAGATGAACAAGGGCATAGTAAGCTTTTCTCTATATCTCAAAACAAAGTTTTCTGGGCTTTCTTTGTAATTGGTTTCATTGTGTCATCTTTTCTTCTTACTGCACAAGTATTTCCTTCTATAGCGCCGTCATGGTTGGGTCCTTACTGGGTAGCGTTCGGTATACCCCAGTTACGTAGCTACTTAAATCCACTTTTGCCTGGGGCGGACTTCATGGTTTGGTTTGTCTTTATGCAGGCCATTCTAATGGTTCTTTTACCTTATGAAATAATGATAACTTCGCTTGTCACTTTCGTGTTAATCCAAATAATTTATGGTCCATTAGCTGTTAGACTTGGTTGGATGACTTACTCTCCTGGAGCAACTTACTCGAACTATGGAAATATGTTGCCTTTTCCCTATCAGAACTTTGCTATAAATGGATTAAGCATAGGATTCGCCTTATATCTACTTTGGTCTATGAGAAGCAGATTCAAAACAATTTGGGACTCTTTAACGAAGAGGGATACAACAATTGGTGATTTGTCTGTAAGGCAAGCAACTTTGGTAACTATTGCAAGTATAGTCTTAATGCTTGTGATAATGGTTGCTATTGGCATACCCATAATAATAGCTCTAGTTATTCTAGCTCTTTATGTTCTATATCAAGTTACGGCTACAAGAGTCATGAGCGAAATATGGTGGCATCAGCCAGTTATAATGCCCTGGCAATGGCAACTTTACTATCCTATAGGTGCTTCTCTTGGGTATTGGAATTGGAATGCTCCTCAGAACAATCAGGCTCTGATGGCTACTAATATCATGATGGCTACATTAGGAGATTGGAATGGACCAAGACAAACAATCTATTCTACTGCTTCAACTACTTGGGTATATTGGATGGCTAAAAGACTTAAGGCTTCAATAAAGCAAACATTCATTTGGTACATCTTGGTAGCCATTCTTAGCTGGCCTGTAGTTATAGTGTTTCATGTGTTTATGCTAAGTCACTTGGGTGCGTCTCACTTAGGCCGGGCTGCTACTTATCAATCGTGGCCTTCCAATGTTATGACGATGGGCATAACAGCTTTAACTCAAAACATATACTCTGGATTTAGTTGGTCCTTAAATTACTTCTTTGCAATAGCTGGAATTGTATTAATCTGGATCTTGATGTACTTAAAGAGCTATCCTTGGTTTGGATGGTTCAATCCTGCAGCCTTTATAACGACGATGTGGCTACCAGACTGGATGTGGTTTACTTCTTTAGTTGCTTTAATCATAAAGTACGCTTCCTATAAAGCCTTAGGAGCTAGAAAAACAGAACAATACTTAGTACCTGCAGCATCTGGAGTAGCAATAGGTTTTGGTGCTCCGTTTCTTTTTACTGGTCTGTACTTGTTCTTAACGTTAGTTTGGCCAACAATAGTTACCTTCTGGAGATAGAGGTGCGCATTCTAGCCTGAAAGAGTATTGTATCCTCTTTATTTTTTTATTTCTCTTCAGTAAAATTTTTAAATAGATTTAAAGGGAGTGAGTTGTATTTATGAAGCAAGCGGAAGAAGGAAGTGAGTTAAAGTCTGGCTTAACTTGGAGAACATTAGTTGTAATAATAATATCCGGTCTAATTTTTATACCAGCTTCAACATTTCTTTCGCTCTTAACAGGTGGTACTTTAGGTGATGTAGCCGTAATCTTCATGAGTTTTCTAGTTTCAGAACTTCTTTCTTTTCTAGGACAGGGTTTGTCAAAACAGGAAGCGCTTATACTCTACTACGGAATTGGAGCAGTTAGTGGCGCCTCATGGTCTTTCGCTATTCTAATAATCCAACGAGCTTACTTTATAAACTCGCCCTTTGGATGGTCTTTTAAGGTAAATGGTACTCCTATTGCTCTTTTAGTTCCAGTTTGGATGGCTCCTAGTTATGGTTCAAAAGCATATGAATTAAGAAACCTCTTTGATCCTGTATTTCTACCCACTATTTCATATTATTTTACAATGGCACTTCTTTCAATTATCGCAGAGTATTCACTAGCAATGTTAATTGCAAAAATTTATGTCGAATCAGAAAAACTTAATTTTCCATTTTCTCAAGTTGATGTATCCTTAGTTTCATTCTTAACGGAACCCAGTACTGAAATAATTGGTATTCTATCGGCTACTCTCTTAGTTGGATTAGTTTACAGTGCTGCCGTATTTCTCCCCCCTTACTTAATTGGTGTTACTCTAATCCCTATACCTTTTTTTGATCTTACTCAAACAATTCAAGGTATTCTTCCCGGCTTCATATTTGTAATTCCAACTATGCTTAGTGCTTACGTCGGCGGATTTATGGTACCGCTAGTTCCAGCTATTTATGTTTTTATTGTAGCTACTGTGTTAAACATTTTTAATTCTCTTTTCATAACAACATTTCCGAATGTGTTTCCTGAGTGGAAAGCAGAATACTTTCCAGGAATGGGCGCAGTTGCAATAAGTACAAGAACTTTTGCTAGAGTTTGGTTCGCTCCTTCTCTAGGGTTTGGAATTGGTGCCGCGATTGTAACGGTTTTTAAATCAAGAAAGGCTATAGCTTCTTTGCTAAAAACACTTTTTAAGAAGGAAACCTCAAGTTTAGGTTTTCCATCAAACTTAGTTCTTATGACTATGTATCTTACTTCTACTCTTTCTTCCGTCTTATTGTTTCATGTGCTAGTTCCTCAAGTACCTGTCTGGGTCCCTCTTTTTGCATCTCCTGTAATGAGCTTCATTCAAGCCATACTGATAGCAACTACTCAGGGCGTTGTAGGATATGGTGTAGGTCTTCCTAGCTACTCATGGCATACTCTAGTATACTTAACTAATTATAATGGTTACGCTGGATTTACAGCTCCTCCTGTTATAGTTGGTGGTGCTTCAGGAGGCTTTGCCCAACACACAAAAGCTTGCTTAATGACTAAAACTAAACCTACAGACCTGGTTAAGCTGATGGTTATTTCAGCAATCCTTTCTTATTCAATTGGATTAATTGTCATAGGTTACTTATGGAACATAGCTCCAATTCCATCTGCAGCTTATCCTTCCACAATCTATAGTATGCCATCAGCCGTTATTACTACTGGCTTCATTATAACAAGGCAACTTCGTGTTGATGTTCCAAGAGTACTCATACCTGCTGGAATTGTTATGTTTTGCTTGTCTCTAGGTGAACTCCTTTCAAAATTTGGTTTTCCGTGGTCAAGTTATGGTTTTATCGGAGGTCTTTTCTACGGGTGGTCGGGTGCGCTTAGTATGCTGATAGGCTCCTTTATAGGAAATGTTTTGCTTGCTAAAGTTGTTGGACGAGAAAGGTGGAACAAAATAAAAAGTTTAATAGTCGTTGGTGAAGGACTAGGAGAAGGGATAATCGTCATGCTTATAACAATAATAGCATTGTTGGCAAAGTCCTCCTGGATATGGCCATGGTGAGGTGATGAGAAATTGAAGCAGGGTAAACTCTTTACAATAATAGGAGCTTTTACCTTACTGTTTATTCTCATTTTTATTCCTCTCTTTACTGTGAATGCAAACTTTGTTGCAAGTAAAAATATTCTTTCGTTACAAACCTCATCAGCAGAAGAGATAAACATCTCTAATATAAGAAATTTTGTTCGTATCTTTACAGGCTTTAAATCAAGAGTAGATGGATATCCTGGTAATTATAAAGCTGGTAATCTGATAGCTGATTTCTTTAGATCCTTAGGATTAAAAGTTATTGTTCAGAATTATAGTGCAGCCATTCCTTATGACAGTGGTAGTCAGATAGTAATAGAGCATGGCAATAGCTCTATTAAAGTGCCTGCGTATGCGTTATGGCCCAATGGTGTTCAAGCCTCTTTTACTCCTAGAGCTGGATTAAGTGGTAGGTTAGTGTATGTTAAAGATGGCGACCTCAATGAATTTGATGGCAAAGCTATGAATAATACAATCGTTTTAATGGACTTTAATTCTGGAAGTAATTGGTTAAATGCAGCAAAACTTGGAGCAAAGGCTGTTATTTTTTTAGCTAATAACGAAACAAACTCTTATGAGGCTCTTACAAAAGCCACTCCAGTTCCAATCTATGTTCCAAGGTTGCTCGTAAATAGTAACTTCTCTAATTTACTTCTTTCTTATGCAAAGAATCAGTCTGAAGTTACTATTTATTCCAATATTAGCTGGAAGAATATAATAGGACGAAATATAATAGGAATTATAAATGGAACAGAATACCCTAATGATGTAATCGTGATAACTGCTCATTATGACTCTTGGGGTATAACTCCTGCCTTAGCGCCTGGTTCAGAGGATTCTTTAAGCATTTCTTCTTTACTAGAAATCGCTAGGCTGTTCTCCATTCATAAGCCAAAGAGAACAATATGGTTCGTAGCGCTCTCTGGCTATTGGGAAGGCTTAATTGGACCCTCTAATTTCGTAGAAACAAACTTGTTTAACGAAAATAATGGAAAAGCGTTTAAGATATGGTTAACACTAGATTTAAGTATTTCGTCCCAAACCAACAAAATAGATGCTGTTTACATGGGCTACTGGAACAATTTCTGGAGCGATAGCGCTGCAAGAGCTTCATTATATTTATCTTGGTTTGAACCCAAAGCTGAATCTTATCTATCTCAAGCTGGTTTTGATCCAAATATTATAAGGTATAACTTTATGGGTTCATTTGACTGGGGAACTCAATCGGTACCGTATATTTCAGTAGCCGAGCTCATTTCTCAAACAGGATCTATAGGAGTTTCTTTTCTTACACAGTATTCAACTAACTATCATTACTTTTCGTTTATGGATGATGAACCTTTTGTTGAGTGGGGTAATGTTGTTCCTCAAATAAATGCAATATACACAATAATAAATGGTTTTGCTAATGATCTAAACTGGCAACTAGACTGGGCTCAAGTAAGTCCACAAAGGATGAAACTTACTTCTGGTGGTCTCATTTCGTATATTACGTTAAATGGAAAAGTAGTTGAATTTAATATAACTACGGGGTGGTATACTCCTGTTTCTGGTGCATTAGTTCGCATGTATACTCCAAGCATGCGAGATTCTTACTTGTACTGGCCATTTTTGTCTAGGTACCTTTTTTCTAGCGAGAATGGTGGTTTTACTTTCTTTGGTTTGTTACCGAATTATGGTTGGGGTTTTGATGCTTGGAAGTTTAATGATACGGATGGTAGCATTGAATATGCTGTTGACAATGGTATGTATGGAACTGCAGTCGGAATTTCTGGTGGTATTTCAAACACAGTGTCTCCTCTTGGGCATCCTTGGCAAGTCTTACTTCCTGTTTTTAAATGTACTACAATTACACTTTTCGATGTTATAAACCCACAAACTTTTTCTAGGGCTCAAATACCAGATGTTAGATCACTTGGCTCATTTAATTCTTTAGCGTTTTCTGTTTCTGTATATGATTTCAGTAGTAGATCGATTCCAGTATTTTACGGTTCGTATCTCGCTCCAGCGTATGACCAAGCAGTAGTGTTCGTAAAACCTGGCTCCAGAGTAACGATCGCACTAAGTGGACAACCGGTTGCTGGATACCAGCAAGTTTCTTTCCCTTTAGTTGTTCTTGTGAACAATACAGTTTCAAACCCTGAGGGATTTGGATACTTAGTTAAAGATCCCTTGACAATTACGTCTACTGCCCTAAAAGCTGCTAAAGAAATGTATATCCTAACCAATTATCGATACAGCTTACTAAAAATTCATAATGCTGTTTCTCCTGGTGCCGAGTTGCTTCTTAATTATAGTAAAGAGTTTCTAAGTAACGCATTGAAATATTATGCTGAAAAAAATTATAGCTTAAGCTACTCTTATGCTATGATGGCTCTTTCTTCAATCTCTACAGCATATTCCATGCAAGTCATGCCTACATTTCGTGATACTTCAACTTCAATACTTTTCTTTGGATTCCTACTTTTGCCCTTTAGTATAGCGTTTGAAAGCTTAGTTTTTCATTCCAGTGGCACTAAAAAAGTTATTCTTATCTCAGCAACTTTTGTGTCAATACTTTTCATTTTTTACATGATACATCCTGCATTTAGTATAATTGCTAATTCTACGATATCTTTACTTGGTGCTGGGCTAGCAATCTTTACTACACTATCGGTACTCCTATTTATTGGAAAAATAAATGATTTGCTTAGGTCAATTTCTGAGAGATACGTTGGAGTTCATGAAGTGGGAAAGGAAACAACTGCAGCAGTTATTCATTCCTTACTAACTTCAACAGAAAATATGAGAAGAAGAAAACTATTTACTTCATTAACATTGAGTATAATAATAACAGTTGCAATAGCAAACACTGCGTTAACTTCTACTTCGATTGGAATTGGTACTTCAACAACCACCGTTTATGGTACTAACATATTACCTCAAAATAAAATACTCATAAAATCTTCTTACGCGCTTCCTCCCAACGTACTGGATTACTATCTTCTACTTATTGCCAACTTGGACAAAGGAAAAATTGTAGCTAGCCCAAGAGTATGGTATTATCCACAGGCAGTTTATCCACTTGGATGTGCTCCTCCTATTATTGCTCACGGGAAAAATTTAACAGTTCCAATAGTATTTCTAGGCTTATCAGAAAGTGAGGCTAACTCTATATTTAAAAACATAACAGTTTCTGGTAATGCTGTTTTTGCTTCATCTAACTCAGCTATTATATCCTCTCAAGTTGCAGATACTTTGAATTTAAAAATAGGTGATAGATTCAAAGTACTAGGATTACCAGAGGAATTTGAAGTTGTTGGTATATTTAACAGTAGTGCTCAATTTCCATTTGACGTAGATGGACTTTCACTTTTACCTATTGATCAGAGCTACTCTCAGACAATAAGTAGGGGAATCGTACCTCCTCCTTCTGAGCAGATTATTCTTCCAGAACCAATATTCCAAAGTTTCGTTATCATAGTTCCATGGAAAACTGCTTATAGGCTTGGTGGGTATATCGCAAGCGTTTCTTTTCTCTTTAACTCAACAAGTTATGAAGAACTACTAAGCATGGCTAGTACAATCGCAATCAACACTTTCTGGTCTCCATTTGTTGGTTACAATGGTAAAGCTTTTGGCATTGTAAGAATACCTACTTTTATTTTCTTAGGATACACCTTTTTAATTCCAATATTTATAATTTCTGCTGTAGAAATTGTAAATGCGTACATATCAAACGTAAAATCAAGAATAAAAGATATCTACGTGTATTCTGCTGTTGGGTTATCTCCAATGGGAATCTCATTAATGTTCATCTCCGAATCACTAATCTATGCATTAATTGGCGTAGTAGTTGGATATGTTCTTGGGTTTGCATTCAATCAATTATTTATATCCTTTGGAATGCTTCCAAAAACATTTTCGTTCAATTTTTCTTCATTTTTCGTTTTAGTCTCACTCTCCTTAATTATTGTAGCAAGCCTTATTGGTTCGATTTATCCTTCTATCGTCGCAGCTAGGATGATAACTCCTTCTTTAGAGAGAAGATGGAAGATACCAACTAAACCTGAAAAAGATGTTTGGGAAATTCCTATGCCATTTAGGGTTTCATCTAAAGAGGAAGGAGTTGGGATCTTGAGATACCTCTCTGAATTTTTCAGAGAGTTAGGATATCAGAGACCTGGATACAGAGTTTATGAATCTCCAGTTCTAAGTAGTGATCTAAAAACTTTACGAATGATCGTTAATTTAATTCCAATAGAGTATGGCATTTCTCAAGAAACTCAACTTGAACTTGTTGAGTTAGAAGACAAAACTTACTCATTTATACTAAGATTGAGAAGAAGGAGCGGAGATCCAAAAGTGTGGCAAGCAAACAATTACTACTTTATTGATGACTTAAGAAAGCAGTTGTTACTCTGGAGAAGTCTTAAAGAAGATGTAAAGAAAAAATATCTAACATAAGAAGGTGATGATGGTACTGAAAAACACTAAGCACAAAGAAAAACCGCCCTTGGAAGTAATCCAGTTAAAAAATTATGTTGAAGAATGGGATACATGGAAAGATTACCTTGTAATAAAAACTTCGAGTTTGACTTTCCAGCAATTGTTAATAAAAAAACAAAGGATTCCGTTGTCCTTTGACTACTCTTGGATACTCGTTGGAGTTCTCGACGCTTCGTCACAAGTTACTGAAGTTAAAAACATCAAACAAGTTTACAAATTACTAAAGACAAATGAAACAGAATTAAGGTGGATAAGAAGAGGTTTCTTAAAGGAAATTCCCATTTTTTACGTCATCAGCAATGAAAATTCAGAGAAAAATCTTTCAGAGATTCTAAACTCAAACAAGGAGTTGATTAAACTTATAAAAGAAGTTGACCCTACAAGTGTACGTATCTTTTTAGAAAGCATGAGTCCAGATGACTTAGACAAAATAACTTCGGACCAAGACCTTGTTCAAGTGAGCAAAAAATATGAAGAGAATCCTTCTAGAATTGTTTGGAATACATTAGTTAAAAGGTTGACTTACCCCAGTCCTTGGTCTAATAAAATTCTGCTCAATTGTATCAAAATCATCGAAATAATTTCTCAAACTCTTCTGGAGTTTACAAAAAAAGCTTTTTAATTTTTGGTTAGCCTTTTTTATTTTAAAATGAATCTTGATGTATATAGTAGTAGTATGAAACTTAAGTTAACAGAGCACGTAGGTGAAGGGGAAAGACTTAAATAAGAAGCTTACTTATATTTGTTACTATGAGCAAGTACAACGTAATTTTTGTAGTGCTGGATAGCTTTAGACAGGACCATATTAGTTTTTACAACAAAGGAGAAAGAATATTTAAGAACGTAGCAGCATGCAAAACTCCAAATTTAGATAAATTTGCGAGAGAAAGTGTGGTCTTCCATAATGCTTACCCTGTAGGATTGCCAACAATTCCAGTAAGAACTGAACTTATGACTGGGCAGTTTACTCTCCCTTATAAGCCTTGGTCTCCAATGTATCCTACTGAAATTACGATAGCCGAGATTCTAAAGCGTGAAGGCTACGTAAGTGGACTAATTACAGACACCTACCATTTGTTTAAACCTGGAATGAACTTCCATAAAGGCTTCGATTCGTTTGTATGGATTAGAGGACAAGAGTACGATGCCTTTAACTCAGCACCTCCAAAAAAGAAAAATGTAGAAAACTATGTGAATAAGAGCTATAGTGAGCAATGGAAAAAGCTTGTTGCCCGATTCTTAGCAAATACTGAAGACTTTGAGAACGAAGAAGACTGGTTTCCTGCTAAAGTTTTCAATGAGGCAATAAGATGGCTCAGAAACAACAAAGTGCATGAAAAAATTTTCTTATGGGTAGATAGCTTTGATCCTCATGAACCTTGGGATCCTCCAGAAAGATTCGACATTTACACAAGCAGAAATTATAAAGGGAAAAGACTAATTTTACCAATGGGAGGAGAAGCAAAAAGTTGGGCAAGCGAAGAAGAAATTGACTACATACGCGGTTTATATGCAGGAGAAGCTAGCTTTGTAGACTATTGGTTTGGAGTATTCTACGAAGAACTAAGGGAACTTGGCTTTCTAGAAAATTCAGTCATAGTAGTTCTTGCAGACCATGGTCACCCTTTGGCAGATCATGGAAAATTCTTAAAAGGAGGAGATAGACTATACAATGAGTTACTAAAAGTTCCATTTATGGTTAGATTACCTGGAGGAGAAAATGCAAGAGAAACCAAAGCAATAGTACAATTTCCAGACCTTCTTCCAACAATACTTGAACTCATCGGCTTAGGAAATGATATAGCTTCAATGCATGGGCGAAGTTTCTTACCAGTGTTACTTAATCAAACAGACGAGCATCGCAACTATGCAATCTCAGGCTACTATGAAGCTGTTGATAGATGCATCCGTAACCAAGAGTGGAGTTATATACAAAGACCAGAAGGACAATCTGATGAGCTTTACAATTTAGTAGAAGATCCAAAAGAAACGAAAAATGTAATAGACGAAAATCCGAATGAAGCTAAAAGACTAGCATTAGCGTTTGGAGCATACTTCAAGAAAGTTGAAAGCAAATTTGTTAAGGGAATTCAAGGGAAGTATGAGCTTTCTTAAAAAGAGCCGATTAAAAAAGTTACAATCCAGCTCATTCAACTACTAGCTTTGAAAAGATAATTCTAGATGGAAACAAACTAACTAGCTCCATCCTTTCCACAAATTAATTAAGAATTCTTGTTTTTTAAGGCTTCAGCATTTTCATAGCTTCATACTTTAGTATATAAATTTCAATACTTTTAGATCTTCTTCGTTGTTTACAGAATACTTCAATGTTGCAATACTAAAAGAAATAAAAGAATGGATACCTACTTTTTCTTAATTCACCGAGAGATGTGTAGTAGACTGTTGTTTTAACAGTTCCATCCTTTGCTTCTTCAAAACTCTTACACTTACATTCTTGGAGACATGCAAATAATTGAGAGGTAAAGCTCTTTGTAGAGACTGTCAACTTAAGGCCACCCACGATGCTATCCATCGCTCTGAATAGGAACCTTAGGTTCCTATCCTCTAGTTACTTGTAGTGCTATAACTTCACCACTCTTTACTTCTCTAGCTGCCCAAAGATAGGCTTTCTTAGCAAAATTAAAGATTACAGTCTCATCTGCAGTTATAAATCCTCTTCTCTTTATTTCAACGTTAAGAAAAAGTTCACCAGCTTCTAAATACCAAAGAATATAGCTGGCCTATGCTTACCTTCAATTTCTACTTCACCTAAGTACTGTTCGAGGGTAAGCATGGGCCTATAAGCCTTAAGTTGACAGTCTCCATGCTCATGCTCAGTACATTAGATTTATAAAGTAGTAACTTGCTTTAATCATTAAGATAATTTTTTATTGAAGTGTTCTCCTTTTTAGTCTGCGGAATACCAATAGTTAAATCAGCAAAAAAGAAAGCTAGTCTCTTTTGCCTTCAAAAACAGCAATATATTCTTTGCTAAGAATGTAAAACTTTTATCGTAGTAGTTTTCCTCTTTAACTTCAAAAAATTTTATTTTATAAAGTTTTCAGCTTTTCTTTTGAACTAAAACTTTCTTTATGTTTGAAACATCAACTGTGTCAGAATATTTTTCCTCACCTTTGCTATAGACTATCTCAAACTTGAATTTATCAATCCTCTTTATATCTTCTAAGACGAGGTTTGATCCATAGTTAGTTAGGAAAAATTTGTAACTTAGGAAAGCGTTCTTAATATTCAACCTTCTATGAACTAGATCAAAAGTGCCTTCGTAGTATACCCCTTTGTTGTTATCAATTCCAACCTCAATAATTCCAAAAGTAATGTATTTCATGTTTACAACTTTTAAGTCTAAGCCAAAGTGCTTCGAAAGAGCATAAGAAAGTTGTTTAATGCTTGGAACTAGTAAAGGTCCGTTGATCTTCCTAGAAACTCTGTCTACTACTATCATGAATTCTAAATCCTTTCCTTTAAAAAGAAAAAGGAAGCTATTCTTATCTTTAGCTAACGTACGAGCAGAAAAGTTTATCTCGTTCTTACTTACTTCGTTTTTTAAATAGGCTATAAGGGTTTTTCGTGACAACTCTAACGCCTCTTTCTCAGATAACTTTCTTTGAAACAAAATTTTTCTTATTCTTAGGTATACGTCTCTAGAATACTTCAAAAAACCAAGAACTTTTAATTTTAAGGCTTCTTCAACGATCCTTAAGCGATGAAAGATAGATGGGAATGCTAAGTAAACAGAGCTTTTAGATAGAAACAGAACAAGAATGATATAAGAAGTATAAACCATTTCATTATTCAAGAAAATATCAAGTAAAAATTTGGTAACAAATGATAGCATCAAGTAAAAAAGTGAAACCAAAAGTAATTTCAGAACTTCCTTTTTTACATAGTCACTTCTTTCAAGAATATAGAAGAGAATACCTTCCAATGAACATGCCAGAAAAGTTAAAACTAAGTCTTGAGGAACCGCTTTCAATAGGAAGATTAAAGTTATGCACATCATGGAAACGGAGATAATTGTAGCTTCTAGTGCTTCTTCAAAGCCTAAGAATGTTTTTAACTCACTCAACTATCTTCTTCCTGCTTCTACTTTTACATAAGAAATAAGTTTTAAGCTTTCTGAGCGTGCCTTTACGTAAAAAGCAGAAAACTTTAAATCGTTAAGGTTTACTAAAGTGCATATGAATAAGCTAAAAGTTGGAGCTCAACTAATAATCTGGGGAAGGCGACCTGAAGAAAACCTTGAAAGCGTTCTAATTGAGGTAAAAGATGCTGGCTATGAAGGAGTAGAAACCTCACCTGAATTAATCTTAAAGTATGGATCTAAAGCAAAAGAACTTCTAGCTAAGAACAATTTAAAGCTTGTTGCGTTGCACACGGGGATTGGAGAATTAAACAAGGTTGAACAAGCACTAAAACTTCTAAAAGAGTTTGAAGGAGAATACTTGACTTTTAGTGGGCCTGGTGGAAAAGGAGCTGAAGAAGATTACTTAAAGTGTGCCGATTTTTTAGATAGTGTAGGAAAAATTGCAAAAGGTTATGACGTAAAGGTTTGCTACCATAACCATGGGCACGAAATAGCTAATGATCAAAAGGGAATAAAGTTGATAATCCAAAATACCAACCCAGAACTAGTAAAGTTATGCGTTGATACATACTGGGTTAAGTTTGGAGGCTCAGATCCTCTTAGCTTTATTAAGGATAACAAAGACAGAGTTGCTTACCTCCATCTTAAAGATGGATCAGAAGAAGACATGAAAAATAAAAGATTCTCTGAGCTTGGAAGGGGATCTATAGACTTTCCATCTATCCTTAGCTTTGCAACTCAACTTAACATGAAGTGGGTGGTTGTTGAACAAGATTGGACTTCAAGAAGTCCATTTAAGAGTATGCTAGAGAGCAGGGAGTACTTAAGGAAAATTGGATACTGAGCCATTTACTCAATTCAAAGTAATAAACTTTAGAGTACGATAAAAGGTTGCCTCAAAAAGGATAGATTTCTTTTAATAACCTTACTACTTGGTCTTTTAAAAAAGGTTTGCCTTATAATTACTGCTATTGTTAACTTAATGTTTTCTAGGCTAAGGATTCTTTGATTCAAAGATTAGCTTTAAACCTTTTCAGCTGAGTGGAGATAAAAAAGAATAGTGTTCATGCTATAATTTTAGAGCCTAAGTTACTTCCTATAGGTGAGTCAACTACTTTTGCTGAGCCTAATTCTGTAGACCTCTTGTTAAAACGCTTATAGAGTACCGTAACAAAGGAGACGTAACACTAGTTACGACGATGTCTCATGATGAAAATACTTTCAGTAACAACTAAGAAATTAAACATACTGAACTACGAGCAAAAATTTTCTTTAGCTGAAACTAGACTTTATGTTTTTAAGTTAGATTTGTTAAACTTTAATAAGTATGATTGCTTCTTATTACTATAGCTAGGAAAAATAGCAAGAGTATAACAAAATCTATGAGTGCTAAAAGTAAGTCTAAAAAGGAAGTTTCTATGTTTGGAATAATGATGTCTATGTGTTCAACTATTACTTTAAAGAAGTATAGCCCGAATGCACCTAAAACAAAAAGAAGCCTTTTTTGTCTACTTCTATAGTAGGCTGACGTTGAAATCAATAAAAGGATGAGAGCAAACAATCCTGATCCTAGTTTGAGTAATTCTACTATGTCAATTCCTTCGATCATCTTGTTCCACCTCGTTTTCCTTATAGTTCGACAGATCTATCCATAAGTCTGCAAACCTGTCTGCCCATTTTTCCCAGAACATTAGAGGGTAACTCTTCGCAAGTTTTTTTATCTCGTCTGCAGGAACTTTTAGGTCATACTTTACCATTCGCCCTTCACGATGAACACTGACTAGTCCAGTATCAACTAGGTGTTTCATATGCCATGTTACTGTTGAAGCCGACACATTTACAAGCTTTGCAATTTCTCCTTGACTAATGCTAGACTTACGCAACATCAAGAATAAAATTCTTCTTTGTGTCTCATGCGACAATGCCTCTATTATATTTTTTTGGCTTTCATTGAATACATTATTTGTGTAAAAGTGTTTGAAAAGACCTCTCCGTTTAGAAATGATATAACCTGCCTTTTCCAAAGCGTATAAATGGTATTGCACGTCACCGATTGCCAAATTTAAACTCCTCGCAATTTCTCGTAAGTGTACACCGGGGTGCGCTTGTATGTAATCATAGACCATTTTTCTTGTCCCACGAAGTTCATTCTCTTCATTTTCAAACATTATCGTCTCCGTCCATTGCACAAAAAAGTGTTAAAAAAAGAGAAAAATAAAGCTTTTGGTACAACTATCTTATCAATCTTCTGCCGTGCTTCCTTCTAAGGCCCTCTCTTCATTTCCAGTACTTTGTTCGATGAATAGTATGTTTCCGTTTCCGGCATCTATTTTCACATCATAATTTGTTGAACCTTTGGTAATTTGCACTGAGTATACTAAGTTTCCATTTTCATTTTCTAAAGAAATACCTGTAACAGTACCTCCTGTAACTTTACTTAGAGCAGATTCTTTTGCTTGAGTCGAATTTACCTTTGCCAATTGTACGAGTTGTTGATCTGAATAGCTAGCTGGAACTTGTATGGAGCTAACGTAGCTTGGATACTGTTCATCTACGTTAATATTCGAGCTTGTTGTTAGTGTTGGCGTATTTGTTTGTGCATAAGCTATAGCTGAAACTGCAATTAGTGCTACTGCAAGAATGGAAAAAAGCTTTTTCCATGTTTTCATATTCTTTTCACCTCCACTAAAGATCAAGTTAGATATATTTATTAAAAATTATGGTACATTCATCTAAATTTCGTTGAAGTAGTTAATAAGGTTTTTGATACATTCATCTAAATATTGATGTTGCTTAAACGAACCAAAAAAGACGTATTTTTATTAACCTAACGGGTCAAGATGGCATTTTTATTCTAAACAACTAAAAATTGCTAGTAAGAAATGTTCCTGACTGCAACATTTTTACTTTGTAAGCATTTTTAACTTAGCCGTTTTAGTATCGTTGCATTCTTCCAAAAACGATAAAAATATAAGGTTCCTATAGTGAATACCTCAATAATGGAGAATGCAGGTAAAAGAGCTAACTCTAACAAAAGTTCACTAGATCTTATTTCTGCACAAGTAAATAAGGTCTTAAAACAAATTGGAATGGAAAGATTAACTGAACCTCAAGAAAAAGCAATTCCTCTTATTATGGCAGAAAAGAATGTACTTTTAATAGCTCCAACTGGTAGTGGGAAGACAGAGGCAGCACTTTTACCAATACTAAGCAAGTTAGTTAATATTAAAAACAAAAAGGGAATTTTGCTACTTTACATAACTCCACTTAGGGCTCTAAACAGAGACATGTTTAGAAGGATCTTTAAACTATGCTCTTCGCTTAACTTAACAGTAGACATAAGGCACGGCGATACTACTGCAACTTTAAGAAGGAGACAGGCACTAAAGCCACCAAATATTCTGATAACAACACCAGAAACTCTTCAGGCCATACTTCCTGGAAAAAGAATGCAAGAGAATCTAAAGAGTGTAAGATGGGTGGTTGTTGATGAAATGCATGAAATAGCAGAAAGCAAAAGAGGTACTCAGCTCACTGTAGCTCTAGAAAGACTTGTAGAAGTAATTGGTCACGACTTTCAAAGGATTGGGCTATCGGCAACGATTGGCAACCCTGAAGAAGTTGCAAAACTACTAGTAGGTAAAGGAAGATCAGTCAAAATTATTCAGGTTCCAGTACCAAAAAGTTACAAGTATGAAGTTTTTTGGCCTCAACCAAACAAAGAAGCTCTCGAACTTTCTTCAAAGCTTTATACTTCGACAGATGCTGCAACTAGAATAGCGGCAATAAAGAAGCTTTCTGATTCTCACACTTCTACGTTAATTTTTGTTAATAGTAGACAAGTGGCAGAAATGTTAGCCTTAAAACTTAGTTATATCAGCTCAAACATTGGTATTCATCATGGTTCTTTGTCAAGAGAAGAAAGAGAAAGAATAGAAGAAGATTTTAAGAAAGGAAAGATTAAAGCCATAGTTTGCACGTCAACTCTTGAACTTGGAATAGACATTGGAAGTATTGACCTTGTAGTACAATATCTTTCACCACGTCAAGTGAAGCCATTTATTCAGAGGGTTGGTAGGTCTGGGCATAAACTTGGACTAACCTCAAGAGGGATAATAATAACTGCTTTCACAGATGATGCTTTAGAAGCTATTGCTGTTGTAAAAAGGGCTAGAGAAGGCCTTCTCGAACCCACTAGAGTTCATAGGGGTGCTCTTGACGTATTAGCGCACCAAATCATAGGGCTTACCTTAGATCATAGAAGAATAAAAGTTTCATATGCGTTTGAAGTTATTTCAAGATCATACTGCTACTCTAAGCTCAGCAAGAAGAAATTCTTTGAAGTTTTAGATTTTCTTTCCAAGTTAGGATTAGTTAAGTTAAAAGGTGAAGAAATAGTATTAACTGAAAAGTCGAGGCCTTACTACTTTTCTAATTTGTCAATGATTCCGGATGAAAGAAGGTACCCTGTAGTTGACTTAACTACGAACAAAACAATAGGTACAGTAGGAGAAGAGTTCATTACTCTTAGAGCTAGAGAAGGTCTACACTTTATCTGCAAGGGCTTAGTTTGGAACATCGAGGAAATTTCAGATGATGGTTTCGTGTACGTAACTCCAGTTGACGATCCTACTGCTGCTTTGCCTGGCTGGGATGGCGAAATACTCCCAGTGCCTTATGAACTGGCAAAAGAAGTAGGCAAACTTAGGAAAGATATTTTAAGAGCGCTAAAAGAAAGAGGTCAAGACTATGCTGTAAGTTGGCTTTGTAATGAATTTCAAATAGATAAATATGTTGCAATTAACATAATAAAAGAATTGAAAGAACAAATTGAGCTTGGTGTTCCGGTTCCATCGAATGATCAGATACTTGTAGAGGGCTTCAGCAGGTATATAATAATTAATTGTTGTTTTGGTGAACTAGTTAATAAGGCACTTGGCTATATAATGGAACAAAAACTTTCTGAGAATGGCTTAGTTAAGAACTGGTGGGCTGATGGCTACAGGATACTCATAGAACTTCCGTTCGAGTTAACAGAATTAAACTTTGACTCTATTGTTAGTAAGCTTTTACCAGAAAGCTCAAGAGATGTAGAAAAAATTTTTAGACTTAGAGTAAAAGAAAAGTTTCCGTTTGGTTATTACATGAAGTTTGTTGCAGAAAGATTTGGTTTAATCGAGCGAGGTCTAACTTTAAGTGAGTCAAAGCTGTTAAGTCTGTTTAGCATATGTAAAGACACACCAATTTACGATGAAACCATGAGAGAAGTCCTTCAGGAAAAAATAGACTTAAAAAATGCTAAGCAAGTAGTATCAGAAATATTAAATGGAACAATAAAAGTTGAAAAATATTTTTCAAAGGAAAGACCAACTCCAATTTCGTATCATATATTAAGCAAGTACACAGAATTACCAGAAACGATTGCTCCTGAAGGCATTAAGAAAGATATCATAGAAAGGTTTAAGAATGCAATATTAAGTTCCAAAGTAGAGTTGATATGCATGGAATGTGGTTTAAAGCAAGGGCAAGCAACAATAGTGAACATTCCTGAAAAACCGAGGTGCTCTAACTGTAGTTCGACTCTTCTTGGCATCATACCAAAGTACGGAAGTAACGTTGAAGAAATAATAAGAAAAAGATTGAGTGGGGCGAAACTCTCCGAAGATGAACTAAAAATACTTTCAGATGTAAGGAGAACTGCTGACATAATTAACTCGTACGGTAGGCGTGGAATAATTGCCCTTTCCGTTTATGGTGTAGGTCCACAAACAGCTTTTAGAATACTTTCAAAGATGCAGTACACTGAAGACGACTTGATGAAAGATCTTTTAGAAGCAAAACTTAAGTACATTCAGACTAAGCCCTACTGGAGCTAGGTTGGTGTAAAAAATACTTAAGCTACTCTTAAGCTTATAGAAATACCCTCTGATGTAGGAACTACTGCTGTTCTCCAATTACCCTTTGAAGCTTCTTCTAAGAATTCTCTGATTGTTCCCCACGTGTAGTTTACATTGTGCGCTAAAACAACACCTCCTACCTTAACTTTATCTTTTACTAAGTTGAAGAAGTCGAGATAAAGGTGCTTGTCAATATCTATAAAAACAAAATTAAGGTCTTCAATTTTCTTTATGTTTTCTAATGCATCACCCTTTATTGGGATAACTATGTCTTGAAAATTATAATTTTCCACTAGTTCTCTAAGATAATTAAACCTACGTGGTTCTTCTTCAATCGCATAAATTTTTCCATCGACTTTTGAATTCCTTAGAGCTTTTATCATCCAAACGGTTGAAAACCCGACTCCTGCACCAGCATCTATTGCATAAAGTTTTTTAAAGCTAATTGCCGTCATATAAGCTACTGAGAAGATTACGTAACCATCTTCGTAGTTGATATTTGGAACTCCAAGCTTTCTAGACCTTTCATACGTCTTTCTTATGACTTCATCCCAATTCATTTACATTTTTTTCTTTTCTGTTTTTATTAAGTGTTTCTTATTATTTTTTGAGTAAGAAATTTTTATAAGGGTCATTTGACTTCGTATAAAGTAATGAGAGGAAGTAGCTTACTTCTATTGTTTCTTCTCTTAGTTTTTTTGCTAGTGACAAGTTACTTTTTTTATTTAAGTCGCTTCTCGAGTAAGGAAGAACTCATAAGACTAGAAAGTATCACAATCTCTAACAAAAATCCAAAAGTTTATGATATGCTTGACATAAACATAAAGGTTTCTGGAAAAGTAGATGACCCATTCGATGAAAATGAAATAAACATAACTTCTGAGATAACTTTTCCAAACAAAGAAGTTGTTAGACTACCTGCATTTTACTATCAGGATTATAGTAGAAACTTAGTGAACAAGAAAGAAGTATTAACGCCTATTGGAGATCCATTTTGGAAAGTAAGATTTACTCCAATTTTAGAAGGAAATTACTCAGTAAAAGTAAGTCTATACAAAAGCAGAAAACTGTTAAGTTTCTCGTCAATTATTTTCTCTGTTAAAGGATATTCTTCCAATGGTGGGTTTGTTAGAATGGACAAGAGCGGATACCTAAAATTAGAAAACGGTAGTAGTCTTTTCTTAATTGGAGAAAATGTATGTTGGTATTCAAGTAATGGAACCTACGACTACGACAGTTGGTTCAGCAAGATGAATGGCAATGGAGAAAACTATGCGCGGATATGGCTTACTCCATGGGCTTTCGGGATAGGCTGGAAAGAAAAATTAGGCCGCTATAACTTAGAAGAAGCTTGGAAACTTGACTATGTTATGAACTTAGCTAAAGAAAACGGTATTTACGTTATGTTATGCCTTGTAAACCATGGTCAATTAATTTCCCAAGATAACTGGAGAGACAACCCTTATAACTCAAAGAATGGAGGCCCAATATCATCTCCTGAGCAATTTTTCACCAATACTGAAGCTAAAGAATACTTCAAGAAGTTCCTAAGGTACTTAGTTGCAAGATATACTAGTTACACCAATCTTTTTGCTTGGGAGCTCTTTAATGAAGTTGACTTAACAGACAACTATAATCAAAACAACGTAGCGGAGTGGCATTCTGAAATGGCAAGTTACATTAGAAGCATTGATCCATATAAGCACTTGGTTACAACAAGTTTTTCTTCTTCGTCAGCTGGAGACCTTATTTGGAGACAGTCTAACCTTGACTTCGCTCAGCTTCACATTTACGGCCCAAAAGATCTTTCTGAAGCAATATGCGGCCAAATAAGTTCTATGAAAACATATTATAACTTACCAGTTCTAGTTGGAGAATTTGCTTCAGACTGGAGGTGGTTTGATTCTCCTTACTACTATAAGGATAAAGAAGGAGTAGAAATTCACGAAGGAATTTGGGCTTCAACAATGTGTGGATCCTTTGGTACTGCAATGCTTTGGTGGTGGGACAACTACATTGATCCTTTTAACTTATATTACCATTATAAAGCCTTAAAGGACTTTCTAAACGGCATAAGCTTCTGCAACTCCAATTTTTCAAAGCTGAGTTATGAATTTGTTGTTAACGAAAGTCTAAGCAATCCTCTCGGGAACGTTAAGGTTTTTCCAACAGTTGGATGGAGTAAGCCCAAGTTTGATTTCTTCGAGATAAAACCTTGGGGTGAAGTAACAAACTCAAGCGAAGTTCCAACATTTGTTCAAGGCAAATATCATGAGAATCTAAGAATAGAACCAAAATTTAAAGCAAAATTCTTTAAGGAAGGAAAGTTTGTTGTTCATGTAAACTCTGTAGCAACTGGTGGCGCAACGTTGGATATTTACTTAGATGGAGTCAAAATTCTTTCAAAAAGTTTGCCAGACAAGGATGGGAAAAACGATGGCTTTGCCAACGAGTACAACGAAGACTTCTCTATAGATGTTCCTCAGGGAGTTCATGAAATAAAGGTTAGTAACTCTGGTTCTGATTGGTTTACAGTAGATTACTTTGAGCTAGAGAATGTTTTATTGGTTCCTTATAACTTTAAGATATATAGACTTAACAATGCTACCTTTGCAATTAGTTGGGTAAAAAGTAGAAGTTACAATTGGTTCAACGTAATAAGCAACGCGACTCTTGAAGAAGTTGGAGGCGTAAAAGTTAGATTCTGTAATTTAAATGATGGAAACTATACTCTTGAGCTCTACGATACGTATAAAGGAGAAACTATAAGTGTTTCGGAAGTAAGGGTAGTAGATGGCAAAGTTACTATTGATATTCCAAGGTTTAAAAAAGATTTTGCTCTTAAGCTGTATCCTAAAAAATAGTTGTTCATAAGCTGCATCTATTTGGTAGCTCATAGTGGACGCTTATGTAGAGTTTATAGTAACAGAGTCAGTATTCTTGTGTCTTGAAATTCTTAAAAAGTTCAATGCTACGAACATTAGAAAGAAGCTATTTCATCGTAAGTGGTTACTTTATAGTTAAAAGACTTCGATAATGAAAAGGAACTGTTAACCTAGGACGACCTGCAATACTATCCAGAACTAAAGTTCTAGCTTTCTTGCCGAGCTATTTGTAAAATAATTTACTTTTTATAATAAAGCTAGAAAAAATACTTCTAAAGATTTATATAGTTATTAGAATTTAAATTTCTAATATGGAGAATCTCATCCAAAAACACAACCCATGGTGGAAAAACCAGGAGAGAGACTATACTTTAGACAAATGGAAAACGATGAAGATAAAGTGGATTCCGAAGTGGGTAGAAGAAATTAGCCTAGAGCCTTTTTCCTTAAACTTTGTAATAGGATTAAGACAAGTTGGAAAAACAACTGGAATAAAATTACTTATTCAAAGAATTCTTAAGAAAAACAAACCTGAAGGAATTTTTTACTTTAACTGTGACTTCATTCCAGATGTAGAAGTGCTCAAAAGACTTCTCGACGTATACTTATCTTTTTAAAAATTCTCAGAACATAGAAGTAAGCTTCATATTCTTAGATGAGATAACTAGTGTTCCAGAATGGTGGAGAGCAATAAAAGGATATATTGATCTAGGACTTTTTAAAAATGATATAGTAACAGTTACGGGGTCTTCTTCCTTAAAACTTAGGGGAGAAACAGAACTTTTTCCCGGAAGGAGGGGAAAAGGGAAAGACGTATTTGTTTACCCTCGTTCTTTCAGAGAATTCCTAGAAATCCACGAAATTAAAGTTGAAATTAGTGGAAACTTAGAGAAAGATATGAACAACTTACTAAAAATGGAAGATGAAGTAAAAAAGTACTTTGTTGAATATATAAGATTGGGAGGTTTTCCCCTTTCGATAAATGAGGATCCAACTGCGAGTGACCAATTCTTAGCTGGTTTTGAAGGCGATATTTTAAAAGCAGGGAAAAGCTTACAACTCACAAAGGGAATGGTGTCGAGTATTCTTAATAAAGCTCCTTCGCCCTTATCTTATCTAACTATTGGAAGAGATATAGGAGTTTCTTACAAGACAGTTCAAAGCTATGCAGAGGTTTTAAAGAACTTGTTTATAATAGATATAGCTTCATATAAAGATGAAAAGAGAATAATATGGAGAAAAGAAAAGAAGTTCTTCTTCCTTGATCCATTTGTTGCAAATACTCTTTCTTTTTGGAGCGGAGAAAAATTTTTAGAAAGTGCACTCTACGAATGGATTGTACAAGCCCACCTTCTGAGAAGGTATAGTTCTGTTTACTACTTTAAGAATTCGTATGAAATAGACTGTATAGCAAATGGACTTAAAGTTGAAGTTAAAGTTGGAAAACCTCATAGAAAGTACCCTGATAACGTTCTAATACTAGATTCAGAGAATCTACCTTTATTTTTAAGTGTAATTGTATAGAACGTAAAAGTATTAAAGATTGTTAAATTAAAGGCATTCTAATTTCGTGAAGTTTAAATTAACAAGTTACTCTGCGTTTATAGAAAAAGCTAAAATACTTAGGATAACACCCATTTTTAACTATAAAAATAAAAAAGATAGAGATGTCAGTTCCTAAAAAATTAGACAAAAAGAAACTTAGGCTGATGGTTTTGCTAGTTCTTGCTGAATATGGTAAAAAGAAAGTAAGTGGTGAAGAAGCAGTTAAGAGTCTTAGTGAAGAAATAAGTAAAGTAATACTTGAAGAGTGCTTGTCTAATCTTTAACTTTTCCTTTGCTCATACTCTTAAACTATAGTTGCACTTGCCCTGGCTATAAGGTAACATAAGCAACAGATTTTGATATCGCTGACGCCTAATAAAGCAGAGGATTATGCTTTACCACTGCTGTCATCTTTGTCTGATTACCACGAAATCATGAGTGCCCTTATTAAATAAGCTTAAGAAGCTTTTTGGGCCTTTATCTCTTGCCCATGCTTTTTTCATTCCTCTTCTGTTCTCTTGTTTTTCGTTCAGCTGAAAGATCTAGCACTTGTTTTTATTAATTCTTTAATACTTGCTGACAAGAAAAGTATAAATATTCGTTGTTACATTAAAAATAATAATGACTGACGTTCTACGCACATATGTTGAGAAGGAAGATCCAAATTATAAGTGGGAACTTACTTCAAAAGATGATTTCTTTGGATCTCAAGTTCTGAACATAAATCTTCAATCTCAGAATTGGAAAGGAATAGTTTGGTCTCATAGATTAAGGCTAGTACTTCCTAAAAAATTAAAAAGTAGCTTTGTGCTTTTGTTCATAACAGGTTCTGGTCAAGGTCTAGAAGAACTAGCAATTTGTAAAATGTTTTCAGATAGTTTAGGATTACCTTGTGCGATACTTCATGATATTCCTAATCAACCGCTCTTCAACGGCTTATATGAAGACGCAATAATAGCATTAACCTTCCAGAAGTTCTTTGAAACAGGTGATGAAGAGTGGCCTTTGTTGCTTCCAATGACAAAAGGTGCAAAAAGGGCAATCGATGCTACAGAGGAAGTACTTGAAAAGGTTAATGAGAAGCCAAGAGGTTTTATAGTAACTGGAGCTTCAAAGCGGGGCTGGACTACTTGGCTTATTTCAGCGGTTGATAAAAGAGTTAAAGGCATAGCTCCAATGGTTTTCGATAACCTTAATTTTCAGAAACAGATGGAACATCAAATTGAGTGCTATAGTTCGTACAGTGAGCAAATTTCTGACTACACCAAGCTGAGACTCCAAGAAAACCTTAAGACAGAAAAAGGTAAAAAATTACTTCAAATAGTTGACCCTTACAGCTATAGAACTGAGATAACGATTCCAAAGCTTATAGTAAATGGAACAAACGATCCCTATTGGACTGTGGATTCTCTTAATTTGTATTTTGACGACTTATTAGGAGAAAAATATATACTTTATGTTCCAAACGCAGGACATGGTTTGGAAGATAGGAGAAGAGTCATGAATGCAATAATGGCGTTTACATCCTCCATAGTTTCAAACCAAAGTTTGCCTTCAATAAAGCTTATACTGGAAGATTCAACAGTTGCTTTAGTTACAAACTCTTCTCCCTTGTACGTCGACTTTTGGAAGGCTTCCTCAAACAACATGGACTTTAGGTACTCAAAGTGGGAATCTTTGCCTAGCATAGAAAAAGCTGATAAGTATTTCTCTTACTTAGCGAAGGAAAAGACATACACTGCATTATTTGGTGAGGCGACTTTTCAATTTAACAACAAAGTTTTTAGCTTGTCAACTAGCATGAGTATCTTTAAATCTAACATTTAAATGAAATATCATTAAAGTAGTCGTTTATTATTTTAGAAATCAGGTTAGAAAGTTCATTAAAGTATTCTACGCTTCTTTTTTCTTCAAAGATAACACTTCCTTCGTTTTCAGAGTAGTTTATTATGGATTTTTCTAATGGGAATGTTTTTACGCCTTCTTTCCAAATCACTATTTCTTCATCTTTGTAAAGTTCACGTTTCACTAATTTTTTATCTATTGCCATTATCATAGCAGTTTCGTCTGTTGCGGCGTGACCTCCTTTCTTGTTAAAATATTTTTCAGTAATTTTGTTTTCCCTAGCTAGTACCCACCAGTTTATGACAATAGTTGGGATTCTACAGTTAACCCAAATTTTCTGGCAAGCTTTTTCTATTGCTGACACTTGTTTAGAGCCTCCATGACCATTCATAACAACTGCTTCTTTGAAGCCGCTAAAGACCATGCTTCTCATAACGTCGTAAATTAAGTTTTCAAGCGTTTCAGGTTCTACTCTAACAGACCCAGGGTATCCATAAAGACTATCAGTCACGCCATAATATATTGTAGGAAGGACAATGGAATTTGTTTTTTCCGCAATCTTTAAGCTTAGTTCTTCGGGTATAATGGCGTCAGTTCCCAAAGGAAGATGAGTTCCATGAGGTTCTATCGTACCTATTGGCAAGATGAACCTTTTAATGTTTTTGTTTAGGTAATTTTTTACTTCCATCCAAGAAAGCTTTTTCAGTTCCATCTTTATCAACCAATTGTAAAGTTTTATTCTTTATAAAAGTATCTTATTAGTGCCTTAACTTCATCTTCAGGAATTGTCTTTAGCGTTAGTCTCTTATCTAAGCTCTGTAGTAAGAATGCTATTAGATTTATCTTTGAAACTTCTTCAAGCATTTCAACAAAGTTTGCTGCTTCAGCTAAATCCTTTCCTAGCCCAACAACTCCATGGTTTCCTAAGATCAACACGTTACTACTGCCGACGTTCTCCCTTATCTTTTCTGCTAACTCTTTACTTCCAGGAGTTTCGTACTCTAAAACCTTAAGTTTTCCTAAAGTTAGAACTGCATTAACAGTTATTGGTTTAATTTCAATTCCAAGAGAAGCTAAGGCTGTAGAAATTGGGTTGTGCGCATGAACTACCGCATTCACATCGTTTCTTACAGAGTAAATTGCGGCATGAAACTTTGTTTCTGATGAAGGTCTAAGCTTACCTTCAATTAGTTCTCCGTTTACACTAACTTTTAGTAAGTCTTCTGGCTTTAGGCCAGCTTTGAATTTTGTAGTTGGAGTAATCCAAAAATATTCTTTTCCTGGAAGTCTGGCACTAACGTTTCCTCCCAAGCTTGCAACCAAGTTCTTTTCGTAAAGGTTCTTCATTACATTACAAATCTCAGCCTTTATTTCCTCTTCTTCCATAGCTTTATTGAACGTTAGTGCGTATATAATTTTTTCTAAAGTTTAAATACAAGGTAAGTAGCTCATGGTGGCTGAGGATGAAATTAGCAGTACTTGCAGAACTCTTCACAATTTTTCTTTGGTCTTTAGGAAACATATTTATAGCTTACCTTAACTTGTTCTTTGACAACTATACACAAAACTTCTTTAGGTACATTTCTGCTGCATTAACTTTACTACTTTTCTCTTTGGCATTTAACAAGAACAAGTATTTCAGTTCGTTAAAGAATGTAAAAACACTTACAATTCCAATTCTCACTGTGTTCGTTTTTCAGATTTTTAACGTATATGGAATAGCATTTACAACTCCAACTATAGCTACATTGATAACTAGGCTTAGTGTAATCTTTGTTGATGTTTTCTCATTTTTCCTTTTTTCGGAGGAACGTGTAACGTTAACAAATAAAAACTTCATAGTTGGAACTTTGCTTTCTTTTTTCGGTGTTTTTGGAGTTGTTTTGGTAGGTTCAAGCCTTTTTTATTCCAACGAACTTTTCTTTATTGGTGTACTCTTCTTAATTTTAACTTCAATTCTCTGGGCAATCTATATAGTTTCCATTAAGGTTGCACTTAGAAACTCAGATCCGCTTTCAACAACTACAAATGTTTTTCTAATTTCTGGAGTGATGTACCTTCCTTTTTCTGTTCTTACTGGTGGGCTATACAAAGTTTTAAACGAAGATTTAGCCATAAACTTTTTGTTAGTTGCTTCTGGAATTTTATCAATAGGCATTGGAAATTTTCTTAATTATTACGCAATTCAAGAACTTGGTGCTTCTCTATCTACAAACCTTCAACTTCTTATACCCATAGTTACTGGAATCCTATCAATGATCGTCCTTAATGAGCCAATGCCCACCAGTAAAGTCATTTTTTCTTTACTAGCTTTAGTTGGATGTTGGCTTGTTATTAGAGCTTCTAACAAGAGTTCAGAAAGATAGCCACATTGTTTATCAGCACATCTCCTGACAGCTTATGTTGAAGGAAAACTTTTAGAAAAGATATGTTATTAAGCTGTTTATCTGTTCTTTATTTTCTACTAATAGCCAAGCTTCATTTTTAACATTTTTTAGTTAGTTTTTAAAATAAATTACGTTGCTTTAATACCATCAAGCTTTTTATAGTCTTCGTTTTACAGTTTCTAAACTGTTATAAAAAATATAATTTAAATCTAGCTTTAAACTGGACTTGTCACCTCTTAAAAAGGAGTTTTTCATCATAAACTTTAAATAAAAGTTTTTATATTCGTTAACCTTCAAGAAATTTAGAAGATGTTTGAATACCTAATGCTAATAGGCTTCCTAATGATAGCGTTAGGTATCTTGGTCCTCATCCTTGCAACTTTAATGGATTTCTTTAAGACAAAAAGTGGCCAAGAGGGAGAAAGAACATCGGTTCAAGGTGGCGCAGTAATAATGGTAGGTCCAATTCCAATAGTTCTAAGCACTGATCCAAACTCAGCAAAAATTCTTATGATTTTAGCTATAGTTCTGATCGTTATTTCATTTTTGTTTATTCTTTCTTTAAAGGTGCTACAGTAAAATGAGCAATAGGCTATTTTTCGTTGGTATGCTTCTCATATTCATAGGAACATTAATACTCACTTTTTCTTCTATTTTACTTGCCTTAACAAATATAGGCAATGTGAATGTGGCAGGTGGCGCTATTATTATGATCGGTCCAATACCAATACTAATTGGAGCGGGAATTCCATCTGTAGTACTCGCCTTTCTCATAATTTTAATGCTAACATTAATGCTTCTTCAACTTTACTTGTTCCTTAGTTTCAGAAAATCAAGTAAGAGCTTAGAGTTTTGATAGACCCAATATCATTTTCAAATGTTGTAGAAAAAATAGTTACAGTAAAGGAAGGCAAATTTGTTAAAAGGAAGTACTATAGGTTTAGAGGAGGTCGTTGGTATGGAGGAATTGCTACTGCAGATACTGTGGGATGCAACCTTTCTTGTGGTTTTTGTTGGTCTTGGAAAGCAAACACGTCTATAGCTACATATGGAGAGTATTACTCGCCTAAAGAGGTAGCAAAAAGGCTAGTCGAAATTGCAAGTAATAGAAACTATGGCTTAGTTAGAATAAGTGGGGGTGAACCCACGATAGGCTTTGAGCACCTTCTACAAGTCTTGGATATTTTGAGTAGTTATAAGTACAATTTCATCTTAGAAACAAATGGGATACTCATAGGTTATGACAAAAAGTATGCGAAAGAACTTTCAAAGTACAAATTCTTGCACGTTAGAGTTTCTTTAAAAGGAACAAACGAAGAAGAATTCGGTAAGCTTACGAGCGCAGAACCTTCTGCATTTAGGTTCCAAATTAACGCACTAAAGAACCTACTAGAGGAAAATGTTTCTTGCCATGCGGCAGCTATGCTAAGCTTCTCCAGCGAAGAGGAAAACTTTAAACTTGTTGAAGAATTAAAGAAAATCGATGAAAAGCTAGCTGATTTGGAAGAAGAATATGTTTTTCTCTACCCTCATGTTGTTGAAATACTGAAGAAAAGAAATCTTTCACCAAGAATTGCTTATGATCCTAACAAAATTCCAAGCACGCTGGTTTAGTAGTTTTCTTCTCTTATTTGAAATAGATTATTCTTCTAATCTTTCTGTTACATCCTTTACAAAAGTTTTATAAAAGCATATAATTAACTTCAGTGTAGCAATGGAAAAAGAAGAAGTCTTAGTTCCAGAGTGGAATGAGAAAACTTTCACCCTATTTTCTTACCTCAGCAACGTAAAGATCACAGGAAATGGTAAGATGATCGCTTACGTCTTAACAAAAGCAAACCTAACTGCAAACAAATACGAAAGTACTGTTGTTATGGAAGATCTTGAAAATAAGGAAAGAAAGTTCGTTGAGAATGCAACAATGCCACGTTTTAGTCCAAACGGAGAAAAAATGACTTTTATTAGAACTACTGAAGGCGAAAAGAAAAAGTCTGAACTGTGGCTTCTTGATGTTAGGTCTATGAGTGCTAAAAAACTTCTTGAGAGTGATAGCTTGAGTGAAGTTTCATGGAACGAAGACAACAGAAGGTTGTTGTTGGTAAGCTTTAAGAAGAACGACGATGAAGATTTCTTCTTTGAAGACAACGTTCCAATTTGGTTTAATGAAAAGGGCTTCATAAGCAAAGAAGAAACCTTAATTCAGGTTTATGATACTGAAAGTGAAGAATCAATAGAAACACTAAAAGAAAAATTCTTCATTCTTCCATACTTTCCCGTAGCGGTATGGCACAAAGATACAGTGGTCTTTAACGTACCAAATAGAAAAAATCCTTATTTGTTGTTTGATATATATGACTACAAAGATGGAAAAAGAGAAAAACTTTTTGAGAATGTATCTTTTAGAGCTATTAACTCAAATGGCTCACTACTTCTTTTACATGGAAAACCAAAGAAAAATAATCATGCTGAGCATAACTACTTATACTTATACGACGGAAAAGAAGTAAAGTCGTTAACAGAAAATCTTGTTTATGACAACTTATCTGGGAAAATAGGAAAAGATGGTTGCGTTTACTTTACCAGTAGCAAAAAAGGAAAAATCACGCTTGAAGCTCTAAAAGATAGTAAAATAATTTCAATAGTGGACGAGAACGCTTCTGTAACTGATTTTGATGTTAGCGAGGATGGGAAAGTTGTACTCTTAAAACAGTCTGACGTTGAATTAAGCGAAGTTTACCTTTTTGAGAATAATGAGCTTAAGAAACTAACAGCCTACAACGAGTTAATCTTAAATAAGTTAAAAGTTAGAAAGCTAAATCACTTCAAATACAATAGCCTAGAGAGCCTGGAAGTTGACGGCTGGTTCATAAAGCCAGAAGTTAAGAGTAATGAAAAAGCGCCTTTAGTGGTTTTTGTTCATGGCGGTCCAAAAGGAATGTATGGCTACTCTTTTGACTTTATGGCACAACTTTTAGTAAGCAAAGGCTTCTTTGTTCTTTTTACAAACCCTAGAGGAAGTGATGGTTACGATGAACAATTTGCCCTTAAAGTGGTTAAACGAGCTGGTCTAGAGGACTTTCAAGATATACTTAAAGGAATAGAGTGGCTCTTAGAAAATGAACCTCAAGTTGATAAAGATAAAATTGGAATAACTGGAATAAGTTATGGTGGCTTTATGACAAACTGGGCAGTAACTCAAAAACCTTCGTTGTTTAAAGCTGCAGTAAGTGAAAACGGAATAAGTTATTGGTTAACAAGCTATGCTTTTTCAGATATTGGACTTTGGTTTGATAAAGAACTAATTGGTGAGAACCCACTAAAAGATGAAAACTTTTACAAACTTAGTCCAATTTTTTACGCTGAGAAAGTTACAACACCAATTTTGATAATTCATAGTCTTGAAGACTACAGGTGTCCACTAGACCAATCCGTGATGTTCTATCATGTTCTTAAAGATCTTGGGAAAGAAGCTTACATTGTAGTGTTTAAGAAGGGTGAGCATGGTCATAGCATAAGAGGACTGCCAAAACACAGAACAAAAAGATACAAAATAGTAACTGAGTTCTTTATCAGTAAACTCATGAAGGAAGAAAAGGAATTCAAAATTGAAGAATTCATTAAGAAAGATTGATTTTTAACTTTTACGAAAAGTTTTGCTTCATAAAATAAGTTCGAATTTCGAACAAGAATGAAAAAGCTTATAAACAAATAGGCTTAGAATATAACTGTGATATAAGATGTCTAACCTAGATAAAATATTTCAGAAAAGCGATTGGAAAACTGAAAAACACGTTCCAGTAATAGAACTACCTGAAAAAATAGAAAAGGGAAAAATGTTTCAAGTAAAAGTTTCCGTTGGAAAAGAGATCCCTCATCCAAATACAACAGAGCATCACATAAGGTATATTGAGTTATTCTTCTTGCCGGAGGGGGAAAAGTATCCATATCAAATAGGAAGAGCTGAGTTTAATGCTCACGGCGAGTCTACGAAAGGGCCGAATACAAGTACAGTTTTTACCGAGCCCATTGCTCTCTTTGCCATGAAAACAGAAAAACCTGGTAAGCTAATAGCTTTTTCTTTATGCAACATTCATGGCCTGTGGATGAGCGAAGAAGAGCTTAAACTTAGTTAGTTTCGTCTTAGTCTTCGTTTTTTATTAGTAAATTCTTCTTTACAACGTTTTTCTTCTGGAGACAATGATTATAACCTTTATAAATTAAAAACATTTTGTGCTATTGCACAAAATTTAAATAGCCTTGAGTAACTAATTGTTAACGGTGAGGTAGAAAATGGCATGGAGCTGGTGGGGTGGATATGGGAGAGGATATGGCCTTTGGCCAGGAAGAGGACCATTTAGCTACTTGCCACCATGGCAGAGACCTGGTTGGTACTTTGGTAGGGGTGCGTGCTGGTGGCTGTTTGGTTATCCTTGGTACTATGCTTCTCCATACTATGCGCCATATGCTAGGACTGCTCCTCCATATTGGTACTCACCATACTACTCTTACCCTTACTACTGGTGGTGAGAACTTAAATTGAGCTATTACTACAGGCGATGGCGCAGGTTTGGTTGGACACCTTACTATGGTGCTCCGCCTTACTATCCTCCAGTATACCCGTATTATTCTCCTTATGGACCAATGCCCCCAAGTCCAGAAGCTGAACTAAGAATGCTGGAAGACTACAAAAAAGAGCTAGAGGAAGAGCTTCAAGATCTGCAGGATGAAATAAAAGACGTTGATGCAAGAATTGAGGAGCTTAAGAAGTTGTTATCAAAAGGCTGAACGAGTTGAAGTACTTAGTTCCACTTGAAGAAGATAAGGGTGAAAACTCAAAAATTTCTTGGCACATCGGAAGAGCACCTTACTTTGCAATAGTAAGTTTAGACCCTGAAGTGAAGCTTGAGGTAAAGCCAACCATTGGGCATACTGGTAGTAGCGATGCTTTAAATTTTGTTAGAACATACAAAGTTGATGCAATAGTAGCAAAAGCAATTGGACAAAGAGCACTTCAATCTCTACTTAGTATAGGTATAAAGGTGTATGAAACAAGAGCTGATACTCTTAATGAAGTTATTAACGAAATAAAAAACAACAAACTAAAAACGTATACACCTGCAGGTTTGCTTGGCTTAGTTTCGCCTTCAATTTATGGACCAACTTACACTCCATCTACTTTACAACCTCCAGTGGCTCCAACTAGTTCTGGAAAGCTTCGCGTAGCAGTAGCAACTGAAGGTGCAGGAGGACTTGAAGACATAGTTTCTGTAAGGTTTGGCAGGTGTCCAACGTTTACTTTTCTGGAAGTTGAAAATGGAGAGATTGTAAACGTAGAAGTTAAGCAAAATCCATACGCTATGGCTCCACAGGGTGCTGGAATAGCGGTTGTACAATTCATCATAAGTAGCGGAGCTAACTATGTTGTAGCAGGTGCATTTGGTCCAAATGCATCATATGCTCTTTCTCAAGCACCAGTCGTAGCAATAAATGTTCCACCAGGAACAAGAGTAAAAGACGTATTAAACTACTTAAGATAGAAGAGGAGCATAGAAAAATTAAATGATTGAAGTAGCTATAGTTAGTGGAAAGGGTGGTTCAGGAAAAACTACACTGGCATCAAGTCTTGCGTTTCTTTTAAACGAAGAAAAAATTAAAATTGTTGTAGCTGATGCAGATGTAGATACTCCTTCTCTACACTTTCTTCTACAATTAAAAGAAGTTATCTCAAACCTAAATGTAAACTTCTCAAGAAAAGCTTCGTTAGAGGAAGCACTTTGCTCAAAGTGTATGAAATGCGTTTATGCATGTCAATTTTCTGCTATAACTATTACTGGCAACTTCCCAAAGATAGATAAGTACTTGTGTGAAGGATGTGGAGCTTGTAAAATAGTTTGTCCGAGCAGTGCTATAAAGATTGAAGAAACAACAACTGGAAAGCTTACAGTTGGAGTTTCAAAATATGGTTTTCCTTTTGTTACAGCGCAATTAGAGCTAGGTGAGCATAACTCAGGTGCATTAGTTGATACGGTGCGTAGCAAAGCTAGAGAAATAGCCGAAAAAAATGGTGCTGATTTAATACTTATTGATGGTGCTCCTGGGATAGGTTGTCCTGTTACGTCAACGTTAGTTGGAGCAAGTTATGCCATTATAGTTACGGAGCCAACACCTGCAAGTGAAGATGGAGCAAAAAGGGTTCTTGAAGTTGCTAAACATTTTGGAATTAAGAGTGGCTTTGTTGTGAACAAAGCTAATATAAGCAATTATCGAGAGCATATAGTGAGTGCACTTGAAGAGCAAGGTTCGGAATACTTAGGGGATATACCACTCGACTTTTCGGTAGTAAAGGCATTATCAGAAGGTAGACCCATTGTGGAGTATGATTCTGTTGCTTCAAGGGCAATGAGGAAAGTGTTTTTCAGAATAAAGGAGGTTGCGCTTAAACTTTGAAGACAAACCTGGTAGCTGTTGTTGGAGGAAAAGGTGGTGTAGGGAAGACAACCGTAGCAGTAGGACTAGCTATTTCTTTATCAAAAAGTAAAAAGGTTTTGCTTGTGGATAGCGACGTTGATAATCCAAACTGTCATGAATCTTTAAACTTAAAAGTGCAAAAGTTAAAAGATGTAACTTCGTTCTTACCAAAGATAGACGAATCAAGATGTATAAAGTGCGGTGCTTGTGTTAGCTCTTGTCCCGAACACGCTCTATTTATGGTGCCAAAAACTGTTCCAAAGCTTCTTGAAAACAATTGCTCAGGATGTAAATCTTGTTTTTATTCTTGTCCCGTAGCAGCAATAGAAGAGTCATCAAAAGTTTTGGGGGAAGTTTTCTTTGCAGAAAAAAATAACATTAAGCTAGTAGGTGGCAAATTAAAGCCAGGAGAAGCAAGATCTCCGCTTGTAGTTGAAGCTCTTATGAAATATGCTATAGAAGAGGCTAAGAACTACGATATAGTAGTTGTTGATTGCGCACCTGGCGTAGGAAGTACTGTTACTCGTGCGCTTAAAAAAGCTAACCTCGCCATAGTTGTAACAGAGCCAACCCCTCTTGGAATTAATACCTTAAAACTTTCTACAATGTTACTAGAAAAGCTTAGCGTACCTTATCTTATTGTTTTAAACAGAGCAAATGTTTCTCAGGAGTTTCGTGAACGAATATTAGAAGAGCATAACGTTGTCGCTGAAATACCTTATGACAACTCTTTAATTGAAGCCAGCGCGAAGAGAAGCCACATAATTATTGAAGCTCCAAATCATCCTGCGTCACTTGCATTAATTAAACTTGGCAATAGAATAAGCAACTTAATTAACTTAGATTAACAAAAATGCTAGCTAACAGCTTTAAAAAAACAAAAGGTTAAGCAACCCTAGTTATATTGTCTAGCTTCTGGTTAAGTTCCGAAATGATAGACTTAACTTTAGTTAGTGGCATTTTTTCAGTTAAGTGTATTACAAATACTAGTTCATTTTCAACTTCTGGAGTAACTACTGGAATAACGGCAGTAACTTTGTTTGGATAACCAAAAACAAAAAACTCTGGTTTTTCTGGCTCTACTTTTTGACTTAATTCAGCTTTCGTGGGAATTAAAGAATCTGCAAAAAATGTCTCAATAATACGGTTTGAGCTTCCTAAAGCCATTATATTGGCTTCTAACTCAGAAAAAGTTAGGCTAGGTTTTTCCTTGATTTCTGGAGTAAACATTTCTTTTTTCTCTCCTGGAGTTCGAGCTACTTCTTCCTCTTTAAAGCTTTTAGCAGAAACTTCACTTTTTATAAATTCCATTTTTGTTCTATCTTCTTTAAGTTGTTGTTTTTCAGTACTAAGAACTTGTTCTTTCTGAGTTGAAACTTGTTTTTGCTCCTCTGGTACCTCTGTTAAGTGTCTTAAGTCAGCAGCTTTTCCCTTAGTTTTTTCAAGCTGTAAAATAGCTGGACTTTCTGTTTTCCAATCTTCCTTAGCTTCACGCTCTTTTAGGTACTTCTCCAGTATTCTTTTAAGATCAAGTTCTACAAATTCCTCTTCTTTGTTCGGGGACAACTTACTAAAAACAATGTACGTCTTTACATTATTTAGCTTTCATTTCTATATTATTAGACTTAATAATCTAGAGTTTTCTACTAGTTTTCTAGAGATTACTACTGATCCTTTGACACTCTCAACGGCTGAAGCCGGGAGATTCTTGCTTCTAAGGTGTTCATCGATTGGTTGTTCATCGCTAATATCCGGCATTACATAGCCATAAAGATGATTTCTAGGCGAAGCATGAACTGCATATATCCTCTTTCCGTCTACCTCTATCTCAACCTTCTCTGGAAGCCCGGTTAGAAAAATTAGATCCTCCTTCGAGAGGAACTTCATCGCAACTTTCTCCCTAGTGTACTCGCTCAATGGCCTCAACTCCTCAGCACATCTGTAGCTTATACCGTGAGCAGCTACAGCGTCATGATTTCCCTTAAGGATTATGGATCCGACTTCTCTAAGTAAATCCAGAGTCTCTGCAGGCTGAGGACCATAATCAACAGAATCTCCAAGAAACATCACGCTGTCGTATCTCACGCTCTCAAGTATGCGAACGAGGGCATCGTAATTAGCGTGAGCATCTGAGATTATGAGGTGCACATGCATTCTAACAGGGATATTAAAAATCCTTCAGCTTGGGTGACAGTTAATTGTAGAAGCTGTTGCAAATAGCTCAGCTCTTCATCCTTCTGATGGCTTCCTCCAGCATAAAGCCCATGATGTTTATCGAGATCAGGGATCCGATAAGCACTCCAGTTATGCTTATTTCCAGCCTCACTCCGAGCAGAAAGGAGAGATATGTCCCAACAATGATGCTTACTACTGCGGTCTGCAGCACGGTTGCGAAGAACCTGCTCAGCTTCCCCCTTCCTCTTCCTGCTATGTATCCTATCAAGCCGGCCATTAAATTAGCTATGCTCTCTCCTATTACATCCACCCATCCCAAACCGCCGAAGCTGTTCGCCACAAGACATCCCAATGATAGGCCTATTTGATGCAGGAACCCCGTATATCAGGGATAGGGGTATCAGCATATCTGCTATCCTCACTTGGAATAGAAGAAAGGATATAGGAGCAAATACAATGACAAGAACTGCATAGAGAGCTGCTATAATGGCTGTCAAAACCACATTTCTGCTTCTCATGGGAATCCCCTTAGAAGCATCATACGAAGTTCTGTCGAATTTAAGCATGATGTAACAATAGCTTCAGACAACAATTGCCCTGAAATCATCTCTTCTTTGTCATTTTCCAGCCATATATGTCATAAGCACAGATTATTCCCGAGATTGTAACTGCTTCTATTCCCCCTCCTGGAAATGTGGAGGCACCCACTAGATATAGGCCCTTTATTGGAGTCTTGAAGTACGGTCTTTTTACCCCGATGGATTGATCGAATGAGTATATTGCTCCTTGAGGCATGAAAGTGTATCTTTCAAATGTTTTTGGTGTTGCTGCATCTTTCACCACTATGTGCCTGCTCAAATTGGGAATTAACTTTTCTGCTTTATTTATCAGGATCTCAGAAAGCTCCTGTTTTTTGCGCATGTACTCCTCTGTTCCCCTTTCTGGGAAATCCTCATAGCTGGCAGAGGTTAATATTGTGATGCTTGCCTTGCCTCTCGGTGCTAAACTTGGATCCGCGTTCGAGTTTATGACAATTTCATAGCCATAATCCATATTCTTGATAAGCGTGAGATAGCCGGATAAATCCATATCAACTCCTAGAAAAACCATGAAGCAGGATGGAGACATTTTCATCCCCATTATGTACTCAACAAACTCCTTCTTCAGATTATCTCTTCCAACAAGCTCTAAAAAGGTTGTTTTGGCGTTTACATTTGACACGACAATTAGGGCTCTGAAGATCCTGTCCCCCGATTTTACTCCAACAGCTTTTCCATCCTCCACCAGTATTCTGTCCACTTTATGATTTACCAGCACAGTGCCTCCATGGCTCACAATGAAGTCTCTTAAGCTATTTGCAAATTTTTGAGCTCCTCCTTTTGGAAAATATCCTCCATGAAGGTAGTATGAAACACATGCTGTTAGCGCACTGCTTGCCGGAGTTTTATCCAGTGTTGTTCCGACATAGCCCAGCAATGCGCAGAGAAGAGCCTTTAAATCCTCATTTCTGAAGTACTCATCGAGCTTCTCCTTAAAGCTCTTGTTCATCCAGTCGTAGAAGTGGGGATGCTCTCTTGGATAATCAAGGAGCTTCCTCTCGCCAAAAACTTTAACTATCAATTCAGCGGGCAGCGGTGTGCCGTAAACTTCAGCCTCTCTATAGCATTCCTCATATGCTTTTTCAGCCTCCTCAAAGAAGGCTCTAATATTCTCCTTTTCATCTGGGAACATCCCTGAGAGAATTTCGATGAACTCCTCCAAGCTCTCAGCTCTTATGTGTCTTCCTTTGAAAACATACTCTCTGGTGTTTTTCACAAACAAGTCCTCCTTTCTCAGTCCGAGCTCCTTGAGTAGGTATGTGATGGGCCCTTTCTCCCATAATCCACTCACATCCTCAACCCCAGCATTGAAAATAAACCCCTTTCTCATGAAGGAGGAGCAGTAACCGCCGACCTGATAATTTTGCTCCAAAACCAGAACTTTATAGCCCCACTTTGAGAGAAGAGAACCGCAGACAAGGCCTCCCACTCCAGAACCGGCGATAATTACATCGTACTCATCCTCCGCCTTGGGCTTGCGGGTATCCACAAATACTCTCCAGTCATATTTCTTAAACTCCTTTAAAGCAAAATGGACAGGAGCTTTCAGAGGATAGACAACGGAGAAGAATATGCCAAAGGCAATAAATAGATTTGAGAGAACGACTGTCAATGGGAACTGGAGAAACAGAAAAATAACAGAGTTCAACAAGAATATCCCGGCCCAAACAGCTGTGATGATATTGTTTATGGTCAAAAAAGATTTATCTTTCCAGTAAACCCTTCGATAATCCCTTTTTGAAACCTGCAGGGTGTAAGGCTGCCTTATGACTATGGAAAAAGATGCCACCAGGAACAAAGCGAGATACCCGAGAAAACCACTATTTTCCAAAAATATGTTTAAGTTTAGGATAAATGTGCTGATAAAAGCTAAGCTGAAATAGATGAGGGAAACAAGATCCATTAAGTTAAAGCTTCGTTTTAGGATTTGGGGCAGAATGAGAACTATGGAAATGATAAGAGAGGCAGTAATTCCTAAAGGATTTCCAAATCCACATAAGATCCAGTAAACAATCCATGGAATGAAAGAAACAAGAATATAAAGCATTCCAGGCAATCCCACTCCATCAACCTCCAAATTTCATAATCTCTCCTAGCTCAGTCTAGCACTTTAAAAAGTTATTTGATTTTCTCTTATAAGGCAGCATTTTTCCTCACAATATTCGTCATAACCTCAGGGATAATCCCCCTAGCTTACTGTTCATTAAACAGCTCAAGCTTGGGTTTTGCCATAGAGAGAGCAGTCTCGGTTGTTGTGGTAGCCTGTCCCCATGCATTGGGTCTAGCGATCCCAATAGTTATACAGAGGACAGCTATGCTATCCTCAACTCCTTTCTAAGGATGTTTGAGCTTCTACCCTTAATTCTCTTAATAATATTGTAATTAACGTAGTTCAAAAAATTAGAGGGATGATAGTATGAAGCTTAAGTTAACAGAGCAGGTTTATTGTAAACGAAAACCTAATAGATAAAGTTAAATTCCTTATTTTTAGCAACTTTAGCGTAAAATAAAGAAATGAGCAAAGCGCGAGTAGCGATAATAGGTGCAGGAATAGTAGGTGCAAGCATTGCAAGAGTGCTATCGCGTTATGAAAATCTTGAAGTTCACTTAATCGAGATGGGGGCTGATGTTGGATGGGGGGTTTCCAAAGCAAATACTGCTATACTTCATGCTGGTTATGATGACGATCCTAATCTTTATCCAAATAGAGCAAAGTATTGCATAAGAGGAAATTACCTATGGCGAAAGTGGACCAAGCAACTTCAAATACGAGCGTCATGGAATGGTTCACTGGTTCTTTCTTTTTCAGAAGAAGACGAAGAAGAGCTGTACAACTTACTAGAACGGGGAGAAAGAAATGGAGTAAAAGAGCTGAGGATAATCGAGAAAGACGAGATTCAAAAGTTAGAGAAAAACGCGTCGCCAAGTGCAACTTTAGCACTTTGGGCCCCAACTGCTGGTCAAATTTCTCCTTTCGAAGCTGTTACTGCTCTAGTTGAAAATGCAGTAGAAAATGGCGTAATTCTTCATCTTGAAACAAAAGTTTTAGACATTGTTGAAGATGGAACTAGAATAACTAAACTTGTAACAAATAATGGAGAAATTGAAGTTGATTGGGTAATAAATGCTGCAGGTCTTTACGCTGATTATATAGCTAAGCTAGTTGGAGGAAGCGAATTTAAAATAACTCCAAGGAGGGGCGAATACTTCTTATTTGATAGTACTGCTGAGCCAAAAGTTTCAAGAATACTCTTTCCAGCTCCAAAGCCTAAGTCAAAAGGCGTAGTTGTAACAACTACTGTTGATGGAAATTTAATGATTGGACCAAATGCTATTGACTTACCTGAGGAAGAAAAAGAAAATAAAGAAACTACACAGGAAGGCTTAGAAGAAGTTTGGAGAGATGCCTCAAAGTTAGTTAAAAGTTTACCTTCGAAGAGTAAAGTAATAAAAACGTTTGCGGGACTAAGACCAGAACCAACTGGAGGCGATTTTATAATTAAACCCCACGATTCTTTACTTGGATTCATAAATGTTGCAGGAATGAGGTCTCCAGGACTAACATCCGCTCCCGCTGTCGCATATGAAATTCCGAAAATGTTACTACACCTTGGAGCTAGACTAGTTCTAAAGAAGAATTGGAATCCTACTCGAAAAAGGATAATCAGGTTCTCAGAAGTTTCTAACAGAAGAAAAAATAAACTTATAGCAATGAATCCCCTATATGGAAACATAGTTTGCCAATGCGAAATGGTTACAGAAGCTGAGGTAGTAGAAGCAATAAGAAGAGGTGCAAGAACAATAGAGGGCGTAAAGCTCAGAACAAGAGCTGGAATGGGAAGATGCCAAGGTGCTTTTTGTAGAGCAAAGATAGCGATGATACTTTCAAGAGAACTAAAAATTAAGCCATGGCAGGTAAGAGTAAAAGGAGCAGGTTCTGAAATTGGTGTTGGAGATTTGTTTAGTTTACTGCACGAGTGATAAAAATGTGCACTTATGATCTCATAGTAATAGGAGGAGGCGCTTCTGGAATAGCTGCTGCTATAAAAGCAAAAGAACTTGGAGTGAAGAAAGTTGCTCTAGTAGACGAGAAAAGCTACCTTGGAGGTGTTCTGCCGCAATGTATACACTCTGGCTTTGGATTAGTTTACTTCAAGAAAGATCTTACTGGCCCAGAGTTTACAGAAAAATTAGTTCAAAAAGCGAAGAAGTTAAGCTTTGACGTCTATAGCGACACTTTTGTATTCAAGATAATTTATAGGGATTACTTTGAGAAACTTGTTTATACAGTTTCAAAGCATGGAATTAAGAAGTTGAAAACAAAGACAATAATATACTCTGCAGGATGTAGAGAAAGAAGTATTTATGAAATAGGTGTTGTTGGGAGTAGACCTTCTGGTATTTTCACAGCTGGAGAGGCTCAAACGTTAATGGACATTTATGGAATAATGCCCGGGAAGAACATTGTAATAGTTGGTTCGGGTGATGTAGGACTAATAATGGCAAGAAGGTTTGCATTACAAGGGGCAAACGTTAAAGCAGTAATTGAAATAATGCCATACCCTGGTGGACTAACTAGAAATATAGTTCAATGTCTTAATGACTTTAATATTCCTCTTTTGTTAAGCCATTCTGTTTTAAGAGTTATTGGAAAAGATAGAATCGAAGAAGTTGAGGTTTGTAAGGTAGATGAAAACAAAAAGTGCATTGAAGATAGTATTTTTAGAATAAAATGCGATACTTTGATTATTTCAGCGGGGCTTGTTCCTAGAGTGGAGTTACTAGAAGACTTAGGAATTTCTATTGATCCGTTAACAAAAAGTGCAGTTGTTAACGATAGACTGGAAACTTCGTTGCCTGGAATATTTGTAGCTGGAAATGCTCTAGTTGTCAACGATTTAGTTGACTATGCAGTAGAGCAAGGTGAGGTTGTAGCTCAAGGAGCAAGTGAATTTATCTTCAACAATGGAATCAGTGCTGCGCAGTGGAAAAAAATAAAACTCAATGGAAATATTAGATTCTTTGTTCCTCAACTCATAAGTGGGGAAAGGGATGTAATAATGTATGGTCGAGTTATTAGTCCGGAAGAGAAAGTTAAGCTTGAGATTAACGAAATCAAAAAAGAAATTTCCTTTTTTAGGGTAAGACCTTCAGAAATGATTAGGTTAAGATTGAACAAGGACGAACTAAGTAGTGTGAAAACTAAAAGTTTAACTTTTTCTATTTCTAAGAGAAGTGAGTGATCTAGCTTGAGTAACAAAAGAAAAGTAGTAAAGCTAATATGTATAGTTTGTCCAATCGGATGCGAAATAGAAGTTATTGTTGAAAATGGTAATATAATTTCAATAAGTGGAAACAAATGCCCAAACGGTGAGAAATACGCAAAAGAAGAAGTTTTTCATCCGAAGAGACTGGCTTTTACAGTATTAAGGTGCAAAAATGGAACCATGCCAACCGTAGCTGTGAAAACAAGTAAACCTGTCTCAAAGTTTTTGATTCCAAGCATAATGAAGTATTTATCAAATGTTGAAGTTTCAGCTCCATTAAATGTTGGCGATGTTGTTGTACAAAATATTTTAGACTCTGGTGCAGATGTAATCGTTACGAGAAGTTTAGATCTCTTAGAGCGCAACTCATAGATAAGTGGACTTAAGCTTTAAGTAGTTAAGCTTGAAAACATTTATATAGGCTTCAATTATTTCTATAGAAGTAACTATGAATGTGATAGACTTGTTGCCTCCATGGGTTCGAGTGTATACGCCATTCATAGTGGCATGGATTGTGTCAGCTATTGTAATAATGATTGCAGTAAGCATGACGGGAGGAAAAAGTGATTTCATCCTATCTTTGATAGTGGCGCTATTAGGTTCTCTCGTATTTGGTTTGTTTTCCGGTAGACTGCTGTACAACTTGATAGCTATCTTCGTATGGCTTCTACTTTTAAAGACATTTTTCAAGATGAGTTGGTTTCAGGCAATTGGCGCATCAATTCTCTCTTACGTCTTCAGCATAATATTGCAATTCCTATTCGGAGTGCAACTTATTCTTTAATTTTTCAATAACTTTTTGAGTATAAAAACTTAAATATTTATTCCTAGTATAAAATGCTTCATGACTCTAAGAGTTGGAATCATTGGTTGCGGTGGAATAGCAAATACGCATGCCAGAGTACTATCAGGCAATAAAGAAGTTTCCTTAGTAGCATTTTGTGATATTGTGGAAGAAAACGCTAAAGGTTTTAATGAACGATATGCGAAAGGAAAAGCAAATGTTTATACAGACTATACGAAGATGCTTGAGAAAGAAAAGTTAGATATAGTCTATATTTGTCTTCCTCCATTTGCTCATAGCAACGAGGTAGAAATTGCAGCCGAAAATCACACTAATGTATTCATAGAAAAACCAATAGCATTGAATCTTGAACTTGCAAGAAAAATGGTTAAAGTAACAGAGAAACACTCAGTAAAAACACAAGTTGGCTTCATGTCTAGATTTGGAACAGCTGTTGAGCAATTCAAAGATTTAGAAAGTAAAGGTGAAACTGGAAACTTAGTTTTGTTCATTGGTAGGTATTTTTGCAATTCTTTGCATTCGCCTTGGTGGCGTGAAAAATCAAAAAGTGGAGGCCAAGTAGTAGAACAAATAATTCATCTTTACGACTTATCTAGGCACTTAATGGGTGAACCCAAGAGTGTGTTTTCGAAGATGGACAATCTTATACATAAAGATGTTGAAAACTATACTGTTGAAGATGTTAGCGCCTCAGTCATAAAGTTCAAGAACGGCTCTCTTGCTACTATTGCTGCAACGAACTGTGCAATTCCAAATAAATGGATCTTTGACTTTCATGTTGTTAGTAAAAACTATACTGCTTATTTTTCGAGTCCCAATGTTGCGAGCGTAATAAAAACAGATGTTCCATGGGAAAATAGCACCGAGATAAAGAGCAGCAGAGACATATACGAAGCTGAAACTTTAGACCTAATTTCTGCAATAAAAGAGGATAAAAACACTAAAGTGCCAATGATAGAAGGTGCAAGGAGTTTAAGTCTAGTTCTTTCTGTGGCGAAATCAGCTGAAGAGAACAAAGAAGTTGAAATTGAAGTAGTATAACTTGGCCTTTGAGCCTTAGGTTAACAGTCTCTTTTGAGTGCCAAAAAACTTAAATATTTATCCTTAGTATAAAATGCTTCATGTCTATAAAAATTGATAGCGAAGATAAAGTAATGCTCCTTGGTCATGCGCACATCGATTTAGCATGGCTTTGGACAAAAGATGAAACTATACACTTAGTTTCTCTAGGAACCTTTAATTATACTCTAAACTTAATGAAAGAATTTCCCTTCTTAAAGTTTGCGCAAAGTTCAGCACAAGTATACAAGTGGATTGAACAGTATTACCCTGAAGTCTTCAAGAGCATTGCTGAGAAAATAAAGTCTGGACAATGGGAAGTAGTTGGTGGTTCTTGGAGTGAGTTTAGCCCAAACTTAACAGGAGAAGAAACACTGGTAAGGCAATACTTGTATGGAAAGCTTTACTTTAAGGAAAAATTCGGAGTTGATGTTAAAGTGGCTTGGCTTCCAGATAGTTTTGGCTTCCCTTGGACCCTGCCTCAAGTTCTTAAGAAAAGTGGAATAGATTACTTTCTTACTAGTAAATTAAACTGGCAAATTGAAAGGATGAAAAAGCCAATTCCTTTTCCATACCACGTTTTCTTGTGGGAAGCTCCAAATGGCTCAAGAGTCTTGTCCTACCTTACTCCTGGTGGCTACAATGGACTTGTGAAAATGGAAAGCATAATTAGCCAGCTCATAAGATTAAAGGAAAAGCACGGAGTTAACAAGCTACTTTTTCTCTTTGGCTATGGAGATCACGGAGGAGGCCCAGCAAAACATATGATCAACGAAGCCTTAAGACTTCAAAAAACAAAGGATTTCCCAAAAGTGTCATTTGGTAGCGCTTTAGAGTACTTTAGAGAACTAGATTCAAGTATGCCAAAAGAAAGAATACCAAAGTATGAAGATGAGCTTTACTTAAAAACCCATAGAGGCACGTTTACAACGGAATCTAGAATAAAGAAAGCGCTGGGAGAACTAGAAGACGACTTGTGCAATGCTGAAAAGCTTTCCACAATTTGCTACATACTTTATGGAGGAAGCTATCCAAAAGAAGAACTAAGAAAAGCTTGGGAATCTTTACTTTACATAACTACTCATGATATCGCTGATGGAACTTCAATTCAGGATGTTTATGATGAAATATTCTCCCAAGAATACCCAGAAGCAAAAAGAATCGCCGCTGAAGCAATAAGTAAAGCCTTGAGTAAGATGTTTTCATCTTCTAGTGAGAGAGTTGCGAGAGAAGAAAGTACAGTTGTTGTCCTGAATACCTTATCATGGCCAACTTCGAAGATCATAAGCGTTCCAATTGAAGATAAAGAATCAAACCTTCAAGTTTATAGTTTTGATGACAAAGCAGTAAAGACACAAACCGTTTATGAAGACAACAAACGGAGCTTAGTTTTCTTAGCTGAAAACTTACCTTCTCTTGGCTTTAAAGCTTTTAAGATTCATCGTACACAATCTCTTCAAGAATCAAAACTGAAGGTAGGCCAATGGTTTTTAGAAAACGAATTCTTCAGAGTGGTAGTAGATCCTGAAAGTGGTTTAATTTCAAGTATATTTGATAAAAAGAGCAACTTCGAAGTTTTAGACAACACAAAAAGAGGAAATGTTCTTCAGCTTTACGAAGACATGCCTTCAGATGCGCCAAGAGGTGAGCCTGCTTGGAACCTTTACTACGGCAACAAAGTAGAACTAGATAAAGTAAACTCGATTGAGATTATTTCAAGTGGGCCATTAGTAGCAACGATTAGAGTTACTAGAAAGTATGAGAACTCTACTTTTGTTCAAGAAATTTCTTTATACGAAGGACTACCAATATTAGATTTTAAAGTTAAAGCAAACTGGAACGAGAAATACAAAACGTTAAAGGTTTCATTCCCTCTCAGCTTTAGCAATGACTATGCTACCTATGGCATTCAGTTTGGTGCAATTCAAAGATTTAGGCATGACCTAGAAAGTTCTAGCAAGGAAATTAAACTTCCTAAAAGAAAGTGGGAAGAAGCAGACGTTGCAAAATTTGAAGTTCCTGCCCATAGGTGGGCAAACGTAGACAACGAGGATGAAAGTTACGGTGTCGCCTTATTAGTAAAGAATAAGCATGGCTTTAGTTATGAGAAAAATGAACTTAAGGTAACACTACTTAGAGGCCCAAGAAGAGGATACCCTCAACAACCAGAACAATGGGTTGATCAATCCTCAGATCCAACCGTTGGTGAACACGTTATTAGTTATTCACTTTACCCCCATAAAGGAAACTGGAAAACTGCAAGAGTTCCAAATGTAGCATATGAACAAACAAAAGAGCCAATAGTTTTTATTTCAAGAATTTCTTCGCTACCAAAAGAAAAATCATTTATGACTGTACTTCCAAACAAACTAGTACTAACAGCCCTAAAAGTTTCAGAAACCAATAACGATATTATCGCACGAGTTTACAATCCTTACGATGAGGAAGTTCAGGCAGAACTTGTAGTGCCATTCGAGGTTAAGAGTGCTGACGAGGTCGACCTACTTGAATCAGGGGAATTCTTAAATAAGTCTCTAAGAACTGAAAATGGAAAAGTAGAGTTCAAAATAAACAGGTTTGAAATAACAACTATAAAACTAAAGAGAGATTAAAACAAGTTTAAAAAAATAAGTTACTTTGCTGAACCTAACGGTGAAGCTAAGTAGGAATGCCTTCCTAGTTTTTGGATAAGGTGAGTCTGCTACTCAAAATAAAAAAAGAAATATAGAGTACTTAGGAGTTGAAATAAGTTTACGGTATGAATTGCTCAAGAAACTTCTTGGCTAAAAGTAAGCCCTCCTCATACTTAAAGTATGGATCTTCATGTTCTATACTCAGTGCATAATCGTAGCCATGTTTCTTTAGAACTGTAATGAAATCGGCCCAATTTAAATCTCCAAATCCTGGTAATCTATGTGGACACCAGCCTTCACTTCTTATTCCATTTCTTGAGACTTTTTCCCATAATACTTGAGCATCCTTCATGTGCGTATGGTGTATTCTATCACCAAACTCGTCTGCAATGCTTACAGCATCTATCATCTGGCAAATAAGATGGCTGGGGTCAAATTCGAGGCCAAAGTTTTTAGATGGTATGGCTTCGAACAATTTTTCCCATACGTCTGGTCTATATGCTATATTACCTGGACAATTTTCAATTGCAATTTTTATGTTTGTGCCCTCTGCTTTCTTAATTATTTCCGGCCAAACCTTTTTTATCTCTTTTATGTTATCATCTATACTTCCAGGGTATAAGCCAACCCATCCTGTTACCACTGGAATTTCAAGTTTGTATGCAACTTCTATGAGGTCTAAAAAGAATTTCTTGTGCTCCTTTCTTATGTTTTCTTCCTTATGAATTGGATTTCCATAAAAGCCTACGGCAGATACTATAACTTTAGAGTTTTTTAATAATTCTTTAGTTTCTTTAGGATCTGAACTTATTGCACTTACGTTAAAGAACTTGCTAGAAGGGTCTGTAGAGATCGAAATTGACTTAAATCCTTTTTCTTCTGCCCACCTTAGCGTTTTTCTAAGGTCGCCCAATTGACCTCCTGTGAGAAATCCGATGAACATCTTTCATCCTCTTAACAATCATAAGGGTGCACTATTTATACTTTTTTAATTCTTTAGCAGGATGTGTTAACTTTAAGTTTTAAATCAAAGGTTACTTTTTCTATATTTTAAGTAAACTTCAAAAGTAGATGACTAACCCTTTAGTAGCTCTACACTCTGCGCATTAGTAAACTAGAGCAACACTTAAATTTAGTTTGTTTATCTTAATCATGAGAAAGGGATAAACTTAATTTAGAAAAAGAACCTTTTTTCCATTGTAGAAAGTCTGGGGGTTCATGTGGTAAAGCTCTCAGTATGCTTAAGATAAACGATCACCTTTAGTGTAATGAATTCATCGCTTGAAACTTTACTTGCTTTCCAAATGGAATGTTATTTCGGCATTCGATTCTGCATACCTCATATTATAAACAAAACAGAGCAAAAGAACTCAACTTTGTCGGAGAATTTAATATTTTAAGCTCCTAGCCATCTTAGTAGGATTCTTATTCCATAGTACCCACCATATGCATAGATTAGGTTAAGTATTGTCTTACCTGCTATAGCTGCAATAAGTGCTTTTGTTTTAGGATAGTTCATTGCACCTAAAGGTATCCAAACAAGGTCATCTGGACTTAGAGGCGTAGCTGCAAATATGAATATTAAAAGCACACCATACTTGTTTATTTTCTTCCCAAATTCATCTAGCTGCTTCTTTCTTTTTTCCGAAACTACATATCTTCCAGCATACCCTATGTAGTAGTGAGTAAATTGGCCAATGCCAGACCCTATGCCCCCTAAAACTCCAACAAGAAAAGGATTGAGCTTTGCCCCAAGTGCCATAATAACAAGAAAAGAAGGGAATATGGACAAGAATATCGAACTAGTTCCCAAAAAGCCTGCTACAAATGCTCCGACGTATCCCAAGTTTTCCACGATCTTTATCAGTTCACTTATAGTAATAAGGAAAAAGAGGTGCCTCAATTTTTACCTAACGCTTGAGTATTAAGTTTGGGTTTATAAATATTTTAGTACAGCAATGAAAGCGTACTTCTCTTCTTAATATAGGTAACAAAAAATTTATAAAGAGATTACGACGCATCGTAACTTGATGAGAAGCTTAACTTCTTTAACTTCAAAGTCTATTGAGGATTATCTATCAACAATACTTAGGCTTGAGTCCGTTTTTGGAGTAGCAAAAACAGGAGACATAGCTCACGAGTTAAATGTTAACTATGGTACTGTAACTAATATGTTAAACAAGCTTGAACGAGTTGGACTATTAAAAAGACAAAGGTACGAAGGTGTGACTTTAACTAAGAGAGGTAAAGTTATTGCAGAAGAAACTATTAAAAGGCATAGAATCACTGAAAGGCTACTAACTGACGTCATAGGAGTAAGTCCAGAAGATGCGCATAGATTTGCTCACAAGATTGAGCATGATGTAAAAGAGATAATAGACCAAATAGATTTCGTACTAGGTTACCCTGATAAATGTCCACATGGTAATCCAATATTTCGAAAGGTCGAAGTTGTGCAGCATGAACTTAGATTAAAAGATACAAATGAAGGTCAAACCTACATTATAAATAGAATATCGATCGAAAATGATGAGGTTATAAGTTTCCTAAAAGACCACGGTCTTTGGATAGGAAGAGCTATAAAAGTAAAACTAATTAAAAAATCAAGCTTACAGATAGAAGCAGATAATAAAATAGTTAAAGTTCCCCCTAGGTTTAGTGAATTAATTTTTGTAAAAAAGGTAATACAAAATGAAACCACTTGAAGTACTTGAAAAGTTAGCCAGTAAAGAATACGTTAACAAAGAGCAGATTTCAAAGGAATTAGGGGTCTCAAAGGGAGAAGTAGAACTTGCGTTTCAGATCTTAGAAGATTTAGGCTACATACGAAGAATCAACTTTAGTTGCAATACAAAATACTGTAGTTCCTGCCCATTTAGAAACATTTGTAGCACAAAATTTGAGATATATGAAATCAGGAGGAATAAAAAATGATAACACGCCTGTCTTTAGTAGAAAGTGGAAAAGTTGTGAAGATTATATCTATAGACGCTGGAATGGGCTTAGCTAGAAGACTAATGGAAATGGGAATGTTTGTTGGTTCAACAGTTACGGTTGTTGAACAAAGTTTTGGCCACGTTATTGTTGATGTCAGAGGTGCAAGGTTTGCTTTAGGTAGAGGGATGGCAAATAAAATTATCGTTGAGGTGCTAGGATGATGAGTTTTCACACGATAAAGTCAAAGGAAGAAAAAAGAAGAATTGAAGAGCATTTAACAATAGCGTTGGCAGCGCAGCCAAACACTGGAAAAACCACTTTGTTCAATACTCTTACAGGGTCTAGGGCATACGTTGCTAACTGGCCTGGGAAAACAATAGAAAGGATGGAAGGATTCTTTACACATAAAGGTAAGAATATACGCATTATAGACTTACCTGGCATTAGGAGTTTATCTACGCTTAGCCAAGAAGAATCAATTGCGAAGGAATTCATTCTTTCAGGAGAGTATGATGCTCTTATCGTTATGGTTGATGCCGAAACATTGGAAAAATCTTTGTATTTTGCAGTACAAATTCTTGAAGCAACGGATAAAGTAGTTATAGCAATAAACAAGTACGATGAAGCGCATGCGTTAGGCCTTCACATAAACCAAGATAGGCTTCAGTCAGAGCTAAACGTACCAATTTTGCTTGTTAGTGCTCTGCGTAACCTGAACATAAATCAACTGATAGATAAAGCAGTAGAGATTGCAGCTCAAAAACGTTCTTCAAGACCAGCTATAGTGATAAACTACGGTGTGCTTGAAGAATTCATAAGGAAGATTTCGAATGAGCTTGAAGCTTTAGGATTTAGTAAAGATAGCTCAAGAGTAGCTGCTGTAAGGTTGTTGGAAGATGATACTTTTCTAGTAAGAAACTTAGATGAAGAAAAACTAAACAAAGTTTTAGCATACGTGCAACAAGTAAAGCAAGAGGTAAAAGAAAGAACAGGCTTTTCATGTGAAGAAATAATTGTTATGTCAAGATATAAGTTGGTAGAAGATGTCGTAAAAAGAACGTCGACTCAAGTAAAAGTGGCAACAAAAGCCTTTACTGATAGCTTAGATAGACTTATGCTAGGAAATTTCCTTTTTGGCTTGACATTATCATCTTTAATTCTTTTTTCAATAATGTTTTTTTCATTTTCAATAAACACAGGATTTCCCTTAAACTACATCATAAAAGCGATGGGAAATGAAGAACTTGCTTCGCTTATTGAGGAGTACAGCTTAGGAGGAATTCTTTCAAGCATATTTTCCATTATTTCCTCTAGCTTAGAAATCTTACTTCATGCGCTAAGGGCTCCAAGCTGGGCTATTGACCTTACTATAAATGGAGTTGTTCAGGGAGTTGGTGCTGTTCTAACGTTCTTGCCTTTAGTATTCATTGTAAACTTGTTCATGGCAGTAGCAGAAGACAGTGGACTGATGTCAAGAGTAGCTGTCGTTTTCCATAGGCTAACTTCTGCCTTTAACCTTTCGGGCAAAGCTGTTTTTCCAATGATAATTAGCTTTGCTTGCAACGTTCCAGGTGTTCTTTCTTCGAGAATACTTGAGAATGAAAATGAGCGAGTAGCAGTTTCAACTACGATTTCCTTTATACTTTGCCAAGCAAGACTTGTCGTGCTACTTTTCTTTGTTTCTGCTATGTTTTACTCACCTTTAGTTCAGTCTCTAGTAACAATCTCAATGTACTTCCTTTCTGTAATTTTGTTTTTGTTAAGCTACATGTTTGTGGTAAGATTTATCTTAAGAACAAAAGAAAAAGCGGAACTTTTTATAGAAATGCCCTCTTACCATATTCCAAGCTTAAAAGTCGTCTCATGGATCGCTTGGGAAAGAAGTAAGAGTTTCATAACAAAAGCAGGAACAGTTATTTTTCCAATGGCAATTATAATATGGGCACTATTGCATATTGGTCCAAATGGCTACGTTGAGTCTCCAAGTTTAAGTTTTGGAAAGACTATAGGAGAAGTTGTATCAAAGGTGTTCGTAGTAGAAGGGTTTTCTAGGTGGGAAATAGGGCTTGCCCTGTTAACTGGCTTTATAGCAAAGGAAGTAATTATTGAAACTTTAGCAATTTCATTTAGCACTTCAAACCCTTCTGAAGCTATAAGTAGGCTTTCTCTTTCTCCAGCCTCAGCCTTGTCTTTGTTAACTTTCGTAATGTTGTACACGCCATGTGTTGCTACTGTTGCTGCAACGTATTCTGAAACAAAGAGCATAAAGATGACCTTTATTAGCTTACTTATGAGTTTGTCAGTAGCATATGTTGTTTCTTTGCTTACTTTTTATGCGTTCTCATTTATTTAAAAGTTTAAAGTCTAGTTCAAAAACAACCCATTTAGTTAAAAAGGATTATCCTTTAATAGCTTTACAGTCTCGAACCAAAAGATTATGCTTGCAATACCTCCGAACGTGATTGCTAAAATGTTATGGACGTCGTTAAAAGAAAATCCATAAAGAAATAAGTACGTTAACAACATTGTAGAGAAGAAGATTGAGTAAAATAAAAATCGGGGAACTAAGTATCTTCCGATTCTAGTAAAAAACTTCAACGTACCTATTTTTATCTCATGTACAAGCATATACTCACCATAATCGTTTTTCTTAACTAGTCCAAGTTCCTGAAGTTTATTTAAGTGATGCATAGCAAGACTTGGACTTGAAAAACCCAAAGCACGTTGAACTTCTCTAGCTCCAAAAGAGGACTTCGGAGAACGTAGCAAGTACCAATACACTAACAGTGTCTTTCCTCTTAGCTTGGATTCGATGCTTGCTAAGTCTAGGTCTGAATCAGACATTATAAAAAAACAAAAGAAAAAGAACTTAAAAAGCTTTTGTTTTTGATTATTTTGTTAGCCGATTATGAACACAACTTGCACGTTTATAGAAACCTGTTGTTCTTCTGGCAATATTGGCGTAGTAGAAGAATAAGCTTCAATAGCTCTGTAGAAGATAGGTTGATAGCCTTCATTTACTTGAACACTTTTTACCCCAATTACTTTCAGATTAAGTGGCTTTAGAGCAACTTCTGCTTTGTTCTTTGCATCATTAACAGCACTCTCCAGAGCTTGGTTTATAAGTTGTTTTTGGAGATTTTCTGAGAACAAAAACGAAACACCCCTAATTTCATTTGCTCCAGAGCTTACACTTGTGTCTATAATTTTCCCTATTATGTCAAATTTAGAAACAGTAACCGAAATCGTATTAGATACTCTATATCCTACAAGCTTAGGAGATTCTTTGTCAGGATAAATATAAACTGGGTAAAGATAAAACCCCGAAGTTGAAATATTTTGCTTACTTACTCCAAGATCAATTATTGAACTAATTATTGCATTCATTTTTTCAGAGTTTTCCCTTAAGGTTTCGTTTGCAGTCGAGCCTTGAGTCTCAACGCCAATACTTACAGAAGCTAAGTCTGGTAATGCTTTAACAGTTCCTGTACCACTAACAGTGAGTAAGTTCTCTTGTTGCTGAGTCTGTGCATAAATAGTCTTTGGTGAACTAATTACAATGTAGCTGATAATGCCCATCGTTACTACTGAGATTATTGCTACTGTAGCTAGAATGTACAATTCTTTCTTTTCGTCCATCCTTTATCACCACTTAACATAACGTTAGCCAGGTTAATTATACTATACTTTAGAACAGTCCTTCTTTGAGTGTTCTAAGTCGTAGAACAAGAGGAATTTACTTAATTGTTGTAAAGAAGTATGTTAAAGTTTTGAACTTTTTTAAAGGATCCCGCTTTCTCTTAACTGTTCTAAAAGTTAGAATTAAATACTGGGCTTGCTTTACTTAAGAACAATCAAGAATAAAAGAGGGCAAAGCCAAGATGGAAAAGAGAATGTTGTTGTATCCGATTCTAGCAGTTCTATTAGGAATCTCAATTGTAGCTTTACCTAGACTTCTTATGAGTAGCAACAGTAAAGAGGTAGGAACTCCACTTACTACTTTTTCTAAGAAGGCTACAGAGGCTCAAGAAACAAATAAATCAAGAATCACAACGACTTCGACGGATTATTTTGCTAAGAGCTTGGACATTTTGCAAAAATTGTTATTTGTGCTTTTTGTCCCTTTAGCTTTAGCTTACTTCGCATTTAGACTTGCAAAGAGTAAGTTATGATTTTTCAAAAATGCTTTAAACTGTTATCGCATCATATATAAACTTTACACCAAAGTACACCATCAGAAGCCCAAGCAAAAGCAAAGCAATCCTTAAAGTAGAATTGCTTATCTTACTTCCTTTGTAGAACGTGTAAGCTACAAGCATTAACCATGCAAAGTCCATCCATACATGTAACAAGTACATAAGGAATACTCCTTGAAAAGAAAACAGACTTATTGAGTCAATAATTAGTTTGGTTCCAACTGTCAGCCACCAAATTATGAAATAAGGGTTAAATGCAGTAAGTAAAGAACCTACAAAGAGTGAATTTTTTGTTGTACTAAAAATTTTTAGTTCAGTGTTGCGCAACGACTTAAATTGGAGAAAGGCGAAGAAAAGTAGAACAACCCCGCCCAAAAAGGAAAGTAAGGACTTTACTTCATTAGAGAGCATGCTTAAAACCCCAAATGCAAGCAGAAGAACCAGTGGAAGTTCAACAAACATGTGTCCTAAAGCCACCAAGAAACCTGATTTCCACCCTTCTTTTACTCCAGAACTTGCTGTTGCTATGGTTAGAGGACCTGGAGAAAGTGCTCCAGAAGCAGTTATAACTTGTACTTCAAGTATCCAAGAGGTTAAATCCATTTTCAGCCACCTTGATTTTGCTTAAATTAAAGTTAAAGAAATCTCATAAGTACATTTTTAAGCTTTTGCTTGTAAACTAAGGAACTATAACTCCCTTTATGTAACTACTTGGTTTACCTGAAGCATACTCAAAAGCCTCTTGAATTTCGTCTAGTTTCCACTTATGAGTGACAAGCTTTTCAAGACTAAATATACCTTTAGATAGCATTTGTGTCGCTATCTTTAAATTCTTTGCCATGTCTTCTGCTCTTGATGGATTAGTCATTATCACTTCTAGACCTTTGGCATCCCATTCTCTTAAACTTACTAAAACTGGGTTTGGATGATAGCTAAATATACCAAGTTTTCCCTTTTGTTTTACCAACTTAGTTGCGGTGCTGACTCCTTCCGGATTTCCAGTTGCTTCTACTACTATATCACAACCTATATTTTCTGTCATACTAAGAACTTCTTTTACAATGTCATCTTCCTTGGGATTTAGCACTGCATTTGCTCCGTAGTACTTCGCTAACTTGAGCCTTTCGTCATTAACATCGATGCCTAATAAGTTGCTTAGACTTAGGCGACTTAAAGCTTGGACTAGCAGTAAGCCCATAAAGCCAGTACCAACTACAGCAACATTATCGCCAATTCTTGGACTAAGAATTCTAACAGCGTTAACTACGCAAGCAAGAGGTTCACCTATAGTATATTCAAAGGGTATGTTGTTCGGCGTTTTTTCTACATATCTTTCGTTTACCACTACAAAATCAGAAAAGCCAGGACCTCCTAAGGCTGTAACATGATCTCCTTTTGAAACTTTTTTTGCGTTGCTTCCAGTTTCAACAACTTCTCCTGAGGGTTCATGACCTAACAGAGAGGGTAAAGTAAACCAAACAGGATAGCCTAAAAAACCATAGAGGTCACCAGTACATATACCACAAGCTCTTACTCTAATTAATACGTCTTCTTCATTTAACTGTGGAACTTCTTCTTCGATTAGCTTTATTTTTCTCTTCTCCACTAGTACAGCCACTCTTCTTTTCATATAGTTAACGTAAAAACTTCATAATATAAAACTTTTTCAAAATCCTTAATTCACATGTATGCTTAAAGCTTGATCTTAAGCCAGTAACCTCATAAGAGTTAAAAATCCTAATTGTTACTATTCTACATAATGATTCAAAGGGACAAAGAGGTAAAATGCTTTAAGGCTATTTTTGAAGTCAACAAGGAAGAAGTGAGCATCATCTTTTACTCAACTTACGAAAAATTAAACGAGACGCTTAAAAAGATAAAACTAAAGCTAGACGTATACAATCAAGCTAGCTGCAAGGTTATAGAGTGTAAAGAATACGATGGAAGCAAATATGATTTCTATTGGTCAAGCAAACTAATTGAAAGTTCTTAAAGCCTTGAGTTTCACTTTTGAATAAGAATTAGGTTTCGTTAACTTTTGAGAGTTTATTGACAAATTTCGTCTTTGAAATTATGGCATTTATTAAGGTGTTGTTTGGAATCAGCACCTCTTTTTCGCCGTTCTGCGTTTCTAAAACAGTATGCATCAGTTTTATGTCTTTAACTATTCCTGATTGGCCTAGTACAGTTATTTCATCTCCAACTTTAAATGGCCTAGTGAGCGCAATAAGCAGCCCTGCCATAGCATTTGATAGAATTGTTTGGCTTGCAAAACCCATAACGATTCCGCTAAATGATCCTATCGTTAAGGCTGCTTCTAACCCAACCTTAAATACAGAGGCCAAAACACTAAGTAGTATCGCATAGCCTACTATTCGAACTAGTGTCTTCATGGCTGCTGCTTTATCAAGTTCTAAGGTCTTTGCAACACTCTTGTAAACTAACTCTCCAATAAATTCCACAAGTTTGTAGCCTACTAGTAGCACAACTCCTGCTTGGAGAAAAGGCATAAGTCCAATTATTGGTTCTAGAATTAGAGACCATGTGGAAAAAGCAAAACCAATAAAGTAAAAGGCTGCAACCATTACGACGACATAGAATAGGATTTTCGTTATGTTACGTGGGCTCGTTACACTCGCACTTTTGTTTTTATCCTCTTTTGAACTAGAATTTGTCATTCTCCAAAACTAACTTTGAAAGGGTTTTTAATCTTTTAGTGTATTATTTTTTATGTTTCAAATTTTTTGCTTGGTAACTAGCATGATGCATTATGCTTACTTCTAATTTTTATCGCCTAAGTGTTATTCGAGGTAAGCGTAACTTTAAGCCTTAAGTTGACAATCTCATCTAAGTATTAAGGGTCCTACATTTCTTAGGATCAACAACAATGCCTTCAATGGGCTTATTATCTAAGTAACTAAGTATTGCGTCTGCTACAGTTTCATCCATGGCAGTTAATGCTTCCTGAGTGTATGCTGCTATGTGGGGAGTAATCACAACATTACTGTACTTTAAAAGTGGGTTTTCAAGTCCTATTGGTTCTTTTTCAATAACATCCAAGGCTACAGTACCTACGATGCCTTTTTCTATAGCCTCAACTAAAGCATCCTGATCTATGAGCTCACCTCTTGCGGCATTAACTATTATTATTCCTCTTTTTGCATTTGCTAAAGTTTCTCTGTTGATAATATGGTATGTTTCAGAACTAAGATTCGTATGGAGTGTTACTATGTCGCTTTTCGCCATAAGTTCAGCAATACTACTCATAGGAATAACTTCAAGAGCTTTCATTTTTTCTTCTTGCACATAAGGATCGTAAGCAACTACTTTAGTACCAAATCCCTTTCTTAGAATTTCAGCGACTCTTGAACCAATGTTACCAAAACCAACAACTCCAACTGTAAGGTTACTTATGTTCCTACTTACGAATTTAGCACGTTCTTGCCACTTGCCTTTTCTAACAGCTTCATTTGCTTCGGCAACATGTCTTAAAGCACTAAGTATTAGAGCTATAGTGTGTTCTGCAACTGCTTCTCTTTCTTTATATCCAGGTACTGCTACAACTTTTACTCCATACTCTTCTGCAGCTCTTAAGTCAACATTATCAAGGCCTATGCCATGCCTTACTATCATAACCACGTCTTCATTCCTTCTGAAGAATTCTTTACCGTAACGTGGTGTTACGCTTGCTATAACAAAATGATATCCTTTGAGCTTCTCAGCTAGTTCTTGTTCTGTTATGTCTTTTGGAACTTCAACTTGGTCTAAGATGCACTTTGCTGCAAGCTTACTCATAACGTTAGTGAATTTTCCGAAAGACTTAGAGTTTACAATAGCTACTCGAGGTTTCATCTTTCATATCGCCTCAAGTTTTTCGGCATACTCAATGTAGGGCTCAGAAATTTTTCTAACCTCTAATTTTTCTTCTTCAGTAAGTTTTCTTAATGGAATTGGAGATTCTCCAACTTCAACTCCTCTGATTCGGAGCACTTCTCTTAAAACAACTTGAGTCTCAACTCCAAACTTGCTAAATTTTTTCCTTATGTCGTTTATGATGCCTTGAAGTTCAACCGCTCTTTTTATGTTCCCTTCTTTTGTAGCAGTGTGTATTGCTAGAGGAATCTCAGGAAATGCATTAGCCATACCACAAACATGAGCTTTAGCTCCAATCATAAAAGTTACAGCTATCAGTGAGTCTCCAGCACCTGCAACGTAGTAGCTTTTACCGAATAGGCTTACGTAATTCTGAAGTTGTTCAACATCATAACTTGTATCTTTTATACCTACTACACTTTGAACTTCCTTTGTTATAGCTTCGAAATCACTTGGCGAAATGTTGTACCCTTGTCTTCCTTTGTTGTTGTATATCATTATTGGAGCTTCCGCTTTTGAAAGATAACTATAGTATGAAATTAACCCGATCCTATCTGGCTTGTGGTATATTGGTCCAACAGAACTAACTGCACTAACGCCTAAATCTGCAGCATGCTTTGCCAGCTCGAGAGCGGTTTTCGCGTCTGATGACCCAACATGAATAATAACACTAACTCCATTTGGAATAACTTCAACAATCTTTTCAAGTACTTTTTTTCGCTCATCTTTGCTTATGAGCATTCCTTCACCGTAAGTTCCAAGTACAAAAAAGCCTCTAACGCCTCTCTTTAGCAGAAAGTTTATTAGGGAGGTAATTCCTTCCTTATCAACTTCCATATCTCCTTTTAGGGGGGTTATTAATGCTGTAACTATTCCTTCGGGGTACAATTTCTTAACACCTTATGCTTCAAGTTAAACTTTAATTATATAAATTTATTTTTCAACAATCTATGAACCTTTCTTCTTTATGCTCTTCATTAGTTTAACAAGCTCAGTGAACGTAGCATAGTTTTCCTCATAAACTGCCCTGTTCTTAGCTATAGGCACAACTTTTTCTTTTACCTTAACCCATCTGTTCGAGAATTCTTCTATTTTGGCAAAGCCCAAAGCATTAAAGGCCAGTGCTGCAGCTCCATAGTTAGTGGCATCTTCACCCCCAACTACAACACTAATTTGAGTATTTAGAATATCCGCGAGTATTTGCGCCCACAATCTAGACTTTGAGCCACCTCCAACAAAATATACTTCATCTAAGCTTATCGAATTTTCTGAAAGTGCTTCGCTGATTGCTCTAATCACATATCCAACGCCTTCCATTATTGACCTTATAAAGTGAGCCTTCTTACAGCTTCTAGAAATGCCAAAGAAGGCACCTGCTAGGTTTGGGTCCCTGTATGGAAATCTTTCGCCAGTAAGAAAAGGTAAAAAGATAAGACCTTCTGAACCTGCGGGGACTTTTTCTGCTTCCAAGTCGAAAATGCTGTAAGCTTCTTTATCAATAATATTACCAGCTATAGTTTCTATTTGACCAAAGTTGTCCCTAAACCACCTTAAACAATCACCGCTACTGTTTGAAGCTCCACCTACAGCGTAGAGGCCATTTGCCGCGTAGTAAGTAAAGAACCGCATATCTAAAGACTTATCAAGAACTACTTGCTTGGAAAGCTTCCTAACTACGCCGGTAGTCCCAATGTTTAGCACTGTACCTTTTCCAGTTAGGCCAAGACCGAAATTTTGTGCAGCGCCATCAAATGTTGCCAAGACAATTTTCGTGTCCGAACAAAAACCATATTCCTCACTAACTTTAGGTGGAATGAAGTCAAAGCTTTTTCCACCCTCATATAGTTTTGGAAACTTACTCTCGTCTACTCCAAGTAAGTTAAGTACTTTCTCGCTATAGTTAAGTTTCTTAAGGTCTATAACTCCGCCTCCGCTTGCAGTAGCGATATCTACGTATGGCTCTCTTATTAGACCACTTTTCCATAACAAATAATCCTTACAAAACAAAAAGTATCTTGCTTCCTGAAACTTTTGAGGTTCTTTTTTTATAAACCAGTAAAGCTTATATGGCATAAAGACAAATATAGGAGGTGCTCCTGTTTCCTTGTACAGTTCATAAGAATCGATCTTTTTTAGCAATTCTTGTTCAACTTCTGCTGCTCTACGATCGTGATGTGTTATTACCTTAGTTAGTGGTACTCCTTCGTAGTTCACCAACAGCATACTGTGGTTGTAAGTTGTTATTGAAATTACCTCAATGTCTTTTCCAAACTTTTTACCAAAGTACTTTAGCATAAAAGTGAAAGATTTCAGAAGCTCTCTTGGATCATGTCCAGCAAACATGTTTTCTAAATAAAGTGTTATTTCACGTACGCATCTATCGACAATTTTTCCGTCTGCATCTATAACGAGGCCTTTCATATTGGTGCTACCAACATCAATTGTAAGCGCTAAGCTCATTCCTTATGCTCTACCTTACATTTTCTATTGACTTTGCATTAGATTTAACTTTAACTGAACCTCTCTGGCTTTTACTTTACGAGCTTCTCCAACTCTTAACTTAAAGTTTTTAGCGCCTAACAGAGAAAAAATAATTTTAAAAAGTTCATAAGCTTCATTATTGTACGATGCACTTACAACTTTACTATTGCTACGGCTGTACTGTAAGCAATTTAGCTTCCAAGGAAAGGAGCAATTTGTTACTTTTTAAAGTAGAGCATAGGTGTTGCGAATGAATCCTCTTCCTGCATTGCTTGCTGCAACTATATGGGCAGTTTCACCAATATGCTACAAGGATTATTTGGTTAAAAATAGTTCCCTTAAAATAAACTTCCTTAGGCTTTTTTATGCTTCTTTGTTTCTTGCTGTTCCATTTCTTTACTTTGGGTTTAACCAAGCAATAGTTTATGGCGCATTGAGTGGTTTGCTTTCATTAGCAATTGGCGATAGTTTGTATCTTTTATCGATTGAAACTACAGGTGCATCGATAGCTGCACCAGTTTCTTATACTTATGTTTTCCTTATTCAATTTGTAGCCACTTTCTTTGGTGAATCGTTGAGGTTTAATTATGTTGTAGGCTCATTATTAATTGTAATAGGAATTTACTTACTTTCAGATAGGAAGAACGTAAAACGGATGAAAGGAGTGATCCTAGCTCTTTTATCCGCACTATTTTGGACCATGGGTCAGGCTGTAATAAAAGTTGCTACAACTGCTAAACTAAATCCTGTATCTATAGCGTTTGTAAGAGTAAGTTCAGCTATGATTGCAATGAGTATTTTCATGTTGATAAAAAAATTAGACAATAACTTTGCAATTAGCACTAAGCAACACTTACTATTAGCTACAATTTCAATTTTAGATCTTGGCTTGGGTTCGACTCTTTATGTATACTCTATAGGAGCTGTAGGACTTACTACAACAATTATACTAACCAGCATTTCACCTTTAATAACACAAGCCGTATCGAAATTATTAGGAAAGGAAGCTCCTTCTAGGAGAGACCTAGTCGCTAGTTTATTCATTGTTGTAGCGTTGATTGTTACAGTAGTTTAGACCTCTCCAGAGACTGAATTTTTACTATGCTTAACGTTTTCAGTTCAAAAAAGTTAAATAGTTTTGCTACTTCTAATTAAAGTGAAAGCGAAATGAAGATTTGGATCATGACAGACCTAGAGGGTGTTGCAGGAGTTTTTAGTTTTGAAGAACACACTACTCCTAAAGGGCGATATTACGAGCTTGCAAGGAAATTGTTAACTCAAGAAGTGAATGCAGCTATTGAAGGAGCACTAGAATCAGGAGCTGAAGAAATACTGGTTGTTGATGGACATGGTTACGGTGGAATAAATATAGAAGATCTAAATGAAAAAGCAAATCTTCTTTCAGGTAGACCTCTGCTGTTACCTTGGGCATTAGACAGAGGATTTGATGCTGCGTTTATAGTTGGGCAACACGCTATGGCGGGAGTTGAAAGTGCACATTTAAGTCATACAGAAAGTCATACGTCGATACAAAACGTTTGGATCAATGGAATAAAAGTAGGAGAAATTGCAATTGTTGCTGCCGTAGCAGGCTACTTTAATGTTCCGCTGGTGCTAGTTACTGGAGATAAAGCAGCGTGCCTAGAAGCAAAATCATTGATACCTCAGATAGAGACAGTAGCTGTAAAAGAAGGTATAAGCCATGGAGCTGCAATAAGCGTTACTCCTACAAAAGCAAGAAAAATGATAAAGGAAGGCGCAAAAAATGCTCTAAAGAAATTTAACGAGATTAAACCATACAAGGTAGAAGTACCAATTGAACTGAAAGTAGAATTCACAGAAGAAAGTAAAAGTTCTGCTGAGATTCTATCTAGAAAGAGCTACGTAAAAAAGGTTGATACGAGAACAATAAAGATAGAAGATGAAGACTTGCTTGAAGCTCTTAAGAAGTGGTGGCTGTAGCTTCCAACAAAGTTCTGCAATGAACCTAAATGGTTGAGAGAAGTAAAAGATACCGTCGTTAGTAGTTTCAAAGTAGATAGACTTAAGTAGAATGAGACTGTTTAAAGCATTGACGCTTATAATTAAAACTAAAACAATAAAGTTGAAGCACTACAAATACCTTAAGGGCATAGTTTTCTCCAAGTTTGAAGCTTTTCGAGGAGCTTATGAAGACTTAAAGTGCGTTTACCTGACAGGGGAAGAGGCTGATGAGGGCTTAATGAACTCAAGAGGAGCCCTAGGCTGATGAATCCTCAGAACTACGAAAGTCTATTTAAGATTATTTAGCTCAGAACCTTCTACGATTATTTTCCTTTTATGAAGAGCTTCATAAGTGCTTTTCTAACTTCTGGATTTTTTCTTATAAGCTCTGTATCTACTTTATGCGCCTGATTAAGCCATTCATCTCGCTTTTTAAACCACTCTTTACCTTGTCTCTTGACCATTTCAGCTTCCCATTTGGCATGCCTTATAATATCTTCTAAGTTTTGCTTTCTTGCTTTCTCAAATTCTTTCATTGCTTCAGAAGTTTCAAATTCATGTGAAGTTCCCGCGCCCAATACTCTAACACCTCTTCTTTTATAATTGGTCTTAAAAGCGTGTACAAAAAAATTGCATCACCAACGTCTTTTTCAGAACCAAGTGCTAGCTTATATGCAATCTGAAGTTCAATTGGGAAAATGTGAATTGGACCTAGACTGTCGATAAAGACTTTGTAACTATTTTTTAAAGAATGATCGTTGAATCTTGTACCGGAAAATTTAAACTTAATATTTGGTACAATAGTATCCTTAAGCATGAATCTAACTCCAAATCCTTTGTTTAGATAGTTTTCGTAAGTACTTCTAATGGATGCTTCCTCGTCGATGTTACCTTGCATCAAGATAAACTCATGCTCCTTTGCAATTCTGCATACTTCTAAGAATTTTTCTATGTTTACATGTTCAGCTATGAAGTCTACATCATCGCTTCTTCTAGCTCTGCCAAAAAGTATTGCTATGTATCCTGCAACAACAACGTAATTAACTTCAGCTTTTTCAAGAACATCTGAGAAGCCTAATACAAGTTCGTCTTCTGTACTTTTTGTTTCCTTGTGAATTTTTATGATTCGTTTTAAGTAGATTTATTTCAATATTTTCTCCGATCTTTGCAGTAAAACTAGGTCGCTTGCTACTCATAGTTACCGATTCTCGCCTATGGTGCAAAATAACACATATTAAGAATATAAGGTTAATGTAACACCACAATTAGTAGCTTTTGAATAGGATGAAGTGTGTTACTGAAAATCTTTTCCAGAGTCACAAGTAAATGGCATAAAAATGACTAAAAACACACCTAATTACTGTCAAGAAGTGCAGAAATGTTAATAGATTTAGTAAAAATGACCTGCACCCACTTTGAACATTTTCAGGCTTTCTACGTATTTCTTGCCTTTCTTACTTTCTCTTCTTATAATTCTTCTAAGTTCTTTTCTTACTTCTTCAAGGTTTCCTTCTTTCACAAAATTTGGAAAAGACAAAGATAACTGACTTTCGTGCTTCATGATAGCTTCTACTTTCCTTTCTAAGAATTTAGTGATATCAATAAAGACGTTTGGACTATAAGTAGCAAATAACAACATTTTTTCAGGCATATGTGGCTTTAATCCTGAAAGAACTTGTTCTTTGTAGAAATTAGGCATTCCTGCAAACACAGTTGCCTCTGAAGCCATTAGTCCAGCAACTCTATGGTCTGGATGCGCCTCATATGGCAACCATGCATCTAGGGTCATAACAATGTTTGGTTTTGTAGTTCTTATTATTTTTATCAGTTTTTCTCTTAGCTCTAAAGAAGGATACAAGTCTCCATCTGGATAATCTAAGAAAAACAACTCACTCACTCCCAGTACGTCAGCCGCAGCTCTCTGTTCCTTTTTTCTAGTCTCACTTAGAGTTTTTGGATCTGCATTTATGTCGAAAGTACCTTTACTTCCATCTGTTATTGTAACGTAACTTACTGTGCACCCTTCAGTAACCATTTTCGCTATAGTGCCTCCAATGAAATATTCTGCGTCGTCAGGGTGTGCCTGTATAACTAGAACTCGATCTCCCATTTTCCATATTTGCTTTTCTCCGGTCCTAGACATGATCTACTTATTAACTAGAAGAAAGATTTAAAACTTTTCAAATTTAAGATGCAGTAACTTGATAGTAGTAGGAACTAGTTGCTACAATCTTTTTGGAACTACAAAGTACGAATTACTCCTAAGCTTAAATTAGCCTTTAATTTCTATCTTAAGCAAAATAGGTTATTGCAATTTCTAAAGCCTGACTTAAATTGCTTACAACAGCTTCTGCTTGTTTGCATTTGACGCTTTTCTTATACCTGTTCAATAGTATTGCGTGAATTCCAAGTTTTTTAGGTAAAAATATATCTACGTAAACATTGTCGCCAATCATGACGGCTTCGTTTGGATTAATGCCTAGAAGCTCTAAAGTTTTTTTGTATATCTTTGGATTTGATTTATCACATCTCGCCTCGTAACCAGTCACAATTAAGTCAAGATAGTTCCGTATCGGGCGTATTGCTTTTTTAAATTGAAAGGAAGCTATTGTAGTAACTATGGCTGTTTTAAAACCATTGCTTTTTGCATTAATTACAGCATCAATCCCATCTGGATACAGATGATACGAGCTACTTTGAAAAAGTTTGACGATAGAATCCAACGTTTCCTTATCCACTTTAGTTTTAAGTCTCCAAAAGATACGCGAAAGATAAGAATGCCAGCTCTTGTACCCGTACTTTGGATAGTCGACCATTGCAACGAAGAACCAAGTTGCTTTGAGTTGTTGCGGTGAAATTTCATAACCTTTACTGAAGAGATAATCTGAAACTTCAATCTCACTTATAGGATTTTCTAAGTATGCTATAGTTCCATGCAAATCGAATAGTATTGCTTTTAGCTTAGTCATATAGCCGTTCCATTGAACGCTTTGTCTTATAAGCGTTTAAGATTGCCAACTTAAGGCTCTAAGGTACATATTTGCTACAACGTTATTACCTTAAAACTACTTAAAGGTTAACGTATAAATTTCTTTGCCGTTTAAGCATTAGTTTTCTTCGCTTTTATGCTAGTTCAAAAGCGAATTTTTATACAACTCCAAAAGCTTCGTACTTCGTTTTCTTTCCCTTTTCAACCTTTCTTATTAATCCAAGTTTTTCAAGTTTGGACAATATTCGTCTTACGCTTCTTTCAGACAATTTTAAAAATGATTCACAATCGTTTCTGCTAACTACTTTTCTGGCTCTAATGAAGTCTAGGAGTTCTTTCTCATTTTCATTTAGAGCTTCCTCTATGGATTTAAAACTTTTTATCCAAACTTTGAAATAACCTTTATCTTGAGTAAACTCTGGACTAGGAAGGCCCGCTTCTTTTAAAGCTTTGATCATTCTTATAGTTCCGGAGCCCCACTCTTCAAAGTAGCCCATGTAATAAAATGCTCTCGAAACTAAGGGGTTTCTAGGTATTGAAGGATGCTCTTTACTTAGGTCTTCAATTTTAAGGGGAGGAGGTAGTTCTCCTGGATTTTCAACAGTGATTCCAAATTCTCCAACTTTTACTCTTATTGAAGAAGGAGAAAAGTAATCTCTATGTAATACAGCGTTTACTAGAGCTTCTCTTATTGCTTCAAGAGGATATTCCCATTGCTCAATCCGTTCTAGGCCTTTTATGATATACCCCTTTCTAATGTGACCTTTGATAAAATCTAAAGCGCTTTCAACTTGAATTTGTAATGGACCTTCGATTAAAGTCTCGTCCAACACATTTTCTCCTTCAAAGTATCCTATTTTTATTACTGCTTGAGGAAAATATGACGAACAATTTCGTGAAAATAGCAACAATGCTCCATTTCTTACTTTCTCGTCTTTTACTAACCCCAATTTTCTTAGAACAAATTCTGGAGCCGAAGACTCAATCTTCATCTTTCTTCTATCTCTTGCTTTTTTTAAGAATTCTTCAATTAGTTCTTCATCTGCTTTAAAAGTTCCTTCAAAAATCAGAGAGTCGAACGTTACTTTATGAGATACTAATTCCACAACGCCATCTCTATCTAACCTTCTAGTGACATTTCCTTTTCTTACATAACAAGCACCTTTGTAGAAGTAAGGTTTGTTAAGCCCTTCATGCACATCTATTCTTAGTATAAGTTTATTGTCATAAGGAATAAGCTGAAAGTCGGGATAAACTTTTGGTTCTATTAATTGGTTTATTGAATTTTCTAATCCCTCAATTTCACCTTTTTCTGGTTTTATTCCAATAATGTTCTTCCTTTCATCGATTCCAATTATGATGGTTCCGCCTGAAGTGTTTGAAAAAGCTGTTATCGTTCTTAGTATTTCTTCTCTTTCTGCCAAACTTTTCTTAAATTCTAGTTTTTCGCTCTCACCCTGCTTTATTAACTCATCTATTCCGGTCACTTCCGGTCAATGACCTAAATGACTTATAAAGAATTTAAATGTATTTCCGGTCACTTCCGGTCAATGACCGGAAAGTGAAGTACACTAGTGCTATGAGGTTTACAACACCCTTTAAAATTCTTAGATCTAAAAAGCACGTAAAACTGTTACAATAGAGAGCTTCATTTGCTAGCTAACTTAAAACTTACGAGGACCTGCTTTGCTAAGATCAATCTGGTGAAATCCCAACTTTAGTGCGGGGGAGTCCGGTTTTAAACGAAAGTCGTAACTCTCAGAATCAACGAACAAAGGATCAGTGAAAAGTGAATTGCTATCCATACCTTTTCTTTTCCACTCATCCCAGCTTAAATCGCCAAACTTTATAGGTTTTCCACTTTTCCTCCAATAAACATTCTTTTCAAAAACAAAGTTGAAGTCAATGCTCCCTATTAACCATTTTTCAGTATTTCCTAAAACAATATTATTCTCAAATCTAAACCTTAAGTGATTTTCAGAACGAGAAGCTTGAAGTTGGCAATCTCTTCCATATGCAAAGATGTTGTTTCGGATTATGTTCTCTTTACCGTAATGTTGGTGAAAGCCTCCATGAGTTGTGTTGTAAACGATATTGTTTTCAACTAGGATTCCTGTACTTCCTTCGTCAAGGTAAATACCCCAGCCGCCATAACGAAGCGCAGAAATATCATGAATTAGATTATTGCTAATCTTAGTACCTATTTGAATGCCAAGTGTATAGATCCCACCCATATCGCTTAAGATAGGTCCGTCCCCATTAGAACGTTTCCCAATGTGATGAATGTTGTTCCATTCTATGCGATTACTACTAGCAAGAGAAGGTCCGTAGCCCCAAGTCCATCCAACTGAAATTCCAGTGTAGTAAAAATCAGCAATTTCGTTATGGGCAATGTAGTTGTCGTAGCTCTGTCCAATCCATATTCCAACGGCACTATGAAAAATTAAACCACCATCGTGAATATAACAGTCTTCAACTCTGTTGGAAAAACTTTGATCTTCTTTTCTTTCGCTAATTTGAGTTTCTCCAATCTTTATGCCACCAGCTCCAAGGTCTGAAAAATCACAGCGCAGTATCGCATTATTTTGACAACCACGAGCTAATTCAATACCATAAGTACCAACATGAACAATACTACATTTATTCCAGGTTATGTTTCTTATACCTTTTCCATAGATCGCACCTGGAACTCCAACTGCAGCTTGAGGAAAACCTCCAACGTCTTGGCTTGGCCAATCTAACTTAAAGTCTTTCGGAAAGTACCACTCAGTATGAGAAAACGTGATTCCACGAAAAGTTATGTGTTCTACCCAATGCCCCTCTTCAGGTTTACCTACAAGTTGCATAACTTGGGGTAGCTTTGGAGCAATAACTTCTGTTTGCTCTATTATCTCATCGGCTCTTGGCATGTAGTAAAGTAAGCCATTACGTTGATCTAAGTACCATTCTCCAGGCTCGTCTAAAAACTCTAAAGCATTTTCTACGTAGTAAAGATCATCCGGCTCAAGTTGAAATACGCTTCTTTTACTAAAACTAACTATGTTTCTTGATTCATCTACACTTAAAATTGGCAAATGTGATTCAACCCATCTATTCATAACAACAACTTCTGCATCAGTAACAGTAGGCCACGCTTTTAAGTCGTTGTTAAAGAAACGAAAACATGTTTGCCCTTCATGCCATGGTGTTTTTGAACTTACGCCTAAGACTTCAGCAACTCTTAGGTAACCTTGATTAGGATGCCGCGCTCTAATTGCACGTTTTCCGTTTACCCAAAGTTGATGAAAAAGCCAATTTCCTTCTTTTACTTCGGGAATTTCTGTTACCCAAAGTTGTTTACCATATACTTCAGCCTTTTTCCAGCCAGAAATTTTTTTACCACCGCTAATTATAGGTTTTTCATTCTGATATGCCTCTACTGTAACAGGACCTAACTCTGTTCCTGAGTACTCTGGAGTTACGATAATGGGCTTAGATAAGAAATAAATACCCTCACGTAGATAGATTACGACTGGTTGATCTAGCACTCCACCTCTCTGACTTTTTAATTCCGCTACCGCTTCGAAAGCACGTTGCAAAGTGGCAAATGGGCCGTCTGTTCCGTTTTTGTTTGGACTCGCTATTTTTCCAGACCAAAAATCTTTCCCGTTTGGGGCAACATAAAAAGAAATAGTCGTTACCAACGCCGTCATCAGCAGTTTCAAAGTAGATAGACTTAAGTAGAATAATAAAAACATTGGTGCTTATAAATAAACTAAAAACAATAAAGTTGAAGCACTGTAAAACCTTCAGATGGAGGGTCTTTCTCCAAGTTTGAAGCTCTTCGAGGAGCTTATGAAGACTTGGAGTGGGTTCACCCTGACAGGGGAGGAGGCTGATGAGGGCTTCGATGAACTCAGGAGGAGCCCTAGGCTTATGAATCCTCAAAACTACGAAAGTCTATTTAAGACTACGTAGTTCAGAACCCTCAGATTAGAAAGTTCTGTAAAGGTATTTAAAACTTTGAAGACCACCGAGATTAGTCTCTCAACAGTATCAAAACTCACCTTATTTTATTTTCCATACTACTAATTTTTATTTTCTAAACTATACTTTGTTTCTTAAGCTATTTTTTTATATATCATATATCAGATATCTATATACATATCTTATTAAATAAATTCTCTATAATATTTTTTAAAATAGCAATCTGTTACATTTCTAAAAATCGAAAAAGCTGTTAGATACGCGTTAAGTCAACTCTAAACTTGAAACACTTCAAACAGAGTAAATTAACCTAGAGGTGCTTAGCGACATTGAAAATCAAGTTATTTATTAGAGGTTGTAGGTCTTCTGCAGCCCGATAAGAAATTAGTTTTCCTTTGTTCTCGCTAACGTACCTGAGAAGATCGTGAAGAAAGTCAACTACTTTTTCTGAATTTTTCTCATTTACTGCTTTTTCAACTTGATCTAACTTCTCTAGTAGATTTTTGTAAACTTGTTCGCTGACTATATCTCCGGACTTATAATATGCGTCGATCTTTGCCCTCAGTTCGTTATTGCCCATCTTTAGTACATCATTACCATTACTACTTATAGGATATAGGTAAACTGCGATAGAGAATAAAAAATAGTAAAGCCACAGAAGCGCTAAAGATTAAAGAAGAAGCATTTCGTCGGCTCAACCTTTTTCTTAGCTACATACCGTCACTTTGACTTTATTAAAGATTTTTTGCGAGATTTTGAGTAATTTACCTCGTTCTTTATATGCTCTTAACCTTAAAAGTAATCTGCACTTAAAATAAATTAAGTGCTGAAAATTCTGCACTTAAAACTTTAAATACTCAAAAAGAGCCCAAAGTAGCAATGAAAAAAGTAAGCGAGAGGTCTCTTCTTAACCTACAAGGAATAAAGAATAAAGGTAAAAACAGCTTATTGAAACTTTTGAAATACAAAAGTGTATTCCTTTTTTACAAGAGTTTTAGAACGTTAAGTAACTCTTCGGGTACTACCTATGTTTATCTTTCCGCTGTAAAGTCCTTCTGCGGTTTCTTGGGAAAGGCACCTGATAAAGCCATAAGCTATTTGAAGCATAAAGATGCCAGTAGTGTGCTACAGGAGTTTTTAGACTATCTTGTGCAAAAAGGTATGGCACCTAAGACCATAGAAGCATACTTTTCTGCAGTTAAAGGATTCTTAGAAATAAACGAAGTAAAAATAGGGAAAGTTAAGAGAGTTAGAAAACCTAGGGTTTATGTAAGGTCTATAGACAGAGCTCCTACGAAAGAAGAAATTAGGAACGCAATTCTTACTTCAGACGATGAAGGAAAGGCTCTGATTTCATTCTTAGCAACAACAGGTTGCAGGTTAGGAGAAGCTTTAGCTATAACTAAGGCTGACGTAGATTTCAGTAAAGAACCAGCAAGGGTTAGAATTAGGCCGGAGATAGCAAAAGATAGAATAGGGAGAGTTGTATTTTTGACAAGAACTACGGCAGAAATTCTGAAAAAGCAAATAGAAAGCAACAATTCAACTCTAGTTTTTCCAATCTCGAGGTTTAGGGCCTACAGAAAGATCATGCGGGCATTTAACAAGGTTACAAGAATAAGTAAGTTTGAAGGAAGGAATGAACTGCATCCACATTCTTTGAGAAAATTCTTCTTTACAACCTCAATTAAAGTGTTAGGAAGAGAGCTTTCAGAGGCATTAATGGGTCATAAGCAATACTTAGATTCAGCATACAGAAGGTTAACTGAAGAAGAGCTCGCAGGCGAATTTAAGAGATTAGAAGAGGAGCTTGAAGAAGCCATATTCAATTCTGAACATAAAGATCTAAAACAATTTTTGGTCCCCGTTGAGCAAGTAGAAAAGTACATAGCAGAAGGCTACGAGTTTAAGACATTACTTCCAAATGGCAAAGCTATCATGGAAAAACATTAAGTTTTCGATTTTTAGAAGCGCAACAGATTACTACTTTAAAAAATATTGTAGAGAATTTATTTAATAAGATATGTATATAGATATCTGATATATGATATATAAAAGGATAGCTTAAGAAACAAAGTATAGTTTAGAAAATAAAAATTAGTAGTATGGAAAATAAAATAAGGTGAGTTTTGATACTGTTGAGAGCCTAATTAAATAAAAATTCTTCAAAAATAGCGAATACGAATAAGTCAAAAATGTTAAGTAAAACAAACTAGAGGATACTACGAAAAATAGTCGTCTCAAATAGAAATTGGGTATGATTCAACAGTAATGACTTTAAACTTATTAGTTTTTATCTCGTATCCATGCTGAACAATTATTTCCTTTAGGCTAGTGTATTTGTCTTTAAGTTGGATCCAATCGTTAATATCATTTTGTTACTATGCTAGTAATTCCGTTTAAAATCATGACGCATCTTTAAGAATGCACTTACACTTTTCAAAATATCTTAATGTTATTTAAGGCTACGTACACGTAGATGTTCGTATCTATATATGCACTAACCGTCATTCTAGGATTCCTCTACAAGTTTTACAGCATCTATGTTCGTTTGTTTTTTGGAGAGACTTGAAAGGTATTCCAGAGGGTTGTTGATGATAGGCTTAATATGTTCCAGTATTATTATTTCCTTCTATTTTTATCTTTAAAGTATCACCAATGTTTATTCCCAAAGCCTTTCTGATGTTTTTGGGAATTGTTATTTGATACTTTCTGGTTACCTTTGTTTTTGTTCATAATAACTACATACTTCGTAGTACTTACTTAATAAAAATTGCTACTTCTTAGCTTAGAGTAGGTTATAAGGCCTAATACTTTACAAATAAAATATTTTAGTAGAAATGAAGACAAGCTGTTCTAAACTTTAGAACAGAGAAAATATTTTAAAAATTAAAAAAAGAGATATAAACTAGTTAATGAACAATATACTTGGTGAAATGGGAATGAGAATCTCGTCTGAAAAAAGATCCAGAGTCATCTCCATGTTATTGATTTTTGCATTTTTTGTATCATTCTTGTTTTCTTTAATGAGGATTACCCGAGATCCGCAAGACACCGCAGCAGAAACCAGTTTAGATGGTTCGGTGCTTGTAAGCGTATATGGAAATTACGAACAGTATTCATTCTATTATGATGAAACTGGCCACTTTGTTTCTAGCAATAACGTACTTACATACTATTTCTTTGGCATATACTACATCACATCTTGGGGAGACCTAGCCTTCCTTGATGGGGTTAGTAGTTCATTTTGGGGTCTCGGTAGTCGTTCGTATCACTTTTATAACCCAATAACTCAGCTTGCTCAGTCGAAAGCAAAAGGAGAATACGCACCTGTTCCGGACAACGCTAAAGCCGAATGTTGGATTGGCCCACCAGGTAGTGCCTAAGAAAGGTGAACTCATATGAAAGTAAGTCCCGAGAAATCAATATTAACTTTTATAGTGTTTGTGGCCATACTTAGCTTAGCTTCTGTTTACTTTCTTAGTAAATACTTAAACAATAAGGTTGGGTTGGAAAATCTTATTCTTACCTATAAGTCAGATGATTTCTTTATATGTGTTGAATATAAACCTGGCTTTACTGCTACTTTCCTTGGGTATCCAAAGATATATTTAACTGTAATACCAATTGGTAAAGATAAAGAAGTTGTTAGACTTAATTTTACTTTAAAAATTAATGGAGATGCGATTCTTGGTAAAATGACAAGCAGAATGTACAACTTATCTGAACTTGAGGACGATGCCAAAAAACAATCTAGTTCTTACTTGTTAAGAAATGTTTCAAAGAACTTTAACTATTCTAAGTCTATTGTTGTGGACTATGATTTAAAAACTCGATTAGCCTACCTTAATGGAAATAATATAGGTATACTTCCTTTTGGCATTACTGAAACTAACAACATCAATGTTGCAAGTGTGTGGTTACAGGACATTAACAGTATAGAAGTGGATACTACAAAGTCTCCAAATGCAGTTGTAAGAGCTGTGATAATAGGAAACTCAACCATTGATTTTTCTAACAGTACAGCTAAGAGTATGCTCAAAGTTCCTTCTGGAGTGATAAATGAAACCATGATCAGCAAGATTTCGGGCTTAACTATAGTAAAGAAACTTCAAAAATACTGGATTATAAGTAAAATAGAAAAGATTGATATAAACTCATTACCTCCTGCCTATAAAGAGTTAATTGAAATTTTAGGGACAAGGAAGTTAGAATTTTATATACTTTCTAATGCTTCAAATGATTACTCTGAAAATTTGCTCTCCTTTATTCAAGTTGAGAAATCTAGCGGTATACCTTTTAATTTTGTGCTTGCAGGAGGGCCTAAGTTGATCGTAGAAGGTGGAAACTATACTTTTAATGGAAGCGTAATAAAAAACTTTCCGGTTATGCCTCTGGCTTATTTCTTGGGAATTAGGAACAGCGATATTAGTCTTTACTTAATCGACGTAAAATTCCTTAAGTAAAGCATGTACGAGAAAAACTTAGTAGTCTTTCACTCTGTAAAGGTCTTTACTTTTAATAAATCAATCGAATACTTGTAAAGAATAATCCCAATTGAGAATAAGAAAAATGCCATAGACAACAGTACAGCAAATTCAGGCATAAGTTCTCCAATTCCAAAATTTCGTAAAAGAGCTAGCCTAACAATTTTTAAAGTATACGTTTGAGGTAACAACAAAGATACATCTTGAATTTCTTTTGGAAGGACTTCCACAGGAAAATAAACTCCGCTGACTAATCCATTTAGAAGTCCAACTAGCCATCTTATTGGTTCAACGCCTTTCCATGCACCTATGATAGTTATCATACTTGCAGAGATTAGACCAATTCCTGTTGTTGCTAACAATCCTAACAACATTCCAAGTATTGCGGTCGTATAACTTCCTCCTTGAATTTTTAACCCAATGAGCAAACCGACAAGCAAATATACAAGTAAAGATATTAACTCTTCCAAGTAGCCATCTAGCACCTCAGCTAGTATGTGTGACGATAGCGGTGTTCCCGAAAGCTTAAGATAATCGTATACTCCCATTTGTTGGCCTCCAGATCCAAGTCTCGTTCTAAAAAGAGATAATGTTGCAAGCCTGTATGCATCTAGGGTGTACGAGAGCAAACTATTCAACATTACTCCAAGTATCAGGAATGAAAGAAAGTCACCTCCATATTGCTGATAGAATGCGCTAGAACTCTGGAAAGATTGAGCAAAGTAAACGTAGGTTAAAACACCGAAAGCTAAATTTATAACGTGAAAAGGAAGAATCCACTCAATCCAATAATAGCGCATGAATAGTTTAAACAGGAACCACTTAGTGAAATAGCGCCAGAAGAGATAAATTCGAGTTTTTATGCGTTCAAAGTTCACAGTCGTCTCACCTTAACTTTTTCCCAAACATCCTAATAAAAACGTCTTCAAGAGTTGGTTTGTTTATCTTAATGTACTTTAGTTCTACACCTTTTTCAGTAATAATTGAAATTACTTTAGGTAAAACTTCCTTAGGTTCAGAAGTATACATTATAATCTTAAGAGTACCTTCCACTTGAGTTCTACTTACAACAAATTTGGATACATGAGCAACTCCTTCAAGAGACCGCAAAGCATCTTTTGAGCAATTTAATACCTCAAGCTCTATTGAATGGTCCTTGCACACGCTTAGAATAATGTCTTCAGGTTTTCCTTGAGCAACTATTTTACCTCCATGCATTAGTACTACTTCGTCAGCCAATCTTTCCGCATCGTAAAGATCATGTGTTGCATATAAAATTGTTGCACCTTTTTTCCTTATAAGATTCTCTTTTATGTATGAGTATAGTTCTTCTACGACCTCTTTTGATATTCCTCCCAAAGACTCATCCATCAGATACACTGGAGAGTCTCTTAAGAGGCCTATTGCTAGTGATAATCTTGCTAGCATTCCAGTAGAAAATGTAGAAACTTTTACGTTTGCTACCTCTTCTAGCCCAGAAATTTTAAGTGCGTCAAAAATTCTATCTGATGGAAAGTTATATAATTTCGATTGAATTGTCAAGATTTCTCTTGGAGTAAGTCGCATATCTAGCCAAGCCCCACCCGTAAGTAAACCAGCAATGTATACGAGATATTTCCAAATCTCATCTTCCTCTTTTACAATATCGTGACCCATTACGTAAGCTTTTCCACTCGTCGGTCTTAACAAAGTTGCTAAAATTCTAAGTAATGTAGTTTTTCCTGAGCCGTTAGGCCCAAGGAGGCAAACAAGTTTTCCAGGTTCTATTTTTAAATTCACATTGTCTAAGGCTACTACTTTCTCCTTTGCAACACTTCTATTAAAGAGTCGATTGTAGATTGATAAGAATAATCCTCCAGGATTGTTATCGTAATCCATATCCACATGTGCACCTAAGTAATTATATCTTGTAAATATTCTTGTGAGGTTTTCTGTTTTAATCGCGTACAAATTCACTTCAATCCTCCGTAAAATTTATTCTCAGAGTATTTCTTAAAAAAGAAAATATAAGTTTTTCTTTTTAAAAAGGAAGATTTTGACTGCTGATAAAATTATTGTACCTTAAACAAGTAGTTCTTGAAAGGTATTTTGGGGTTAGCAAGTATAACTCTTTATAAGTTATTCTTTTTAATTTTTAGGAAGTATTTAGGAAAATCGAAACTTGATGTCGAACTTTTTAAACACACTAAAATACCAGAGAAACGCTGGAACTCATGATTCTGAGAGAGTAGATGAGTTACTATATGATGAGGATCACTGAAGAAGCTTCGTCTTTAGTTCTTATCAAATCTTCAGAAGTTTAATTATGTTGCCTCCCATAATGGCTTCTTCATCCTTGTGACTTAATCCTAAGCTCTTAATTTTATTAATTTCATTCTTAGCAAATTGTACTAGACTTGGCTCTTCATGCGGACCATCGGTTCCGAATATTATACGGTCAGAACCAATTTTGTAAACGGCTTCTTTGATCTTGTGCACTAAGGAGATACCACTTGCATCAAGGTATACGTTCTTATAAATAGTTGCAAGTGCTATAAATTTTTCTATAAGGGTTTCATCATTACATAAGTACTTACCAAAATGCGCTATGATGATTTTAGTCTCGGGAAATTTCTTAACTATTCGCTCCATATCCGAATATCTTCCTACGCAATCTATTAAGCAAGGAACTTCAAGTTTTTCAGCTAAGCCTATAACAGGATCTATTACATACTCTGCTAAAGTGCATTCCCCAGCATGTATCTTTATTCCTTTAAATCCAAGTTCGGTAATGGCTTCCTCTATTTCTTTTGTAACAATTTTTTCATAACTTGGAATAGCATAAACGTAAGGAATAAGTCTATCCGGAAACTTTTTATGAGCTTCAAGTGCCATTTCTATCGATCTACTAGTAGAGGTGCTCATAGCAAAAACAATAGATTTGTCTATTCCAACTTCATCCATCACTTTTACAATTACTTCTGGACTGTACTCTGTTTTCGCGATATCTCCATGCTTTAAATGAACATGAGAGTCTACGATCATATTTTTCAAGAAGAATGTGTGTAAGAAAAGTATTTAACCTTTTTTTAGATACGATGCAATATGCGATTCCTAATCCGCTAAAGTAAATTAGTAGCTTTAGGAAAGATTTATTTATAAGTAGGTTCTTCTTTATCTCATTGTATGTCTCATATGTCTGAAGTAAAACTTTTAAGAAGGAGGGCAAAAGCTTTTCTTGCTAGAGCTTCTGATAGCTTAAACTCTGGAGATTATGATTTAGCTTCGTTTCTTTCAGAGCAAGCCGTGCAACTTCATCTTAAGTCAATTTTGTTAGAGCATCTTGGAGATTATCCTAGAGTGCATTCAATTTCTCTTCTTGTTTCAGTTCTTAAGAAGATCTCTAACTGTGATGCTCTTGTAAAATTTCTTGAAGAGAAAAGAAAAGATGTTAGCCTCATGGAAGATGCTTACATAGCATCTAGGTACTTAGTGAGAGAGTATACAAGAGAAGAGGCAGAAGCTCTTATAAACCTAGCGAAGGAGGTATTAAAGTATGGAGAACTATTTTGATATCCTTATGGAGAGAGCTAAAATTGTTAAGAAATGGAAAGAGTATACTGCTAAAATCGTAGAAGTTGCAAAAACAATTTTACCAGATTCACGCGTTTATGTTTTTGGAAGTGTAGTTAAAGGTGAGGCTGTTGGCGGAAGCGATATAGATATTCTTATAGTCTCAAAACACATTCCAAAGAATAACACTAAGAGAGCAGAAATAAAAGTGAAGATTGAAGAACTAGCGAGCCTTCCTCTGTATCACCCATTTGAGTTTCATTTAGTAAATGAAGAAGAAGCGGAATGGTACTTTAAGAGAGTAAAAGAATTAAAAGAAATAAATTAATAGTAAGCTCTTCTAGTTTCTTAACGTTGAACGAGAAGTTTTATCTATTCGTTAACTGTTATAGATAAGAAAAGAAATCGCACCAGAAGCAATAAGAAGCTTGCAGAAGCCTTTGAAATAGATCTAGCTTTTATCCAAAGTTCATTCCTTAAGCGTACCGCAAAAGAAAAGTTTGCATTTCTGATAACTTCAGTGCTATTGAGAAAGTTCGGTGCAATGGCTTAGAACTCGTTTTATCAAATCTAAATTAAACACTGACAAAAATGTTCATATGAGGAGTGAGCGTGAAGCCTATTCTAAATACTGTATTATTCTCCAGTAATGCTTATAAAGTAGAATTTACAAAGTATAAGGTATAAAAATGAGCACAATAAAAGTTTCTCGTTCAACGTTAGAGGAACTAGAAACTCTGCGAAAAGCTATGAAAGCAAAAAGCATAGAAGAGGTGATACGAAGATTTCTTATTGAAAGACGTAAAAAAAGTCTTGATGAAATGTTTGGAATAGATAAAGAGAAAATAAAACCATTTACGGAGGAGGATCGAGGTGAAGATCGTAGTTGATTCTTATGCTTGGATAGAGCTTTTTTCTGGTAGTGATAAAGGAAGAATTGTAAAAGAAAAACTCAGTGAAGCAAATGAAGTATACACTCCCGATATTGTACTCACAGAGCTTGCCCGTAAGTATAGAAAAGAAAATGTTAACGTAGAAACAATTAAAATGCGACTTTCTAAGATTTCTGAGATATCGAGAATTATGCCAATAAATGAAGATATAGCGATTAAAGCTTCAGAATTGGATTTTGAATTAAGAAGAATCGCTAAGGAATCGAAGCTAAAAGAACCAAGTCTTTTTGATGCAATAGTTCTAGCTACAGCAAAAACGCTTAATGCAAACGTTATAACGGGTGACGAACACTTTAAAGGAAGATCCGAAGTGATATGGATTGGAGAATAAAAATTTAATATTGCTGAAAGTAAACTAATCTCCTAGAACAAGAAGTACGTATTAATACTTTGAAGTTCTGATTAAACCTAACGTTGCTGGAACTTTTATGCATCAAGGGTTTTTAATCTTATGACATTGATTTTTATTTTAACAAATGTAAGAAGAAAAGTAAATTTAAGTAAACTACTTCTTTTTTACCTTAAGGCGTTACTATTTTTGCTTTTCAAGGTTGCCACGGTTGAATTAGAAACAAAGGATTTCTCTGTATGATATCTCCAATTATTTCATTCATTCTAAAGGCATCGATAAGTCTTACAATTGAGGACCTAATTTTCGTTGAAACTTGAATTTTGTTTTCAATGAGTATTGACTCTACTCTTTGATATGCTCTTGGTAAACCTGGCAAATGAGGATATATTGGTATTGTTATTTTCCTTCTGTTATAATCAATAACGTAAGTGTTGAACTGAAAAGACGATAGTGTTGGTGCACCATTAACGTTTTCAACATAGTGAAGAGTGGTGTTAACTCTATGGTCAACTCCAATTAGCAGAATTTTTCCTTCTTCTTGACAAATCTTCTCGAAAGGAGACCCAGGACCACAAGTTACACTACACTTTTCGTGACCTTCTAAGATTTTCTCTGACTTTTTACCCCATCCTGCAAGCGAATGCGTTGAACTTAGACTTCTCCTTACATCTCTTCTTTTTCTAAAGACTTCCGTTATTAGTCCCATTTCAGAAGAGTTCTGAGTTACGTAGTCTTTTGACTTTCGTAACTCTTGGGATTCATCAGCCTAGGGCTCCTCTTGAGTTCATCGAAGCCCTCATCAGCCTCTTCCCCTGTCAGTGTGAACCCACTCCAAGCCTTCATAAGCTCCTCGAAGAGCTTCAAACTTGGAGAAAACTACGATCTGAAGGTACAAGTTCACTGCAGCGTTCAGTTGTCTGTTTATCCTCAACCCACATCTCGAACAAGCGTACGATGCTCCTTTCGGGGCATTAATCTTCCCACATCTGGAGCATCTTTTTGTAGAATTCTTAGGGTTGAGGAGCTTAACTTTAGACTTGTAACGCATAAAAGAAGTTATCATTTTCCAGTTCATCTTTGCTATTCTTCTGTTATGTTCTCTAGAGTAGTTGAACATGTTCTTCTTTCTTAAGTCTTCAAATCCATGAACATATTTCTTAAATTCTCTTGAGATTTCTTTTGTTAACTTATGAACAAAGTCCTTTGCTCTATTCTTCTCTCCTAGAATACTTTTGAAG
>Ga0080004_1122323_pt1:0-45000 | contig 81951 bp, 61 predicted proteins | sample WasSprMetagenome_FD_69207 | JGI IMG/M metagenome (GOLD analysis project Ga0080004, IMG submission 69207) | Sulfidic aquatic microbial communities from Washburn Spring, Yellowstone National Park, USA - WS (SPADES assembly) (version 2) | ecosystem: Environmental > Aquatic > Thermal springs...
AGGCGCTGGGGCGGGGCGGCGCTCGGGTGATTGACGTGACGCGCCTGTTCACGACCGAAGTGGCCGAGTTCACGCCCCGCGCCATGCTGCGGGCCCGCGGCTTCGATGCTTCGCGCAGTTTTCTGGAGCGCGTCCGGGCCTTCCCGCTCAACATCGAGGTCGAGGCCTCCCACACCTATACCTCGCCGGTGGAGGCCACGCCCACGACGGGCGCGCCCACGCCGCCAACGCCTCCCTCTCCTCCTTCCCCCATGTCGACCGCCATGCGACCGGGCAGCGCCACCCTTGTCATGCACTTCAGCATGGTGAAGCTTCCCGAAAAGCCGATGCGCCCGCGGCTGTACGACGAGCGCGTGGGTTACTTCAACATTCGCCAGTACGATTACTCGCGTGATGAGCAGCGCGCGCCGCGGCGTACTTACATCGTTCGCTGGCGGCTGGAGAAGAAAAACCCTGAAGCCGCCGTTTCCGAGCCCGTGAAGCCCATCGTATTCTATGTGGACCCGGCCACCCCGCCCAAATGGATTCCCTACATCAAGCGCGGAGTGGAATGGTGGAAGCCGGTCTTCGAACAAGCCGGATTCCGCAACGCCATCATGGCGCTGGATCCTCCTTCGCCCGAGCAGGATCCGGACTGGGCTCCGGAAGACGCCCGCTACAGCGTGATTCGCTGGGCGCCTTCCACCATCGAAAACGCCATGGGTCCCAACGTCCACGACCCGCGCACCGGAGAGATCCTCGACGCCGATATCGTGATTTGGCACAACGTGCTCAATCTGGTGCGCCACTGGTACTTCACGCAGGTGGGGCCGCTCGATCCCCGTGCGCACCGGCTGCCCCTGCCGGACGATTTGATGGGCAAGTTACTGGAGTATGTGGTCGCTCACGAGGTCGGACATACTCTGGGACTGCCTCATAACATGAAAGCCAGCTCGCTCTACCCGCTGGAAAAGATTCGTGACCGCGAGTGGGTGAAGAAAATGAGTCACACGCCCAGTATCATGGATTACTCGCGCTTCAACTATGTTGCCCAGCCGGAGGATAAGATTGATCCGGACGATTTGATTCCCAAGATCGGCCCCTACGATTACTTCTCAATTATGTGGGGTTACAAGCCGATCCCGGAAGCCCGCACTCCGGACGAGGAAAAGCCGATCCTGGATGAGTGGATCGTGACGGCCCAGGAGAAGACTCCGTGGCTGCGTTTCTCCACGGCGAAGGCGGCCGGCTCGGATCCCGGCGAAAACACGGAAGCCGTGGGAGACGCGGATCCCGTCCGGGCCAGCGAGCTCGGCTTGCGGAATCTGCGGCGCGTGATGGACATGCTGCTGGACGCGGTGCCGGAGAAGGGCAAACCGTATGACGATCTGGAGGAGGTTTACGGTCGGGTCCTTGCCCAGTGGGCGCGCGAGATGAATCACGTGGTGGGCCTGGTGGGAGGCTTTTATTCCCAGCAGAAGCACGCGGGCCAGCCCGGTGTGCTGTTCACGCCGGTGGAGCGCGAGCGCCAGGTCGCGGCCGTCAGATTTCTCAATGAGAACGCCTTCCGCACGCCGGTCCTGTTCCTGCGGCCCGAGATCCTGCGCCGCATCGAACCCCAGGGCGTGCTGGACCGGATTCGCAACGCGCAGCGGCTGATCCTCAACAACCTCCTGGACAGCCGCCGGTTTGCACGTCTGGTCGAACAGGAGTCTCTGGACGGCCCGCGCGCTTACCGACCCGCTGAATTCCTGGCCGATTTGCGGCGCGGACTGTTCTCCGAACTGGCTGCCGCACAAGTGCGCGTGGATGCCTGCCGACGCAACGTGCAGCGGCTTTACCTCGATCTGCTTTCCGACCGTTTGAACGGTCGAACGCCCGCGACCGATGACCAGCGTGCCCTGTTCCGCGCCGAGCTCCGCGCCATCGCGGCTGAGGCTTCGCGGGCCTTGCCGAAGGCCGCGGACCGCACCACCCGCGCCCATCTCGAGGACTTGCGGGATCAGGCCAATCGCGCGCTCGATCCGAAGTTTCTGCCGCCAGCGCCCGCGACTCCAACGCCCACACAGTCCGAGCGACCCTCCTGGGAAGAGGAAGAAAACCACACGTGCTGGCCGGACCTGGTGATCCGGCCTTGAAAGGACCTCAGATTTCCAGAACCACGGGCAGGATCAGCGGGTGACGCGCGGTCTGGCGCGCGATAAAACGGCGCAGGTCCGCGCGGATCTTTTCCTTGATCACGCCCGAGTCCGTGCGCTCCTCCGTCGTCGCCGATTCCAGCGTGCGGATGACGACCTGACGAGCCTGTTCGAGGATCTCTTCTCCGCCTTCGGGCAGCGCGAAGCCGCGGCTGACGATTTCGGGAACGCCTTCCAGCTTGCCGGTGCGCTTGTCAATCGCAATGACCGGCAACACGATGCCCTCTTCGGCCAGGTGGCGCCGGTCCCGGATCACAACGTCCTCCACCACTTCGTCCACCACGCCGGAATCTATGCATACTCGTCCCACCGGCACGCGCTCTCCTTTGCGGGCGCCCCACCGATCGATCTCCAGCGTCTCGCCGGCCTCCAGCACGAATACCTGCTCGAGACCGGCCTCGCGAAGGTGGGAAGCGAGCGCGGCGTGCTTGGCCAGTTGCCGGTATTCGCCGTGAATCGGCACGAAGTAACGCGGCCGGGTCAGATTGAGCAGCAGGCGCAATTCTTCGGCGCTGGCGTGGCCAGAGACGTGCACCGGCGGGCTCATCGGACCGTAGATGACGTCGGCCCCTCGTCGGGCCAAGTGATTCATCATGCGATAGATGGCCTTTTCGTTGCCCGGGATGATGCGGGAGCTGAGCACCACCGTATCGCCGGGTTGGATCACCAGGTGCCGGTGATCGTTGACCGCAACGCGCGCCAGGGCCGAAACGGGCTCGCCCTGGCTGCCGGAAATGGCCACGGCCACTTTCTGGGGAGGCAGTTGCATGATTTCCTGAGGCCGCAGCAGCAGACCATCGGGCAGCCGCAGCAGTCCCAGCGAATGCGCGATCTCGGTAACCGTGACCATGCTGCGACCGAGGAAAGCCAGCTTGCGGCCAAATTCTGCGGACAGATCCACGATTTGCTGGATCCGGTGAATCGAGGAGCTGAAGCAGGAAATGACTACGCGCCGTTCAGCCCGGTGAAAGATGTCTTCCAGGCGGGGCCGTGTGGCCTGCTCGCTCTCGGTATAGCCGGCGCGGTCGGCGTTGGTGGAGTCCGAGAGCAGTAGCAGGACCCCACGCTTGCCGTATTCGGCCAGAGTGTGCAGATCGAACAGCCGGTTATCGGGAGGGGTGGGGTCCACTTTGAAATCGCCGCTGTGAATGACGACGCCCAGCGGAGTGGTGATGGCGAGAGCGGTGGCCTGCACGATGGAATGCGTGACGTGCACGAACTCGATGCGGAAAGGACCGATTTCAATGACGTCGCCCGGGTCCACGGTCTGCGTCCGCAGGGGCTGGTCTATCTCGTGCTCCTCCATGCGCCGCTCGACCAGCGCCAGGGTGAACGGCGTGCCGTAGACGGGCAGGTTGATCTGCGACAGCAGGAAGGGCACGGCGCCGATATGGTCTTCGTGGCCGTGGGTGAGGATCAGCGCCCGCACGTGCTCGCGATTTTCTAGCAGGTAGGTGAAGTCCGGCGTGACCAGGTCAATCCCCGGCAGCTCGTCTTCCGGGAACATCATGCCCGCGTCAATGACGATGATGTCATCGCCGTAACGCAGGGCCAGGCAGTTCATTCCGAACTCGCCCAGCCCGCCTAGCGGAATGACCTGTAATTTCTGCTCGCTCATGTCTTCTCAAATGTAGCTTGAGTCGCCGAGGATGTCCATCGGGGTTAGGGTCGCGAAGGGGACGAGGGGGGCGCTATTTGTCGTGGCAGCCCTGCAAGACAGGCAGCACACTTGGGGAGGACGCCGGCGGGGCAGTCTCGCCGCGAGGCCGATCCAGCAAGTCTTTCAGGGTAATGCCGTGCAGGATACCATCCACGGCGCTTTGGACGCGCCGCCACAGCCACTGCACGTTGCAGTCACGGGTATGCGAGCAGAGGTTGCGCAGCCCGGGGTGCTGCTGGCAGAAGTCCGGCTCCCAGAGCCTGCTTCCCAGCGCTTCCAACGCCTCAGCCACGGTGATCTGCTCCAGCGGTCGCGCCAGCACGTAGCCGCCGGCCTGCCCGCGTACGCTGCGCACCAATCCCGCGCGACGGAGCAACCGCATGAGTTTGGCCACGTACTCGCGGGAAAGGCCTTCCGCTTCTGCGATCTGGCCAATGGTCAGACTTTCACCCGGATGCCTGCCCAACTGGAGCAGGCAGCGAATTCCGTATTCTTCCTGCGCGCTGATTTTCATGCCCGCTCAGAAGAAGCCCAGACGCAGGCGGGCTTCCTGCGACATGCGCTCCGGCGTCCAGGGCGGATCCCAGACCAGATCCACCCGGGCTTCCTTGACGCCTGGCAGCTCCCGCACCCGCTGTTCCACCTGGCGAGGCAACATGGCAGCAACGGGGCAGGCAGGAGCGGTGAGCGTCATAGCGATGCGCACGGAGCCCTGCTCGTCCACATTGACCTCGTAGACGAGGCCCAGATCATAGATATTCACCGGAATTTCCGGATCGTATATCGTTTTCAGGGCCGCGATGACCTGATCCTTGAGAGTTTCACTCATGAGTTACTCCGTACTCACAGGTTGCTTGCTGCCCGCCAGAGCGCCCTTCAGCGTGTGCCAGGGCAAGGTCGCACACTTGACGCGGACGGGGTAGGCGGCGACTCCGGCGAAGGCTGCCAGTTTGCCCAGCGAGGCGGAATCCGGCGCGCGCTTGCCCGTCACGACGGCATGAAAGGCTTCAAACAGTTTCTCGACCTCGTCCTCGGTCTTGCCTTTGACTGCTTCGGTCATGAGCGAAGCCGAGGCCGTGGAAATCGCGCAACCGCTCCCCTGAAAGGAGACGTCGGCCACCCGGCCGTCGGCGATCTTCAGGTAGACGGTAAAACGGTCTCCGCAAAGGGGGTTATATCCTTCCAGGTGATGCGTGGCGTCCTGGAGCACACGGAAATTGCGCGGCCGGCGGCCGTGGTCCATGATCAGTTGCTGATAGAGATCTTCCAGCGCCACCTTCAATCGAACAGTTCGCGCGCGCGTCGCACGGCCTGCGCCAGCGCGTCCACTTCCTCGAGCGTATTGTACAAAGCGAACGAGGCGCGCGTGGTGGCGGGCAGACCAAAGCGTTCCATCAACGGCTGGGCGCAGTGGTGTCCCGCGCGGACCGCGACCCCTTCATGGTCCAGCACGGTGGCCACGTCATGCGGATGGACCCCGTCCAGCACGAAGGAAACGACCGCGGCTTTGTGCGCTGCCGTGCCGACGATGCGCACCCCCGGAATTTCCTCTAGCGCTCGAGTAGCCGCCTCGAGCAGTTGTTGTTCATGGCGGCGGATCTCCTCCAGGCCGAGTCGGGTCACGTATTCGATGGCGGCCGCCAAACCGATGGCGCCCGCAATGTGCGGCGTGCCCGCCTCGAACCGATAGGGCGGATCGTTGTACAGCGTCTTTTCGAACGTGACGGACCGGATCATGTCGCCGCCGCCCTGATACGGCGGCATTGCCTCCAGCAGTTCCCACCTGCCGAACAACACGCCGATGCCGGTGGGGCCGTAGATCTTGTGTCCGGAGAAGGCGTAAAAATCACAGTCCAGGGCGCGGACGTCCACCGCCTGGTGCGGAACGGCCTGGGCGCCATCCACCAGCACGCGCGCTCCGTATGTGTGGGCCAGCCGACAAATCTCCTCTACCGGATTCACCGTGCCCAGGGCGTTGGAAACGTGGGCCACGGCTACGATGCGCGTCCGGGGACCGAGCAGACGCTGGAACTCCTCCAGAATGATCTCGCCCCGGTCGTCAATGGGTGCGACGCGAAGTCGTGCGCCGGTCCGTTCCGCCAGCATTTGCCAGGGAACGATGTTCGAGTGGTGCTCGAGCTCAGTTATCAGGATCTCATCGCCGGGCGACAGGCGACTGCCGTAGCTGTACGCCACCAGATTGATGGCCTCGGTCGTGCCGCGCGTGAACACGATCTCGCGCGGACGCGCGTTCAGGAACCGCGCCACCGTTTCACGAGCTCCTTCGTAGGCGTCCGTGGCGCGCTGGCTCAGAGCATGGACGCCGCGATGCACATTGGCGCAATCGCGGCTGTAAAAACCGAGCAAGGCGTCGAGGACGGCCTGGGGTTTCTGGGTGGTGGCCGCGTTGTCCAGATAGACGAGCGGGCGCCCGTTCACCTGCTGATGCAGAGCCGGAAAATCGGCACGAACCCGCGCGACATCCAGGGCGTTGCCCCGCGATGTGTTCACCGTTGCCGTCCTCGTTACGCTCATGGTGTGACTCCGACGGGATCGTCCAGTCGCTTGAGCAGTTCCTCAGCCAGGTGCTCCCGCAGGGCGGGCGGCTGCACGCGGTCCGTGATTTCCTGGGCGAAGGCTAACGTCAACAAGCGCCGCGCTTCCTGATGGCCGATGCCGCGCGAGCGGAGGTAGAAGACGGCGTCCGCGTCCACCTGGCCCACGGTCGCTCCGTGGGTACAGCGTACGTCGTCGGCGTAAATTTCAAGCTGCGGTTTGGTATTGATGACGGCGTCGCGGCTCAGCAGCAGGTTCTTGTTGCGCTGAATGGCGTCGGTTTTCTGGGCTTCGGGCCGCACGATGATGCGCCCGTGGAAAACGGCCTCGGAATGCCCGTCCAGGATGCCCTTGTAGAGTTCGAGGCTGGTGGCGTGCGGGCGGGCATGATCGAGCGTCGTGTAGTTATCCATGTGCTGGCGACCTTTCCCCACGTACAGGCCGTTCAGCGTGGCGGAAGCGCCCTCGCCGTCCAGCACCACGCCAACCTCACTGCGCACCAGATTGCCTCCCAGCAGAATGGTGTGGACCGCCAGCGTGGAAGAGCGTCCCTGGCGGGCGTGAAACGCGCCGAAGTGATAAGCCTGGTCACCTTCCATTTCGAGCCGCACGTACTCGAGGACCGCGCCCTCGCCCGTGACCAGCTCCGTGACGGAGTTGCGCAGGTAGACCGCCGAGTCCGGCCCGAGCCACGCCTCGACGATGTTCGCCTGGCTGTTGGCGCCAGCCAGCACGAGTACGCGAGGATGCGAGGCTACCGTCTCGCCACCGGGCGTCAGGTGATGCAGCAACAACACGGGCTTGTCCAGCACGGCGCCGGGGGCGATTTCCACCAGAAGGCCGTCCTCGCAGAAGGCCGTGTTCAGGGCCACGAAAGCATGCCGGTCGAAGGAGGCGTATCGCGCCAGGTGATTCTGGACCAGCTCGGGCTGTTCCTGCCAGGCCTGGCGGAGCGACCGGATGGCGAGGCCGCGTTGCGCAAGGCCCGAGATCGGGTACCCATTGACGGTGCGCACCACGATGGCATCGAGCCCATCCAGCCAGGTTTCCGGAAGCTGCTCGTGACCCGTCGGGCGCCTTGCCGCGGTGAATACCGTGCGGGTCAGGGGCGCGAGATTCGTGTACCTCCACTCCTCGATTTTCGTGGTGGGGAACCCGATCTCGGCGAACCGGGCCAGAGCCGTGCGGCGGAGACCATGCACCCACCACGGGCACTCGTTGGCCAGCTCTCGCTCGCGCTCTGCGAAAAGCGCCAGCCAGGATTCCTGGCCCGTTGCCGTCCCCGTTACCGCCGTGTTCATGAGCGATTCTCCTGCGCCAGGGCCGCCTCTTCTTCCAGCCAGGCGTAGCCTTGCCGCTCAAGCTCGCGGGCTAGTTCTTTGTCACCCGAGCGAACGATGCGGCCGTCGGCCATCACGTGGACGAAGTCCGGCTCGACGTATTCGAGCAGTCGCTGATAGTGGGTGACCACGATCATGGCGCGCTCGGGGCTGCGCATGGCGTTGATCCCGGCCGCCACCGCCTTGAGCGCGTCAATGTCGAGGCCGGAGTCGGTTTCGTCCAGAATGGCCAGCCTCGGCTCCAGCACCGCCATCTGCAGGATCTCGTTGCGTTTCTTTTCCCCTCCGGAGAAGCCCTCGTTGACCGGGCGCTCCAGCAGCGCCTCGTTCATCCCCAGCAACTTGACGCGTTCCCGCACCAGCTCCATGAAGTCCATCACGTCGAGCTCTTCCAGGCCGCGGTGCTTGCGAATGGCGTTGAGCGCCGTGCGCAGGAAGTAAAGATTGCTCACGCCCGGAATCTCCACCGGGTACTGGAACGCCAGGAAGATGCCCTCGCGGGCGCGCTCCTCGGGCGAGAGTTCCAGGAGATTTCTCCCCTCGTAAAGGATCTCGCCTTCGGTGACTTCATAGAGATCGCGTCCGGCGATGACTTGCGCGAGCGTACTTTTGCCGGATCCGTTGGGTCCCATGATGGCATGGACCTCGCCGGCACCCACCTTCAGGTTCACGCCGCGGAGAATCAGCTTCTCCCCGGCTTTGGCGTGCAGATTTCTGATTTCGAGCATTGCGTTCCTCTGACTGTTCCCCATCCGACCCTCGCTCAACCGACGCTGCCTTCCAGGCTGACGCTGAGCAGCCGCTGCGCTTCCACCGCGAATTCCATGGGCAGCTCCTGGAGGACCTGGCGAGTGAAGCCGCTGACGATCATCGAGACCGCGTCCTCGGTGGAAATGCCGCGCTGCCGGCAGTAAAAGATCTGGTCTTCGCCGATGCGCGACACCGAGGCTTCGTGCTCCACCCGCGCCGTGGGGTTCTTCACCTCCAGGTACGGGAACGTGTGCGCGCCGCACTCGTTGCCGATCAGCATGGAATCGCACTGGGAGTAGTTGCGCGCATTCTCGGCGCCGGGCAAGATTTTCACCATGCCGCGATAGGTGTTCTGGCCGTGCCCGGCCGAGATCCCCTTGCTGACGATCGTGGAGCGCGTGTTGGGTCCGATGTGGATCATCTTGGTTCCGGTGTCGGCCTGCTGGTAGTTGTTGGTAACCGCCACCGAGTAGAACTCGCCCACGGAACCTTCGCCGATCAGCAGGCAGCTCGGGTATTTCCAGGTAATGGCCGAGCCGGTCTCCAGCTGGGTCCAGGAGATTTTGGAGTACTTGCCCAGGCACTTGCCGCGCTTGGTAACGAAGTTATAGATCCCGCCGCGCCCCTGCTTGTCGCCGGGATACCAGTTCTGCACCGTGGAATACTTGATCGTCGCGTAATCGTGAGCCACCAGCTCGACCACCGCGGCGTGAAGCTGATTGGAGTCGCGAATGGGCGCGGTGCAGCCTTCCAGATAACTCACGTAGGCGCCTTCGTCCGCGATGATCAGAGTGCGCTCAAACTGGCCGGTGTTGCGCGCATTGATGCGGAAGTAGGTGGAAAGCTCCACCGGGCAGCGCACGCCCTTGGGCACGTAACAGAAGGAGCCGTCGCTGAACACGGCCGAATTGAGGGCGGCGAAGAAATTGTCGGTGTAAGGCACGACCGACCCAAGATATCGTTCCACGAGCTCAGGGTATTTCTCCGCGGCCTCGGAGAACGAGCAGAAGATGATGCCCAGCTCGGAGAGCTTTTCCTGCAAGGTGGTGGCCACGGAAACGCTGTCGAAGACGGCGTCTACCGCCACTCCCGCCAGTCGCTCTCGCTCGTGCAACGGAATCCCGAGCTTTTCGTAAGTCCGGAGCAGCTCAGGATCAATCTCCTCGATGCTTTTGGGTCCTTTCTTCCAGCCCTTGGGCGCCGCGAAGTAAACAATCTTCTGATAGTCAATCGGCGGGTATTTGACGTTGGCCCACGTAGGCTCCTTCATGGTGAGCCAGTGGCGGTACGCCTTCAGCCGCCACTCCAGCAGGAACTTCGGCTCGCGCTTGCGGGCCGAAATCTCGCGGATGATGTCCTCGTTCAAACCCGGCGGGAAGGTTTCGGTTTCAACAGGCGTTTCGAAACCGTACTTGTACTCCTGCTGGGTGAAGGCCTGAATGTCCTGGGTCGCTGTACTCATGCTCGGTTTGCCTCCTGGTGAGCGGATCCCGCCGCGGGACCCGCACGATCGCTACCTGAGATCAGGATAGCGAAAGTGTACAAAAAAGTCAACATTAGAGCGCCGAAAAAGTACGCCTCTCGCGAGAAATCAGCAACTGCTTGCTTTTCAATCAGATAGGATCGGACTCACGGCCTTCCAGACCGCCTGCGCCACCTCTTCGATGCTCGCCGTGGCATCAATCACGCGGAAGCGCACCGGCTCCACGCGGGCCAGCTCGCGATAGCCCTCGCGGACTTTACGGTAAAAATCGCGCGTCTGCTCGTCCATGCGGTTCACGGATCCCCGGCCGCGAGCGCGGGCCAGACCGACCTCCGGCTCCAGATCGAGCAGCAGCGTAAGATCGGGGAACAGATCGCCGCAGGCGATGAGGTGCAACTGGCGGACGACCGCTTCGCCCAGCCCGCGCCCGTAGCCCTGATAAGCAATGGTCGAATCCGTGAAACGATCGGCGAGCACGATGGCGCCACGCTCAAGGGCGGGACGGATCACCTCGGCCACGTTCTGCGCGCGCGAAGCGAAGTAGAGCAACAGCTCGGTCTCCGGCGCCAGCCCGTGATTGTTCACGTCGAGCAGGATGGCGCGGATCTGCTCACCGACGCGCGTGCCGCCTGGTTCGACGGCGATGACGACTTCGCGGCCCTGGGCGCGCAACCGTTCGGCCAGCAGGCCAATCTGGGTCGTCTTGCCGCTGCCATCGAGGCCCTCGAAGCTGATGAAGAGGCCGCGCCGGCGCTCAGTCGTAGACATAGTGAAAGAGTTTCTTGAGGTCCTCCCAGGCTTCCCGCTTGGCGTTTTGGTTGTAGGGGCGAAGCAGGTAGGAGGGATGATAGGTCACCATGACGGGGATGCCTCGCCAGCGATACCAGCGGCCCCGCAGCTTGGTCACGCCCTCGCGCGTACCGAGCAGGGCGCGCGCCGCCGTGGCGCCCAAAGCGCAGATGGCTTTGGGACGAATGGCAGCGAGCTGGCGGAACAGGAACGGGCTGCACGCTTCGATCTCGTCCGCCTCGGGCGTGCGGTTGCCGGGCGGGCGGCATTTCACCACGTTGCAGATGTAGACATCGGACCGCAACAGGGGGATGCCTTCGCGCCGCGCAGTATTTTCGATCATCTGCGTGAGGAGCTGGCCGGCGCGCCCGACGAAGGGGATGCCCTGGGCGTCCTCATCGGCGCCCGGTCCCTCGCCTACGAAGACCAGCTTCGCTTTGGGGTTGCCGTCGCCGAAGACGATCTGGGTGCGACCCTGGTGCAGACGGCAGCGTGTGCACTCGCCCAGGTCGGCGCGGATTTGCTCGAGTGTTTCCGCCGGCAGCTCGGGTTCTTCTTCCAGGAGCAGCGAGGCCGGCGAGGCATCCTGCGCTTCGAGGAGCGGCGGCGTTTCGTTCGTTGCCGCCGGGGACTGGGGCGCGGGGGCGCGGCGGTACAGCTCCCGGATACCCAGATCCTGGAAGTATGCGAGGTAGCGACGCAGCAGCTCCGTATTCATCGGGCCGCGTGAAGGCTCAGCCGGAGCTGGAGCAAATAATCGAAGATCTTGTCCGCCAGTTCGCGTTTGGAGGCGCGGGGCAATTCGATCACTTCGCCGGTGCGAAGCACAAGAGTGATCTCGTTGTCATCGGCGCCGAAGGCCTCTTCCACGCGATTGGCCACCAGCATGTCGCAATTCTTGGCTTGCAGCTTGCGACGCGCTTCGGCGACGAGATTTTCGGTCTCGGCGGCAAAGCCCACCAGCAAACGATCGCCCTTGATCTGGCCGAGTTCGGCGAGGATGTCCGGGGTGGGATCCAGCTCGAGCGACCAGCGCGCGGCGGACTTCTTGCGCTTCTGGCTGGGCACCTGCGCGAGGTAGTAGTCCGCGACAGCTGCGGCCTTGACCACGATGGTGGCTTCGGGGAGTCGTTCGAGCACAGCGCGGCGCATCTCGGCCGCTGTTTCCACGCGGATCAGCTCGGCCCCGGCGGGCGGAGTCAGGTGTACGGGTCCGGACACGAGGATGACCCTGGCGCCGCGAGCCAGGGCGGCGGCTGCGATGGCGTAACCCATCTTGCCGCTGGAGCGGTTGGAAATGAAGCGAACGGGATCGAGCGGCTCTTGCGTGGGGCCGGCGGTCACCAGCACGCATTCGCCTTCCAGATCCCGGGTTCGCGCGATCGCGGTGTTGACGGCTTCCGCGATGCGTGCGGGATCGGCCAGACGGCCCGGTCCAACCATCCCGCAGGCCAGCGGCCCCTCCTCGGGTTCCACGACGATGTGTCCCCGCCCGCGCAGCGTGTCAAGGTTGCGTTGCGTGGCCTCGTGTCGCCACATGTTGGCGTTCATGGCCGGCGCCAGCACCACGGGGCCAGTGAAAGCAAGATACATGGTGGTGAGAAAGTCGTCGGCGATGCCGTGCGCGAATTTGGCCAGCAGATCGGCTGTGGCGGGCGCCACCACGAGCAGCGCCGATTCCTGCGCCACGCGGATATGCTCGGTGGCGCTGTCCAGCGTGTCCGCCGCGCTTTCGCCTGGGAAGAGGCCGGTGATGACCCTGCGGCCCGTAAGCGCAGCGAAGGTCAGCGGGCGGACGAACTCCTGTGCGGCCCGCGTCATCACCACCTGCACGGAGTGCCCGTGCTCCATGAGCAGGCGCGCCAGCTCGGCGGCCTTGTAAGCAGCAATCCCGCCGCCGACCCCCAGTGCAACGTTCATGGCGTGTCGAGGCTGGTGAGCAGCTTGTCCTCTACGGCTTCGCCGGTCCGCTCCGCTTTGCGCGCGGGATCTTCCCACTTGATCAGCCCGCGGCGAACCTCTTCCATCGCGATCACCGTGGGCTTTTTGGAAGCCGTGGGCAGCAACGGACGCTGCCCGCTTTGCAATTGCCGCGCCCGTTTAGCGGCTACGATGACGAAGCGGTAAGTGCTCTGCTCCGGATCGTCCGGGATTGCGATCACATCGTCACGTCGGCTGCGGTTGCTCATACCGGTTTGCTTTCCTTCCCCCTCCTGCGATCAACCCTTGGCACAGGCTCAGGCCGGGAAGCTCGCCAGGATGTTCCGAACCACAGGCTCCATCCGGCTGCGTCGCAACCGTTCCGCCTGAACGATCGCCGCCAGCCGGCGCGCAGCCTGGTCCAGTTCGTCGTTGACCAGCACATAATCGTAGGCAGTATAAGCCGCCATTTCGCGAGCTGCCTCGCTCAACCGCCGGCGGATCGCTTCCTCGGTATCCTCTGAGCGGGTGCGCAAGCGGCGTTCCAGCTCCTCGCGCGAGGGCGCCAGAACGAAGACGGAAACTGCCTCGGGTACGCTACGTTTCAATTGTCGCGCACCTTGCACGTCAATGTCCAGTACCAGATCCAGCCCCTCCCGGGCGGCGCGGTCCAAGTAACTGCGATGCGTTCCGTAGTAGTGACCGAATACTTCGGCCCACTCCAGGAACTCCCCGCGGCTCTTGCGCTCCTCGAATTCCTCCCGGCTGACGAAGTGGTAGTGCTGGCCCTCCCGCTCCGAGCCGCGCGGCGGGCGTGTGGTGTAGGAGACCGAGAACAACAGGCCCGGCTCGGACGCCATCAGCTTCTTCACCAGGCTGGATTTGCCCGCGCCGGAAGGCCCGGAGACGATGAAGACGACAGGTTCGCGTCGGTTCATTCCAGGTTCAGAGCTTGCTCGCGCAGTTTCTCGATTTCCGCCTTGGCGGCCAGGGCGAGGTCCGTGATGGCGAGCCCCGCCTCGCCCGTGTTAGCGGTTTTGGCCAGGATGGTGTTGGCCTCCCGTTGCATTTCCTGGAGCAGGAAGTCCAGCTTCTTGCCCACCTCGCCGCCCCGCTCCAGCAGTTCCTGCACCTGCGCGGAGTGGATCTTCAGACGCGCGATTTCCTCGCTGACGTCGCTGCGCTCGGCCAGAAAGGCCAGCTCCTGCGCCAGCCGCTGAGGGTCTGGAGCCATGCCTCCGAGCAGCTCCTGGGCACGCTCTTTCAGGCGGGAATGCCAGGCCGACACGACCGGTCCCGCCAGTTGCTCCATTCGCTCGACATGCTCCTGGATGAGCGCGTTGCGCGCCCGGAGTTCTGCCGCGATTTCACGACCTTCGCGCTCGCGCTGCTGGTTGAGCGCTTCCAGCGCCTGCTCGAGCGCTTCCGCCAGACACGCCTCCATCTCCACCGAAGGCTCTTCCTCGATGATTTCGAACATTCCCGGCAGGCGCAGCGCGGCGTTCAGGTCGGGCTCGCCGTGGAGGCCGTGAACCGCCGCGGCCCGCCGGAACGCGGTCAGGTAAGCATCGAGCAGAGTGAGATTCAGGACTACGGGCGCGCTCCGCCGGAGGTTGACCACCCGGACCTGGATTTGCAGGTGCCCGCGCGCGACGTAGCGGCGGATGATGGTGCGCAACGAGGGATCGAAACGCTCCAGGTCCGGAGGCAAATGCAGGTGTACGTCGAGCCCGCGGTGATTGACGGAGCGGATGCGGATGGTCAGCTCGGCGCCATCGAGGTTGCGGCGCACGGTGGCGTAGCCGGTCATGCTGCGGACGCTCATGAGTTCACCAGTGGATCGGGTTCGAGGAATTGCAGTTCGTGGAGACGCTGGTAGACGCCGCCGGCGGCGACCAGTTCCTCGTGGCGACCCGTTTCCACGATGCGGCCCCTGTCGAGCACGACAATGCGGTCCGCCCGACGCACGGTGGAGAGACGGTGGGCGATCACGATCACGGTCCTGCCCGCCATCAGGTTGGCCAACGCGCGCTGCACCAGCAGTTCGGATTCGGTGTCCAGATGAGAGGTGGCTTCGTCGAGGATCAAGATGGGGGCGTTCTTGAGCAGGGCGCGGGCGATGGCGATGCGCTGCCGCTGGCCGCCGCTCAGCTTGACGCCGCGTTCGCCGATCAGGGTGTCGTAGCCTTGTGGAAGCTCGAGGATGAAATCCTCGGCCAGCGCATTGCGCGCAGCCTCGCGGACGGCTTCCATGCTGGCGTCGGGCCGTCCGTAGCGAATGTTGTTGGCCACCGTGTCGTTGAACAGGAAAGTGTCCTGGGCCACGATGCCGATGAGCTTGCGCAGGGACGCGAGCTGGATGTCGCGGACGTCGTGCCCGTCAATCAGCACAGCGCCGCTGGTGACGTCGTAAAAGCGCGGCAGCAGGTTCACCAGCGTGGTCTTGCCGGCGCCGCTGGGTCCCACCACGGCCAGCACCTCGCCCCGGCGCACTTCCAGCCGGATGTCCTCGAGCAGGAAACCGTTGGGCGAGCCGGGATAGCGGAAGGAGACGCGATCGTAGACGATGGAATGCTCGAATCGCTCCAGGGGACGGGCGCCCGGACGGTCGCGCACCTCTTCGCTCCGGCTCAGATACTCGAAGACCTTCTGGGAAGCTCCCAGCGCCTGCTGGAAGATGTTGTGGATGCCGGTCAACCGCTTGACCGGCTCGTAGAGCATGAGCAGGGCGATGACGAAGCTGGTGAACTGCCCGGTAGTCATGGCGCCCACCTTGATCTGGTTGCGTGCGTAGGTGAGCAGGCCCACGATGGTCACAGCGCCGAAGAACTCGATCAATGGGGAGGCCAGCGCCTGCTGCGCCACGTATTTCAGGTTGTTCGAGCGCAGGCGGCGGGCCGCGGCCCGGAAACGGCGCGATTCGTACTCTTCCGCGTTGAATGACTTGACGACCTGATAACCGGCCAGAGCCTCTTGCAGGATGTGCGTCAGTTCCGCCGCCGCATCCTGTGCGTGCCGTGTGGTGCGGCGGATGCGCTGCCCGATGCGTGCAGTGGGCAGAAGCACAAAGGGCAGCAGGGTCAGGCTGACCAGCGCCAGTTTCCAGTCGTTGTAGAGCAGGACCACGAGCAGCCAGATGACGGCGAACGACTGGCGCAGGAAATCGGCCAGCATGTGCGAGGTGGCCACCTGGACCTTTTCAATGTCGTTCATGATCGAGGAGATCAGCCGGCCCGTGGAGTGCATTTCGAAAAAGTGGAACCCGTGGCGCAGGACCTTGTCGAAGACGCGCTGGCGCAGGTCAGTCACCGCCGAGAGGCCGACGAAGTTGACCAGGTAGTTTCCGGCGTAATCGGCAGCGCCCTTGACCAAAAACGTGCTCAGGATTCCGAAGGCGACCATGGTCCAGACGTTGCGGATGCCCTCGGGCACGAACTGGTGCAGATAGACGGGGCGCCCCAGGACCGGGATCGTGAACAGTTGGACGGGCACGTTCGGGGCGGCCGGGTTGAGCACGCGATCGAAAACCGGGCCCACCAGCAACGCGATCATGGCATGAGCGGCGCCGGCGATCGCCATCAGCAGGACCGAGGCGATCAGTGCCGCCCAGTATGGGCGGACATAGCCGAGCAGGCGCCACAAGTCCTTCATGCCGCCATCCTCAGGCGCAGCAAGGCGCCGAAGACTTCCGCTTCGCTGACCTTCTCGATGCCGCCGCGGGCCACGACCACTTCGGAGACGGTTTTCCACGGCCTCCAGACCGGAACGTCGGAGTCGCCGAAGATCACCAGCACGGGGCGTCCGAGGGCGGCCGCCATGTGAGCCGGGCCCGAATCATTTCCGACGAAAAATGTTGCGCCCGCGATGAGCGACTTGACTTCCCCAAGCGGGGCGCCGACGACGCAGCGGAAGGCGGCGAAGGCGCTGAGGTCCTCGCCGGGGCCGGCGATGAAGACCGGCTCGAGATCCCACTCCTGCCGGATCCTATGCGCCAGGCCGAGGAAGCGCTCGGCGGGCCAGGTTTTCGAAGGGCTGGAAGCCAGCGGGTGGATCACGACGTAAGGCTTGCTGGCGGTTCCTTGCGGCGAGCGGGCGAACAGGCGGGCGCGGGGGATCTCGCCGCGGGGCACGCCCAAATAAAACATTGCCGAGGCGATATGTTCTGCCGTGTGGACCTTGCGGTTCACCTCCAGGATCTGCTGCGCGGTCGGGATGCGCACGTTATAGAGCCACCGGTAGCGGAAATGGCCGAAGCCGGCCCTCCAGCGGGCGAGCGAGGCCGCCGTGAGCCAGGCGCTTCGCGGCCCACCGTGCAGGTTCACACACAGGCGAGGGCGCCAGCGGGCGGCGACGGCCAGTTGGGGATCGAGCAGAAGGTCCACGTCCGGGTTCTCTTCAAACACGGCGCGGAAGCGATCCTCCACCATGACCGCCACGCGCAGATCGGGACGATGACGCTTGAGAAGTTCGAGCGCTGGCGTGGTCAGCACGCAATCCCCCAGCGAGCGCAGCCGGATGATCAGCACCCGCGCGCCCGGCGGCAGCCTGTCCAGGAGCTTGGGCGGCGCCTTCACTCTTCGATAACGGCCTCGTCTACCAGCATGACCGGGATGTCATCGCGAATCGGGTAGACGCGCTTGCAGGCGACGCACTTCAGGCCGCTCTGGTCAGGCTTGAGCTCGACCGGCTGCTTGCAGAGCGGGCAAACCAGGATCTCCAGCAATTCCTTGCTGATAGGCATAGCCGGCCTTTCAGTGTAGCAGAATGCCGCCGGGGCCGATTGCGGGAGGTCTCAGCGGCAGCGGTCGCCGCAGTGCGCCGCGATCAGCAATTGAAGGGCGGTGAAGTACTCGGTCCCGCTGACGGCGCGGGGCTGGGCCTGAGCTGCGCCGCTGGAGCCGCCGGCCCGCGGCTGCTCGGGATCCGTTTTGTGAGCCACCACCATGTCCAACGCGGGCAGCACGGTAATGTACTGGCCGTAAGCGCCCATCCCCGTGTAAGCGCCGGCCATGGGACCTCGCTGCCCGGGCGCGTCCCAGACCCACCACATGTAGCCGTAGCCCCAGAGCTGGCCAGAGCCGTAAGCATTCTGGCGCTGCGCCAGGGGATTCAGTTCAGCCACCGGGGTGACCAGCGAGACGATCTTGCGCGCCCATTCCCGGGGGATGACCTGGCGGCCGGCCCAATTGCCCTCGCGCAGCATGAGATAGCCCAGGCGGGCCATGTCCCGGGTAGAGAGCCACATGTGGTAGGCGGGATATCTGGAACGCTTCAAGTCACCCGCTTTCTTCTGCCGGGAGCGATCGAAATCCTGCATGCCGATGGGCCGGGCCAGATCGGTTTCCAGAGCGTCGTAGATGTCCCGGCCCGTGAGCTTCTCGAAGATGGCGCCGGCAGCGTTGAAATCCCAGTTGTTGTAGAGAAAGTAGGTGCCCGGTTTTTGAGAGCCTCGCGGCGGCGCCATGGCGGTGTGATCGCCGGGATTGGAAGCGGGGTGATAGATCCCGCTGCGTGCGGTCAGCAGGTGCTCGATGGTGGCTTCCTGCTCGATGGGCAGCAGTCCTTGAAGGTCCGTGAAACCGAGCTCGCGCAAGGTGCGGTTGAGCGGAATCTTGCCCGAAGCGACATAGTTGCCGTAGAGCATGGCGAGCACGCTTTTGCGCACGCTGGCCAGATAGCTCAGGTGCGCCAGATCGCCGTACTCGAACAGCACGCGCCCGCCGACCACAACCATCATGGCAGTGGTATCGAGGGTGCGGAGGTACGATCGAAGGACTTCCAGCCGCGAACGCGAGAATCCGACGGACTCCGGGTCGCGGATGCGCTCCCAGTCCTTGCCTGGAAAAACGGCGGCTGGCCTTTGCGCGGCGGCCGAAAGCGCGAAGGCCAGCGCCGCCAGGCAGGCCGTCCGGCGCGTGAGGCTGCCGCCCCGCACGTTGCCCCTTTTCAGGCCGCCGCCTTCATCTCCTCACGCGCCCGTGCAATGACGGCCAGGAACTGGCGCGCTCGCTCAGTGATGACGTCGTAACGGCCCTCTTTCAGGCTCTTGGCGTCCACCAGCTCGGCGCCCACCGCCACGGCGCAGGCCCCGGCCTTGAGGAACTCGCCCGCCGTTTCCAGGTTCACGCCGCCGGTGGGGATCATCTCAATGTGCGGGAACGGCGCCTTCAACGCCTTGATATATTTGGGGCCGCCGACGTTGCCGCAGGGGAAGATCTTGACGATGTCGGCGCCGGCGTCCCATGCCGCCAGTACTTCGGTTGGCGTGAGCGCGCCCGGGATCGAAATTTTCGAATACCGCCGCGCCATTTCGATCGTGGCCAGCTTCAAGCCGGGCGATACAAAGAACTCGGCGCCCGCCAGCATGGCGGCGCGCACGGTCTCGGCGTCGAGCACGGTGCCTGCGCCAAGGACGATCTTGTCGCCCAGTGCGTCGGCAACTTTTTCCAGAGCGCGCAGCGCCCCGGGAACGGTCATGGTGATTTCGGCGGCTCGAATGCCGCCGTCGTAGATGGCCTGGACTGCCCGCACAGCGGCTTCCGCGCTGGGGGCTCGAACCACGGGAACGATGCCGATTTCGATGATGGACGAAAGAATCTCCTGCTTCGTCATGATGCTTTGATCTTAGCAATCCGCGCCGCAGGCAGAGCGGGCGGCGGCGCCGCTACCAATCCACCACGGAGCCGTCGTCGGGGTCGTAGGTTTCCGGATTGCGCCAGTCGTGTCCGATCTTGTCCGCCATCGCGTTTTCGTCCAGCTCAATGCCCAGGCCCGGCCCGGTGGGAATGTCCACGTAACCATCCTTGACGACGAAGGGCTGCTTGAGATAGCCCTCGCCCAAGCTCACCTGTTCCTGGCAAAGGAAATTGGGGATGGAAGCGGCGAGTTGGATGCCGGCGGCAAGCGAAATGGGTCCCAGCGGGTTGTGCGGCGCGATCGTCGCGTAGAAGGCTTCGGCCATGCCTGCGATCAAGCGGCACTCGGTGATCCCGCCGGCGTGGCACAGATCGGGCTGAAGCACTTTGGCAGCGCCCTTCTGAAGCACTTCGAGGAAGCCCCACTTGGTGAAGACGCGCTCGCCGGTGGCGATGGGCAGATAAGTGGAACGCGCGATGTCGGCCATCACGTCGTGGTTCTGGCACTGGCAGGGTTCTTCGACGAACATGGGCTGGTAGGGTTCCAGCGCTTTGATGAGCAGTTTGGCGGTCGCCGGGCTGATGGCGCCGTGGAAGTCAATGGCGATGTCCTTGTCGTTGCCGGCAATGCGCCGGAGTTCGGCAAAGTGCTCGGCGGCGTACTGCACTTCGGCAGGCGTCTCGATGTAGCGCGAGGGCCGCCGCTTGGCAGGTCCGCATTTGAAGGCGGTGAATCCCTGCGCCATCCGTTTCTTGAGCAGTTCGGGAGTGCCGGCGTGCGCATAGACGCGGACGCGGGTGCGCGTGGGTCCGCCCAGCAGCTCGTAAATGGGCACGCCGAGCGCCTTGCCTTTGATGTCCCAGAGCGCCATGTCTATGCCGCTCAAGGCGCTGGTCAGGATGGGGCCGCCACGATAGAAGGCGTGCCGGTAAATGGCCTGCCAGTGATGCACGACCTGGCGCGGATCTTTGCCCACAAGATAGGGCTCGATTTCTTTGACGGCTTCGGCGCAGGTGCGGGCGCGCCCCTCGAGAATGGGTTCGCCCAGACCCACGATTCCCGCGTTGGTGTGGATCTTGAGAAACAGCCAGCGCGGCTTGACCAGGAACGTTTCCAGTTTGGTAATGGCCAGTTTTTCTTTGGGCGAAACCGGTGCGTTGCGCGCGATGCGCTCCTGCGTTTCGGGCTCCAGTGCGGGCAGCGCGGCGCCAGCCAGCGCGGCCGCGGTTACGCTGCGACGGGTCACTTTCTCGCTCATGGTTGCGTCCCCCAAGGCACGCATTCACTCTATCGCAGGGAATCTGCCAGAATCAACACATGCGGGTGCAAGTGCGGGTCAAACCGAGTTCGCGGCAGGCGCGGATCGAACGCTCACCCGACGGCTCGCTGACGGTTTGGTTGCACTCGCCCCCCGCCGAGGGTCGGGCCAACCGGGAGCTGATCGAGCGGCTGGCCGAGTATTTTCAGGTGCCGCGCACGCAAGTGCGTATCGTTTCGGGCGCCGGCAGCCGTATCAAGCTGGTCGAGATCGGCTGAGGCGGACCGTTCGAGCAGACTGGCCCTGAGCGCCGGCGGTTACACTGGTGTTCTTCGGTGGATCTGAGCACTCCGCTGATGTACGTCAAAGGCGTGGGGCCGGCCCGCGCCGCCATGCTCGAAGCCAAGGGCCTGAGTACCGTCGAGGACTTGCTTGCCTACCCGCCGTTCCGTTACGAAGACCGGACCAACGTCAAGACCATCGCCCAACTGGCCCCCGGCGAGATGGCGACGGTGATCGCCGAAGTCCGCTCGGCAAAGCTTTCCACGTTCCGGCGGCGGGATCTGGGCCTGTTCGAAGCCACCTTTACGGATGCCTCTCGCGCCGTGCTGCTGGTGAAGTGGTTCCATGCTGCGTACCTCGCGGACGTCCTCCAGCCCGGCCAGCGCGTGGCCCTCTACGGCAAGGTCGAGTACGACAGCTACGCGGGCCAGCTCAGCATGGTCCACCCGGAGTACGAGATTCTTTCCGAGGAAGACGAGGCGGACGCCGCCCTGCACGTGGGCCGGGTCGTGCCGATTTACGAGGCAGCGGGCAAGATCACCACGCGCGTGTTTCGTCGCCTGATTCACGGCGTGCTGGAGAGGCTGACGCCGCCGCCCGACCCATTGCCGGCCTCCATCCGCCGGCGCCTGCGCCTGCCGGATTTGTGGACCGCTCTGCGCAGCCTTCATTTCCCGCCCGAACAGGAGGATCTGCGCCTGCTGAACGCGTTCCGCACGCCCGCCCAGATCCGGCTCATTTTCGAAGAATTCTTCTGGTTGCAATACGGCCTGGCGGTGAAGAGAGGCTCGGCCCGGCGCGAGAGCGGGATTGCTTTCGAGCTGAACGACCGAGTGCGCGAGCGGATCAAGCAGATGCTGCCTTTCAAACCCACGGCGGCGCAGAAGCGCGTGCTGGCGGAAATCGCCGCGGACATGGCCCGGCCCCATCCCATGAATCGCCTGCTGCAGGGCGATGTGGGCAGCGGCAAGACGCTGGTGGCTGCTGAAGCCGCCATCATCGCCATCGAGAACGGCTACCAGGTGGCGATGCTGGCGCCCACTGAGATCCTGGCGGCGCAGCATTACTACTACTTCCGGAACCTTTTCCAGAAGCTCGGCTACCAGGTGGGCTTGCTGACCGGTTCCTCCGCGAAACGCGAAAAGACGCTCATGAAGAAACTGCTCGCCGAGGGGCTGGTGCATTTCGCGGTGGGCACGCATGCGCTGCTGGAGGAGGACGTGGAATTCCGGCGGCTGGGACTGGCCATCATTGACGAGCAGCACCGCTTCGGAGTGCTCCAACGGCTGCGCTTCATCCGCAAGGGGACGCGCCCGGACGTGCTGGTGATGACGGCCACCCCGATTCCGCGAACGCTGGCGTTGACCCTTTACGGGGACCTGGATGTTTCCGTGATTGACGAGCTGCCGCCGGGTCGCAAACCGATCATCACCCGGCACGTCACCGAGGACCAGATCGAGCGGGTCTGGAGCTTCCTGAGAAAGCAAATCGAGGCGGGGCGGCAAGCTTACGTGGTCTATCCCGCGATCGAAGAGTCGGAAACGCAGGCACGCAAGGCGGCCGAAAAGATGTACCGCCATCTCTCCCAAGTAGTGTTTCCCGACCTGCGCGTGGGCCTGCTGCACGGACGCATGCCCGCTGAAGAAAAGGAAGCGGTGATGGAAAGCTTCAAGCGCGGGGAGACGCAGATCCTGGTCTCTACCACGGTGATCGAGGTGGGCGTGGACGTTCCCAACGCCACCGTCATGGTGATCGAGCAGGCGGAGCGATTCGGGCTGGCGCAGCTTCACCAGCTTCGCGGGCGCGTGGGACGGGGTGCGGAGCAGAGTTACTGCATCCTCGTGACGGGGCCGCTGAACGACGTCAGCCGCGAGCGAATCCGGACGCTGGTGGAGTCCACGGACGGCTTTTACATCGCGGAGATGGACTTGAAGCTGCGCGGTCCCGGGGAGTTCTTCGGGACGCGGCAAGCGGGCATGCCTTCGCTGCGGGTGGCCAACATCGTCCGGGACGCCGAGCTGCTGGAGCTGGCGCGGCGCGAGGCGTCCGATTTTCTGGCTTCCGGTCCCGAGGAGGAACAGCGGCGGGCGCTGGAGTACGTGCGGACTCACTGGCAGCGACGTTTCGGATTGGCGCAGGTGGGCTGATGCGAGTCATCGGAGGACAGTTTCGCAGCAGGCGTTTGAAGACCTTGCCGGGCGAGGCTCTTCGCCCCACGCCCGACCGGCTGCGCGAGGCCTTGTTCAACGTCCTGGCCCCGGAGATCGAGGGGGCGGTCTTTCTGGATGCTTACGCAGGCTCGGGCGCCGTGGGAATCGAGGCGCTCAGTCGGGGTGCTGCGCGAGCCATCTTCATCGAAGCAGACCGCGCGGCGGTGCGTGTGATCCGCGAGAACCTGGCCTCACTGGGCCTGGAAGACCGCGCCGAAGTCGTGCACGGGCAGGCGCTCAAGAGACTCGGGAACTATCGCGCCGACATTGCCTTTCTGGACCCGCCTTATGCTCTCTCGCGCGAGTACGGGCCCGCCCTGATGTTGCTGGCGCAGAACCCGCCGCGGCTGGTGGTCGTACAACACGATCGCCGTCACGAGCTGGAGCCGCGCTATGGCTGCCTGCGGCGGGTGCGTCAGCTCCGGCAGGGCAACAACGCACTGAGCTTTTACCGGCCCCAGGACGAAAGCTGAGGCCGCTCAGAAAGCAAGTCGCGTTTTCGCCGAGAAATCGCCTTCGACGGGCGTGATCCGGTAACGGTAGCTGTACGGCTGGTCGCCCGGCAGCCGGTAGGCGGGCAGCGGCAAGGCATTCGGGCTCCAACTGTCAATGCCGCCGACCCCCATCTGACGGTAGTCGAGATTCAGATAAATCTCGGGGCGCCGGCGCAGCTTGAACGAGTAATCGGCTTCCTCGATTTCGGCTTTCGTATAATGCGTGGCACCCACGCTCAGCTCCGGCATTCCCACGGCCAGCAGGCCGATGCCTTTCTCGTTGGTCAGAGCTACCCACCGGACCTCGGTTTTGTTCCCATTTTCCTGGGGCCGGGAGTATTCCACCCACTCCGCGTCCACCGTGGACGAGTAGACGCCAATGCGTTCGAAATTGCGGTCCCAGTAAGTCGCGGCGGGCCCGCGCCCGTACCAGGTTATTTTTTCGAGTCCGGGGGCAAGCACCCACTCCATGCCGAAGCGAGGCATCATGGGCAAAGGCGAAGCGCCCGGCTGATAGGAGGCTTCGACCAGGATGTCTCCGCTGCCGTAAATCGTGTAAGTCAGCGAGTAAGTGGATTTGACTTCGGGAAGGTGGGCGCGGATGCGAATGCGGGCCGAACGAGCGTCCAGGCGCTCGACCTCGACTTCGCGGGGTTGCCATTTTGGCCCGGCGTCGCGCCAGACCATGAAATTGCGCGCCGGGTCCTTGGCCCAGGCGCGGCCCACGGCTTTCCACGCGCCCCGATCATTGTCGGTCATGGCGCGCCAGAAGTCCGGGGTCGGCCCGCGCTCGACGAGCTTGACGCCTTTGTAAGTGAAACCGGTGAATTGCGCCAGATGCTTGTCGAACAACAACACAAAATCCTTGCCCGAGAACCGGACCTCGTCGCCTTGTTCGTCCATATCGAGCGGCGAGAAAGCTGCGAGGTCAGGCGAAGGGGCGGGCGCGCTGACGGGCAGCTTGAATTGATCCCAGGCCAGCTCGTGACCTCTGGGCGCCCAGGGGAGATCGCGGCGGGTGAGGAATCGCAGATCCAGCCAGTACTCGACGCCGGGTTCCGGCCGGAGCGCAGGCAGGGGCAGGCGGAACTCGCGCGCCTGACGCGGAGGCAGGTCGAGCTCGGGGAAACGGCCTGAAGCGACGACCTTTCCTTCCGCCTTGACTTCCCAGACGCCCTCGGCAATTTCAGCCGCGTTGAGGAAGTCGTACCAGTTAGTAACTTTGATGTGGCCGCTGGCCAGATCCACCGGAGCGGCATGAAGATAGCGGTAGACATACTTGATGGCGAGCAGGCCGGGCCGGACCGTGCGGTCGGCAGCCACCAGGCCGTTCATGCAGAAGTTATTGTCGTTGCGGATGCCGGCTTTGTCCTCCCACCAGCCGCCGTAGGCGAAGAAGGTATCGCGGCCGGAGGTGGTGCGGTATTCCGGCGGGACCGGCTGGCGCAGTCCCTGGTCCACCCAGTCCCAGACGAAAGCTCCCTGGGCGTTGGTGCCTGAGTAGAAGATATCCCAATACTCCTTGAGGCCACCGTTGCTGTTACCCATGGCGTGCGAGTATTCGCACAGGATCAGGGGCATGTTAGGGCGCTCGTTGGCGCGCTTGATCACCAGCGCGGGCGGCAGGTACATGAAAGAGTTGATGTCAGCGTGGGAGCCGCCGGTCGCCGTGCTGCTTTCGTAGTGGAACGGGCGGGTGGGATCGCGACGCTTCACCCACTCGTAGACCGCGGCCACGTTAGAGCCGTCGCCCGATTCGTTGCCCAGGGACCAGATGATCACCGAGGGATGATTCTTGTCCCGCTCCACCATGCGCTGGACGCGATCCAGATAGGCGGTGCGCCATTCGGGGTCGTTGCTGAGGCGATTGCGCGAGTGGGCGCCGTAACCATGCGCCTCGATATTGCCTTCGTCAATCAGGTAGAGGCCGTAGCGGTCGCACAGGTCGTACCAGGCCGGTGCGTTGGGGTAATGAGAGGTTCGCACGGCGTTGATGTTATGCCGCTTCATCAGGAATATGTCGCGCCGCATCAGCTCAGGCGGGACGTAGTGGCCCTGCTCCGGGCTATGTTCGTGCCGGTTGACGCCTTTGAGCAGCATAGCCCGACCGTTGACGAGCAGGCGGCCGTCGCGAATGGTTACTTCACGGAATCCCACATTGCAGGAGATGACTTCGAGGACGCGTCCCGAGGCGTCTTTCAAAGTCAGCAGCAGTGTGTAGAGGTAAGGCGTTTCCGCGCTCCATTTATGGGGGTTGCGGACCGCGACGGAGAACTCGACGGACGATTCAGCGCCGGGGCGCAGGTCGGTGCTCCGGACCTGGGGCGGAAACACGGCCTTGCCTTGCGCATCGAAGAGTTCGGCGGTCACGCTGACGCGGCCCGGCGATCCCGCGTATTGAATCAGTTCGGCCTTGACAGTGAGGGTAGCGTCCCGCCAGGCTTCGTCCAGATCAGTACGCACCTCGAAATCGCGAATGTGGCGATTGTCGGTGCTCCACAGATAGACGTCCCGATAAATTCCGCTCAGGCGCCACATATCCTGGTCTTCGAGGTAGGCCCCGTCCGGGAAGCGGTATACCTCCACGGCCAGCAGATTGGCGCCCGGTTTCACGTAACGGGTAATGTTGAATTCGGCAGGAGTGCGGGAATCCTCGCTGTAGCCGACTTTCTCACCATTCACCCACACGTAAAAGGCCGAATCCACGCCGTCGAAGACGAGGAAGATCTGCCGCCCGGACCAGTGAGCAGGGATCCGGAACGTGGTGCGGTAGGATCCCACGGGGTTATAGTCTTTAGGCACGACGGGCGGACCTTTCGGGTCGTAATGAAACGGATAAATGATGTTAGTGTAAATCGGAATATCGTAACCCTGGAGCTGCCAGTTGGAAGGCACGGGGATCGCGCCCCAGCGGGAATCGTCATAGTCGGTTCGGTAAAAGTCGGCGGGACGGTCCGCGGGGCGAGCTACCCAGTGGAACCTCCACAGGCCGTTCAGGGAAAGAAACCACGGCGAGCGCGAGCGGTCACCCTGACGGGCCAGCGCGGCGGTGGGGTAGACCATCATCGTGGCGTGCGGTTTTTCCCGGTTGACGCCCACCACTGCCGGATCGTCCCATTCGGGCCGCTGTTGCGCGCCAGCGACCGTCCAGAGGCAAAGGCCAACAACTGCTACCAGCTTGTAAACGTTGCGCATGGCGACCAATCTCCTTCGGGCCAGCTCATGGTTGCACTTGTTGGTCGGGATACTCCTCGACCTGGTCCTCCCAAACCACCAGCTCGACGCCGGCGGCCTGGAACAGCTCGCGGGTATCCTTGCCGGCGTGGTAGCGGCGGCGAGCCACCACGCGCCGGATGCCCACACTGATCAGCAGCATGGCACAGACGCGGCAAGGCTCCATGGTGCAGTAGACCGTGGCGCCTTCCAGGGCGATGCCGTAGCGCGCTGCCTGGCAGATGGCGTTCTGCTCGGCATGGGTGGTGCGAACGCAATGCTGGCGGACGGTTCCGTCCTCGTCCACCACTTTGCGCAGCAAGTGGCCCACATCATCGCAGTGCGGCAACCCCGGGGGAGAGCCCACGTAGCCGGTCGCGATGATCCGTTTGTCGCGGACGACGACGCAGCCCGCGCGCCCGCGGTCGCAGGTGGCGCGCTTGGCCACGTGCCCGGCGAGTTCGAGGAAGTACTCATCCCAACTGGGCCGGCTCATGCCTTGCCCTCCAGTCCGAGTTCAGCAGCACGGGCCTGCATGGCGCGAGCGCAGAATTCGATATGCTCGTCGAGATCCACGCCGAGTTCCTGGGCACCCTGGATGATGTCCTCGCGGCTGACCGAGCGCGCGAAAGCTTTGTCTTTCATCTTCTTGCGCACCGAGCGAGCATCCACTTCCGCGAGGCTGCGGTTGGGTTTGACCAGGGCGACGGCGATGATGAAGCCGGCCAGCTCGTCACAGGCAAACAAGGCCTTTTCCAGCAGCGACTGCCGCGGCACGCCGGTGTAGCTGGCGTGTGAGAGGATGGCGCGGCGGATCTCTTCGCTGACCCCGCGCTCGGCCAGGATGGCTTCACCCTTGAGCGGGTGATCGGGCGCCTGGGGATGGATTTCGTAATCGAAATCGTGCAGCAAGGCGGTGACGGCCCATTTCTCCTCGTCCTCGCCGAATTTGCGAGCGTAGGCGGTGAGGCAGGCTTCGACCGCCAGCGCGTGCTTGCGGAGATTTTCCGATTTGGTGTATTCGCAAAGCAGTTGCCAGGCTTCTTCACGCGTCATACGGCACAGGATAATACGGCCCGCGGGCTGCCGGTGGTCGGTCTAAACGTAGACTCGTTTCACGCGGGCGCGGATGCCGCACAACACGTCGTAGGAGATGGTGCCTGCCAGCCGGGCCAGTTGCTGCGCGTCCTGGCCGGCCTGGCCTTCCGTGCCGATTAGCGTGATGGCGTCGCCGGGGCGGATCTCAGGGCAATCGCTGAGATCAATCGTTGTCAGATCCATGGAGACAGCGCCGAGGATGGGGACAGCGCGGCCCGCCGCGATCACCTGTCCGCGATTGGAGAGCCGATGCGGCAGTCCGTCGGCGTATCCGACAGCTACGATGCCGATTCGCATGGGTCGCGGCGCCTGGAACATTCCGCCATAGCCGATGGACCAGCCGGCCGGAACGGTTTTTACCGACAACACGCGCGCTTTCCAGCTCAAGGCGGGGCGCACGTCGAGCAGCCGGGGCGGCGCCGGTCCGCGGGTTGGGGAGACGTAGCCATACAGTGCATGGCCCGGGCGCACCATGTCATACCAGGCTTCGCGGCGGCCGTAGGCGATGGGGATCGTGCTGGCCAGGTGTCGGAAGCGTGGACGAATGCCCGCCTTGCCCAGCGAGTCGAGCAGTTCGTTGAAGCGCCGAATCTGCTGATCGGTTTGAGGGCTGCCGTAATCGGCCGCGCTGGCGAGGTGGCTCATCACTCCTTCCAGACGGAGACGGCGCGCCGCGAGTACTGCCGTGGCGATTTCTTCCGCTCGCTCGAGCACGCCCAGCCGCCCCATGCCCGTATCCGCTTTCAGGTGGTAGGGAAGCTCAGCGTTGCGGGCGTCGAGCCAATGATCCAGCTCCTTCAGATCGCTGAGCGAGTGAATGACGGGCGTCAGGCGCCAGTCGAGCAGGGCCTGGCGGGTGAAAGGCAGGTTGTCCGCCATGACGAGAATGCGGGCGCGGATGCCGGCCTGCCTCAGCGTTACGCCTTCTTCGACCGTACTGACGGCAAGCCAGCGGGCGCCTTCCGCCTCGAGCACGCGAGCCACTTCGATGGCGCCGTGTCCATACGCGTCGGCTTTGACGACCGCGACCACCTCCACGGCGGGACCCACCAGCTCGCATACGGCCCGATAGTTGCGGGCGATTTGTGCGCGTGAAATCTCCACCCACGTGCGCAGCTCAGGGTCCACGGTTCAGTTTCCTCGCACTTGCCGGAACAGGCGCTCGTAGGCGTCCGTGATCCGCTCCCAATCATAGCGCTGGCGGACGCGTTCCATGGCTTTTCGCGTGTAGCGTTCGCGCTCGGCAGGGTCGAGGCTCAGGGCCAGGCGGAGCTTGTCCACGAGGTCGTCCGGCTGGAAGGGGATCCCGGCGTCTGCGGCTACCTCTGCGTTTTCGGGCGTGTTCAGGTAAAGCACCAGCGCACCCCGCCCCATCGCTTCAACCAGTGCGGGATGCGTCCCTCCGACCTCCGTGGCGTGAATGTAAGCGAAGCAATGGGATTGCAGCTCGTGGTAACCCTGGCCGTAGATGGCGCCCGGGAAGAGAATGCGGGGATCCCGGGTGTCGCGGACCTGGGCGATGTACCGGCGCGCGTAAGGCGCATCGCCTACCATGACCAGGCGCAAGTCGGTTCGCACTTGTTCGAAGGCGCGGCGCACGAGCAGGGCGTTATTCTCGGGTTCCATCCGACTTACGTAGAGGAAATAGCCGCCGGGAACCAGTCCCAGGCGCTCGAGCTCGGTGCGTGTCTGGACCTTGCCCACCTCAGCGCCGTAAGGGATGAAGTGGGTGCGCTTGCCGTAACGGTCGAGGTAGTAACGGGCGATGGTCTCGGCGTCGGAGACGACCGCATCGGGCAACCGTGTGGCGAGACGTTCCGAGAGCCGGTACCAGGCGCGCGCCAGCCGGTTCCATTTGCGGCGCCTTCGCTCGAGCCCATCCACGTTGAGCACTACGGGGACGCCGCGCAAGCGGGGCCAGAGCGTGAAGATGGCGGTGGCGGCGTTACAGTACAGGGCAACGTCCGGCGGGTGCAGCAGCAGATCAAGGGTAGAGAGCGCCGCGTGGGAAATGGTTTCGAGGTACTTGTGTCGAACCGCGGGCAGATACCGCAGGCGGACGCCCAGGTACTCGGGCTGACTATGACGGCTGCGGCAGTAGACTGTGACCTGGTGGCCGCGAGCGACCAGACGCTGCCCCAACTGCTCGGCGAAGGTTTCAAAGCCGCCGTAGCGGGCGGGGATTCCCCGCGTACCTGCGATAGCGATTCTCACAGCGATCGCTTGCCTGGCTCTCAGGAACGCTCGACGACGCCAGCCACCTGGGCGGCGGAGACTGCCTGGGCACGGCCGTCCGGGAAGGGGATGGCGACCGGACGGTAGCGGAACCAGGAGGCGATGTATTCGTCGCTGACCCGCTTGCGCTGCATGATCTGGCGACGTTTGGCCCACACCCGCTTCCAGTTCTTGATCAGGAACCAGAAAGCCTTGAGCGAAGTATGCTCCCAAAGCAAGCAGCAACCGATGACCATCAGGTCGCGCACGGTGATGGAGAACCAGTTCCTGAGGTAAAGATCCAGGGTCATGTTTTTGATGCGCATCAGGAACCGGTTCTTGACCGAGTGCATGTTGATGACCGGGGGCAAAGCGCGGCGGTTACCGGGCCGCGCGCTTCGGACGTGGTAGGCCCGGGCGTAGGGCGTGTAAAGGCATTTCCAGCCCATGAGCTGGGCGCGCCAGGCGACGTCAGCGTCTTCGCGGTAAACGAAGAAGTCAGAGTCGAAAAACTCGCCATCAATCGAGATGTCCTCGATCATGGCCCGCCGGTAAAGAGCAGCCGCCGCCGTAGCGCCGAAGACGTATTCGTAGTTGAGGTAGTGCCCGTCCTCGACTTGCTGGCTGCCCCGGTCCAGGTGGCGGAGCATGGGCGTGAAGTAGATGCCGGTGGAATCCACCAGCGGCCGTTCCGGGAAGTCGAAGGAGGGCCGCATGGTCAGGAGCTTGCCGCACACGGTTCCGACCTGGGGATCCAGATGACCCGCCGCCACCAGCGCCTGGATGAAGTTGGGCAGCAGGAGCATGTCCGGATTGAGGGTCAGGATCCAGTCGCCGCGGGCCATGCGGATGGCCTGGTTTTGGGCGGCGGCAAAGCCGATGTTCTCGCTGTTGTAAACGATGCGGCAACGGTCGCGGAAGCGCTCCAGAATTTCGCGTGTCCCGTCCGTAGAGGCGTTGTCGACTACAATCACCTCCACGTGAGGGTACTTCTGGGCGAGGACCGATTCCAGGCAGCGCTCAATGAAGCGGCTGCTGTTATAGGTCACGATGGTTACGGAAACCAGATCGTCGTAGGACATTCCGCTCAGCTCGCAGTGTTCAGCAGCCTCGGATGCTTCCTCGCCCGTGCACGACGCATGTGCTTCAGCCCTTGCTCTCCCTTCCACCTGCCAGCAGCCGTTTGATTGCCAGTCGCATTATTCTAGCGTAGGCGCGAGGCCCGACGCCAGCTTTCACGAGGATTCCCCCGGCGCCACGCAACAAACTCGCGACTATGGCCGCCGCCAGGACCGCCCGGTACTCGAAAGGGCGGAAATGACGGGCGGCAAATCTGAAAAGGTTATCATACCAATACCACTGGCGTTCTTCCCAAGCCAGCTTGGAGACCGAGGCGGCGCCCAAGTGCCGGGCCACGGCCTCGGGTTCGTAGTAAACCCGATAGCCTGCCAGGGCGGCGCGGCGCAGGTAGTCCACGTCCTCGTACCAGAGGGGATAGTAGCACTCCGAGAGACCGCCCAGCTCACGCCACACGTCGCGGCGGAACATCAAGAAGGCTCCGGCGGGCTGATCCACTGCGGCGGGGCGGTCGGGATCCAGATCCAGACAGCGGTAGCGCTGATTGACGCGGTTGCGCGGCCACAGACGGTTGATCCCAAGCATTTCAAAGGCCAGCGCCGCCGGCGTGGGGAATCGGCGGCACATGAAACCGACTTGGGGGCGACCGTCTTCGTCCACCAGCTTGCCGCTTGCGGCGGCAGCTTGGGGTCGCTCGCAGGCTTCGACGAGGGCTTCTACGCCGCCCAAGAGTTCGGTATCTGGATTGAGCAGCAGGATCAGCGGCGTGGGTAAAAGCTCGACCCCCTGATTGACGGCTGCGGCGAAGCCGCGATTCCAGGGGTTGGCGATCAGGCGCACGGGGCGTCGGCGAACCTCCTGGCAGGTTGCGTCCGAGGAGGCGTTGTCCACCACCACGATTTCGGTGAGCCCCAGACGGAGCAACGCGTCCAGGCAAGCCCCGATCACGTCGCCCGAGTTCCAACTGACGACGACGACCCCGACCTCGGTCATGGCGTGCGCATAGTATAGCGCCGGATCAGAAGGGTGGAGGGTGCGGCAGGGATTGTGCGGGCGCGTGATATTCTGAAGGCGTGACGGGGCGCGTGTGTGCGGCGGCCTTGCTGATCGGGGTGCAGCTGGCCTGTGCCCAGGGTTCCGGCTTGCTGGCGATCCTTGCCGAAGAGCTGGACCGGAACTTCCGCGTTCTGCGCGAGAAGGGCGATCCGGCGCCGTATTTCATCAGCTACGAAGTCACCGAGCGGCAGGGAGTCAGCGTGGCGGCGACGCTGGGCGCCGTGAAAGCCGTCGAGGAGCAACACGGGCGCTGGCTGGACGTGACCGTTCGTGTCGGCAGCCCGAAGCTGGATAACTACCACCGCATCCCCGGCGAGCAGGCGCAGTTCACCGCAGCGGTGCCTTTGCCGATCGAAGACCAGCCGGCAGCCATTCGGCAGCGCGTGTGGCGCGAGACGGATCGCACCTACCGGATGGCGGTCGAGCGGCTCATCAAGATCCGCACGCAGCGGGAAGTGAAAGTGGCCGCCGAGGACGAGTCGGACGATTTCTCGCTCGAGGAACCGGTGGTGTACGTGGAGCCGGTGGTCCGGCCGACTTTCGATGTGGAGGGCTGGGCGGGCCGGTTGCGGCGGTGGTCGGCAGAGCTTGGGCGGCGACCCGGCATCCTGACTTCGCAGGTGAGCTGGGGTGCGCAGCAGGAGACGCGCTACCTTGTCACCACGGAGGGGACGCGGATCTGTCACGGCCGCGGCTACGCGCGCCTCTCGCTGCGCGCGCGGACCAAGGCGGCGGACGGGATGGACCTGGTGCTAGAGGAAAACTTCGATGCCGCGGACGCTTCGCGCCTGCCTGGCGAGGAGGCGGTGCGCCAGGCCATCGGCCGGCTGGCCGCGGATCTGGAGGCTTTGCTCAAAGCCCCGCTGGCCGACCCCTTCGCGGGTCCCGCCATCCTTTCAGGGCGTGCAGCCGCAGTGTTCTTTCACGAGATCTTCGGGCACCGGATCGAAGGGCACCGGCAGAAAGACGAAAGCGAAGGCCAGACTTTCGCGCGCAGCGTCGGCACAAAGATCCTGCCGGAATTTCTGTCCATCATCTTTGATCCGACGCGGCGGCAGTTTCAGGGTCAGGATCTCAACGGTTACTACCTGTTCGATGACGAGGGCGTCAAGGCCCGGCCCGTGGTGGTGGTCGAAAATGGCGTGCTGAAGACGTTTCTGATGTCGCGCTCGCCGGTGCGCGGCTTCCCGCGGTCCAACGGGCATGGGCGGCGCGCGCCGGGCTTCGAGGTAGTTTCGCGGCAATCGAACATGTTCGTGGAGTCGGCGCAGAAGGTTCCCGAGAAGCGGCTGCGCGAGATGCTGGTGGAGGAGATCCGCCGCCAGGGCAAGCCCTACGGCCTGTACTTCCGTGAAGTCGTGGGCGGGCTGACGACCACGGCGCGGGCCGGCGTGCAGGCTTTCAAGGTCATCCCCGTGCTGGTCTATCGCGTGTGGCCCGACGGACGCCCGGACGAGCTGGTGCGCGGGGCCGACATCGTGGGCACGCCGCTGGCCAGCTTCGGGCGGATTCTGGCTACCTCGGACCGCTACGAAGTTTTCAACGGCTACTGCGGGGCGGAGTCTGGCTCCGTGCCGGTGGCGGCGGTGGCGCCTGCGTTGCTGGTCTCGGAAATCGAGATTCAGAAGCAACCGAAATCGCAGGATCGTCCGCCGCTGTTGCCGGCGCCGCCGGAGGAGCAGCCGTGACGCGTGCTGCCATCGCTATGGTCGTGCTCGCGTTCTGCGCCTGGGCGCAGCCGAAAACCTCGCCGGGCGACGTCCTGCTGGCGGCCATGCGCGACGAGCTGGAACGCAGCCGCGCCCTGCGCATCATCGAAGTTCCCTACTTCATCGAGTACGCGGTGGATCAGGGGGATCAGGTTTCCGCCGCCGCCAGTCTGGGCGCATTGTTGAACAGCAACCGATCGCGCTTCCGCATCCCGCGCGTGCAGGTGCGTGTGGGCAGTTACCAGCTCGACAACACCAACTTCGTGGGCGCCGATTTTTACATGGGCACGCGCTACGAGGTGGACCGGCTGCCGCTGGACGACAGCTACGGAGCGCTGAGGCGCCATTTCTGGCTGGCGACGGACATGGCGTACAAGGCCGCGGTAGAGGCCTTCTCGCGCAAGCGCGCACTGCTACGAACCGTGAGTACGACGGAGACGCTACCGGATTTTTATCCCGCGAAGCCGGTGGAGCTGCTGGATTTTACGCCGCTGCCCGAGGTGAACGCGGCGGCGTGGCGCGAGCGGGTCCGCAAGCTCAGCGCTTTGTTCCTGCGGTATCCGAAGGTGATCGGTTCCGTGGTGGACTACACGGCGGCGCGCGATGTGCAGTACCTGATCAACTCGGAAGGTACGCGCGTGCGGCAGCCGAGCGGAGTGATGTTTGTGAGGATTCGCGCCGTCAGCCAGGCGCCCGACGGGATGACGCTGCGCGATGCCGCTGTGTTGCACACCCGGGATCTGGCGCGCCCGCCGGAGGAGAGGGGTCTGGAGGAGGCCGCGCGCCGAGTGGCGGAGAATCTGACGGCGCTGGCGGAGGCGCCGGTGGGCGAGGCCTATACCGGGCCGGTCTTGTTCGAGGGGGAGGCGGCCGCGCAGATTTTTGCGGAATTACTGGGGCGCAACCTCGCGGCCACTCGCCGCCCCGTGATGCCTCCCGGCCGCAGCTTGCCGTTGCGCACCAGCGAACTGGAGGGACGGTTGGGCGTGCGGATCCTTCCCGAGTGGATCGATGTGGTGGACGATCCCACGCAGAAGGAGTGGCGGGGCCGCCCGTTGTTCGGCCACTACCGCCTGGACATGGAAGGCGTGCGGCCTGAGCCGGTCGTGGTGGTGGAAAAAGGCGTCTTGAAATCGTTCCTGCTGACGCGCCAGCCGGTTCGGGGCTTTCAGGCATCCAACGGCAGAGCGCGGTTGCCGGGGAACTTCGGCGCCAAGGCAGCCGCCATTTCCAACCTGTTTGTGCGGGCGGCGCAGGGCGTTCCTGCAGCGGAGCTGAAAAAGCGGCTGGTGGAATTGTGTCGCCAGCGGGACAAGCCCTACGGCATCCTCGTGCGCAAGATGGATTTTCCGTCTTCGGCGTCCTGGGACGAGGTGCGCCGGCAACTGGGGGCAGCAGGCGGTTCGGCGGTGAGCTCCCCGGTGCTGGTCTACCGCGTCTACCCTGACGGACGCGAGGAGCTGGTGCGCGGGATGCGCTTCCGGAATTTCAACGTCCGGTCGCTGCGCGACATTCTGGCGGCTTCCGATGACGTGCACGTTTTCGACTACATGGAGAACGGAGCGCCGTTCGCCTTGATGGGGGCGGGCGCTTACGTGGCCGAATGCACGGTGGTAGCTCCTTCGATCCTGGTTGATGATCTGGAGCTGGACAAGGTGGAGGAAGAAATTTTGCGGCCTCCGCTGGTGCCCCCGCCGCCGCTGCTGGCGCTGGGCGGCCACTGACTCGATCGCTGATGGGAACGCTGGCGCGCGCGATCCTGCGGGAAATTTCCTCCAGCGCGGTGCTGGGCGTCACGCTGTTCAGTTTTGTGCTGCTGTTGCAGCGCTTGGGCAGCGGCAAGCTGTTCGAGCTGCTGGTGAGGGCCTCGGCCCCCGCCGCCACGGTCGGCTATCTCTTCCTGCTGGTTCTGCCTCCCGTGTTGACGTTCACCGTACCGGTGGGCGTGCTCGTGGGGACGTTGATCGTACTCAGCCGGATGTCGAGCGACGGCGAGATCACGGGCCTGCGGGCCGCCGGGGTGCCGGGCTGGAGAATTCTTCCCCCGGTGTTGCTGGTGGCCTTGTTCGGGCTGGTGGTGACGGCTGCCTGCTCCCTGTGGCTGACGCCGGCGGCCATACGCGAAACCTACGCGGTACTGAATCGCCTGCTGGCTTCGCAAGTGACGGCCGAGGTGCGGCCGCGCGTTTTCGAGGAGCAGTTCCCGGACGCCATTCTCTATGTGGCCGATGTGGTTCCCGGTCCAGTGGTGCGGTGGCGGAGGGTCTTCCTGGCGGATCAGCGGAGTACGCTGGGCGGCGAGAGCGGCGGGTTGCCTCGCATCACGCTGGCGCGTGAAGCGCTGGCAGTGACCGATCCTGGCCGACAGCGGATCCAGCTTTCGCTGATCGAGGGCAGCACGTACGAGGCCGCCAAGGATCCGGCGGAGTATTACTTCACGTATTTCCCGCGCGGCGAGCAGACCCTGGCGGTGGCGCGTTCCGATGAAGTCCGGGCGCGGGCCTACAGCGAGATGGAGACAGCCAGCCTGCTTCGGGAAGCGAAGCAATCGGTGGAGGCGCGGATCGAACTGCACCAGCGTCTGGCCCTGCCGCTTGCCTGCCTGGTGCTGGCGTTGCTGGCCGTCCCGCTGGGCGTTTCCTCGCGCAAGGGAGGCCGTTCCTCGGCGGTCGTGATCACGGTAGCGCTGGCCTTTCTGTACTACATGGGACTGATCAGTCTGATCGGGCTGGCGCGACAAGGCGCTTTGCCGGTGGAGGCGGCCGTGTGGACTCCCAATGCGGTCCTTGCGGCCCTCGCGGCTGTGTTCAACGCGCGCATGGAGCGACCGGGTGAGCGGGACTGGCTGGCGCAGGTGGCGCAGCAGAGCGCGGCGTTACGCGCGGCTGTGGCACGCATGCGCCACGCCCCGGCGTCAGGCGACGGAACCCGGGGGCGACGCCTGAGCCTTGCCCCGCAGATCGTGGACACCTACATTCTTTCCTCGTTCTTGTTCTACCTCGCGGTGCTGCTGTCGGCCTTCGTGTTGATGACGCACGTGTTCACGTTTTTCGAGTTGCTGGGCGACATCGTCCGGAACCGCATCCCGATGGCGCGCGTGCTGACCTACCACATCTTCCTCACTCCTAAGCTGATCTACGATGCAGCGCCGGTGAGCGTGCTGGCGGCGGTGCTGGTCACCTTCGGCGTGTTGAGCAAGCATAACGAGGTGACGGCATTCAAGGCCTGCGGGATCAGCCTGCACCGACTGGCAGCGCCCGTCCTGCTGGCCAGCGCTCTGTTGAGCGTCGGATTGTTCGTTTTCGACCACTACCATGTGGTGAGGGCGAATCGGGTGCAGCACGCCATCCGCAACGAGATCAAGGGGCGCCCAGTGCAGACTTACCTGCGCCCGGACCGCAAATGGATCATGGGCCGCGGTCCTCGGATTTACTACTACAGGCATTTCGATCCCGCCGAGGGCGTGCTGGTTGGGGTATCGGTGTACGAGCTGGACTGGCAAGCGTTCCGGCTCAAGCGACAGATCTGGGCGGAGCGCGCGCGTTGGTCCCCGGCGGTGGGCGCATGGGTGTTCGAGAATGGCTGGTCGCGTGAGATGCGGAGCGTGCGCCAGAGCGAGTTCCGTCCCTTTCAGGCGAGTACGTTTCCGACCCTTGATGAGCCGCCGGCCTACTTCCTGAAGGAAGTCAAGCAGGACGAGCAGATGAACTTTCGCGAGCTGGCGGCGTACATGGCGGAACTGGAGCAGAGCGGCTTCGATACGACGCGGCTGCGGGTGCAGTACTACCAGAAATTCGCCACGCCCGCCTTTGCGTTTGTGATGGCGCTGATCTCGATCCCGTTCGCTTTCCTGACGGGGCCGCGGGGGGCGATGGCAGGAGTGGGAGTGAGCCTGGGCATCGCGATGGCCTATTGGGCTCTCAGCAAGCTTTTCGAGCAAGCGGGGAATCTCAACCAGTTGCCGGCCTGGCTGGCGGCCTTCGCACCAGACGTCATTTTCGCGCTGGCGGGAGCCTACCTGATGGCCCGGATGCGGACCTGAGTGGGGCGTCCGGCGGACCTCGCCATGGGCTAGGATCAGGGATGTGGGGTTGCGGGTCGGGCTGATCTTTCTGGTCGCAGTCCTGCCCGCGACAGAGTTGCCGCGGGCGGGTGACGCGGATCGCGGGCGGGAGCGGTTCCGCGGGCTAGGCTGCATCGCCTGTCACAGCGTGGATGGGGAAGGGGGCGGCTACGCGCCGGATCTGGCCAAGCAAATCGGGCGTGAGGTGACGCCCGTGGGCATGGCCGCCCACGTATGGAACCGCGGGCCGCTCATGTGGCGCATGGTCCGCACGCGCCGCTTGCTGCTCCCCGAGCTGGACGAACAGGATCTGGCGGATCTTTACGCGTACTTTTACTCGGCGCGGTACTTCGACCGTGCCCCGGATCCCGCGCGCGGGCGGCAGGTCTTTCATTGGGAGCATTGCGCAGAGTGCCATACGCCTGGGGGAACGGGATCGGGTGCGGCGCCGGCGCCCGCTGATCTGCCCCCGCCAGACAGTCCCATCGGTTTGCTGGAGCGGATGTGGAATGCGGCCGGACGCATGGCGGAAGCGATGGCGCGCAAACGCGTGGCCTGGCCGGATCTGACTTCCCAAGAAGCGGCGGACTTGTTCGGCTGGCTGGCGGAGATCACGCGCAAGCGTCCGCTGTCCGGCGAAATGCCGGTTCCCTCGGACGATCCGGGGGAACGTGTGTTCGAGCGCAAGGGTTGCAAGGCCTGCCATACGGGTCCTAACGCACTGAGCGGACGCTTCAGCGGTCGTACGTTGCTGGATTTCGCCGTGGCGATGTGGAATCACGCTCCGGCGATGCGTCGCCGCCCCGTGCTGGACTATGGAGAGCTGCGGCAGGTGTCGGGCTATCTCTGGGCCCTGCAAATTTCGCAGCCTCCGGGCAGTATGGCGCGGGGCAAAGTGTGTTTCACCGCCAAGGGCTGCACGGCCTGTCATGAGCAGGCGCTGACGGGAGCTCCGCGATTAACGGGCCGGCGTTGGGATCCCTTCGTGCTGATGGCCGTTCTTTGGCGCCGGGGCACGATCATGCAGGGCAAGCTGGAGAGCACCGGGCGCTCGTGGCCGCAGTTGACCGCGGCGGAGATGGCGGACGTAATCGCTTACTTGAACCGGCCTCCCACAGCGCGTTCCTACTGAGTGGCCCGCGCAGGCGCTGAGCTTCGATAAACTGAAGTTAGAACAGGGCTTTCGAACTCCGGGCGCGGATCGTGGACAAGGAGTTCTCGGAGAGTGCAGAACGGATCGAGGCCCGGCAGCGGGCGCTCCGGGACGATCCCAAAATCGCCAGCGGGCGTATTGCGTTGTTCCAGTACCTGGCGCTGGCGGTTTTCCTGTTCCTGATCTCGGGCTTCTGGGAGTTGCAAGTACGGAATCCCGAGATTTACAGCGAGCGGGCGGAACGGAATTCGATCAAAGCGTTGCCGATCCTCGCCCCGCGCGGCAAGATCCTCGACCGCGACGGGCGCGTGATCGTTGACAATCATTCCTCGTTCAGCCTGATTCTTTCCCGCGAGCATCTGAAGCCGGAGAACGTGCCGATCATCGCCGCCGGTTTGAACCTCGACCAGCAGGAACTGGAGCGGAGGATTCAGCGTTTTCGCAACCGGCCGCGCTACGAACCAATCATCATCAAGGAGGAGCTGACGCCAGGCGAGATCGCCTTCGTGGAGGCGCACCGGGACGCAAACGGGTTGCCCGAGCTGGAGCTGGTGCATGCCTACCGGCGGCTGTACCCGCGCAACTGCGTGGCGGCTCACGTGATCGGCTATGTGGGCGAAGTCAGTGAAGCGGAGTTGAATTCGCCCGAGTTTATCCGGTACGAGCCCGGGGATGTGATCGGCAAGGCCGGCATCGAGCGGCAGTACGATGCGCATCTGAGGGGAGTCGACGGGCAGCGCCAGGTGCTGGTGGATAACTTGGGCCGCGAACGCCGGGTGCTCGGTCTGAAGCCCGCGATCCCGGGCAAGAACTTGCAGTTGACCATCGACCTGGATTTGCAGGTCGTGGCCGAGCTGGCCATGGAGGGGCGCAAGGGTGCCGTGGTGGCGCTGGATCCGCGCAACGGCGAGGTTCTGGCCATGGTGAGCCGGCCGGCGTTCGATCCCAACAAATTCGCTACCCGCATCCGCCCCGAAGATTGGAAAGAGCTGATCTCGAACCCGGACAATCCCTTGTTGAATCGCGCCATTCAGGCTCAACTGGCGCCGGGATCCACCTTCAAGCCGATCGTGGCGCTGGCGGGATTGGAAACCGGCGTCATTGACGACAACTTCCGAGTGCGCTGTCCGGGAGGCGCGACGTTCTACGGACGCTACTTCAAATGCTGGGTCAAGGGCGGCCACGGGGTGGTGGATTTGCACAAGGGCATCGTGCAGTCCTGCGACGTGTTCTTCTACAACGTGGGCAATCGCCTGGGGATTGATGACATCGCGCGCTATGCCGAGATGGTGGGATTCGGGCGCAAGACCGGCATTGACCTGCCTCATGAAGCCGAGGGCGTAGTGCCATCCAGTCAGTGGAAGATGCGCATGTTCCGCCAGAAATGGTACGCCGGCGAAACCATTTCGGTGGCTATCGGCCAGGGAGCTTTGACGGTGACCCCGCTGCAACTGGCGTACGCTATCGGAGGGCTGGCGATGGGCGGCGTATGGTACCGGCCGCATCTGGTGAAGGATCCGGAGCGCCGCGAGCCGCCGCGAGTGGCCAAACTCAATCCGGAAAATGTGGTCAAGATCATCCACGGCATGTACGGCGTGGTCAACGAGCCTGGTGGGACGGGGGCCCGTGCGCGCATCCCGGGCATCAGCGTGTGCGGCAAGACGGGTTCTTCACAGCTTGCTTCCAATGAGGTTTTGAAAAGCACGAAGCTGGGCCAGGTGCTGAAGGACAACGCTTGGTTCGTGGGCTTTGCGCCCTGCGAGAGTCCGGAGATCGTGGTGGCGGCGCTGTGGGAGGGCGGTGAGCACGGTTACATGGCGGCGCCGATCGTGCGCGACGTGATCAAGGCGTACTTCGACAAGAAGGCGCGGCTTCAGCGAGCTCTGGTGGCGCAGTCCACGCCGCGTTTCGGTCCCTCACTGGGGACGGCGACGCGAGTTCAGCCGTAAAGGAGAGGCAATGGCGCGCTACCGATCGGCACGCGAGATGGACTGGGCGCTGCTGACGATCGCCCTGGTGATCACGGCGGTCGGGATCCTGCAGATTTACAGCGCCACGCTGGGCACGGCGTGGGCCAGCGCGTGGTGGCGTCAGTGCGTCTACGTGGCGGTCGGTTTGGTTTTGATGTGGCTGGCTGCTTCTGTGGACTACCATACGCTGCTGAACCAGGCGCCCATTTATTACTGGGCTTTGGTGGCGAGTCTGGTGGTAGTGCTGGCGCTGGGCAAGGAAGTTTCCGGGGGCAAGCGATGGATTCCGCTGCTGGGGGGCTTCCATTTTCAGCCCTCCGAATTCGTTAAGGTGGTGCTAATATTGCAAATAGCCCGGTATTTGTCGGATGTGAAGGGCGACCACCTGGAAGCCCGGGATCTGCTGAAACTGGGCGCCCTTACCGCCTTGCCGGCGGCGCTGGTAATGAAGCAGCCGGATTTGGGAACGGCGCTGAGCTACCTGCCAATCCTGGCAATGGGGATCTTTCTGGCCGGCCTGCGCTGGCAGCACGTCGTAGCCTTGGTGCTGATCGCAGCTCTGGCCCTGCCCGTCGGCTGGCATCTTCTCAAGGACTACCAGAAGATGCGGCTGATTGCGTTTCTCGACCCCAGTCGGGATCCGTTGGGCAGCGGATATCAGGTCATCCAGTCCCAAATCGCGGTGGGCGCCGGCGGTATGTGGGGCAAAGGGGTGACCCAGGGGTCGCAGACGCAGTTGCGTTTCCTGCCGGTGCCCCACACGGATTTCATTTTCTCGGCCTTTGCCGAGGAGCATGGGTTCGTGGGGGTGCTGGTGATGCTGGGCTTGTACTTCCTGCTGCTGATGCAGATAGTGCAGAACGCACAGGTGGCGGCGGACCGGGCAGGCATGTACATCGCGATGGGAGTAGCGGGCTTGCTGCTGTTCCACCTGCTGGTGAACATCGGCATGGTGGTGGGGCGAATGCCTGTGACCGGGATCCCGCTGCCGCTGATGAGTTACGGCGGTTCCGGTATATTGTCGTGGTACATCATGCTGGGGCTGGTGAACAATGTGAGGCTCCGGCGATTTGGAGTTTGAGTGAGCGCCCGCGCAGCCGGTTGGCAGCAAGGCGGCGGGCTAAGTCGAAGCGGAAGCACGCGGTTTCCGATTGGAACGAGGTTGGTAACGGGTTTGAACGGGCGCCGATGGCTGTCAGGCATGAGTCGGTTGAGAGTCGCCGTCGGTAGCCCGAGCCGCCTGTAGCGTCGAGAGAGGTCTCCGCGAGCAGGCGGGCGAGTGAAGAGCCGTCAGAGCAGGCAGGCCGTGGAGAACACGGCCCGCGAGCTCGCCTCACCTTCCCTCCGGAACGCGCGCTCCTCGCTTCTTCAAAGGAGCAGTCAAACCATGGCGAAAGAATTGGTGATTTCGGCAAACCGTCACGAGACCAAGGTGGCGGTGCTCGAGGACGAGCAACTGGTCGAGATTCATTTCCAGCGAGCCAACGAGTACTCTCTTGCGGGCAGCATTCACAAGGGACGCGTAACGCGGGTGCTGCCCGGCATGCAGTCCGCGTTCGTGGACATCGGCCTGGAGAGGGACGCTTTCTTGTACGTCTCCGACTTCGTGGAGGAGACCGAGGAGTACGACCGGATTCCGGTGCGGAGCGCCGAGCGCGCCGCGCCCGAAGCCGAAGCGGCGGAGGCGGGCGAGCGGCGCGAGAAGCGGTTGCGCCGCGGCCGCCGGCGCCGCGGGCGTCCTCACGGGCTGCCCGAATCCAAGTACGCGGCTGCGCGGACCAAAGCGGAGGCTCCTGAAACTCACGAGTTCGCCATCCTTCCTGGCGAGTCGCTTGCCAAGTATCGCGATTTGCTCGCCGAGCGGGCGGCAGGCGAACAGGCCGAGAGCGATCAGGCCCAGGCTGAGCAGGTCGAGGCCGAAGCCGGCGGGGCCGTGAGCGAGGCGGAAGCGAGCGAGGAAGTCGCGGTCGAGCGAGAGTCGCTCGAGGCTGGCGAGCAGCCGTCCGAGCTTTCCTCCGAGAGCGAAGGCTGGGAAGAAGAGATTCGCGAGGCCAAAGAGGCTGCGGCGCGCCTTGCCGCTGAAGCTGAGGAACAGGAGCTGGCGGAGGCCGAGGCTGAGCACACCGCGGCGAGGGAGCTGGCTGCGGAAAGCGAAGAAGCGGAAGAGGAGGGCGTCGAGGAAGTCGTCGAAGAGGTCGAGGAATACGAAGAAGAAGCCGCGGCTGCGGAAGCAGGTGAAGAGGCCGAGTACGAGGTCGAAGAAGAAATCGCTCCCGGGCTCGAAGCGGCAGGCGAAGAGGAAGAAGAAGGTGCGACCGCAGGTGAGCCTGCTGAGGCCGAGGAAGGCGGGTTGGAGGCGGAGGCCGCATCCGCCGAGTCGGAGGCGGAAGGCGCCGGGGAAGCCGTTGCTGAGGCCGAAGCCGGTGAGGAGCAGCCAGAGGCGGCGGTGGAGCAGGCCGAAGAAATCGAGCCGGCGCGCAAGCCTGTGAGTCTCACCGCGACGCTGCGCGAGCAGGGTCTGCGATACCTGCACCGGCCTTCCCGCCGGATGAAGCGACGGATGCGACGGCAAGAGGCTCAGCGCGCCGCCAGAGAAGAGGGCGAATCGCGCGCCGAAGGCGCCGAGCGCCAGCAGCCTTCCATTACCGAGCTTTTGCACGAGGGTCAGGAGGTGCTGGTTCAGATCGCCAAGGAGCCGCTCGGGCAGAAGGGCGCGCGAATCACTTCCCATATCACGCTGCCCGGACGCTACGTGGTTTACATGCCCACGGTGGATCATCTGGGCGTCTCGCGCAAGATTGCCTCGGATGAGGAACGCGCACGTCTGAAGCGGATCCTTTATCGCAACCGCGGCAACATGCCGGGAGGCTTCATCGTGCGCACGGCGGGAGAAGGCCGCAGCGAGGAAGAGATCGCGGCCGACATGCGTTTCCTTTACAACCTGTGGCTCGACATCCGGCGCAAGGCCGAAAAAGCGAAGGCGCCAGCGCTGATCTATCACGATCTGGATCTGGTGAGCCGGGTGCTGCGCGACGAGCTGACCGAGGACTTCAAAGCTATCTGGGTGGACAACGAGGAAGTCTACGAGCGCGTAGTCAATTTCGTGCAGCGCTTCCAGCCCTCGATGGTGCCCCGGGTGAAACTGTACACGCGGGATGAGCCGATCTTCGACGCATTCAACATCAGCCAGGAACTGGAGAAGGCGTTGCGTCCGCGCGTGTGGCTGAAGTCGGGCGGCTACATCGTGATCAACCAGACGGAAGCGTTGGTGGCGATTGACGTGAACACGGGCAAGTTTGTGGGCAAATCGAACCGGCTGGAGGACACGATTTTCCGCACGAACACGGAGGCGGTCAAGGAAATTGTGCGGCAGATCCGGTTGCGCGATCTGGGCGGCATCATCGTGATTGACTTCATTGACATGGAGGATCGCAAGAACCGGCAGCGGCTGATGCAAACGCTGGAAGAGGCGATGCGCGTGGACCGAGCGCCGTACAAGATCCTCCAGTTCAACGACTTCGGCCTGGTGGCGATCACGCGCAAGCGCGTCAAGCAGAGCCTGGAGCGAGCGCTGTGTTCGCCTTGCCCGTACTGTGAAGGTTCGGGCTACGTCAAGAGCGTGCAGACAGTGATCGGGGAGATCTTGCAGGAGGCGCGCCGGATTCGCGGGACGCTGGAAGGGCCGCAGGTGGTGCTGCGGGTGAATCCGGAAGTGGCCAAGGTGTTGAAGTCCTCGGAAAACGACTATCTTGAGGAGCTGGAGGAGATCCTCGGCCGGCCGGTGCTGGTGACGAGCGATCCGACGATGCAGCAGGAGAAGTTCGACTTAGTGTAGCGGGAGGGAGAAAAATTTCTCCTTTGTTTTCATTTGGTTACTGAGAAGTTGCAGGGA
>Ga0080004_1122323_pt1:47500-81951 | contig 81951 bp, 61 predicted proteins | sample WasSprMetagenome_FD_69207 | JGI IMG/M metagenome (GOLD analysis project Ga0080004, IMG submission 69207) | Sulfidic aquatic microbial communities from Washburn Spring, Yellowstone National Park, USA - WS (SPADES assembly) (version 2) | ecosystem: Environmental > Aquatic > Thermal...
GCACCTGGGGAAGTGAACCATCTCAGTACCCAGAGGAAAAGAAAACAACCGTGATTCCGGGAGTAGTGGCGAGCGAAACCGGAACAGCCCAAACCGGGCGATCCGCGAGGAGAGCCCGGGGTTGTAGGACCACGTTAGGCGGGCAACCGCCGAAAGGGAGTACGGGGAGCGTTAGTCGAACGGTCTGGAAAGGCCGGCCATAGAAGGTGACAGCCCTGTAGGCGAAAACGCGAACCGGCTCCTGGTGGATCCTGAGTACCGCGGGACACGTGGAACCCTGCGGGAAGCAGCCGGGACCATCCGGCAAGGCTAAATACCGCTTGCGACCGATAGTGCACTAGTACCGTGAGGGAAAGGTGAAAAGCACCCCTGCTAGGGGAGTGAAAGAGGACCTGAAACCGCACGCCTACAAGCAGTCGGAGGGCTATGCCCGCGGGGCAACTCGCGGGAATGCCTGACGTCGTGCCTTTTGCATAATGAGCTGGCTAGTTATTCTCGGCGGCGAGGTTAAGCGAAAGCGAGCCGAAGCGAAAGCGAGTCCTAACAGGGCGATGAGTCGCCGGGAATAGACGCGAAGCGGGATGATCTACCCTTGGCCAGGGTGAAATCCGTGTAACAACGGATGGAGGCCCGAACCGGTGTTGGTTGAAAACAGCTCGGATGAGCTGAGGGTAGGGGTGAAAGGCTAATCAAATTCCGTGATAGCTCGTTCTCTCCGAAATAGCTTTAGGGCTAGCCTCGCGCGGTCCGTCGCGGTGGTAGAGCACTGGATGGACTAGGGGCCTTTCCAGGCTACCGAATCCAACCAAACTCCGAATGCCGCGAACGAGCAGCGCGGGAGTCAGACGGTGGGGGCTAAGCTCCATCGTCGAGAGGGAAACAGCCCAGACCGCCAGCTAAGGTCCCGGAATCCGCGCTAAGTGGGAAAGGAGGTCGAGTGGCTAAGACAGCCAGGAGGTTGGCTTAGAAGCAGCCATCCTTTAAAGAAAGCGTAAAAGCTCACTGGTCGAGCTACTCGGCGCCGACAATCCAACGGGGCTCAAGCGCGGTACCGAAGCTGCGGACCCGGAAACGGGTGGTAGGAGAGCGTTCCCAGCGGGGTGAAGGCCGACCGTGAGGACGGCTGGACTGCTGGGAAGTGACTCTGCCAGCATAAGTAGCGAGAAACCAGGTGAGAATCCTGGTCGCCGAAAGTCTAAGGGTTCCTGAGCAAGGTTCGTCCGCTCAGGGTTAGTCGGGACCTAAGGCGAGGCCGAAAGGCGTAGCTGATGGACACACGGTTAATATTCCGTGACCACCCTGGCTCGGCAAAGACCGATGGGGGGACGCGGCCCGGAGGTTGGCCAGAGCAATGGTTCCTCTGGCTGGCTGAAGGGAGGCCGGGAGAGGCAAATCCGCCCGGCCGTCCGCCAGGAAAAGCCTCTAAGGAGAGTCAGGGTGCCCGTACCCCAAACCGACACAGGTAGACGGGATGAATATTCTCAGGCGCTCGGGTGATGGGTCGTTCAGGAACTAGGCAAATTGGCCCCGTAACTTCGGGAGAAGGGGCGCCTCCAGGGCAACCTGGGGGCCGCAGTGAAAGGCCTCACGCGACTGTTTAACAAAAACACAGGTCTCTGCAAAGTCGAAAACGACGTATAGGGGCTGACGCCTGCCCAGTGCCGGAAGGTTAAAGGGAGGGGTTAGCGGCGTTCGCAAGAACGCTGCGAAGCTCCGAACTGAAGCCCCGGTGAACGGCGGCCGTAACTATAACGGTCCTAAGGTAGCGAAATTCCTTGTCGGGTAAGTTCCGACCTGCACGAATGGCGTAACGACGTGAGGACTGTCTTAACGACCCGCCCGGCGAACTTGTGGTCCCGGTGAAGACGCCGGGTGCCCGCCGCTAGACGGAAAGACCCCGTGCACCTTTACTGCACCCTACCAGTGAACTATGGGGCGGTTTGCGCAGGATAGGTGGGAGGCTTTGAACCCTGGCTTTCGGGCTGGGGGGAGCCGCCGGTGAGATACCACCCTAACCGTTCTGTGGTTCTAACCTGCTCCCGTGATCCGGGAGAGGGACCCTGGTAGGCGGGTAGTTTGACTGGGGCGGTCGCCTCCTAAACGGTAACGGAGGCGCGCGAAGCTCGGCTCAGGCTGTTTGGAAATCAGCCGTTGAGTGCAAGGGCACAAGCCGGGTTGACTGCGAGACCTACAAGTCAAGCAGGTGCGAAAGCAGGCCCTAGTGATCCGGTGGTCCTGTATGGAAGGGCCATCGCTCAACGGATAAAAGGTACGCCGGGGATAACAGGCTGATCGGAGCCGAGAGTCCACATCGACGCTCCGGTTTGGCACCTCGATGTCGGCTCATCGCATCCTGGGGGTGAAGAAGCTCCCAAGGGTTGGGCTGTTCGCCCATTAAAGCGGTACGTGAGCTGGGTTCAGAACGTCGCGAGACAGTTCGGTCCCTATCTGCGGTGGGCGCAGGAGACTTGAGGGGAGCTGCCCCTAGTACGAGAGGACCGGGGTGGACGGACCTCTTGTGATCCAGTTGTCGCGCCAGCGGCACAGCTGGGTAGCGAAGTCCGGTCGGGATAAGCGCTGAACGCATATAAGCGCGAAGCCCTCCCCAAGATAAGGTCTCCCAAGCCGAAAGGCTAAGAAGGGCCCTGGTAGACTACCAGGTTGATAGGGCGGACGTGTAAGCGTGGTAACACGCTGAGCTTACCGCTACTAATAGCCCGTTCGGCTTGACCATAAAATTTACCACCGACACAGCTTGGTCGCGTGCGGCGGCCCGTCCATATTCAGTGCCGGTTCCTTCCTGTTTTCCGGCAGTCATAACAAGTTTCCTCCGGGTGATCATAGCGAGGGGGAAACACCCGTTCCCATCCCGAACACGGAAGTTAAGCCCCTCAGCGCCGATGGTACTGCGCGGGCAACCGCGTGGGAGAGTAGGTCGTCGCCCGGAGGCTAAGATCCAGGCCCGGCAACGCCGGGCCTTTTCGTTTTCCGCCCTCTATACGGACCACTCCACCGGCTCCGCCGTGCCGATTTCCAGCCATCCCTGGTGCGGCAGAGCGTCCAGCGGCAGCCCGTCCTTCCACAAGGACAATTGCACGCGAACCCGATCTCCAGTCGCCGCACCCAGCGTGGCCAGAGATACGCGTACCTCCAGAATCCTCTGCCAGGCGATCGCGATGCCTGCCGCCGCTTCGGGCGGCGATGCTTCCGCCAGTTTTGCCGACCCCGGGGTCAGCAGAATCCGGTAGCTCGAAGTCCGGGCACCGGGTTTCATGGCCTCCAGCACCATGCGCGCTTCCAGTTCCTCGCCGAGACTCTCCGTCATGAGATCGAGCCGCAGATACAAACTGGCTTCGTCGCAGCCGTAGTAGAGTTCACGGATCAGAAAGCGCCGCCCGTGCATGGCGCTCTGCTTGAAATCCACCCGGTACTGGCCCGCGCCCAGCCATTCGAAGTAGGAGGTCACGACGCCATCGAGAACGGGCCGAATCCAGCCCGTGGGCGGCGTGTGCAACTCCGCAACCGCAACTTTCAGAATGGGGCGCGAAAGGTCCTCGGGCGGTGGCAGCCGGAGCGCCCGGTAAACATTGGCGAGGTGCGCGCGGTAAAGTTCATCGAACTCATGGCGGTTGGCCGATTCGTGCTCGGGCCCGTACCACCAACACCAGTCGCTGCCTTCCGCGATCAACAGCTCTTCGTAGGCCAGCGACCGCTCGGCGGGCGATGCCGTGGCTGCGCGGTCCGCATAGAGTTGCCGCGCCCGCAGCAACTGCTCCCAGGCCCGGTTGTCCTCTTCGTGGCCGATCCAGATGTCAAAATTGGCGTTGATCCAGGATCCCGGAAAGATCTTTTCCAGCGGCTCGGGCTCCAAGCGTTCCAGGGCTTCGCTAACTGTGACTGCCGTCATTGAGGCATCCTCGCTGATGCGCCGGTAAAGTTCGCGCAGGAAGGGGCGGCCGTTGCGTTCGTAATATTCCCAGGCATTTTCCCCGTCCAGAATGATCGGCACTAGCGCATCGCGTCCCGAGCTCAGAATCGGGCGACAGTTTTCCCGGATGCGCTCGAGCAGGTCGCGTGCCGCCTCGGCAGGAGCCATACGCGAATACACGAATCCCACCAGATCACTGAGGAAGTGATCTCTAAAGATCATCAGGAGTTCGTTGCCCTCCTGCTTCCACCGATAAGGCCTGTAAGTTTCGGCGGGACCGGCAGGACGCCCCAGCGTGCGGCTCAGTACGCCGTTATCGCTGGCAGACCACCGAAAGCCGGCCTGGGCCGCCAGCGCGAGCGCCTCGTCGGACACTGCGCCTTCCGATGGCCACAATCCCGCGGGCGGCGAACCGAACAGCCTGGTGATGTAATCGCGAGCCTTCTCCAGTTGGGCGCGGGCGTCCTCGGGGTAGCGGAATCGCGGCGGCAGCGACACGCCGGGATGAGCCTGGGCGGCAATGTCGGAATCGCAAAGCAAAGGGAGGATGGGGTGGTAAAAGGGCGTGGTTGAAATCTCGATCTGGCCGGTGGAGGCGAACTCGCGATATACGGGCAGCACGCGCGCCAGCAACTCGGCTTGCTTGCGTCCCAGCAAGGCCTGGTCCTCCAGCGAGTAATCCCGCCCCTTTTCGACCAGCGCGCGAATCTCGGCGTCATCGCTGAGCCAGCTCTCGTCGAACCAGGCCAGCTGAGAGAGGACCTGCAGATCGCGCAGGGAGGCCGTTCCGAACAGCCGGGCTGCGTGGCGCGGTTCGCGCCCGGCGGCCCGCCAGGCCTCGTAAAGTTCGGCGTAGCGCGGGAAGCGGTAAATCAGACGGTGGGAAGCCTGAAAGAAATGGGTGAGGATAAATTCCCGCTCGCCTTCACTCAGTTGTTCCGCAGGTTTCAGCGCGCACTCCAGGAAGGGATCCGAGGCCTTTCCCGCCGCATACTCCTCGATCTGGACAGCCAGGGAAGGGACCAGATTGAAGGTTTGCCGAACGGCGGGAAACTCCCCGAGAAGGCGCACCATGCCGTAGTAGTCCTTGAGGGCGTGGAGCCTGGTCCACGGCATGCGGTACTGGCCTGAGATGAGGTCTTTGTAGAAGGGCTGGTGCATGTGCCAGAGGAAGCAGAGGTAGATGCGCGGCATAAGGCTTATCGGGCGAAAAAGCTCCGGACAGGGGCCGGCGGCGGCGTGCCGCGCAACCCCAGCCACAGGATGCGATTCAGTTCGTCGTCATCAATGCGGTCGGCTTCGCTGAAATCCAGCCGAGCTGAGCGGGCGGCCAGATCCGTGCCGCCCGGGTTGCGCTCGTTGAGGGGGATACGGGGCTTCTCAGCCTGATAAGGCCGCAGGTCTGGGGTGGTCTGGAACACGGTGTACATGGGCCGGGCTGCAGCGTCAAAGTGCGTCATCGGGCGCAGCCCGAGAATCAGCTCGATGGTGCGCAGCATCGAGGTCGTGTTGTACATCGTGCTGTCCACCACGCGCCGGCGAACGTATGGGGAGATGACGAAGGCCGGCGAGCGGTGCGAGTCCACGTGATCCGGCCCGTTCTGCGCGTCGTCCTCGAGGACGAAAATCGCCATTTTGGGCCAGAAGCGGCTCCTGGTCAGAGCCTCGACGATCAGGCCGAGCGCATAGTCATTGTCCGCCACCGCGGAGCGGGGCGCAATACGCCCCGGCGCCAGCCCCGCCGTGTGATCGTTGCCCAGACGCATGACGATCAGGTGTGGCATGCTGCCCGTGCGTTCAAATTCGGCCAGATCCTCCAGGAAGACTTTGGCCCGTTCCACATCCGGGTAGTCCACGTCGAAGCCGCGGAACCGGAGATTGGTGACGCGGGCCAGGACAGGGTCGCGCACTTCGAGCACGTGGATGCCGTCTTCGGTGGGTTTTTCCCGGTTGGTGACGAAGTGGCCGTAGTTGCGCAGCGAAAGGCCGGCCTGGACGGCGTTGGTCCAGAGATAGCCTGCCGGCGGGGCCGCCGTGGGTTCCTGCCCCTGATAGTCATTGATCCTTCGCCGGCGCGCATAGCTGTTCGGCCAGAGCTTCTGGACGTAGTCGGGAGCGATGGCAGCGGCCGACCAGTGATGGCCGTCGGCGCTTACGTCCGCGTTGACGTAGAAGTTGTCGAGTAGGACGAATTCTCGCGCCAGCTTGTGGTGATTGGGGGTCACTTCTTCGCCGAACAGGCACAGCGAAGGGTCGCCGTTGCCTTCCTTCATATCGCCCAGCACCTGATCGTAGGTGCGGTTCTCTTTGACGATGTAGACGACGTGTTCGATGGGCGAAGGATCTCCGGGCCGGTTGGGAACCGGATTGCCTTCGGGTACGCCTGCGTCAATGAGTTTCACGTCCTGGTAAGGCGAGTTGGCCAGAACCGTGGCCGTATAGGCGTGCAGGCGCTCCTCATCGAAGGGCGGCACGAATTGCACGGTGCCTGTCTGCATACGCGCCACGTACTGGGCGTCGGCGAAGGCCCGTTCTTCGGGCGGCAACCGGCGCGCCGGATTGGGTCCCTTGGGGTTAGGGTAGGAACGCACCCCCTTGCCGTTGAGCACGACGAGGGTCCCGTCCGGCAGCGCACGTGCCGCCGTGGGATACCACCCGGTGGGGAGGAAGCCGAGCACCCGGCTCTGAGCCTCGGAAATATCAACCACCGCCACCGCGTTGGCGTCCGAGCAAACCACGAACAGCCGCTTTTGGTCGGGGCTGAGCGCCAGGGCGCTGGGCGTCATGCCTGCGGGCTGCCGGGGCGTCATGGCGACGTTGAGGACCTCTAGCAACTGCAGGCGCCTTGTTTCCGAGACGCCGACCACGTACACGTTGTTCGTGTTGGACGCGGCGACGAACAGCCGCTGCGGGAACTCACGACGGCCTTCCTCGTCCGGGGGCGGTCCGGGCCCCCAAATCATATCGGTCGTGTGCGGCCCCAGGCGCAGGCGGGCCAGCACGCTTCCCGTTCGCGCATCATGATGCAGGAGCGTGCCGTCCGTCCAACTCGTCACGAAGAAGGAGTCGCCGTCGGGGTGAAAAAGGATGCGGTAAGGCCGGCGGCCCGTGCGGTAGCGCTCCACGACCATCCCGGACTGGGGATTGATCACCACGATGGCGTCGCGGTAAAGATCGGCTGCGTAAAGCAGGCGCCCGTCAGGGGAAAAGGTCACGTCGCCGATGAAATCGCGCACGGTTCGTTTTTCGGGCGGTACGATGGGGAACGTCCGAGCCGGCTCCAGACGCTGGCCGTCCCAGAGGAACTCAAAGATGGCTGCCTGCGAACCGCCGCCCACGTACACTCGGTCGCCTTTGGGTGAAAAGGCGAGGCCCAGCCAGCCATCGGGTACGCGCGTGCGGGAGAGTTCGCGCCGGCCCTCGACGTCAAGAACGCTCACGCTGGGCGGGTTGTAGCCGGCATTCAAGACGAGCAGCCGCTTGCCCCCGGGCGCGAGTGCGAGCGACATGGGCAACGTATCCACCGCGACCTGCGAACCGGCCGGCCTCAACCGCCAGCCACTGCTCAACAGGAAACTGCCGTCAGCCTGCGGTCCCACCCGCTCGCGTAGATCGGCGCCCTGCGGCACGAGCGAAGGCTGAAAGACCAGCAGGACCGCGACCAGCAGAAACGCGAAACTGACAGTTTGTTTCATTCCAGGAATCGCTGCGCGATGGGGAATCGCCGGCCCGTCCCGAAGGCCCTGGTGGTCACTTTCAAGCCGGGGGCGGCTTGCTGGCGCTTGTACTCGTTGCGGTCCACTTTGTTGACGACCTGCCGGACAAAATCCACGGGCAGATTCAGCCGCTCAGCGATCTCGCGCACGGGCAGCAAATCTTCGATGTAGGCCTTGAGGACGGCATCGAGAACCTCGTAGGGCGGCAGCGAGTCAGTATCCCGTTGGTTGGGACGCAGCTCGGCGGAAGGCGCTTTGCGGAAGACGTTTTCAGGGATGGCGTTCCCGTGACGACGGTTGGCCACCCGCGCCAGCTTGTAAACCAGGGTTTTGGGCACGTCGCTGATGACGGCCAGGCCTCCCGACATGTCGCCATACAGCGTGCAGTAGCCCATGGCCAGCTCGCTCTTGTTGCCGGTGGTGAGCACGATGGATCCCCACTTGTTGGAGAGCGCCATGAGGATGACAGCGCGGATCCGCGCCTGCAAGTTTTCCTCAGTCACATCGGGTGGGGCGCCCGCGAACAGGGGTTGCAAGGCTTTGAGGAAGGCTTCGAAGAGGTCGGTGATGGGAACGACTTCAAACCGGATGCCCAGATTGCTTGCCAGGGTACGAGCGTCTTCCAGGCTTGCAGGCGAAGAGTACGGCCCCGGCATCGCCACGCCTGTGACGTTGCGCGCTCCCACCGCGCTGACCGCGATGGTGGCCACCAGGGACGAATCAATGCCGCCGCTCAGCCCTACCAGCACGGTGGAAAAGCCGCACTTGGCCAGATAATCGCGCGTGCCCAGAACTAGGGCTTCGTACATGGCTTCGTGTTCGTCGGGCAGGTTGTCGTGGCACTCCCCGACGCCGGAGAACGGGTCCACGATCACCAAGTCTTCGGAAAAGGAAAGGCAGGAACCCACCAGTTGAGCCCGAGCGTCCAGGGCGAAGCTGGAGCCGTCGAAGATAAGCTCGTCGTTGCCGCCCACCAAGTTGACGTAAATCACGGGCAGGCCGTGGCGCCGTGCGGTGTTGGCGAAAATCTGGCGGCGCAGCTCGCGCTTGCCCATGTGATAAGGCGAGGCGTTGATGGAAACCAGCAATTCGGCGCCGGCGCGCACCAGCTCCTCAACGGGATCGCGTTCGTACAGAGGGCGCTCCCAGAAGTGCTTGTCGTTCCAGGCGTCTTCACAGATGGTCACCGCTACGCGATACCCGGCGATCTCGCACAGCGCCTGCTGCTGCGCCGGAGCGAAGTAGCGTGCCTCGTCGAAGACGTCGTAGGTGGGCAGCAGCGCTTTGTCCTGCCGGAAGACCACGCGTCCGCCCCGGATCACCGCCGCGCTGTTGGTCGCGCGCTTGCCCACCTGTGAAGAGGCGCGCCCCACGAAGCCGCAGATCAGGGTCACGTTCAGATGAGCAGTGTCCGCGGCAAGGCCTTCCAGATGTTCCTGCGTGCGTTCCAGGAAGGCAGGTTTCTCGACCAGATCGCGGGGCGGATAGCCCGTCAGCGAAAGCTCGGGAAAGACCACAAGATCCGCGCCCGCAGCCGCTGCCCGTCGCGCCGCTTCGCGCATCAGCGCCCGGTTGCCCTCCAGGTCGCCGATCGTCGTGTTGATCTGGCCCAGCGCGATACGCATCGGAAATTTCATTGTACCCGCGACAGGCCGAGGGGCCGGTCGCATGCGCCATTTTTCGGCCGTGTCAGGCTTGCGGGCGCTGCCTCTGGTAGGGCTCCTTCAGGTAACGGGCGGCTTCTTCCTGCGCGCCTTGGGTGTTGTCCTTGGTCCGGATCGCCTGCCGGTACTCGTTCAGAGCACGCTCGCGCTGCCCGGTGATGTCGAAGATCTTGCCCAGATTGATATGGGACCAGACTTCGGTCCATGGAGGATCCAGATCCCCGTTCAACGCTTCGCGGAAGGCGTTGGCGGCCGACTGAAGATTGTTTTGCAGGAAAAAGATCTCGCCGATGCGGTAGTGGGCCAGCGAGCTGTAGCGATTCACTTCGAGGGCGCGCTGGTATTCCTTCAAAGCTTCGTTGAACTCGCCGATTTCTGCGAACTGCTCGCCCCGCCGGATCGCCACCGCCACCCGCATCTTTTCGTTGAAGCGCAGCACGCGGTTGTCAGGATCCAGGATCAATTTCTTGGGCCGCCCGAACGTCTCCACCACGAATTCCGATGAGGTGCCCACCACCTCGATGCGCTTGGTTTCCGGATTGCCCTCGGTCTCGATCTTCAGATCCACGGGCATGCGGAAGGTGTCCAGATCCTGCGAGACCTTGCCCACCACCCGGAAACCTTTCTGCGTGCGGTAGACGGTGTACTCGAGTTTGAACTCCGGCGCGCCGCTGGACTCGATCCATTGCAGGAAGAAATAGTCCAGCTTCTGACCTGAGACCTCTTCGGCCGTCTTGCGCACATCCTCCGTGCTCACCGAGCCCCAGGGATGCTTCGCGGGCAGTTCCTTGAGCAGCCGCCGGAAGGCCTCCTCACCGATTACGTAGCGCAGCATGTGATATACGGCGGCGCCCTTGCTGGCAGAAACGGCCCAGAACTCGGGCGAATAGTCCTCGATGCGACCGGCCTGCAAGACGGGCACGTCGTTGATGGTCAGCGCGTCCACGTAAAGATCACGCGCCTCGGCTTCCGCGGCGGCAGGCCCGCTGAGGTGTTCCAGATAGAGCAGCTCGGCATAGCGCGCCGCTCCGTTGGTCACCCAGATGTGGGCCCGGGTGACCGGAGAAAACAGCATGCCCCACCACTGGCGCGCTACCTGGTTTGCGATCAGGCGCAGATTGGGCTGCTTGCCGATGCTGCTGGAAGCCAGGAAGATCAGCCCGGGCGCTGCGTAGCCGTTAGGTGCGCCCGCTTCCGTCTCGACCACGGTTAGATTGGCCTGCGGCGGCAGCCCGAACAAGCCCGTGAAAAAAGCCATGGCGCGGCCGATTTCCTGCCCGTAAGCCCCGGCCATCTCCTGATTGGCGCCCCGGAAATACAGCGTGGTGGTGACGCCCTCAGCACTGATTCGCGCAGGCTCGCCGCGAACGACAGCCAGACTGCCCGGAAACGAAGGCTGCGTAAATTCGAAAGCGAACGTCGCCTTGCCTGCCGGGGCTTCGAGAACCTTTTCGATTCCGGGGGCAAGCACGCGGAATCCCGCCGGCACTGTGACCTTCATTTCCGCCGTGAAACGGTCCGTGGTGTAGCCGCTCAGCGGGAACCATCGCGCCGGATACATGAGATAGGCGAAGTCCGGATGGATGGCGGCGAACTTGATCCCGAACACCGGCGATTCTTCATCGCCCGTGAGCCGGCCATCGTAATGAAAGATCAGCGTGCTAGGGGCGCCCTTGGCCAGTCGCTCGGGGAACGTGAGTCGCTCGGTGAAGTCTTGATGGGACCGGGTGGCGGAGACAGGCCGGCCTCTTCCATCCTCAACCCGGGAAACGTTCAGCGCATTGTTGAGCTCGAAAATGGCCGAGCTGATGTCGTCCTCGGGTACGAACCGGACCTCGACCCTGGCGCTGAGCGAACGCTCCGACGGGTTGATTTCGGCTTCGATCCGGTAGTGCTGGACGTCAATGCGCGGGCGTCTTTCCTGCGCGCCGGCGAGGATCGCCGTCACCAGAAGCACCGCTGCTGCCCACGGACTTCGACTCATGAACCACTCCCCAAGCCGCGCTGTGATTGCCGCAGATAGTCCTCGATGAGCGTGGCGGCCCGTACCATCGGATCCTCCGTGGCGGAGAGCTGCGCCGCAACTCGGGCGAGCTCGCGCTGCATCGCCGCGCGCGCTCCAGGCTCCCGCAACAACCGCAGGGCCTCGGCGGCCAGCCGTTCGCCCCTAACTTCATTTTGAATCAATTCCGGGACGACAGCCCGCCCAGCCACCAGGTTCACCATCGAGTAAAACGGGACTTTGACCCGCGGGCGGCCTGCCAGCCAGGTCAGCCAACTGACCTTGTAAAAAACCACCATGGGGACGCCGAGTAGCGCCGCCTCCACGGTGGCCGTGCCGCTCGCTACCAGCGCCACGTCGGCGTGCGCCAGCACGTCCCACGTGCGTCCCTCAATCAGTTGGATGGATAAATCACGGAGCGGTTCCCAAAAACTCGCTGTCCGCTTTCCCCAGAAAGCCCCGGCGGGCGCTGCCCACACGAAACTCGATGGCAAAGCGCGGTGGATGTGCCGTGCGGCATCGGCGAGCACGGGCAAGTGCCGGAGTGCTTCCCCCTGGCGGCTTCCCGGCAGTAGCGCTACCACGGGGCGATCGCGCGGCAAGCCGAACTGCGCCAGAAACTCGTTGCGGCTCATGCTTGGCGTGGCCAGGGTGGACAGCGGATGCCCTATGTAGCGCGCGCGCAAGCCTTGGCTGGCAAAGTACTCCTCTTCGAACGGGAAGATGCACAGCAGCAGGTCAATGACTCGCCGCATGGTGCGCAGCCGGCCCCTGCGCCACGCCCAGACCTGCGGTGCGACCAGATAAACGACCGGCACGCCCCACTGCTTTAGCCTGCGGGCCAGGCGCAGATGAAAGTCGGGGCTGTCGGTGAGGATGGCAAGGTCAGGCTTCTCGCGGCGCGCCCCGTCCAGCAGGCGGCGATACTCCCGGTAAATGCGCGGGATGTGGCGCACGACCTCGGCGATGCCCACGACGGCCAGCGATGCCGCGTCCACCACCGGGCGAACGCCCGCCTCGCGCATCCGCGGCCCCGCGCAACCGTAGAAATCGGCTTCCGGCCAGATTGGCCGGAGACGGCGGACGAGCTCCGCTGCGTACAGGTCGCCCGAAGCCTCTCCGGCTGAAACCAGCACCTTCCGCCGCACGGCATGCAGTCTAACAAAGCTCTTCCGCCGGTGTCGCTCTGGTAGAATGGAACCAAGCCCGAAGATGTCCACCGAGACACAGGTGGGAAGGCTTCGTGTGCAGGAATTCGCCGACCGTTTCCGCCACGAAGTTATCCCGCTGACCAACAGCGTCTCCTATTTCTCCGCGGTCCCCATCGTCGAGGAAGATCTCAAGGATTATTTGCAGGACCCTGTGGCCGCCCTCCCACCCGCCATCCAGGCGATCCTGCCCAGGCTGGCGGTCTTCCTCGTGCCTTACCTGGAGAAAACAAACGGCAAAGGTGAGGAATGGGTGACCTTCGATAAGCCCGCCGAGAAGTCGCAGATCGCGGCTACGCAGTTCATCACCGAGAATGGCCCTGTCATTGTGCTAGCCATCAAGGACCGCGACGTGGGCGACTCGCACTACTATTTCTTCCGCGCCATCGCCACTCTTGCGGCCGACAACGTTCCACCCGAGGTGGAGGAGGCCTTCAGCCGCCTCCTCCGTGACGAGCTCCTGAACCGCATTCACGGCGAGGTGGATGATCCCAGCTGGCAGCTCAAGCAGTCGCTGCTGCGCCGCCAGTCCAACATGCGCCGAGAGACCAAGCTGTTCCGCACCTACGCCCGGCAATCTTTCATTGACACGCTCACGCTGTACCTGCACGGGATCTGCTGCGATATTGACGTGGAACCCGGCCCGCGCCAACTGCCCAGCCGCTACCTGCGCCGGCGCCTCGAGCTGCTGGAAAGCTACTTCCCGCCGCCCCCGGGCTACGCCGTCTTCCCCGAAGAACTGAACGAACCCTGAGCTTTTCCGGCGACGGTAGCTTGCGCGACAATGACGGGCTTGGGGTTCGCGCGGTTGAACAGCGTGGACTGGCGGCGGCTGTGGCGCAGCCTGCGTCCCACGCTCGACTACTGGTTACAGACTGAAGTCCACGTGTATGCACTGGCCATCGCAGCCAGTTTCATGCTCTCTTTTTTCCCCTTCCTGATCGTGATGGCTTCGCTGTGTCGCTGGGTGCTGCGCTGGCCCGCGGGCGCCATGGCCGTCTACGCGGCGCTGAACGAGTACTTTCCCGGCGAGCTCGGCGACTTCATCGTCTACAACCTGCGCGTCATCGTCCAGGATCGCGGCGCTTTGCCGCTGGTTTCCCTGTTGCTGTTGCTGTTCACGGCCAACGGGATTTTCGTGCCTTTGGAGGTGGCGCTCAACCGGATCTGGGACGTGGCGGAAAACCGCAGCTACTGGCGCAACCAGTGGCTCAGTACGGTGCTGGTGTTCGCCTGCGGCGTCTTGGTCCTGGCGGCAACCATTCTCACGGGCATGAACGCGCGCGTGTTCCGCAGTATCTTCGGGGTGACGCCCGCGTGGGTCGAGTCACCGGCAGTGTGGTTGCTGAGACTGGCTGCAATTCCTCTGTGGCCGGCCACCCTGTTGCTGATTTACTGGCGCTTGCCCAACCGCCGGGTGCCCTGGCGCACGGTGGCGCCCGTGGCGGTCACGGTAGGCTTGTTGCTCCAGGTGATGCAATACGTGAACCTGCTGACCTGGCCTCTTTGGCGCGCAAAAGTGCGCCGCGAATATGGCCCCTTTTATTACTCGGTAAGCATCATCCTGTGGAGCTTTCTGGCTGCCATGGTGGTGCTGGCTGGCGCCGAGTGGGCGGCCCGCCGGGAACGGCAACACAGCCAGGACGCCCTCGCCGAGCCTCGCTCGCAACCCGACGCCGGGCAGTGAGAAAATCGGGCTTATGCGCGTGAGACTGGCCTTTGGCAGGACCGGCTTGGATGTCGAGCTGCCGCCCGGTTTCCAGTATCAGGTTCTGGAGGCGCGGACGGCGACTCCCCTGAACGATGCGCCCGCGGCCATCGAGCGCGCCCTGGATGAGCCGATCGGTGCCGCTCCCCTGCTGGAACTGGCGCGGGGCAAGCGGACCGCGGCCATCTCGGTCTGCGACATCACGCGTCCCGCCCCGAACCGCGTAGTTCTCCCGCCCGTCCTCGAGCGGTTGCATCGCGCCGGGATCACGCGTTCCCGGATCACCATCCTGATTGCTACCGGCCTTCACCGGCCGGCCACCGACGATGAGATCCGCGAGATCCTGGGCGAGCCGATCGCGACTCACTACGAAGTGTTCAATCATGACGCGCGCGACCTGGCGATGCATCGCTACCTCGGTCGTACGGCCTCGGGCACGCCGGTATGGATTGACGAGCGCTTTCTGACCGCGGATCTTCATCTCACGCTAGGCTTCATCGAACCCCATCTCATGCTGGGCTATTCCGGAGGGCGGAAGCTGATCGCGCCCGGGCTGGCTGCGCAGCCCACCATCGAAGCTTTGCACAGCCCGCGCTTCATGCGCGACCCGAGAGCCACCGAGGGCTCGCTGGATGACAATCCGCTGCACCACGAGCTGCTCGAGATCGCACGGCTGGCCCGTCACGATTTCATCGTGGACGTGGCGCTCGCGAGGGACCGGAGCATTGCCGGCGTGTTTGCCGGGCACCCCGTCGAGGCGCATCGCCGAGGCGTCGAATTCGTCTCTCGCGCGCTGCTGGAGGAGCTGGACTCGCCGGTGGATGCCGCCATCACGACAGGCGCCGGCTATCCCTTGGACCTCACTTTCTACCAGGCGATCAAGGGCATCACCGCGGCTTCGCACATCGTTCGCCCGGGCGGCAAGATTCTGCTGGCGGCGGCTTGTGAAGAGGGCGCCGGCGGCCCGGAGTTCCGCCAGATGCTGAAGGAATCGCCGGACTGGCGCGAATTTCTGGACCGCATCCGCGACGCCCCTGTAGTCGTGGATCAGTGGCAGTTAGAGAAACTGGCCTTGGTGCGGGAACGGGCGGATCTGCTGTTCTTCGTGCCGGGTCTGCCCGAGGAATACCGCTCGTCGCTCTGGGGCCGTAGCTTCCCGACGATCGAAATGGCGCTCGAAACTCTGGCTGCCGAGCTGGAGCCCGGCGCCCGCGTCGCCGTCATACCGGAGGGTCCTTACGTGCTGGCGCGGGCCGGCCAGGGCTGAAGCGCCGCCCGGTTATTGCGCACCGCGCAGCCGCAGCATCGTCTTGAGGGTCTGGAAAATGATGAAGGCATCCAGCGCGGGCGACATGTGCTTGATGTAATACAGATCGTACTCGAGCTTCACGATGGTGTCTTCTATGGTGTCCCCGTACTTGTAATTGATTTGCGCCCAGCCGGTAATTCCCGGCTTCACGAAGTGGCGCTGGCGATAATAGGGGATTTTTTCAGAGAGAACCTTGACAAACTCGGGCCGTTCGGGTCGCGGGCCCACGATCGCCATGTCACCCTTGAGAACGTTGAAGAACTGGGGCAGTTCGTCCAGGCGCAGGCGGCGCAGCCAGCGGCCTACCGGCGTCACGCGCGGGTCGTCCTTGCTCGCCCAGACCACGCCGGTGCGTGCTTCGGCGTCCGCGTACATGGATCGGAACTTGTAGAGCGTGAAGGGGCGCCCGTACTGGCCCACGCGGGTCTGCCGGTAGAGCACGGGGCCGCGCGAGCTTATTTTCACGGCAAGGGCGATGAGCAGCATCAGGGGCAAGGTCAGCACGAGGCCCGCCGCCGCAATGAGGATGGAGTAGATCCTTTGCAGACGCACGTATGCGGGTCGCGGCCCTAACTCGCCCGAGAAGATCAACTGGGCCGGGCGCAGTTCTTGCGTGGCTACTCGCCCGCGCACGGTCTCATAGGTGGTAGCTACCTCCTCCACGAGGATGCCTGAGAAACGCAAATCCAGCAGGTCCTGCACGGGGAGCTTCTGCCGTCGCTCGCGCAGGCCGACCACGATCCGATCCGGCCGCGTCTGCTCGGCCACGGCGCGGAGCGCCGAAAGCGGTCCCAGGATTTTGGCCCCGTGAAGTTCCGAGCCGACTGGGCGGTCGTCGTCCAGGTAACCCGCCGCTTCCATGCCCAACTCGGGATGGCGCCGCAGATACGAGGCGATCTCCTCCACCAGCAGGTTGGTCCCGACAAACAGGATGCGATGCGCGCCAATGGCTTGCATGAGCACGGCGTCGTAAAACAGACGCCAGCCGAGCGTCATGCCCAATCCCATCGCGCTTCCGTAAAGCATCACGGTGCGGGGCAACATCCAGTTGCGGTTGAGGTAGGTCAGGAAGGCCTGAACGAGGAACGCGATGCCGAAGGCCTGGCCCAGCTCCAGCGCCAGGGCGGTTCGCGACGCTGCCCAGCGTCCCGAATACAAATCCAGGAAGTGCAGGCCCAGCATGACGCTGGCCACCACCAGCAGGCTGCGGGCCAGACCGCCGTCGTAAAGCAAAAAGACCGTGGGATCAACTTCTAGCGTGAGGAAGCTGGCGATCACGTAGGCTGCCGTCAGCAGGAGCGCCTCGCAAACCACCAGCAGAAACAGGCTGGTGGGCACGGAGACTCGGAAGACCCGGACCACTGATTGAGGCAGTCTAGCACGACGGGACAGGGGCGGGGCAGAGTTTGGACCGGCGCTGCCCACGCCCGCATCAAACCGGCGCTGCCCACGCCCGCATCAAAATAGTGGCATGGGAAAGCCCGTCTACCTGGACCACCACGCCACCACACCAGTGGATCCGCGCGTGCTCCAGGCCATGCTGCCCTACTTCAGCGAAAAGTTCGGCAACCCTGCCAGCCGCAACCACGCTTTCGGTTGGGAGGCCGAGCAGGCGGTCGAGCACGCCCGCTCCCGCATCGCCGCCCTGATCGGCGCCTCGCCGCGCGAAATGATCTTCACCAGCGGAGCCACCGAGTCGGTCAACCTTGCGCTGAAAGGTGTCGCCGAAGCGTACCAGGGGCGGGGTGACCACATTGTCACCGTGGTTACCGAGCACCGTGCGGTGCTGGATACCTGCCGGCGCCTCGAGGCCCGCGGCCTGCGCGTGACTTACCTTCCCGTGGATCGCGAAGGATTGGTGGATCCCGAGGAAGTGCGCCGCGCCATCACCGAGCGCACCATCCTGGTCAGCGTGATGTTCGCCAACAACGAAATCGGCGTCATCCAACCGATCCGTGAGATCTCCCGCGTGGTGCGCGAACGCGGCGTTCTGTTTCACTGCGACGCCACCCAGGCGGTCGGCAAGATCCCGGTCCACGTGGAGGAGGATGGCATAGACCTGCTGTCTTTCAGCGCCCACAAGCTCTATGGCCCGAAAGGCGTCGGCGCGCTCTATGTTCGCAGCCGCAACCCGAGAGTCGAGCTGGTCCCCCAGATAGACGGCGGCGGGCACGAGCGCGGCTTGCGATCCGGAACGCTCAATGTCCCGGCCATCGTCGGCTTTGGCGAAGCCTGTGCGATCTGCCAGCGCGAGATGGAAGGGGAGGGGCGCCGTCTTGCCGCTCTGCGCGACCGCCTCATGAATCGCCTGCTCGCCGAGCTGGACGAGGTGGTGATTCACGGCAGTCTCGAGCACCGCTTGCCCAACAACCTCAACCTGAGTTTCCTCGGCGTGGAAGCTTCCACTCTCATGATGAACGTCAAGGAAATCGCCGTCTCCAGCGGCTCGGCGTGCAGCTCAGCCACTCCGGAACCCAGTCATGTTCTCCGGGCCTTGGGCTTGCCGGCGGATCTGGCCCGCGGAGCCATCCGCATCGGACTGGGACGATTCAACACCGAAGAAGAAATCGAATATGCGGCCGGGCGCTTGATCGAGGCGGTGCGCAAGTTGCGCGAGCAGTCCCCGATTTATCAGACAATGAAAGAAAAGCTCCGGTCGGCGAGCGACGCCGGCCGGCAGAATTGTTGATCTTTTTCTCGGAGGGGCTCATGATTCATGTCACGTCCAAGGCAGTGGAAAAGATCAGGCAGACGCTGGCCCGGGAAGGTCTCGCCGAAGGCGGACTGCGTCTGGGCGTGCAGGGCGGTGGCTGCTCGGGCATGAGCTACCTGATCCGCCCCGAGGCTCAGCCGCGCGCCAACGACCGCGTCTTCGAGTTTGACGGCGTGCGCATCTTCGTGGATCCGAAAAGCATGAACTACCTGGCGGGCCTGACGCTCGATTACCAGGAATCGCTCATGCGTTCGGGCTTCGTTTTCCAGAATCCGAACGCGCGCAAGAGCTGCGGCTGCGGAACCTCGTTCACGGTGTGAGAGGGGCGCCCGGGGACCCTGTGCGCCGTTTCAAGGTGGGCCCAGCGCTCAGAACCGGAACCAGGAGCGCAACACGCGCCCGTCGGCGGTGACGATGGCGGTGGCTACGAAGCGCTGCGCTGGCGGCTCGCCGAAACGCAGGTCCATCGCTTCCACGCGTGTGGCGCCCTCGGGCTGATCGGCAGGGATGAAGCGCCACAGCGGGTAACGGCTGAAATCCAGAAAGACGCGGAATGCTTCCGAGTTGCGGGCTGCCTGCTCGGGCCGCTGGAATTCGGGATCGCTGCCCGCCTTGTGCAGGATGCGCGCTGCCGTCGGGTCAAACTCCTCGCGCAAATCCAGCTCTGCGGTGGCATAAAAGGGTCCCGTCTCGACCAGGCCGCGCCACCGCCAGGGGTTGCCTGGGTAGGGCAGCGCGGCCACGCGCCGGGGTATCTCGCCCTCGTAGACCCGTGCTTCGAGCGTCTGGACCGCCCGCTCGTGCAGCAGCCAGCGTCCTGCTCCGTACAACACCAGGAACACGAGCGCGGCAATCGCTGCACTGCGTCCCGTACCGCTGCGAGCGCCGATTTCGCGGCTCACCAATCCCCCCAGCATCGGCCCCAGCACCGCGATCAACAATACGGCCCAAATCCACAGGTCCACGATGTAGAACAGATCCCAGCTCACCCACGCTTTGGAGAAAGGCAGGAACAGGCGCACGCCGTAAGCATTCATCACGTCCAGCGCATCGTGCAGAGCCACGGCGGGCAAAGCGGCCAGATAAGTCCGCCGCCAGGGCATGCGCCCACGGCTCAGCAGACCCACCAGCACCACGGGCAGGGCAGCCACCAGAGGCAGCAGGACCAGCGAGTGAGTCCATTGCCGGTGCCAGGCAAGATAAGTCTCGCTGCCCCAGAAACTCGCAACGACGTCCACGTCCGGCGCCATCGCGGCCAGGGGAAGAACCCAGCGGGACTGGGGGCTGACGCGCGCAAGCCCCGCCCGGCCAAGAACCACGCCGCTCAACAGATGAGTGAGTGGGTCCATGGCTTCAGCGGGCTGACAGAAAAGCGGGCGGCGCCAGGATGGTCAGAGCATCGCGGACGACTTCCACGCTGGCGGGCAGCCGTCCGGCGTACTCGCCGTCCACTTGAACGTACACCGAAGGGCCGTCTGGCGCTTTGAAATCCACGCGTGGCGCGTAGAGATACGTGATGCCGCGCGTCCGACCCGTCCGCCCAGCAAGTACGGAAAACAGATAGACGCCGTAATAGCGCAGCGTCGAGCGACCTTCGAAAATCGCCACCTGAAAATCGTCGCGCAGCAGGGAAGCGCCGGTCGCGATGCGCATATAGCCCGCGTAGTTTTTGACGCGGCTGGCCAGGGCGAAGGTGCAGCAAAAGCGGCGCCCAGCAGCTTCGGCTTCGAACTCGTCGAGAGTGCGGAAGAGTTCCTTGGCTGCGCTCACCCAGTAGGCCACCTCACCCAGGCGCGCTTTCAGGCCAAGGTTGAGATGATACACGATGTGGCCGTCGAAGCCCGCTCCCGCCATGAGCAGAAAATAGCGTTGGGACGCGGTGGCGTGGCTGCGCAGCAGCCCCACGCTGACCCGCAACGGCACGAGCTGGCTTAGCTGTGCGGCCGTGGCGGCGCTGTTGCGCGGCAGTCCCAGTTCTCGGGCGAGGACATTGGCGGTCCCGGCGGGGATCACTGCCAGCGGCACCTGACTACCGATCATGCCGTTGGCGGCCTCGTTGAGCGTGCCGTCGCCCCCCAGCGCCATGACCAGATCTGCGCCCGATTCGACACAGCGTCGCGCTATGGCGGCCGCTTCCCCCGGCGCGGGTGTGATCAGGGGCGTTACCGAGTGACCTGCGGCGCGCAACACTTCGAGCACGCGGCTGACGCGCCGCGCAGTAAAGTACCGCAGCCCGCCCGCACATGGATTGTAGATCAGGAAGGCGTTCCGGTAGATCGCGATGGCTCTCGGCCCCTTGTGAAACCGACAATTATAATAAACGCGTAGCCGGCGGCCCAGCCGCCCGCGCCCTGGAGAATACGAGCCATGTCCGAGGACGTCCGCGAGAAAATCGAGCGCCTTCGCGAAGAAATCCGCCGCCACGAATATCTCTACTACGTGCTCGATCAGCCCGAGATCACTGACGCCGAGTTTGACGCCTTGATGAACGAGCTCAAGCGACTCGAGGCCGAGCACCCCGAGCTGATCACACCCGATTCGCCCACCCAGCGGGTGGGCGGCAAGCCGCGCGAGGGATTTGTCAAGGTGCGCCACAGCTCGCCCATGCTGAGCCTGGACAATGTCTTCAACGAAGCCGAGTTTCTGGACTTCGATCTGCGCGTCCGGCAGCTTCTGGGGGGCGAGCCTTACGCCTATGTCGCTGAACTCAAGCTGGACGGGCTTTCCATGGCGGCCCATTACCGCGACGGACTGTTCGTCCAGGCGGTGACGCGCGGGGACGGCATCGAGGGCGAGGACGTGACGGAGAACGCCCGCACCATTCGCTCGCTCCCTTTGCGGGTCAAGAGCGACCTGGCCGCGTTCGAGGTTCGTGGCGAGGTGGTGATGAACCGCCGCGCCTTCGAGCAGCTCAACCTGGAGCGCGAGAGGCAGGGGCTGCCGCGTTTCGCCAACCCGCGCAACGCCGCCGCCGGTTCGATCCGGGTGCTCGAGCCCTGGATTACAGCCTCGCGCCGGCTCGACTACTGGGCTTATTTCCTGCTGGTGAACGGGCAGCCCTATTATCCGAGCCACTGGCAGTCGCTCGAGGCCCTGGCCAGCATGGGCTTCAAGGTCAACCCGCACCGGCGCTTCTGTCGCGACGCCTCTGAGGTGCTGGAGTTCTGGCGCGAGTGGAGCGAGCGCCGCGAGAGCCTTCCCTACGATATTGACGGCATCGTGGTCAAAGTAGACTCGGTGGCGCAACAACAGCGGTTGGGTTGGACGGCCAAGGCGCCGCGCTGGGCCATTGCCTTCAAGTACGCGGCCCGTCAGGCCGAGACGGTGGTCGAGGATATCACTGTGCAGGTGGGACGCACCGGCGTGCTCACGCCCGTGGCGCTCCTGCGTCCTGTGGAGGTGGGCGGGGTCACGGTGTCGCGCGCCACGCTCCACAACGAGGACGAAATCGAGCGGCTGGGCCTGCAGATCGGCGACACCGTCATCATCGAGCGCAGCGGCGACGTGATTCCCAAGGTGGTCCGCGTGAAGGCCTATGGCAGCCCGCGCCGGCCCTTCCGCATGCCCAAACAGTGCCCGGTCTGTGGCGGCAAGGTGGTCCGTGAGGAAGGAGAGGTGGCTAGCCGCTGCATCAACACCAACTGCCCGGCCCGCTTGAAGGAATCCATTTTGCACTTTGCCTCGCGCGGCGTCATGGACATAGACGGACTGGGTGAGGCTTTGGTGGACCAGTTGGTGGACCGAGGCTTGGTGCGCAGCGTGGCCGACCTCTACAAGCTCCGGCTGGAAGACCTGCTTACGCTCGAGCGCATGGGAAAGAAATCGGCCGAAAAGCTGCTGCGCAACATCGAGGCTTCCAAGCGGCAGCCGTTGCCCCGGGTATTGACTGCATTGGGCATTCGCTACGTCGGCGAGCGCACTGCGCAATTGCTGGCGGAAGAGTTCGGCAGTCTGGATGCCATTGCCAACGCCGATATCGAGACCCTTCAGAAAGTCCCGGAGGTGGGGCCGCGCGTAGCCCAGAGCATCTATGAATTCTTCCGCGAACCGCGGAACCGCGAGCTGGTCGAGCGACTGCGCGAGGCCGGCTTGCAGTTCGAGTACCGGGTGGAGCGGCCCCGAGGCGGCCCGCTGGAGGGCTTGACGTTCGTGCTTACAGGCACCCTGCCCACGCTGACCCGGGAGCAGGCGCGCGCCTTGATCGAGGCTGCAGGAGGCAAAGTCACCAGCTCGGTCAGCAAGAACACCGATTACGTTGTGGCCGGCGAGGAAGCCGGATCGAAGCTGACCAAAGCGCGGGAACTCGGCATCAAGATCATCGACGAGGCGGGCTTGCGGCGCATGCTGGGCGAGCGGGCCTAGCTTGCGCTAGCCTGAAATTTGCGGGTCTTCACTATAGTTGCCGACATACTGGTGGCTTGGGGTCCCCCGGGCGTTTTTCTGCTTGCTGCCCTGGATTCCGGTGGCATCCCCATACCTGTCGGGGTGGATCTGCTGGTGCTTACCGTCGGTCTGGAAAGTTTCGCGATGGGGTCTCTGGCGGCGGCGCTGGCAGTGCTCGGGTCCACGTTGGGCTGTCTGTTTCTGTTCCAGCTCGGGCGCAAGGGCGGCGAAGCGTACGTGGATCGCAAGCTGCGCGCGCAGGGACGGGCAGCCCGGTTTCGGCGCTGGTACGGGCGCTACGGCTTGCTGACGGTCTTCGTTCCGGTGCTGGTGCCCGCTCCCCTTCCTACCAAGATCTTCGTGCTCCTGGCCGGCGCGTTGAATGCACGGCGATTGCCTTTTCTGGCCGCGGTGATCGGCGGACGGTCCCTGAGATATTTCGGGCTGGCGTGGCTGGGGGCAAACCTCGGTTCCAGCCCTTCGGAGTTTCTGCGCGATCACGGCTTGCTCATGGTCGCGCTGGCCGTGGGGTTGTTCGCGGCGCTGGCGCTGGTCCTGAAGTTGCTCGAACGGCGAGTGACGGCAGTTACAATAACGGGTGCAGATGTCGGGGACAAGTCGTCGTGAATTCCTGCGCGTCGCCGGAGCGATCGGCGCGCCTTTCATCTTGCGCGCAGCCGACGCCCGGCGCATCCGCGTCCAGAGCATCCGGTTCGACTACGAGGATTATCGCTACCGCACGCCGATCAAGTTCGGCGGTCAGGTCCTGGATCGCGTCACCTTGCTGAATGTGCACTGCGTGGTCCGGGCCGCCAACGGCAAGACGGCCCGCGGCTTCGGTTCCATGCCCATGGGCAATATCTGGGCCTGGCCGTCGAAGCTGCCTTACGAGACCACGCTCGGCGCCATGAAAGAGCTGGCCTCGCGGATTGCCAAAATCACCGAGGGGTCCGGCGAGACCGGCCACCCGGTGGATATCAACGTGGCGCTGGAGCCGGCTTATCTGAAAGCTGCCGAAGAAGTGGCGCGCGATCTGAAACTGCCCGAGCCGATTCCCAAGCTCGCCACCCTGGTCGTTGCCAGCCCCTTCGACGCCGCGATCCACGATGCTTATGGCAAGCTGCACGGCCTGAGCTGCTACCGTACCTACGGGCCGTCCTTCATGGAGCATGACTTGGCCCGTTACCTGTTGCCCGAATTCAAAGGCGAATACCTGGAAAAGTACGTGCTGCTCGATCCCAAGCCGCGCATGCCGCTCTATCACCTGGTGGGCGCGCTGGATCCGATTACCGACGAGGATATCGTCCATCGGATCAACGACGGTTTGCCGGAAACCCTGCCCGAATGGATCCGCTATAACGGGCTGACACACATCAAGATCAAGCTCAACGGCGACGATTTGAAATGGGACGTCGAGCGGGTGCTGCGCATTGACCGCGTGACGGAGGAAACCCAGAAACAGCGCGGGGTCAAGACATGGTATTACTCGGCGGATTTCAACGAGCGCTGCCCCAACGTGGATTACCTGCTCGAGTTCCTGCGACGCGTCAAGGAGAAAGCGCCGCGCGGTTTCGAACGCATCCAGTACATCGAACAACCCACGGCGCGCGATCTCAAGGCCAATCGCCACAACGTGATGCACGAAGCGGCGAAACTGCGGCCCATTGTGATTGACGAGTCCCTGACGGACCTCGAAAACCTGCTGCTGGCCCGCGAAATGGGTTACACGGGGGCGGCGTTGAAGGCTTGCAAGGGCCAGACCCAGGCCGTCCTGATGGCCGCCGCCGCGCAGAAATTCAAGATGTTCCTGTGCGTGCAGGACCTGACCTGTCCGGGCGCTTCGCTGATCCATTCGGCGGGGCTGGCGGCGCACATTCCGGGCGTTGCTGCGATCGAGGCCAACGCGCGCCAGTACGTGCCTGCGGCGAACAAAGGCTGGGAAGACAAGTTTCCGGGTATCTTCCGCATCAAGGACGGCATGATGCGTACGGGCGAAATCCGCGGTCCCGGGCTGGGCGCCGTGCCGCCATAGCCGGATCGCCTTTAGCCAACACCCGATCCGGAAGTACGCGCCTCAGGCAGAGCCACAAGAATCGGGACGCCGGAGGCCCTCAGCTCTCTGCGTCCACGATCCGCCCGTCGAGCATGTGCACCACGCGGTGAGCGTAGGAAGCCACTACCGGATCGTGCGTGATGAGCAGGATGGTCTGGCCCAGCCGCTCATTCAGATCCCGCAGGATTTTCAGCACCGCGGCCGAGTTTTGCGAATCCAGGTTGCCGGTAGGCTCGTCCGCCAGCAGGATCGCGGGATGGTTGATGATCGCGCGTGCGATGGCCACCCGTTGCTGTTCGCCGCCCGAGAGCTTCGATGGCTTGTGGTGCAACCGGTCGGCGATTCCCAGCAATTCCACCACCTGGCGGAACCACGGATCGTTGTCCTGGTTGCGGCCCGCGATATGACGCGCGATCGCAATGTTGTCGTACGCGGTCAGCGTGGGCAGCAGGTTGAACTTCTGGAAGACGAATCCGACCATCCGGCGACGCAGTGCCGTGCGCTGGGAATCTGTGAGTTTGCTCAGATCGTGCCCGTCCACGATCACCGTGCCTGAAGTCGGCGCCAGCAAGCCGCCCAGAATGTGAAACAGCGTGGACTTGCCCGATCCCGAGGGCCCCGCCACGCAGAGAAATTCGCCCCGCGGCACGTCTAGATTCACGCCGCGCAGCGCGTGCACTTCCACCTCGCCCACGCGGTAGATCTTGCGCAGGTCACGCACGCGGATGATCAAGTCTTCACTCATAGGCCAGCGCCTCGATCGGGTCCTGGCGTGCGGCGCGCCATCCTGGGTAACTGGCGCCGAGCAAAGCCCCGCCCAGCGCGATGGCGCCGGCGATGGCCCACCAGTCGGGCACGATCATCTGCGTCAGGGAAGCCGGCGCCCAGCGCATGATCACCCACCGCGTGCCGTAGCTGAAGAGAATCCCCAGAACCGTTCCGGCCAGCGCCAGCAGCACGGTCTCGCGGAACAGGATGTTGAGCACGTACAGCGGCGAAGCGCCCAGCGCTTTCAGGATCCCGATCTCGCGCGTGCGCTCCAGCACCGCCGTGTACATGGAAAGAAAGACCACCAGAAAGCCCACCACGATGGCCAGCAGAATGATGACGGTGATGAAAGCTTTCAGCCCCGGCACGTTGTTCACTGAGATGAGCGAAGTCAGCTCTTCCATCGAGTAAATCGGGTAACCTTTAAGCTGCTCCTTCAGAGACGCGATTACCCTGGGTATGTTGGCAGGATCATCCACCTTCACCCAGACCTGGCTGATCTTGCCCGGATTCGCGGTCAGCTCCTGGAGAACGTCCAGCGGGATGACCAGCCGCGCCAGCTTGCCTTCCTCGACCACGCCGGCCACTCGCCAGGTGCGATTCAGCAACTGGATCGTGGAGCCCGCGTGCAGGTTGTTCTGCCGGGCGTAGTAGCGATCCACGATGATCTCGTCACGGTTGCGGATGGGGCCGCCTTCCAGATACTTGAAGCCGCCGCTGATCTGGTCGAACTCATCCAGCCGGATGCCCGTGATCGTCGTGACGCCGCTGAGCGGGTGCGTCATGCTGCCGACCGCGTGCGTCACATGGGGCTGCCGCCGCAGAAAATCCACCATCTTTTCGGACATGGGGGCGCTGGAGAGCCCGATCAGAGAGGTACCCGGCGGCCGAACCACGATGTCGGCGCCCACGCCGCGCGCCCGTCGCGCCACGTCCGCCAGCATGCCCCGGCTCAGGCCGACCAGTGTGAGAATCATCGTCACTTCGATCCCGATGGCGAGAATGCTCAGGGCGGTGCGGACCGGGCGGTGTTTCAGATTCTCTAGGACGAGTTTGTTGACCAATCTTTTATTATGGAGGGCGCGACTCGCCGGTCGCTACAGCCACAAACTGCGCCGCCGGCTGCGAAGCAACCAGATGAAGAAGGGACCGCCCAGCATGGCCGTGATCACTCCCACCGGGATTTCGGTCGGCGCAGCCACGGTTCGCGCCAGCGTATCGCAGAGCGCCAGGAACGGCGCGCCGGCCAGAAACGAGCACGGGATCAGCAGCCGATGGTCGGCCCCTACTTTCAGCCGCAGGGCATGCGGGACGATCAGGCCCACAAAACCGATCGGCCCCGTCAGCGCCGTGATCGAGCCGGTTACGAACGAGCCTGCCAGGTAGCCGGCCAGCAGGGCCCGTGACGTGTCCACACCCCGCGCAGCGGCCCACTCCTCGCCGACCGCCAGCAGATTCCACTCGCGCGCCCGCCAGCACATGAAAGCGACTGCCGGAAGCACCGCGCAAGCCACGGCGGCGAGCACGCCGTAGGGAACGGCTTCGATCCCGCCCATCAGCCAGCGCACGATAGCGATGGATTGTGCGAAGCCGGCCAGATATTGGAGCAGCAGAATCAGCGCCAGGCAAATGCTGTTGATGGTGACGCCTGCCAGCAGCAAGGTGAACGACGACATTCGCCGCCCTTCAGACGCGATGGCGACGACCAGGGCGAGTACAGTCGCCGCTCCCACGAATGCCGCGGCCCACACCGCCGGAAACCCCAGAATCTGTTCCCAGCCCAGCGACATGGCCAGCACGGCGCCCAGCGATGCGCCGCTCGAGACGCCCAGCGTATACGGCGTAGCCAATGCATCCCGCAGCAGGGCCTGAAAGAGCGCGCCGGCGGCGGCCAGCGTTCCCCCAGCCAGCAAAGCGAGCAGCACGCGTGGCAGTCGGGCATGAAAGAGGATCTCATGGTCGGGTGAGACGCCTGCCCACGCACGGGCGAGGTCCACGCGCACAGGCCCTACCAAAGGCAGGACCACAGCCGCCGCCACCAGAGCGGCTGCCGCCGCAGCGATCCACGAGCCAGGCCGCCTACTCGCCATAGAGAATCCAAGGACGCCCGCGCGGGCCCGGAGCAACCCGAGCTTCCACGCCGAAGACTTGACGGATCACGGCGGGATCTACTACCCTTTCCGGCGCAGCGTCGGCCACCACGCGCCCGCCGCGCAGCGCTACGATCCGCTCCGCGAAGGCCGCGGCCAGGTTAAGATCGTGCGTGGCCGCGATCACCAGCAACCCGTGCCGGCTCAGCTCGACGAGCAGTCCGTAAATCGCGATCTGGTGCCGCAGGTCCAGAAAGGCCGTCGGCTCGTCCAGAAGCAGCACGCGCGGTTGCTGGGCCAGGGCCGAGGCCAGCAGGACCAACTGCCGCTCGCCGCCCGAGAGCGATCGGAAGTCCCTGTGCCGGAAAGCAACCGTATCGGTGAGCTGCATGGCGCGCTCGACTGCTTCCCAGTCCTCCGGCGATTCGAACAAGCCACCCGCGTACGGCGTACGGCCCATCAGAACGACTTGCTCGGCGGTGAACGGGAACTCGATGCGTACGGTCTGCGGTACGAACGAGACCTCGCGCGCGAAGGCGCGGCGCGGCCAGCGCCGAACTTCGCGGTCGCGATACAGGCACTGGCCGGCATAGCCCGGACGCAGCCCGGCCATGATGCCCAGCAATGTGGACTTGCCCGCCCCGTTAGGCCCGACCACAGCGGCGAACAGCGGCGCTTCGAACTCGAGCGTGACGTCGTGAAGTACCGGCGTCCCGTTGTAACTCATGCCCACGCCGCGGAGCCGGTACATGGTGATCACCGCGAGTGCAGCATGCGAGCCAGCGCGCGCGCCGCCTCCGCCACACGAGGGCCGGGAACTACGAACAGGTCAGGCGCTTCGACGAACACGCGCCCGGTGCGAACCGCGGTCAGCCTGGGCTGGGTTTTCCAGAGCGCCAGCACAGCTTGCCGGCGCGCAGCATCCAGGCCCTGGCCGGCGGACATCTCCCCGAGATCCACGATCACTTCCGGATCACGCGCCAGCACTTCCTCGAGCGGAACCTTCGAGTAAGGCGAAACAGTATCAGCGAAAATGTTCTGGCCGCCGGCCAGCCGGATCAGCTCGTCCAGGTACGAACCTTTGCCCGCCACCACGATGCCTTCCAGTCTGCCCGGCGTCCGCCCCAGCACGACCATGGTGCGCGGCCGTGGCTTGCCCGCCGTCGTCCGCTCGACTTGCTGGAGCTCGGCGCGCAACCGGGCGTTCAGTGCGGCCGCTCTCTCCGGCACGCCCGCGGCACGCCCGATCGCTTCGATCGAAGCAAAGATGCCCGCCAGAGTCCCGTCGTCCACTTCCAGAATCGGGAACGAGAGAGACCCGCGCGCCAGCGCCGGCTTGACGCCCGTGCGTTCCACGATCACCAGATCCGGTCGCGCGGCCGCGATCAACTCCAGGTTGGGGCGCAGGTAATCGCCGATCTTCGGCTTGCGCTGCGCTTCGGGCGGGTAGCGGCAGTAGGTGGTGACTCCAACGACGCGATCGCCCAGCCCCAGCGCGTACAGCATCTGGGTGATGCTGGGCGCCGTCGAGACGATCCGCTCGGGCGCGGCGCCCAGCCCCAGCGCCAGGACCAGCGATGCGATTACCATTCCAGGCGGACTCCGCCCGTCACGCTGCGCGCCAGGTTGCTGTAGCCCAGCACCTCGTGGTAGCGCGCGTTCAGCAGGTTCTCCACACGGATATAAGGCGCCAGCCGACCCGGTCCGCGCCAGCTCAGCGCCGCATAGACATTCTGGTATCCCGGGTTGCGCGTGACGCCGAACAGATCGTTATCCTGCCGTTCTCCCATCAGCACGGCGCCGGTTTGAAACAGAAAGCGTCGTGGCGTCCAGGAAAGCGTGAGGGATCCGGAATTGCGGGGCCGCCGCGCCAGCTCTTGTCCAACCCCGGTGAACAGCGAGTTGGGCGAGCTGGACTGCGTGATGCGCGTGCGCATGTACGTGTACTGGCCCGTCACCAGCAGCGAAGCAACCACGCGCGCCTGGGCGGAAATCTCCACCCCTCGCGCCCGGCTGGCTTCGATGTTGCGCCACGTGGAAGGTTCCGGCCACGGCAGGAACACGAACACGATCAGGTCGCGGAAGGAACTGTCGAAAACGCTTACTTCGGTGCGCAGGCGCCGCTCCAGCCACGTCTGCACGAGCCCGGCATCCACGCTAGTAGTCCGTTCCGGGCGCAGCGCCAGGTTCCCCACGAACCAGGGATCGCGGGCGTAGTTCTGAATGAGGCTCGGCTCGGTGATGCCGCGGCCTGCGCTCAATCGAAGGAAAGTGTCGGAAAGCGGGCCGTGCTGGCTCGCCAGCCGGATGCTGGCCGCAGCCCGCGGCGCCCACTTGACGCCGAACGCGCTGCTGCGCTCCATTCGGAGGCCGCCCGAAAGGAACACGCGCCCGCCCACGCTCTGCTGATGATAGGCGAACACGCCGTGATTGTCGCGTGCGACGTCGCGACTGGTGACCAGACCCTCGTGGCGCTCATATTCATAGCCGAACAGCGTGGCGCCGCGGGATGTGGTCAGCGAACCCTCGTATCCGGCTCGCGCCCGCGAGGCACGCCACAGGTAAGGATCCGACGGGAACAAGGTCACGTCGCGACGCACCAGCCGCGTGCCCGGCGGAATCGCCGAAGGAGGCAGGTCAGGATGGACCAGCCCCACCAGATAGACCCGCCGTACCGGTTGCTCGACGTCCCGCACCAGTGCGGCCACGCGGTAAGGTCCGCCCACACCGTTGTCAATGTAGAGGTCACGCAGGCGGTGATAGCCGAACGAGGCCCGCTGAGCGTAATGGGCGCTGCGCACGTCGTCCAGGCGGAGTGAGGCCAGCCAGTCCCGCGTCAACTGGCGGGCGTCGTAGTTGATGAGCCCGTAACCGACCTGGCCGGGCGTCCCCAGTGCGGCATCGCCCCCGCGCAGCAGGCCGCGGAGTTGAGTCGCGCTGCTGAGCCGCAGGCCGATGTTCGCCGTTCCGTACGTGTTGCGGAAGAAATCATTGGGGAACTCGCCCGCCGTGTGAAACTGCTCAGCCCCGAGCGAATAATCAAGCCGCGCCCCCGCAGCGCCCGAGAGGCCGGCGATCCAGCGGTCCGTGGAGAAGCTGCCGCGTTCGTAGCTCAAGCGCGTGCGCGGCAACGAGCGCTCCGGATCGCCGCGTTGCGTGAAAAGCTGGATGACGCCGGAGGACGCCTCAGCGCCGAACAGCGCGCTGCCGGGGCCTCGCACTACTTCAACCCGGTCCAAGAAGGCCGTGGATAGCGTGGCCAGGTTGATTTCACCGCCGGGATCGTTGAGCGGGACGCCGTCCAGCAGCACGAGCGTTGCCGTGCGCTGGCCGCCCCGCGTGAAGACCTGGGTGAGGCTGCCGGGGCGACCGTACCGTGTGACGTGCGTGCCCGGCAACTCACGCAGCAGATCAGCGACGCCGGGGAACTGCCGGAGGGCAAGATCCGCGCGCGTCAGCACATCGCCGGCCAGGCCGGTTTCTTCCAGGCTGGCTTCGCGGCGCGTGGCCGAAACGACCACGCGTTCGGTGAGCGCGGCCAGCTCGAGCTGAACGCGGACCGGCTGGGATGAGACAAGTTTTACCTGTTTTGTTTCAAAGCCGGGTGCCTCGATCCTGGCTTCGCATTCCGCCACGCCGGCGATCAGGAAGCGCCCGTCGGCCGCGGTGCGCGTCTGCCGTCCCGCGCATTCCACGCGGGCCCCGACCACGGCGCCCCCGGCCGGATCCACCACCACGCCCTGGACGGCGGGCTGGGCAAAGGTGCACGCCGCCCCAACCAAACCAATCACGCTGAGAATGTTCGTTTGACGCATGAGCCGTTCTCCCTCGGAACGTTCTCTCATCGCGCTCCGCGCTGCCGGCCTCGGCCGGACAGGCGGATTCAAGGCGAGGAACCGGTCTCCTGACTCGCGACCAGGCCTTTCCCGGAGGTCGGGTGCGCGGCCTTCCCACCCCAAGGCAGTGACCGCGCGGGCCGTTCTTTACGGTCGCTCACAGTTGCGGGGCAGTGGCGGATTTTCACCGCCTTCCCGAACATTCCTCGCCCGCAATGAAGGTTCGCCGCTTGGACGAACTTGTCGAGTATAGCGCGGCAACGGGCGGTTCCACAAACCGCAGTTGCCCTCAGCGCTTCACAGCGCCTTCCAGATAGTCCAGCAGCAGGTTGGCCATGGCTTTGACGCCCACGGTGATGCTTTCCTCGTCCACGTCGAACTCGGGCGTGTGCAGGGCAGCGCGGATACCGCGGGAGGCATTGCCGACTCCCAGCCAGAACATAACGCCAGGGATCTGTCTCTGGTAGAACGAGAAATCCTCGGCCCCCATCACCGGGCGGGCCTCCACCACGTTGGCGTCCCCCAGGGTCCGCTTCAGCGACGGCAGGCAGGCGAGCGTCAGCTCACGGTCGTTCGCGGTCACGGGGATCGAACGCGGCGACCAGCTCACTTCCGCGCGCGCCCCGTGCGCGGCCGCCACCCCGGAGACGATCTCCCGCACCAGCGCCATGGCCCGCTCGCGTACCGCCTCGTTGTGAGTGCGCAGCGTGCCTTCCAGCACGACCTCGTCTGCCAGAATGTTGCTGCGATTGCCGCCGCGAATCGAGCCGACGCTCAGCACCATGGGCTCCACGGGATCAAGCCGCCGGCTGCGGACAGTCTGAAGCGCCAGGATGCACTCGGCCGCGACCACGATGGGATCAATGCCCTGATGAGGCCAGGCGGCGTGCACGCGCTGGCCGACGACGCGAATGCGGAACGTATCCGAGGAGGCCAGCGCCGGCCCCGCCACGTAGCCGATCTTGCCGACCTCCAGCATGGGATCCACGTGGAAAGCGAAAATGGCGGATGGGCGCGGATTCTCGAGCGCGCCCTCGCGAATCATCTGCGCGGCGCCGGATTCTTCGCCTTCCGGCGCTCCTTCTTCTGCCGGCTGAAACAGGAATTTCACGGCGCCCGGGAACTCGCCCCGCAGGCGGCTGAGCACTTCGGCCACTCCCAGCGCCACGGTCATGTGGACGTCGTGGCCGCAGGCGTGCTTGACGCCGGGATTGCGCGACCGGTAGGGGACGTCGAGCGTTTCCTCGATGGGCAACGCATCCATGTCGGCGCGGAGCGCCACCACGGGGCCGGGACGCACGCCTTTGAGCAACGCCACCACGCCGTAGCGGCTCACTCCCGTGCGCACTTCATCCAGACCCAGGCGCCGCAACCGCTCGGCGATCACCCCGGAGGTGCGCTCTTCGCGATTGGAAAGCTCCGGGTGCATGTGGAAGTCCCGCCGTTGCGCGATGAGCGCCTCGCGCATGGCTTCCGCGGCCTGCGCCACCCGCTGCCGCCGGTCCTGGGCGCCGAGGGTGAGCGCCGCAACCAGAACAAGCAGAGCCGTTCGTGTGGTTTTCCTGCGCATCCTAAGAGGTCAGCGTAACAGAACGGTGGGGCAGGGCGACCCGATCCCGCGGTTGACCCCCGCCGCGGTTGGGTTCATCATGGAAGTAAGATGTCATCCGCGCCAAGGTTCCTGCTTTCACGCCTGGTGGCGCTGGTCGTCCTTACCGCGCTGGGATGCGCGCAGGAGAGGACGCCGGAGGCCAAACCCACCCGCTCGCCGCGCCGTCTGGAATCGGTCACCTGGAACTCCGTCAAGCGTGAACTCACCTGGGTGATCTCCAAAGGGGAACGCGATCCGAAGACCGGCGTCTACAAGCCCCTGACCACGGAGACCTACCTGATCAACATGGATAAGGCGACCATGACCTTTAACGGCGAAACGCGCAGCTTCAGCAAGCAGGAAGCCATCAACGTCAGCGCGTTGCTGGACATCATCGCCAAGTACGCGATCGAGTCCACGCTGTGGTGGGATCAGGGTCACGGTCGCCGGGTAGACGAGAAGGACGAGCAGGCCACGGGGGTGACGCGAGTGTCGCTGGACCCTGATCCCTCGCCCGCTTTCGAACTTCTCTGGCTGCGCTTGCAGCGGATAGCCGGTCCGCCTGAGGCCTCCCGGAGCGGCGGGGCTGGCGGCAAAGACGCTCCCCTGAGGCTCCGACCGGCGATGCTGATTCAGTGAGGCGCTGAGGCCGGGCGATAGAATAAGTACTCGATGCGAGCGAGCCTGCTGTTGTGCAGCGCGGCTGCCCTCTCCCTATGGGGCCAGACCGCAGCCGAGGTTTTCGAGAAAGCGCCGCCCGAGGTGGACAAGGCTCTGCGCGAGCGCATCGCCTTCTTTTACCAGTGCCACGTGGACGGCAAGTTCCGGCAGGCTGATCAGGTGGTGGCTGAAGACAGCAAGGACGCTTTCTTCGCCGCCGAGAAGCCGCGCTACCGTGGATTCGAGATCGTACGCATCGTTTACAGCGACAACTTCACCCGGGCGCGGGCTGTGGTGGCTGTGGATACGGATTTCATGGCGCCGGGAATCGGCAAGATCCCGGTCAAGGCGCCCTTGGTCAGCCTCTGGAAGCTGGAAAACGGCCAGTGGTGGTGGTACGTTGACCCCAACGCGGGTCGGCAGACGCCGTTTGGAACCATGCGTCCGGGCGAGGGCGGCTCGGCACCATTCAATCTGAACATCCCCACGCGACCCGAGGACGCCGTCCGGCTGCTGGGCAAGGTAACAGCGGACAAGACGGAGGTTCGTCTCAGCAGCTACGAGCCCGCCTCGGACGTGGTGACGCTCACCAACCAGATGCCGGGCCAGGTGAATCTGCGTCTGGAGTATAACGGCTTTCCGGGATTCGAGGCGAAGCTGGAGCGGGAGGCCCTCCAGGCGAACGAGTCGGCGAAGCTCCTGCTCCGGATCGAGCCGCGGGACAAGTCACCCAAGCCTGCATTGACGGTGAACGTCCGCGTGGAGCCGCTCAATCAGGTCATCCCGATCCGTGGGACCTTCGCTGTCCCGCCGGAAGCCGAA
>Ga0080004_1200049_pt1 | contig 81815 bp, 69 predicted proteins | sample WasSprMetagenome_FD_69207 | JGI IMG/M metagenome (GOLD analysis project Ga0080004, IMG submission 69207) | Sulfidic aquatic microbial communities from Washburn Spring, Yellowstone National Park, USA - WS (SPADES assembly) (version 2) | ecosystem: Environmental > Aquatic > Thermal springs > Hot...
AATATTGGTGTAAGAAATCGTAAATTCTGGTTTTGCATCTTTAATCAAAAAATTATGCATTTTCAAGTAATATTTTGCCTGTTCAAAAGTTGAAGCAGAAATTGCCCAGCTATTTCCTTTCTTGGTACCGTCAGCAAAATAAGCCCCTAAATAAAACGCAATATTGGAGAAGTTTACGTTCATATTAATAATTGCAAGATTTTTATTTCCCTTAAAAACAATTGCAGAATTCTTTCCTATGAAACCATATTCCATCTTCTCCAGGAGATATGCAATACCTGGGCTTGGCTTTTATTTTTTCTTTTGGTAATTTCTCAATTTTGAATGTAAATTCTTTACCATAAAGACTTTTATCAAAAGCACAAGTATATTCCCTCTGATTTTTTTGTCTTCTTACATTGAGATGTAATTTTGAATATTTCTCTCTAATAATTTTGTTATCTTTTATGACTTTAATTAAAACAATATCGTTCCGTTTAAGTTTTTGCTTTCTAATAACATCTTGTGGAATGTGTATTCTCCCATCGGGGGAGATTTTTGCGTAAAATCCATCCACTTTCTTTATTTTAATTTTCAGCTTTCTTATTCAGTAGGTTATTTTCCCTTACAATGTGTTTTGGCACATATACTCCTAATCTACCATGATAGAATATTATCTTTCCAAAAAACTTATTCTTTAACACTTCGATGTGGACCCAATCGCCCAACTTAAACAAACCAATTTTGTCCTGTGGTAAAGCAATAAATCCGGTTCCTTGATTATTTTCTTTTCTAATTTGAGAAATAAATTTTAACTTCATACTTTATTGTTATAGCTAACTTTTACTCTACCGTACAACTCTTCGCAAGGTTCCTCGGCTTATCCACGTCTCTACCAAGTAAAACTGCTATATAGTAAGCAAACAAGTGCAAAGGAATTACAGAAAGCATTGGAGTTAACATTTCTAAAGTTTTAGGAAAGTAAATTACGTCATCGACTAGATTTTTAATCTCTTCGTTCCCCTCTGTTGCTATCGCGATTACAGGACCCTTCCTTGCCTTAACCTCTTGAATGTTTGAAATCATTTTATCGTAAACTGAATCTGAGGGGCAAATAGCAACAGTAGGAACGTTTTCATCAATTAATGCCAAAGGTCCATGTTTTAATTCTCCTCCAGGATAAGCTTCAGCATGCAAATAAGAAACTTCCTTTAGTTTCAAAGCACCCTCAAGAGCTACCGGAAAATTGTATTTTCTTCCAATGAAAAAGAAATTTTTAAAATCTTTGTATTTTTTTGCTAATTTTTCTATTTCTGGAGCTTTCTTTAAAACTTCTCTTGCTAAAGAGGGTAATTTTGCCAACTCATCAACAATTTGCTTTCCTATCACCAAACTCATTTCCCTTTGCCTTCCAAAAAATACTGTCATCATTGCCAAAACTGCTAATTGGCCTAAAAAAGCTTTTGTTGAAGCTACTGCCACCTCAGGCCCTGATCTTGTATAAACTCCAGCATCAGTTTCTCTTGCTTGAGAAGAGCCAACGACGTTTGTAATTCCCAAACACAAAATTCCTTTTTTCTTTAATTCTCTTAATGCTCCCAAAGTATCTGCAGTTTCTCCTGATTGGGAAATAAAAATTGCTGCAGTATTTTCATCTAAAATTTGTTTTTGATACCTAAATTCTGAAGCAATTTCAGCTTTAGCCTCAATTCCTGCATATTCTCTAAACATTATTTCGCCAACTTTTCCAGCATAAAAAGAAGTTCCGCAGGCTATCAAAATTACTCTTTTTACTTTCTTTAATTTTTCTTTTACGCTTTCTAATCCTCCCAATTTCACGTTTCCTTCTTCTTGTATCAACCTTCCCCTGATTGCATTTTCAATCGCTTCTGGCTCTTCAAAAATTTCCTTTAACATAAAATGCGGATACCCTCCTTTTTCTGCTTCTTCTGGTGTCCATTCGATTAACTGAATTGGCTTTTCTTTCAAAATGAAAAAATCGTTTGGCTTTAAAACCGCAATCTCTCCATCGTCCAAATTTATGACTTGCCTTGTTCTGATTAAAATTGCATTTGGATCTGAAGCAACCAAAAATTCATCCTTATTTATTCCCAAAAGCAAGGGAGATGACATTCTTGCTGCAACAATTTTTTGAGAATCTCTTTTTGAAATTACCGCAATTGCATAAGCTCCCCTAATATCTTTGATCATTTTTCTCACTGCTTCTTCTAAATTTCCTTTAAAATATTTTTCGATTAAATGGCACATTACTTCAGTATCTGTTTCTGAAACAAATTTGTGTCCCTCTTCGATTAATTTTTCTTTCAATTCCTTATAATTTTCAATAATTCCATTATGGACCAAAAAAATTTCCTTTTTACAATCAAAATGAGGATGCGCGTTTTGTTCATTTACACCACCATGGCTCGCCCATCGACAATGGAATAAAAAAGGATTCCCTTTTAGATTTAATTTTTTAAATTCTTCAATCGAATCATCTATTTTCCCTACTTTTTTGAAATAAAAAATCTCTTTTTTTTCCGGATCGAAAACGCAAGCCCCCCAGCTGTCATATCCTCTGTATTCGAGTCTTTTTAAAGCCAAAAGGCCAATATTTACATCATCGTTTTTCCCAATATATCCAACGATTCCGCACATTTTTAAATTAATTTTTTGATTTCTTTTACAATTTTTTCAAACTTTATTTCTTTTTGTTTTCCAGTTTCCATATCTCTCAAAATCGCAACTTTCTCTAAAGCTTCTTTTTGTCCTATTAAAATTACATACCTTGCTTTGATTTTATCTGCCAATCTCAATTGAGCTTTTAAAGAATCTTTTCCTAAACTTTCAAAAACTTCGATTTTATTTTCTCTCAACTCTTGGCAAATTTTTAAAGCCCACTTTTTGCCCAGTTCTCCAATTTGAGCGACAAAAATTTTTGGAAACTTTTCCTTTGGAACAAAAATTTTCTTTTCTTTCAAAATTTCAACAATTCTTTCTACCCCGCCTGCAGATCCTACCGCAGGCAAATCTCTGTTAGCCAAAATTTTTCCCAAACTATCGTACCTTCCGCCAGAAATTAAAGCCAAACCAGTCTCTTTGTCTTGAATTTCAAAAACAGTGTTAGTGTAATAATCTAGACCTCTTACTAAAAAAGGGTCCAACTCAAAAGGAATTTCTAAAAATTCTAAAGTATCCAAAACTTTAAAAAAGTGGCTTTTGCATTCTTCACAAAGATAATCTAAAATCTGAGGAGCTTGAGAAACAATTTGCCTGCATTTTTCATCTTTGCAATCTAAAATTCTTAAGGGATTTTTTTCTAACCTTGCTTTACAGTTTTGACAAAGTCCCTTTTGTCTTTTTCTTAAATAATAAACTAAACTTTTTTTGTAGTAGCCTCTACAGCAACTATTTCCGATTGAGTTTATTTTCAGTACAAAATTTTCAATCTTTAACTCTTTTAAAACTTCCAAAGAAATTAAAATTACTTGAGCGTCTAAAATGTAATTTTTTTCACCCAAAATTTCAAAACCGAACTGCCAAAACTGGCGATACCTTCCAGCTTGAGGAGTTTCATGACGGAAAAAAGGACCAAAATACCAAAGTTTAACAGGTTGAGGTAATTCTGAAAATCCGTTTTCAAAATAAGCCCTCACTACAGGTGCTGTTCCTTCTGGCCTCAAGCAAAGATCATCCCCACCTTTTGTCTTAAAACAATACATTTCCTTTTCTACAATATCGGTTACTTCTCCGATTCCTCTTTCAAAAAGTTCTCTTTTTTCTAAAATCGGAGTTTCTATCCTTTCAAAATTGTTCAATTTTGCAATCGCAGATACTACATTAAAAACTTTTTGAAAATATTCCCAATCTTGCCACAAAATATCATGCATTCCTTTGGGCCTTTGGAATTTTAAATCTGCCATTTATTTTTATTGAAAGAAAAAAGCTTCAATTCTTTGGGGAGGAAAAAGTCTCAAAACTACTCTTCCTATAATTTCTTTCTTTTTAACTTTTCCAAAATATCTCGAATCTAAAGAATGAGCTCTGTTGTCACCCAAAACGAAAAATTCTCCTTTTTCAAGTTTAATTTTCAAATTTCCAAAAATTGAGTTTGAAGAATTTTTTTCAGAATAAACTATTTCTCCTTTTTCGTTTTTTACTATTAATTCTTCTCCTTTAATTTCGACTTCTTCTCCTGGCAAACCAATGACCCTTTTTATAAATTTTTGTTTTTCATTTTGAGGATATTTAAAAACTATTACTTCTCCTCTTTTTGGGTCTCTGAATTTATAAGTTATTTCATCTACTATTAAGTAATCTCCAGTATAAAAAGAGGGCTCCATCGATTGACCTTTAACCAAAAAAGGTTGAAACAAAAAAGCCCTAATAGGAATGACGATAATTAAAGCTAACAGAAAAGTTATCAAGAGTTCCTTGATAAAATCCAAAATCATGAAAAAACTTTTTCCATTTTATCAAATTTTAAGTAAAATTTCAATAATGAAAGTAATTTGTGGTCTAGGAAATCCAGGAAAAGAATTTAAATTTACAAGGCACAATTTAGGATTTTTAGTTTTAGATAATTTTCAAAAGGAAAATTCATTTCCTGATTTTAAATTTTCAGAAAAATTTTTAAGCGAAATTTCAAGAAAAAAAATTGGAGGAACAGAAATTTTACTTTTAAAACCTCAAACCTTCATGAACAATTCTGGCAAAGCAATCAAAAAAATTTTTTCACATTATAAAATCGAACCTCAAAACCTTTGCCTCGTTCATGATGATTTGGATTTACCCTTTGGAAAAATAAAAATTTCTTTCAAAAGGGGCTCTGGGGGTCACAAAGGGGTTCAATCTATTATCGATGAAATTTCAACGAAAGATTTTTGGAGAATAAGGATTGGAATAGGAAGGCCAAAAAACAAAAAAGTAGAAAAGTTTGTTTTAGAGAAATTTGGAAAAAAAGAAAGAGAAAAATTGAAAGAAATCTTAAAATTTGCCAACGAATTAATAAAAATTTGGATTGAAAATCCTCAAAAAGCTCAAGCTTTGGCTCCTTCTTTTTCTTTTTCCAACGACTTTAAAAACTCCTCTAAAAATCCCCAATAATGGGGGGCAATCCTCAAAATTTTATCGATAATTTTTTGTCTTTCTTCTTCAGTTTGAGCTTTTTTCAACTTTTCTTTCAATTTTTTAATTTTCTCTCTCCTCTTTTGTTTTTGTCTAATTTTAAACCTCCTTCTTTTTGGCGATTCTTTCCCCATAGGTTAAATTTTAAAAAACTCAATGATTTTTTTCAACTAAAAATTTAATTTATTTAAAATTTCTTTCGCTTTTTCCCAAAATTGAGGTTGGTTCTTGTTTGTAGATTTTATTAAAATCTCCTCTTTTGGCAAATTCTATATTTTTTTGAATTGCCTGAAATTCTTAGTAATTCAAATTTTTCCTCTAATTCTCGGCTTTATTTCGATTTCTTCTTTCGCTAAATCAAACTTCACAACAAAAATATCAAAGAATCCCCCTTTGGCCCAAAATTCCAAAACCAAATTTGGCAATTTCGTAAGAAAACCCAACGATAGTTTCATAGTCCCAACCTCCTATATTGAGAATTACTTTATGAAAGAAAACTTCGCCCTTTTCACTTCCAACAACTCCTCCAAATTCCTCTCGAATTCCTGATTTTATATTCAATCCTAAATATTCTCCGACTTCAGCATCGAAAATACAAAAATCTGCGCCAGAGTCAATTACCGCATTGTAATTGAGAGAATTTTCTTTAACTTTGATTTTGATAGGAATTATTGGTTTTAAAATTGCTTTACCAAAAATTTCAGATGGCCTCTCTAGTGGAAATTTAACATAGGGAAATTTCATTTTAGCCAATGTAGGGAATAATTTCAGTAGGAACTCTAAAAAGAATTGGCTCTTTGTAACCTTTCTTTTTTGCTTTTTCAACCGCCTCTTTTAATGTTTGCCCACTTGCTATAACCGTTTTATTATCCTTTTTTAATGCCACCCACAGACCCTTATACTTTTTATAAATTTTTGTCCAATCTATTGCTGGCATAATTTTATTCTAACTTAACTTTCCTTAAAAGTCAAATTACGGATCAAAAACTTGTATTTGATCCACAGATTAAATTTTTTGCCTCTTCCCATATTTTGGGATCGTTTTGCTTTTCTTTCATCCAATACCACCATTCAACTCCCCAGAAATAGATCGTATCCATTCCGGTATTTTTTGCAAAATTAACATTCTTTTTAAATTTTTCAAGGTCCATCGTAATCCTTTGTTCTTCTAAGGGGCAATTATAAATTAAATTTTTGCACCAGGGTTCTGCCTGAAGTTCACCAATTATTACTTTCTTTTTGAAGAAAAATTCAATAAGTTTTGCTTTTCTCCAATAATAAACTGGTGGGAAGGGATAAGTGATGTATCTTTTGATTTCTTTGAAATAAACTTTCCTGTGCAATGTCGTTCCGACAATGTCTCCAAATTTTGCTGCTTCTATCCAAAAAGAAAATTCTCCGCTATCTCCAAAAATTATTGGCCTCGAATCTAAAGATTTAACTAATTTGATTTCTTTTCTTACCAAATCCTTTTCAATTTCCGGACATTCTCCAAAAGGAAAAAATGGCTCATTCTCAACTTGCCACGCCCAAATTGCTTTTGAATTTTTATACCTTTCAATAATTCTTTCAATATATTCTGACAATTTTTGTTCTTTGATTTTTGATTTTTGATCTCGAGCCCATTCTGGCTCGTGGCATTCTGGCCATCTCCCAGTTTTCATTCCAATTACCAAAATTATTTTCGCATTTCTCTTTTCTGCTTCTTTTATTTGCCAATCCAAATCTTCAAAGAAATATTCATTTTCTTTTGGCTCTATTAAATCCCAATGAGTAATGATTTTTAAATTTTTTGCTTTCAAATCGTCCAAAATTGCCAAAAAATTTTCTTTCCAATCTAAACCCAAAAGCTGTGAATGTTTTTGAGAGAAAACAACCCCCCATTCAATTTTTTCTGCTGGCTTTGGTTTGCCAACGAAAAAATAAAAAGCAAAAAGAAAAAGAAAAAAAGAAAATCCGAATAAAAAATATTCTAAAATTTTTTTCATTTTATTCGTGAACATTCGTGCTCAAATTCGTGAAGTATTCGCGAGATATTAAAAGTTCCAAGTTTCTCTCCTTCGACAAAAGCTTCCATTGCCATTTCTGCCAAATACCCTCTTTTTATCCAATCAAAAAGCCACTCTTTTGTATATTTTGGGTTTTCTTGCAAAATTCCAAACCCAGATTTTATTAACCATCTTAAATTAAACTCTTCTTGAGACCCTAAAGGAGGAGCGCAAATTATAGGAATTCCTAATGCAGAATAAAAAGAAAGTTCTGATGGTTTTGTCCATAAAATGTCTGTTTTCTTTAACAAAAGATTAAACTTTTGAAAGTAATTTTCAATTTTTTCTTCATACAATATCTCTACACTTTTTCCAATTTTTCCTTCCAGTTTCAAAGATTTTATTTTTTTCAAAAAATAATCTCTGGTTTCTTTTCTAATTCCAGCAGAGAGAATTATTTTCAAATTCTCTTTCAAAATTTCTTCTTTTAAAGATTTCAAAATTAAAAAACCAATCTCTTTTTGTGCTCCTGCTCCTCCTACTGAAAACAAAATCGTTAAAGGATGGTCAGGTTTTTTTGGTAAATTTCCCAATTTTAAGTTTACTAAATCTTGGTATTTTTTTAAAAAATTTTTTTCTGGGTCCAAATTCAAAATCCTAAATTTTAAATCTTCTTTTAAAGTTTCCAAATTTTCTCTTGGCAAAGGATAGCCTGTCAAAAAAATGTTTTCTGGTTTTACACCATAAAGCTTTAACCTTTCGACAACTCTTTCTGTGGGAGCGAAATATTTTATTTTACTTTTTTGAGGATTCAAAGGTGCCCAGGACCTTGAAATATCCGCATCGCAAACTACACAAAAAATTTCTCCAGGATATTGAAAATACTCTGCCATAAAAGCAGGAATAAAAAAAGTTGAAACAATGGGTAAATTGTTTTTGATTTTCGATGTTTGATTTTTGATTTTCTCGATTAAATCTTTTCCCCAATTGAGTTTTTTAAAAAGAAGATAATTCATTCTCGTTGAAAAATTTGGAGCGCATAAAGGTTTTTTAGGATAAAAAGGTCTTATTTTTTGAAATTGATCGAAAATTTTAAAAATTAATTTTCCAAAAAAGGGAAAATTAGTTTCTAATCGAGATACAGTTTCGTAAAATTTTCTCGCTTTTTCCCAAATTTCTTTGTCTTTTTTTGGAATTCCCGGATAATTGTTGGCGACAATAATTTCATCTTGAGACAAAAATTTTAAAGGGAAAGCAGTCCTTTGATGCCCATAACCCATATTGACTGTGATCAAAAAGCATTTTTTCATTTGAGCCATCTTAATTCAAAAGATTTTTGAATTTTGTAAGCTAAAATGAAAAGTAAAACGTAAAGTAAAATCAAAATTGGCAAAGAAATTTTAAGCATTAAAAATGTACCAGGGAGAGAAAATATTTTTGCTACAGTCTCCATAAAATAAATTAAAGCAAAAATTGGCAGAGAAACCAAAAGAGAAAGGGTTTTTGAGGTTAAGCAAAAAAGAGAAAATAAGATTAAAAGAAAAAGCAAGAGAGGAAAAAAGGGGCAGACCAAAAGATTACTTAAGAGAGAAAAAAGTGAAAGATAACCAAAATGGTACAAAGCCAAAGGTAAAACGAAAAATTGAGCTGACAAAGTTAAAGAAAAAATTTCTCTAATTTGGAAGGCTTTTGGTAAAAATTTAAGGAAATAGTAAAAAGGTTCGTATAAAGTTAAAATTCCTAACATTGCCAAAAAAGAAAGCTGAAAAGAAAGATCATATCTTAAAGAAAGAGGGTTTAAAAAAAGCATTATTGCTAAAATCAAAGTTAAAATTCTCAAACCAGAAGTTACTCTTCCAAAAATTTGACCTGTTAAAAATACAAACCCCATTAAAACAGCTCTTGTGGCAGAAGCTTGAAAATTTACCAAAATTAGAAACAAAAAAGAGAAAATTATTGAAAGAAAGATTGCTTGCTGTCTCCAAAGTCCAAAAGCTAAAAATAGAAATAAAAAGAGCGAAACCAAAACGGTAATATGTTGTCCAGAAACAGCAATTAAATGTCTTAAACCAGAAAGATTTAACTTTTCTAAAATCTCTTTTGGGACCTTGCTTTCTTCACCAAATAAAAAAGCAATCAAAAGAGAGTTTTCAGGAAAGGGAAAACTCGCCTCTATTTTTTCTTTTATTTTCCTTTTTAAAGTTAAAATTTTATCTAAAAATTTTTCCCAAAAGTTCTCAAAATTTTTGCTTGAAACTTTTTCTATTTTGGGGAAATATAAAATTCCCAAAATTTCATCTTTCGCCAAATATCCTCTAAAAGAAAAGAGACCGTTTTCTTTTGGTATTTTTAATTTTCCAGAAATTTTGATTTCATCGCCAAACTCAAACAAAAAATCTTTACTTGTTCTTACTAGTACTTTTTCCCATTCAAAATTTTTTCCATTGAGGTTTTTAATTTTTACTACTAACTCCTGATAATTTTGGGTTAATTTTGGTTCTTTTATGATTTTTCCAAAAATTTCCACTCTTTTTTCTCCAAACTTTAAAATCTCGCTTCCTTCAAATTTAGAAAAAACTTTTTCTACCTTAAAGGCTCCAAAAAGAAAAAAAGAGAAAAAAATTAAAGAAAGAAAAAAAGTTTTTGGAGTTTTAGAGAAAATCAAAAACAAGGGGATTAAAAAAAGAAAATAAATCAAAGAAATTTTGAAAAAAGAAAAGAGAGAAACTCCCAAAATAAAAGAAATCAAACACAAAAACAAAATTTTTGAAGGAGGCATATTTTAAGGGAGAAAACTTTTGAAAAATTCGAATATTTTAGAAATTACTCCTTTCTTTTCTTCTCTTTCTCTCTCAATCCCAGCTAAGATTAACCCTTCGCAAACACAAAATGAAGGATCCTCATTTAGCCCTAAAATTCTTTTTGGTTTTCCTATTTTACAAAAGTGTTGAAGTTTTTGTTTTGCTAACTCTTCAATCCCTTTTATTTTTGCTCCTCCACCACACAAAACAATTCCTGCTGGAAATTCTTTCTCTTCTAAATTTTTTTTCATTTCTTTTTTGATTTCTTCAAAAACTTTAGTTAAAGCTTCTCGAATTCTTTTTGATATCACAGCTTTTGTAAAGTATTTTCCTTCTTCTATCATTAACTTTTCTTTCTTTTCTTTAGAAAAACACTCTCCAAATTCCATTTTTACTCTTTCTGCAATTTCAAAATCTTTTTTCAAAAAAAGAGCAAGTTTATTAGTGACAAAGTCTCCACCAAAAGGCAAAACAAAAAAATTTTTTAAAAATCCTTTTTTGAACACAGAAATTTCAGTTTTTTCCGCTCCAATGTCAATGATACATACTCCTCTTTCTTTTTCTTTTTCTTTTAAGAGAGAAAAAGATAAAGCTACAGGGTTTGGTATAAAATCTAAAACTTCCAACCCTGCCATTTTCAAACTTTTTTGAAGGTTTTCAAAATAAGGTTGAATTCCTAAAATCAAAAGTGCTTGAAGTTCAATTTTAAAAGCTTTCATTCCTAAAGGGTTTTCAGTTTTGACTTCGTTATCTAAAATAAAATATTGAGGTATTACATCTAAAACTTCTTTGTGAAAAGAGAATTTTTGAGTTTCTGCAGATTTTATTGCCCTTTTTATATCTTCTTCAGTTATCGTTTGATCGGGTCTTGCTACGCTTACTATTCCCTTGGAGGAAACGCAACTTAAATGATCGCCTCCTAAATTAACAAAAAAAGGAGGAACTTTTGGAAGTTCTCTCAAAGTCCATTTTAAAATTTTAGCTAACTTTTCAGGTTCAACTACTTTTCCTCCTTTTATTCCCTCTGAATCTCTTTCAATTTTTTCTATCAATTCAAAATTTTCTCTTTCTTTTTTTACTAAAATAGCTTTTATTTTAGAGCTTCCCAAATCCAAAGCTCCAAAAATTTCTCCTCTCATGAAAATAAAAAATTAAAAATTTAAGAAAGAAGTTTTTTGACAATTTTTGCCACTTCTTCTCCGTCTGCTTTCCCTTTCAATTTTTTCATTAATTCTCCCATCACTTTTCCCATTTCTTTTGTGTCTTTTACTTTCAACTTTTTAATCACTTCCTTTGCCGTCTTTTCAATTTCCTCTTCTGTTAACATTTCTGGCAAATATTTTTTCAAAATTTCAATTTCCTTTTTTTCTTTTTCTGCTAAATCTTGCCTTTTTCCTTTCTCGTAAAGAGAGATTGCTTCTTTTCTTTTTTTAATTTCTTTTAAAATAATCTCTCGAATTTCTTCATCGGTTAAGTTTTCTTTTTTTTCGATTTCTTTTTTGTGAATTTCGTTTTTTAGCAACCTTAAAACGCTAATTTTTTCCAAATTTTTCTCTTTTAAAGCTAACAAAAAATCTTTTTCAATTTCTTCTTTTAAATTTTTCCCCATTTTTTCAATTTTTCGTATTCTTGAGATTTTTTCAATCTATACAAAGCTTTCTCCCATTTTTTTCTGGGAGACAAATTCCTATCTTTGTACATTCTTTTTCTTGCTTCCAATAACACTCCACTCTTTAGCACTGCCAAATTAAACCTCCTTATTAAACTTGCAACGCTTTCTTTTGGTTTTCTTTTAATTTCAATTGCCATAGCTTTATTTTACCACAAAATTTATCAATTTATCTTCAACAAAAACGACCTTTTCAATTTTTTTGCCTTCCAAAAATTTTTTTACTTTCTCAGATTGCAAGGCCAAGCTTTCTGCTTTCTCTTTTGAAATTCCTTTTTCAACTTCTATTTTGTCTCTTACTTTTCCGTTAACCTGAATTATTAGGGTGATTTTTTCTTCTTTTAGCCATCTTTTTTCATATTTTGGCCAGGGACTCAAAAATATTGATTTTTTATGACCTAATCTTTCCCAAATTTCTTCTGCAATATGAGGAGCAAAAGGGGCCAAAAGCTTCAAAAAAGTTTCAAAAATTTCTTTTCCGATTTTTTCTTCTTTTTCCAATTCGTTTGTGCAAATCATTAATTGAGAAATTGCAGTGTTAAATTTGAAATTTTCAATGTCTTCTGTAACCTTTTTTATCGTTTGATGCAAAATTTTTAAAATTTTTTCGCTTTCTTTTTTGAGCTTTCTTTTTTCAACTTTATCTTTTAATTTCCAAACTCTCTCTAAAAATCTTTTTGCTCCCACAACTCCTTTTTCTTGCCAAGCAATTTCTTGATCAAAAGGTCCCATAAACATTTCATAAACTCTTAAGGCATCTGCACCAAATTTTTTACAAATATCATCTGGATTAATTACATTTCCGTATCTTTTTGACATTTTTCTTCCATCAGGACCCAACATTATTCCTACTGATTTCAATTTCAAAAATGGTTCTTTCGTCGAAACTACTCCAATGTCGTACAAAAACTTATGCCAAAACCTTGCATAGATTAAATGCCTTGTTGCATGCTCTGCCCCTCCAACGTATAAATCTACTGGCATCCAGTATTTTTCTTTTTTCTTTGAGATTAATTCTTTTTTATTCTTTGGATCAATGTATCTCAAATAATACCAGCAAGATCCTGCCCATTGTGGCATTGTGTTAGTTTCTCTTTTTGCTGGTCCTCCGCACTTTGGGCATTTTGTCTTTACCCATTTTTCAATTTTTGCTAATGGAGATTCCCCAGTTCCTGTAGGTTCGTAATATTTAACTTTTGGAAGTTTTACTGGAAGATCTTTTTCTGGAACGCAAATCCACCCAGGATTTAAAAGTTCTCCTTTATTAAATTCTCCCTTTTTATATTTTCCTTCCAAAATTCTCTTTTTGCAATTTTCACAAAAAACCAAAGGAAATGGCTCTCCCCAATATCTCTGCCTTGCGAAAACCCAATCCCTGATTTTGTAATAAATCTTTTTCCCTCCGATCTTTCTTTCTTTTAACCATTGAGCCATTTTTTCTTTTGCTTCGCTCGAAGAAAGCCCTGAAAACTCTCCAGAATCTACTAAAATTCCTTCTCCTTCGTAGCATTCTTCTTTTTGTCCTGCTTCAATCACTTTCTTTATTGGTAAGTTAAACTTTTTTGCAAACTCAAAATCTCTTTTGTCGTGAGCAGGCACTGCCATTATCGCACCTGTTGCATAATCTGCCAAAACATATTCTGAAACAAAAATCGGAACTTTCTCTTTGTTGAAAGGATTTTCCGCTAAAATTCCCTCAACCTTAATTCCGGTTTTTTCTTTCTCTCTTTCTTCTACCAATTTTGCTTCAACTTCTTTTTTGTAATTTTCGATTTCCTTCCAATTTTCTATTTCTTCTTTCAACTTTTCCAAAATTTGATTTTCTGGTGCCAAAACTACATAAGTCATTCCAAAAACAGTGTCAATTCTTGTAGTAAAAATTCTAATTTTTTCTTTCAGTTCTTTTTCTCCTTTAAAAATTTTCATCTCAAACTCAACCCCCTCTGATTTTCCAATCCAATCTTTTTGCATTTTTATTATGTGCTCTGGCCAATTTAAATATTTCAAATCTTTCAAAAGTCGCTCAGCATATTCTGTAATTTTTATTATCCATTGCCTCAAAGGTTTTTTCTCAACTTTAGATCCGCACCTTTCACACCTTCCCCTTTCTAAATCTTCGTTTGCCAAACCAGTTTTACAAGAAGGACACCAATTTATTGGTTCAAAGCTTTCATAAACTAAACCTGCTTTAAACATTTGCAAAAATATCCATTGAGTCCATTTGTAATATTCTGGGTCAGTAGTGTTAATTTCTCTTTTCCAATCGTAAGTAAATCCAATTTTTGAGAGCTGTTTTTTAAAATTTTTTATGTTTTTTCTTACTGCAACTTCAGGATGAATTTTGTGTTGAATCGCATAATTTTCTGCAGGCAAACCAAATGCATCCCAGCCCATTGGATGGAGACAATTAAAACCTTGCATCATTTTCATTCTCGAAATTACATCAGTTGCAATGTATCCCCTCAAATGCCCAACATGAAGCCCTGCTCCAGAAGGATAGGGAAACATATCCAAACAATAAAATTTTGGTTTTTTTGAGATATCTTTTGTTTCAAAAATTCTTTCTTTTTCCCAAAATTTCTGCCACTTTCTTTCAATTTTTGAGAAAGGATAACCTGACATTTAATTTAATTTAACAAAAAATAAACTTTCTTTCAATTTTGATATAATGTTAAGAATGCAGGAATATTTAGGATTGACAGAAAAAGAAGCTAAAGAAAGATTGGAAAAATTCGGGCCGAATGTTTTTTGGCGGGAATTAAAATTCGATTGGTTGAGGTTTTTGAGGGAAGAAGTTTTAAACTACTTTAACATTCTTTTGTTTTTGGTTTTTTTAATTTCTTTTTTTGGTGGAGGAAAAAAAATCGAATCTTTTTTAATTTTAATTTTTTTGTTGATCGCAATTTTTTTGAGTTTATTTTCTGAACTGAACTTTCATCATCTCTCTAAAAACTTAAGAAAGTATTTAACAAAAAAAGTTGTCGTTTTTAGAGACAAAAAGAAAAAAATAATTTCTGCTGAGTTTTTGGTTCCAGGAGATTTGATTTATTTGAGTAAAGGTGAGTTAGTTCCTGCAGACGGAAAAGTTATAAATTGTTTGAATTTTTTTGTTGATGAACAAATTTTAACAGGGGAGTCGAGGCCAGTTCAAAAAAATGTGGGAGATGAAGTTTTCGGAGGAACTCAAGTTGTAGAAGGTGAAGCTGAAATTTTGATTGAAAAAACAGGAAAAGAAATGAGGTTTGGAAAGATAGGAGAAACTACTGCAAAAATTTTGAAAAAATCTGCTTACCAAAGGGAGTTAGAAAGGTTTACTTTAAGACTGGCAATTTTAGTTTTAGTTTTTGTCGCGTTTGTTTTTTCTTTTAACTTTTTAGTAAAGAAAATCGAGATCAAAGAAATTTTAGCTTTCTCTCTAATTTTGGGAATTTCCATTTTACCAGAGCTTTTCCCTCCAATTTCAGTTTATACTTTAACTGTTTATTCAAAAAGGTTTGTGAGAAAAGATGTAGTGGTAAAAAGAATCAGCGCCATTGAAGATTTAGGGGTAATCGATGTTTTTTGTACAGATAAAACCGGAACTTTAACTACTAACGAATTGAAATTGGAAAAGATTTTAGCAAAAGATGAAAAAGAATTTTTAGAGTTTATTGTTTCTTTGAGTTTTGGTGTTTCTCAAAAATATCTTTCTGATTTTTCTAAAGCAATAATGAAGGAATTAAAAGAAGATGTTAAAAAAGAGCTAAAAGAAATTAAACTTTTAAACAGAAAGCTTTTTGATCCTTCTTTGAGAATTTCTCAAGCAATTTTGGAAACTAAAGAAGGAAAAAAATTTTTGATAGTTAGCGGGGCCCCAGAATATTTATTGGAATATTGTCAAAACAAAAAAGAGTGGGAAAAAGAAATTGAAAAATGGTTCAAAGAAGGTTTTAGAGTTTATGGTCTAGCAAAAAAAGAAATTGAAAAAGAAGAATTTATCGAAAAAGGGAAAAAATTTAACGATTTTGAATTTTTAGGAATTGCAATTTTCAGGGATGCTTTAAAAGAGAGCGCAAAAGAGGCTTTAAATTTGGCAAAGAATTTGGGGGTTGAAGTTAAAATTTTAACAGGGGATCATCCTGAAGTAGCAAAAAGAGTAGCCCAAGAAGCTGGTTTAATAAAAGAAAATGAAAAAGTTTTTACTGAAAAAGAATTGCTTCAAATGGAAGAAAAAGATTTTGAAAGAGTGATAGAAGAGGGAAAAGTTTTTGCCAGAGTTTCTCCTGAAACAAAATACAAAATCGTAAAGACCTTACAAAAAAAGCATCAGGTTGGCTATTTAGGAGAGGGGATAAACGATTTGCCTACAATAAAAGTAGCTAACGTAGGTTTAGTAGTGGATACTGCTCAAGATGCAGCAAAAGATGTAGCTGACATTATTTTGCTAAAAAAAGATTTGAAAGTGATCATAGATGGAATTGCTTTTGGAAGAGAAGCTTTCTTTAACATAATTAAATTTTTAAGACATACAATGTCAGACAATTTTGGAAACTTTTTCACCATAGGATTTTTAGCTTTCTTTTTGCCTTTTTTACCTTTAACGCCTTTGCAAATTTTGCTTACTGATTTCTTAACAGATTTCCCTCTTTTTGCCATTCCCACAGACAAAGTGTTAGCTTCTGAAATCAAGAGACCTGCAAAATATAAAACCAAAGAGTTGTTTTTACTTTTGATTGGTTTGGGCCTTGTTTCAGCTTTCTTTATTGTATTTCCTTATTTAATTTTTAAAAATTCTTCGCCAGAATTTTTAAGAACGATCATTTTTTCTGCAGCCACTTTGACCGGAATTTCAATTTTTTACTCAATCAGAACGGACGATTGGTTTTTCAAATCAAAACCTTCAAACTGGATGCACTTTACGATAGTTTTTGCCACATTACTCTTTTGCTTTTCCATTTATCCTCCTTTTTCTCATCTTTTCGGGTTTTTCCCTTTGCCCTTTTCTACTCTTTTGTTTTTAATTTTGTTTGACTTTGTCTTTTTTATTTTTGTGGCTGACCTTGTTAAAAAAATCATTCTAAGATTTTGCTAAAATGAGATTGAATAATCTGGTTGGTACGAATTTTAATAAATTTTTTAAAAACTTTCGTTGCGTTTTTTGTTGGATTTTTGGTTATTTGCCCATTTATGAAAATGTTTGGCGGACAGGGATTTAGTAAAAGCCGGCGATTCCGCCGCGGATTCAGGTCGCGTTATCCACAACAGCGCTCTTGACAGGCGTTTTGGTTTTTGCTAACCTTATAATAGTTAACCCCCCGCGCCGTCTTTGGACCGTGCGGGGTTTTATTTTTGATTTGAAAATTGTAAAATCTTTATAAGATGAACAAAGAACGAGTATTTATATTAATTGACGGCAATAATTTTTATCACCGCTTAAAGAGCTCAAGTTAACAAATTTATTATCTTTTAATTATGAAAAATTTAGCCAATTTCTTATTGGTCAAAGAATTTTAATTTCTAAAAATTATTATATCGGCGCTATACGGGAAGAACCGAATAATCCCAAAAGTAAAGAATTAATGATAGGGCAGAGAAAATTAACTAGCAAACTTCAAAAAAGCGGCTGGACTATTAAATTTGGTCATATGTTAAAAGCCGATGGTTATCATGAAAAAGGAGTTGATGTTCAAATTGCTGTTGATTTGTTAATTGGTGCTTATGAAAATTTATATGACACCGCAATTTTAGTAAGTTCTGATACCGATTTAATTCCGGCATTGGCTAAAGCGCGTGAAATGAAAAAGAAAATTGAGTACATCGGCTTCAGCCACAAACCATCTTACGGATTAATAACTCATTCTGACATAAGGCGTTTGCTTACAAAAGATGATCTTCAGCAATTCTTCTTATGAAAAAGTTTATAAAAATTACAATTATATTTTTAATAATCACCGGTTGGATTTTTTATGGCTGGTTGAGGATTTGGCCCCGAAGGAAAGCCTTTGGCTTCCTACGGGGTAAACAAAATCCGGCGATTCCGCCAGAAGTTTGATATAATGAATTTATGAATTCAAAATATTTAAAAATCTTGGAAAAATTTAAGGGGAAGAAAGCAGGGATTTTTGTTGACGAAGTAAATTTATTTTATTCTCAAAAAAAATTAGGTTGGCATATTCATTGGTAAAAAGTTTTAGAGTTTTTTAGAAATTTTTATGAGGTTAAAATTGCCAATTATTATATGGGTATGCCTATCAAAAAAGCGGCTTACGAAAAAAATATTCTAATTAAAAACAGACTAGAAAAAGAAAGCTTTAAAGTTATCACCAAACCTCTCAAGAAGATATATTTAGACAGTCAGAAAAAAGATTTTATTTACAAATGCAACTTTAATGTTGAAATTACTCGCGATGTAATAAGAAATTTAAATCAAATTGATTTAGTTCTCTTGGCAAGTAGCGATAGCGATTTTATCGGTTTAAGAAATGATGTCCTTTCTCATCAAAAGGGATTCATTTTTGTTTGTTTTGAATACAATGTTTGTTGGGAAATTCGGAGATCTTATCATTTATTTTTTGAAGAAATTAAAGATAAAATTCAATATCTGAAATAAAAAACCCCGAAATAAATTCGGGGTGAAATCACTACCATAATAATAGCAAACCAAAAATCTATGTCAAGAGCTAAAATCTGGATAAATAAATTTTCAAAAATAAGCCGATTCCTACTGATATTTTTGTTAGTTTTTTGTTGGACCTAAATTAACCTTTGAAGTAGGACACTTGGCGATGTATAATATCGCCATATGAAAAAACAAAAATATCATCATATTAAAAAAGCAGAACGACTAGAAATAGCCATTCTGCTTAATAAAGGTTATTCATATAAAGATATTGCCAAGGTACTGAAAAGAAGCCCAAACACTATTTCAAGAGAAATAAAAGAAAATAGTGTCAATGGGGAATACGATCCTCATAAAGCCAATCACAAGGCTTATGTGAAAAGGAAATATTCCAAATATCAAGGAATGAAGATAGTAGAAGATAATCAATTGAGAAGCTATATTGAAGAGAAACTTAAGGAAGACTGATCTCCAGAACAAATAGCAGGAAGGTTGAAAAGTGTTGACACTCATTATCCTTATGCCAGCCACAGAGTAATTTACAAATTTATCTATAGTGTCTATGGAAGGAATTTAGAAAGGTATTTAAGGTATAAAAGAAAAAAGAAGAGAAGGAAAAGAGAAAAACGAACAAAATTAAAAAACCGCACTTTTATTGACCAAAGACCCGAAATTATCTTAAAAAGAGAAAGATTTGGCGATTGGGAAGGAGATCTGATTGTTTCTGGTAAATCGGGTAAAGGGGTTTTAATTGTTCTTTATGAGAAAAAAGCAATGTATGTAGTAATCAAAAAACTCCTGAGCCGGAGTTGTGATCTCATTAATCAATACATTAAAGAAATGACTGGAGGGTTTATCTGTTTTAATTCCTTGACTATAGATAATGATATCTCTTTTAGAAAGCATCAGGAATTATCAGAATTATTAGGCGCTCCGATATTCTTTTGCCATCCCTACCACGCCTGGGAAAAGGGCGGAGTTGAAAATATCAATAAGTTAATTAGACAATATATTCCCAAGGGTAGTGATATTTCAAAATATAGTGAAGACTATATCAAAGAAATTGAGACAAAACTTAACAATAGACTAAGAAAAAGTTTAGGATATAAAACACCTTTGGAAGTAATGATAGAAAACAATCAATTCAAAACCTTAAGAGATTTTGGTATCGTAAGTGAAAATAAAAAAAAACTCAAGATGTTGCGCTTAAGGACTGAATGTACCGAATTTTTACCCTTCTTTAATTTCGATTTTTTTTCTGTTGAGTTTTTTCAAAAAATTCTCGACGTCCTCAAGTTTGTAAATTCGATAATTATTAATTGGATGACGTAAGGCTTTTAATTTACCTGATTTATCCCAGTTTCTTACAGTTAAAGGAGTTACTCCAAAAATTTTAGCCACTTCCTTCACCGTTAAATATTTTTTATTACTTCCTTTTTTACTAAGTAATTTTCTAAGATCTAAAATGAACTCTTTCATATTATTCTTAAATATTCTTAATTTTATTTTTTGCTAAATTTTTTGTCAAGTTTTTTATCTCTCTTAGCTTGAACACTTTTGTATAAACAAGGTTGAGGCTTTTAGGAAGATAAAAAACGTCGGGAATTAAAGATAAAGAAGCTGTTCTAAAATTAAGGAGACCGAAACAAAATTTGCCAGAAAGGTTCTTTTGGAGAATTTAAGTCTTTCCGTCTCAAAACCACCAAAAAGATATTGTTGTTTAATAGTAAAGAGAAGAAAAGAAACCGGATTTGAAAAAAAGTTAAACCGGAGTTAGATTTCATTAAATTGGGAAAGCTTTTGTGGCAAAAAGTTTACAATTTAGTAAAAATTCCCTTATATAAAATTAAAAAAGTAAGATTCCTTACGAGAAATTAAAATCTTTTAGGTTATACTAGTTTGCAAAATTTTGGTTTTTTTTCAAACCTTAATTTTAGACTGCTTAGTGAGCTTCCCAGAAATTACTAACCATCCACAATCATTCACAAAGTATTTAGAATCATCTTAATTGTAATCCACTAGGAATGGTTTTTTTCAGATTTTAGATTTTAAAAGAAGAATGATTCTGCGGTCAAATTTTTATCCTAACCACTGTAAGATGCGAAAGTAAATCGAGATTTATCAATCTTTATATACCTTTATTATAAAAATATATTATAAAATCATTATAAAACATTGATAATTCAAATTTTTCGCTTGTTGCGATTTTTTGATTTTTGGAAATTTGATGTCTACATCTTTATTTGAGGAATGAAAAATATAAAATTTACCAGCTTTTTAAATTTTAGATTTTGATTTTTTCAATAGATTTTAATTTTTTAAAAATGTTTCAAAAGTACAAATAAAGAGAAGGTATTTTTTGAAAGTGTTTGGATAAGAGTTAGAGGTTTTCCACATTTGACAAAAGGTTTTAGTTTGATAAAATAAAATAACAATTAATCTCGATACTCGAGATAAAAAAATGTGGTTAATTTTTCCTATATCCAAAAAAAATTTTTATTCACTAAAAGAAATTGCACCAAAAGTTAACTATGCTCCTGATTACATTGGATGGCTTTTGAGGAAAAGAAGAATCAAAGGGAAAAAAGTTAAAACGAAATCAGCTTGGTTTGTAGAAACCAAAAGCTTTCTTGAATATTGTGAAAAAAGAAAAAAGATAATTTCGTTTAACTCTTCTCTTTTAAGAAAAAAATATCTTTCGCTTAAAGAAGCATCAAAAATTTCAGGATACGCTAAAGATTACATTGGTTATTTAATCAGAAAAGGAAAGATAAAAGGAAAGAAAAAAGATATAGGATGGAAGTGGTTGGTAAAAAAAGAAGAAATAGAAAAATATAATGAAAAAAAAGAAAGTGTTTTCGATTTTCAAAAATTTTCTTTTTCTTTTTTAAAATACGCAAGTTTAGTTTTTTTAATTGCATTAATTCTAAGCGGGCTTTACTTTTCTCGGGTAAATAAACCTTGGGTCAAAGCCCAAGAAGAAATTAAAATCGTTCCAGGCTCAGTTTCTGGCGATTGGTTCAATTTAAAAAACGTTTTAACTCAAGAAACAAAAGAGAATTCATCTTTTGAAAATTTTTCAAAAGAAAATTCTGCGTTTTTGTTTGAGTTGGGCCAAGAAAAAATTAAAAATTTAAATTGCGATCAGAATTCAGGAAAAGAAGAAAAAGGCGGATTTTTGAAAAATTTAAAAAAACTTTTTAGTTTCAATCTTGTGAAAGCCCAAACTAAAGAAGAAAAAAACGAAGGCGTTCAAATAGAAGGTTTGACATCGACCACTCCAAGAGTTGTTGAGGAGCCAACGAGCGAGGAGAAGGTTACGAAGGAGGTAGCAACAACGATCGCTTCAACAACTCAAGGGACAACAACAATCAAAGAAAAAGAAGAACCAAAAAATGGAGAAGTTACAATTGAAAAAGAGATTTTGGTTCCTCAAGAAAATGAACCTTCTCAAAAGGCGCGCACTTTTGAAGTATCGAACTTTGAAATTCCTCCTGATTTCATTGAAGAGAAAATTTCTAATGTTCAATTGAGAATAGCTTTGGCTGCTCGACCGTTGATTTGCGAAAACAATGCCCATCTTTTAATTGAATATTTTTTTCAAAGTTCTTGGCAAAAATTAACTGAAATTGAACTCGACAAAGAAATTTCAAACGAGATAAACGGAGGGTATTTGTTGTTTGGTTTGCCAGTTTTCGAAAACCCAGAAGATTTAAAAAATTTCAAAGTAAGGTTTACTTATTTTGGAAAAGAAAACGAAGTCCAGGTTTTTATTGATTCTGTTTGGTTGGAAATGGACTATTACTCAAAGAGCCAAGAAAAAGATTTTGAAATAATGATTCCCAAAAAAGATTGGCAAGCGAACGAAAACCCAACTTTTGTAATTTTAGACAAAAGAAAAGAAAACATTTTAAAGAGAACATTCAATAAAATTAACAAATTATTTAAAGGCGAATCAGAATTAGAAGTTAGCACAACTCTTTTTGACCCAGAAAAAAAACAACACCATTTAGAAAAAGGAAAAGATTTTAAAACTGAAACCCACTCACCGACAGCAATTACTATTTTTAAACCGGAAAATTTCAGGCCAGGAAGATACAAGGTTACGATCGATTTTGAAAAAGATGGAAAAAGTTATCATTTTGAGCCAGAGTTTACTTGGGGAGTTTTGGCAATCAACACAAACAAGTCGATTTATTTGCCAGGAGAAAAGGTATTCTTTCAAATGGCGGTTTTGGATACATTAGGACACACTGTTTGCGATGCAAATTTGACCTTGGAAATTACAACGCCAAGCGGAAAGAAAACAATTTTCACTACTGAGGAAATTCAAATTGCTACCACTACAGAGGAAATAGCAACTTCAACGATTGAAGAGGCAACAACGAGCAAAGAAATTACAACAACGACAGAAGAAATAACTACAACTACTGAAGAAACAATTCCAATTAAAGAAACAACGACTACTGAGATAACAACCTCAACTGCTGAAAATGCAACACCAACAGAAGAAACTTCCACTCAAGAGAAAATAAATCAAGAAAAAGCAACGAGCGAGGAGGCGACAACGGGAAATGAAATTTTGAATCAAGAAAACCAAGAGCAAAACACTGAACCTCCAAATTTAGAAAATCCCAACACGCAAAAAGAAAATATAGAAAATCAGCCATCAAGTTTTCTTGAAAAAATTAAAAAGTTTTTTGGAATTTCAGAAGTGAAAGCGCAAGAACTCTTTTACGGGAAAATTGAAAAAAGCGGTGAATGCGGACCTGATAATGTCACGGATAAACCAGATTATTTTGCTTTCTATGATCTTTCAGAAACAGGTCAGTATCAAATAAAATTGACTGCAAAAACAAAAGAGGGAACTTTTGAGATTTATGATTCTTTTGAAGCGAGAGATTTTGTTCCTTTTGAGATTGAAAGAATTGGGCCAACGAGAATTTATCCGCCAGCAGATTATCAAATGAAAATAAAAATTAAAGCAAACGAAGATTTTGATGGAGAAATTAAAGAAAAAATACCCCAATCTTTTGCCATTGTTAATTGTTCAGGTTGCCAAGTAAAAGAAAAAGAAATTGTTTGGAAAGTGAATTTAGAAAAAAGAAAAGATTATGAATTTAATTTTACTTTCAACGCGCCAAACATTTCTCCCTATCTTTATCTTTTAGGACCAACTGAACTTTATCAAAATAATTCTTCGATTTTTTCTGAAACAAGGCAATGGCAAATTGCAGCAGATGCCATTGAAACCAGATACATGAGGAGCGATCAACATTCGACTAATCAATTGCTTGCCTACAATCTATCTACTACTCAATCAACCATTGCCACTTCTAGCGTTTTTCAAGTAAGTACTCGTAATCTTACTGTTTATTGGGGGATAAGAGTTTGGAAAAGAGATAGCGCTGGTAACGAAACTGAAATTACCTCTGGAACTCCAGTGGCTCAAGTTTCGAGAAACGCTAACGGTGAAGGAATTCAGTCTGCGACTTGGGTAGTTCCAACAACGACGCTCGAAGTAACGGATGCTATTGTAGTAAGGGTTTATATGAAAATCGGTACCTCAGATTGGAGTTTAGGAGATAACCCTCCAATATTTATCACTGAAAGGTTGTTAGCTGGACAATTAAATGGGACAACCTGGACAGTTTATTACTACACAAAATACCAAACCGGACGTAATCCCAATTTTACTCAAGGGACTTTTTTCTGGGGAACTTCAACCTACAATAGCAGAATCTCAAACTTTAGCTACTCTCAACCAACACTTTACCAAAATACCTGGAGATTTTTCTGGAATAAAAATTCATTAACGCCAGGTAGTCCAATGGCAAATGAAAATGCAACCGCGACTAATGCTGTTTTGGGCGAACCCTTAAGATTAAGGATGAATTTAAGAGTGGAGGATTTTCCAGTTTCTACTTCTTCTTTAACTTTCAAACTTCAATACGCAACCTCAACTGGAGATTGTGCGAGTGTTCCTTCTTGGGTAGATGTTGGAGATATTGGTTCTACTACCATTTGGCGAGGTTATAACAACACCAGTTCAGAAGCAATCGACGGCGCAACGACCAGTTTGCCACTTTTACTTTCTGATTCTAATGTTCCTGAATCTTATGAAGAATCAAATCCTTCAGTTAAAAACCTTTATGGAATAGAAGTGAGTCAAAGAGGTGAGTGGGATTGGGTAATTCAAAATTATGGAGGAGAGAATGATACTGCCTATTGTTTTAGAGTGGTAAATCTCGAAGGGCTACCGATCAACTATTTGAATTATCCTGTAGTCATTTCTCGAACTCCTAAAGCAACAGTAGGTTCGCAAGGAAATCAAGTTACCAATCTTTTCATTCCAAGCACTAATCAATATGTTGGAGGGAAGTTTGTCATCTCGGCAACTTCAAGCTCAAGTATTACTGTCACCAAAATTATTGTCAGCGCTACCGGAACGGTAGATGTTCAGAATGATCTGAGTAATGTTAAATTGTTTTATGATTTGGACACAACTTATCCTTACGATTGTGAAAGCGAAAGCTATTCGGGTAGCGAGTTTCAGTTCGGGACGACAACCAATTTTTCCAGCACCAGTCAAGCCGTTTTTGAAGGTTCAGTTTCAATTTCTCCCACTTCTACTTTATGTGCCTATTTAGTTTTGGATGTTAATTCGAGCGCAAATGAAGGAGAAAATTTGGATATTGAAATTTCAAACCCAGTTACCGATGTTGTTTTGGATTCAGGTTTAGCTAGTCCTTCAATGCCAGTAGAAATTCCAGGAACCACTACTTTAATAGGTTCTACTTTGATCCAAGATACATTCAGGTGGTTTGAAAACCAAGATAATATTCAACCAGGAAATCCAAAAGCAGGTGAAAATTCGCCAATTTTTGAAGTAAAAATTGATGATGTTTTGAGATTGAGGGTTAATATTTTAGTTCAGCAAGGAACTTTACAATCTTCCTCTACTCAATTTAAACTTCAATACGGTCAAGGAACGAATTGCTCGCAAATTACAGATTGGATGGACGTTGATTCCATTTCAGGTTCTGGAGATGGCGCTTTCTTTAGAGGATATGATAATCCTTCGGTTTCAGACGGGGCGACGATTACTACTACCACCTTATCAAATTCAAACGTTGGTTTGTCTTACGAAGAAGAAAATCCGACAGTGGCAAATCCAAATCAAGTTTCGCAAGGACAAAGAGGGGAGTTCGATTTTGTCATTTTAAACTACGGAGCCCCTCCAAACACTACCTTTTGCTTTAGAATTGTTAAAGCCAACGGAACTCCTTTAAATGGTTATACAAACTATCCAAAATTGACCACTGGAACTAGAGGAGGTTGGATTCAAACAAAAAAGAATGAATTCGATCAAGGAGTTTTAGAGAATGTGACGACAACAGAAACTGGAGAGGTTGTTTTGTCAAAAGTTTGTCCTGATGGAGATTTGATTTTAAACGGAGCCACTACCACAATTTCTGGTGAAAAATATTATTGCAACGTAAGATTGACAAACGGCGCTGTTTTGTACACCTCGTCGACTGAAGTTTTAAAAATCCATGCAATTTCAATTTACGTTGATTCAACTTCAAGAATCGATGGAGATGGAAAAGGATATTCAGGGGCACCGAGAGCGGATGGCTGCGGTGTTCAACAAAACGGATCAGGCCCTGGAGCAGGAACTGGTGGTTATGCAACAGTAAACGATAACGGTCCTGGTGGTGGAGGTGGGGGTTATGGAGGAGCTGGTGGAAATGGTGGAGGAGCTGCAGTTCAAGGTCCAAGAGATTTTCAAGAAGGTATCGGAGGTTCAACTTATGGAAGTTCTACGGATGAGAGTTTATATTTGGGTTCTGGTGGAGGTGCGGGAGGTGATTCTTGTAGGTCAGGTACTACAGGTTATGGTGGAGCAGGAGGAGCAGGAGGTGGAGCGGTGTTGCTCGATGCTGAGACAATAGAAATTGCTGGAACTGTGACGATGAAAGGGCAAAACGGTGAGGCAGGAATTTTAGGGGATACAAATGGTACTGGAGGGGGTGGTGGAGGTTCAGGAGGAACGATTGTGATTAAAGGAAAGAATGTAATTATTACCGGAACTTTGGATGTAAGGGGTGGAAACGGTGGAGCAATGTCTCCAGGATCAACAAGAGGAGGAGCAGGAGGTGGCGGAGGCGGTGGAAGAATTAAAATTTTCTATGAAAGCATTGACCAAGAAACAGCCACTTATTTATATTCTGGCGGAACGAACGGTGGAGCAAGTGGTGGCAGTCCGGCTGCTCAAGATGGCCAATCTGGAACTTTATTTTCCCAACAAACAACCTATCTTTCAGCAATGTATCCTGACACAGGCAAAATTGCTTCTCAAGTTTTTGACACTACCTATGACAAAGCGGCCTTCATTAAATTGAGCTGGATGGAAGAAATTACCTCAACTTGCGACATCACTTTTGAAGTTAGGGCATCGAATTCTCTTTTTTCTAAAGATTCTTTAACGCCAAGTTGGATTGATTTGGGAACTCAAAACAGTCCGGTGACTTCTTCTTTGCCAGTTGGAAGATACAAACAATGGAGGGCAACATTGCATTCTTGCGAAAATCACACTCAAACCCCAATTTTAAAAGAAGTTTTAGTAGTTTACGATTCTGCCCCACCACCGATTACAATTTCAGGAATAATTTATATGGACGAAGGCGAAAATGTTTTGCACGCAACTCCAACTGTTTCTATTGCAGTTAATGAAAACTTTGTAACTTCAACTGTAGCTTCGAGCACTGATGGCTCTTTCTCTTTTACCATCGAAAGCCCTTCTGCAGGGGATACAATTTTTGCCTTTTTGGACGATCCAAATTACAAAGGAGTAACAGTCACTCACTATCCAGGAACAGGAAACATTACTGATTTGGACATTTACCAAAACAGGTTGCTTTTAAGGCATCACGATGCCATTCCAATTAAAAATTCAGATTTGGCAAAGTTTGACAAAAGCAAAGATTCAAATATTACTTATCAAGTTTCTTCTGGTAATTTGACATTGGATCCTGACCAAAGATTGTTTATTTTCCCAAATAGCACCTTTAAACCAGAAGGAAATGTAACTACTTTGCCAGGAGCTTTAAGTTCTCAAGTTGGAGGCGACATTAAAATTTCATCTGGAGCAACTTTGAATGCAGAAAATTACACAATTTCTTGCGGTGGAGATTGGATAAATTATGGAAGCTTTTTGAAAACTTCAGGACAAACTGTTGTTTTCACTGCCACCAGTTCTAGTTTTACCATTAACAACGGCTCTTTTCATTTTGAAAATTTAACTTTCAATGGTAGTGATGGTTCTTGGCAATTTTTGAGCGCTGGGATTTTAGATGGGAATTTATCAATTTTGGCAGGAACTTTAACTGGTGATCAAGACATTTCAGTTTTTGGAGGAAATGTGACCGGGAACGGAGAGATTAATTTGACAGGCGGAACTTTCTTGGTAGACGGAACCGGAAATTTTGGCGGGGCTTCAAACTGGACATTTTATCATTTGACTTTTGGTGATGGAACAGGAAGCGGGCAAATTTCAGCTACTGGTACTGGAGAAGTTAGAGTTAACGGAAACTTTACCATAGCTTCAGGTGAAATTCTTTCAGGTTCAAAGAACTTTAAAGTTTTTGGGAATGTTGAGGGGGACGGCCAAATAAATCTTTCTGAGGGAGAATTTTTGGTCGATGGCAGTGTTAATTTTGGCGGAGCGACAAACTGGACTTTTTACAATTTAACTTTTGGTGACGGTCAAACTCCTCAAGCCACAATAAATTTCGTTTCAACAAATTCAATCAATGTCACAAATAACTTGGTAGTGAATGCTTATCAAAAAATTCAAGGAGCAAAGAACATAAATGTTTACGGAAGTTTAACAGGAGATGGTCAAATTGAAATGACAGGAGAAACGGTGATGGTAGATGGAGAAAATTTTGGTTCAAACAGCAACTGGATTTTCTACAATTTAACTTTTGGAGATGGCTCTGGGGTCCAGACAACTCAAAAAATAGGATCTGGAAATGTAGAAATTAAAGGAGTGTTAACAATTTCTGCAAATCAAACCTTGAGAGCTTCTTCAACAGAATGGATATTATCAGGAGGCGGAACCCCATTTCTCATTAATGGAACTCTTGATCCTGAATCCTCAACCTTCAAATATACAGGAACCTCAACCACAAACATTACTCCTGCCACTTACTACAATCTCTATTTAATCCCTCAAGCTTCAACAACTTACACAATACTTGCTGGCAACCTCACCACTAACAATGACTTTATCATCGGAGATGGAACAAACTCTTTAACAGTCAATGCAAATACACAAGATCCCACGATCAATGTCAGAGGAAACTTTGAAATTAGAGAAGCTTCAACTTTTATTACTTCAGACCAAAACCCACTCTATCTTGGAGGAAACTACACAAACTCTGGAAATTTCACTCATTCAAGCTCAACAGTAATTTTCAATGCAACCTCTACAGGAAAAACAATAAATCCTGGAAATTCTCCCTTTTACAATGTAAAGTTTGATAGTTCTTCTGGTGGCTGGACAATTATTTCAAACACTACCTCAACCAACAACTTTGAAATTATCTCTGCTCAAGAATTTATTGCCACAGGAACAATTACAATCGAAGTTCAAGGAGAATTCAAAAACTATGTGGGAGGAAACGCCACTGATTGGGCAAGTTCAACTCTTTATTTGAACTCTGGCAAAAAATTCACCGTTAACAACTCAACTTCAACAGGAGATAATTACTACAACTTGAAATTGGGACCTAACACCCATGTTAGAATCTGGAACTCTTCTTCTCAAAACTACGATATTGACCCCTCTGCTTCTCTTTATTCAATGGATCATCAAGGAGAAGATGGGCTTCTCTACATTTTTGGCTACTTTGAAATTCCAACTTCAACAACAGAGTACTGGTCGTACAACAAAGATTTTGACGGAACAGACATTTCTTCTTCTCCAAGACAAGTCAATGTCAGAATCTATCCTGGCTCTACAATCAAACTTTCAGGAGGAACTTTAGAAATTATTGGAACATCTACTGCTACAACGACAATAGATAGGCAAGGAGATTTTGGAACTTATGCCTTTGAGATTGAAGGAGGAACGCTCAATGCTTCTTACTATCAAATTAGAAAAACCAATTCTTATGGTTTGAAAATTTCTGGCACTCCTCAAATTCAATCTTTAGATTACGGTGATTTCCTCTTGCAAATTAACGGTGGCTCTTTGATTACTGTAGATAAATCTGTGATCGAAGCTAACCCAGAAATTACCATCACAGGTTGTATTTTTGCCACTTCAACTGGAATCGATTCTGGCTACAACGTAAGGTTAAACGGAACAACAACTCATTATTGGAAATTCACTCAACATTCTGGGGGTTTTGATGGAGAGCGATACGACTTTGATTCTGGAGACCCTGGAGAAATTAGGTGGGATGACAGCCAAGATGTAATTAATGTTTCAGGAAAAGTTTTGAGAGGAGATTTTAGCACAGTTTCTGAAGTTTGCGACGGTCAAACTCCGGTAGTAATGCTCAAAGCCCAAGGTGGAGGAAATTACACTGCACCTTGCGACCCAAACACTGGAGAATACACAATTTTGTACGTTCCTTATCAAAACGTTACTGTTTACACAGTTTATTTGAACACTAACGGCGGTCCAAAAGCGACCACAGTTACCATCGATCCTTACGTTGACATTACTGATTTGAACTTGTACGAAAATTGGGTTGTAGTAAGAGATGAAAAAAATAACCCAATTACGATTTCTCACTTGGCAGTTTTTGATTCTGATAACGATTCTGATGTTTTGTTTAACGCCTCGAGCAGTTTGTTAGTAAATAAAGAAGCGGGGCTTTTGATTTGGCCACAAAAAGAATTCAAACCACAAGGAAACATCACTTTAGAGAGCGGAGGTTCTGGAGATTTTTGGGACGGAACACTAAAAATTTCTCCTTTTGGAAAACTAACTTTGGAGGGCCAAGAAACAATTTCAATTGGGGGAAGTTTATCAGTAGAAGATGACGCAATATTAAATTCTGCCTCTTCAACTTTCGTTTTCACTGCAACTTCGACCGGAAAACAAATTAAAACTTCTAGCCAAAATTTCTGGAATATAAGATTCAATGGTCAAGGAGGTCAATGGTCTTTTGCCACAGAAACTGTTAATGTCCTGAACGATTTTGAAATTTTACAAGGAACGGTCAATCTATCTTCGGCAACTACGAGCGTTGGCGGAAACTTTATCAATTCTGGGGCGTTCAATCACAATTCAGGAATTGTTGTTTTGACAGCAACCTCACAAAAAACTTTAAATTCCGGAGGTTTTGCATTCAATAACTTGATCTTGAATGGCCAAGATGGAATTTGGCAACTAAGTTCTAATTTGCAATCTAAAAATTTTAACATTGAAAAAGGAACTCTTTCTGCCTCAACTTCAGACATTACTTTAACTGGAAACTTTACAATCTCTTCGCAAGGAGCGTACCAAAAAGGAACTGGTAATTTCACTTTTGCTGGAACAGGCACTAGCACAATTTCAGACCAAACTTTAACAAAACAAGACCTTGGTAATTTAATCGTTGACGGAACTTCAAAAACTTTGCTCTTGAACTCTGAAATCAAACTAACCAACTTAACCGTTGGCTCTGATGACACATTGGATGTTAGCTCAAACAACTATCAAATTTCTTGCCTTGGCTCTTTCACAAACAACGGAACTTTCAATTCAAGGTCTGGCACGGTCAAATTCATAGGTTCTGGCCAAAATCAAATTAAAATCGGAAACTCAACATTCTACAATATTGTTTTTGAAAATGCTTCTGGCTCTTGGGCATTACTAGACTCAACTTTCATTGTCAACAACGATTTTCAAATTAATTCTGGAAGCGTTACTTCAACTTCTGGAACATTGAGAGTTGGTGGAAGCTTTATTAACTCTGGAAATTATCTCCACAATCAAGGAACTTTGGAAATGGTTTCTTCTCAAACTGGAAAAACGATCAATCCTGGAAATTCTGCGCTTTATAATTTAACTTTCAACAACTCAGCAGGCTCTTGGAATTTTACTTCTGGAAACTTTGCTATCGATAACAACTTCACCATCTCTGCAGGTTCTGTCACTTTGCCATCTGGAACTTTAACCATTAAAGGAAACTTTTCCAATTCTGGCACATTCACTCACAATTCAGGAACAGTAAAGTTTTCTGCAACTGCCACTGGAAAAACGATTAATACAGGTGGAATTGGGACTGGGAAAAACTTTTACAATGTCGAGTTTGATAGCGTCAATGGTGGTTGGACGATTTCGAGCAATTTGAAAGCAGAAAATAATTTCTCAATAAAGAACGCAGCATCTTTCACATTACAAAGCGGAAAAACCTTAGAAGTTAACGGTGTCTTTAGCAATTTAGTTGGCGGAGCCTCAACAACCTGGACTGATACTACCTTATATTTAAACAAAACTGGAGGAGGCGCATTTACTATTAATACCAAGACTCAAGGAGGAGATATTTACGGAACTTTGCAAATCGGACCCCAAACCAATGTTAGAATGTGGAATTCTTCAGCTCAAAGTTATTCTGTAACTTCGAGCGCTTCTTTGTATTCAATGGACCATCAAGGAGTTGATGGTTCCTTGTACATTTGGGGAAATTATCAAATCGGGTCTGGAAAATCTGATTATTGGTCTTTTGGAAAAGATTTTGACGGTGAAGTTTTAGCAACAGGAAGGCAAGTTAATGTGAGAATTTATCCAGGATCTTCAATTACTTTAACTGGTGGAGCTTTAGAAATTGTCGGAACTTCGAGCGCGACAACGACAATCGACAGACAAGGCTCAACCGGAAATTACTCAATCACTTTAAATTCTGGAACTTTCAAGGCAAACTACTATCAAATCAGAAATACGGATGCCAATGGCCTTTACATTGCGGGCGATGTGGCAGTTCAATCTTTAGATTATGGAGACTATTTGCTCCAGATCACAGACGGAACAATGCTTAAAGTCAATTATCAGGCAATAAACAGAAATGCTTCTTTAGTGATTAAAGGATGTATTTTCAATAAAGCCACAGGAGTGACCGCTGGCTACAATGTTTATCGAGAAGGAACCGCAAATTCTGCTTGGACGTTTACTGAACATTCTGGAAATTATGCTGGTGAGAGTTACGATTACGACCCTGACGCAGATTGTGGACAAATTAGATGGGACGATTCAGTTTGTTATTTGCACGAAGAAGTTAGTTACAGATGGAGGGCAGATAACGGAATTGAAATTTTGGGTGGTTGGACAAAGAAAAAGACAATTCCGATTATCAATTCAAGCTCAAACAATCTTACTGATTACCAAGTCAAAATCAAAGTGGGTTATACTGCGACAAATTCTGTCAATGTTGATTGTGGAGGAAATTGTCAAACAGATTTTGATGACATTCGCTTTGTCAGTTCAGACGAAAAATCGGTTTTGAATTATTGGAGAGAAAGTTATTCAACTTCAGGAATCGCTGTCTTTTGGGTGAAAATTCCATTTTTGCCAGCAAATTCCACAACCACAATTTACATGTACTATGGCAATTCAGATGCTGAATACGAAGGTTCTGGAGATAAAACTTTCATTTTCTTTGATGATTTCTCAGGAGATTTATCTACAAAATGGACTTCCCTTTCTAACGCGACTACAATTTCTACAACCTCTGCCCATTATGGAGGGAAGGTTTTGAGTGTGGGAGGGTCAGGTTCGACAAACGGTTCTGCTTTTGTGAGGTCTTCTTACTTTTACGGAAGGGATGTGGCAGCCAGAATTTTAGTTTACGATTTAGGAAATGGTGTTTCTGGTTCAGAAGATGCCGACCTTGGATTTTTGGCAAGGTATGTTGATGCAAACAATTACCTTTTTGGCGAGCATGACACCGATGTCGGTTTTCACATGAACCAAGTTGTCTCTGGAAACCAAACTCAATTGGCAGTAAATTCTGGAGATTACATTCAGTTCAATCAATGGGAGTGGCAGGAATGGATCTTTTGGGGAACCTCTGCCACAGACTACAAAGCAAAGCACTGGGATTATGCAACTTCTGAGCCCTCGACTTATTCTTTGACAGCTTCCACAGTAAGTTATTTCTCTTCTGGTGTTATTGGTTTGAGAACTTTTGACGGTCAAGCCCTAATCGATGTCATCTTTTTAAGAGAATACAATTCAATCGAACCTACAATCGGAACCCCAGGATCAGAACAAACTGCTCAAACCGCCCAATGGTTAGGGGCAGAAAACACAAAAGTGGAAGTTCAAAAAGGAGAAAATGTCAGAGTTAGGTTTTTAGTCAGAAATACTGGTGATAATTTAACTGGACTTCAGTACAGAATTCAATTTGCACCAAAAGGCGAGGCTTTATCTTGCGAAGCAGTGGCAACCTCAAGCTTTGTTGATGTGCCGACGACCACCAGCGATGTAGTGTTTATGGCAACTTCTTCTTGGTTTGTTGGTTATCCGGAAAGTTCTCAAGACCAAACGACTCATCAAATGAAAGAAACAACAAATTCAACTTTTGTTCCTGGTAAAATGGTCGAGGCGGAAACAAACCAAACAGGCCAAATCAATCTGAACTCTTATCAATTCACTGAAATTGAGTATGTCATTCGTTTCTCTCAAAATGCTACAGGTTCCATTTATTGCTTCAGAGTGAAACTTCCAGACAAAGATTTGGATAACTACAGAAAAGTAGCAACGATTGAAATTTCCCAACCACCCCAAGTTTCAAACGTTTCATTAAACAACGGAGAAAATATTTACTTGATCGAAGGATCGACAACCTCAGTTTATGCTTCAGCAACAGTTTATGATTTGAATGGTTATCAAGACATTACTTCAATTTCAGCAAAAGTTTTCAGGTCGGGAGTGGGAGAGAGTTGCTCTGAAAATTCGAACAATTGTTACAACGCAATTTCTTGCGCTACCACATCTTGTTCTGGCACTTCTTGCAATGTTCTTTGCGAATTTTGGCTCTGGTTCAACGCAGACCCAACTTATACCAACACTCCTTGGGAAAGCGAAAATTGGATAGCAAAAATTGAAGCAACTGACTCCAAAAATTATTCAGGTTCCGCTACAAACAGCGCAGAGAGCGTTGATGTGATGCCTCTTTTGGCAATTTCTGTTCCTGAGATATTAAATTATGGTCAAAATTTGGCTCCTGGAAGCATTACCGACCCATTAAGCACCAGTACTCTTGTTACCAATACCGGCAATTGCTCTTTAGATGTTGCTCTTTCTGGAACTGAAATGACTGCCGGAAGTTATTCCATTCCAGTTGAAAAACAAAGATACGCCACCTCTTCTGTTAGTTATCAATCAGCCACTTCGCTTTCTTCTACCAGTACTCTATTGGATTTGAACATTCCTAAAAACACTTCCACCTCTTCTTTATCAACCGCAGAAATTTGGTGGGGAATTGAAATTCCAACATCTTTACCTTCCAATTCTTATTATGGAATTAATTACTTTGAAGCAAATCTCAATCAACTTCCTTGGTAAATTTTGAAAAAATTTTAAAACTTGATTTTTCCACACTTGACTTTAAATCTTTTAATACTTAAAATTAAAACAGGAATCCGGCCAAAAATCTCAAGCCGGCTTGGGATTCCACAAAGGTCGGGGAAAATTAAAAAATAAAAAATGCAAAAAATAAAAAAGACGCTCGCTCTGATTGGAATTTTGAGTTTAGTCTTGTCTGTAATCCCACTTTCTCCTGGTTCAGAGGCTGCTCAGTTAATGCAGGTTAGCGATACCATTACTGATTCAAAACCTGGAGCTACTGCAGGGCATACTTTTAGTTTTACAACCCAAACGGAAATACCTACCAACGGAAAGATTGAGATAATGTTCAACGTCTCTGGAAATCCAGGAACTTTTAATTTATCTGGAGCAAGTGGTACTTGTCCAGGATCGGGTATTTTTTCTACTAGTACTAATGGAGTAACTTGTACTTATAATAGCGGTTCTTTAGCTACGGGTACTAAGACTTTGACCGTAAATAACGTTGTCAGTCCGAACGCAACTGGATCTTATTTACTTACCATTGAAACAAAAAATTCAAGCAATCAAAGATTAGACTATGGAGAAGCAAGAATTGCCTTAGTTTCTGGAGTGACAGTTACCGCTCATGTTCCAGCCTTGCTCACTTTTGAAGTAAAGGGATTACCAGCCGCTACCACTGTTGAATCAGGAACTACTAATGTCACCAGTACCGCTACAGCTATCGATTTTGGAACAGTTAATGCAGGAACCGAATATCTTACAGCTCAAAAGTTAGTTGTTTCAACCAACGCCAACTACGGATTTTCAGTTAAAGTTTGGCAGAATCAGAATTTAACCAACGCAATGGGCAATGACATTGATAGATTCAAAGATGGTGTTACTTCCACCAACCCCCAAGCATGGGCATCGCCAACTGCTACCCCTGGATCAGAAAACACCTATGGACACTTTGGTTTGAGGTCTGATGATTCAGATGTTGAAAAAGATTATGGAACTAACTTGTGGATTGGATTTTATGGCGATGGTCCTGTCTTCCAGCACGAAGTTTTAAAATCTACCAGACCGACCGCTGGTGAAGGAGATTCTCAAGGATATGGATGGGATTATGTAGAATACAAGCTTCAAATTTCACCTTTGCAAGAAGCAGGAGATTACAGCAACATCTTGACTTACGTTTGTACTCCGACCTACTAAAATTTCCTTCTCCTTGTGGGGATCCTCCCCCCAGATGTATATCTGGGGGGAGATTTTCATTTTTGCCTCCTTTTGCTACAATTGCTATAATAGAAAAATATGCCAAGCAAAAAAATTTTTTTAATACTTCTCTTTCTTTTATTTTTCGTCACTCAAAGTTTTGTCTTTGCGATTGCCACCAGAATTTCTCCAATAAGAATCGACAGATTAGTTTATCCAGGCCAAGTTTTGGAAGAAAAAATTACCATTACAAATCTTTCTGATTCTCCAACAACCTACTATTTTTATTTGACAGATTTTAGAGCTTCAGGTGAAATGGGAGAAGCAGAGTTAGTAGCACCAGGAACAGAAAAAGAATATTCTTTGGTTTCTTGGATAAAAATTACCGGAGAACCGATTCAATTGGGTCCGAAAGAAGAAAAAGAAATTTCTTTCCAAATAAAAATCCCCCAAGATGTATCTCCCGGTGGTTATTATGGTGCAATTGTGGCTGCAACTACTCCGCCTCAAGTAAAAGAAGAAGGAAGAGAAAAGGGAGCGATAATTGGAATTGCCCAACAAACTGCTTCTCTAGTTCTGCTCCAGATTGCTGGTCCTGTTGAGGAAAAGGCAATGGTCAGGGAATTTTCCACTGAAAAAGATTTTTATTTTCAGATTCCTTTTGAAGTAAAATTTATTTCAAGAATTCAAAATTTGGGAAATGTTCATATAAAACCTAGTGGAATAATCGAAATTAAAAACTATCTGGGAAAGGTAATCGAAACTATTCCAGTTAATCAAGACGGTGCCAATGTTTTGCCAAAAACAATTAGAAGGTTTGAGAATCCTTGGAAAAAAGATATCGGTTTTGGAAAATATACTGCTTCTTTAACCTTAACCTACGGAACTCCGCCAGACAGAGGAGGACAAGGAATCAAAAGTTTATACGCTCAAACGAGTTTTTGGATTTTGCCGTTAAAAATTGTTTTGCCGGTTGGAATTGCTATTTTAATTTTTGTAATAATTTTTATTTTATTCTTGAAATTCTACAAGCAATTGGCAATCAAAACAGCATTGGAAGAAACCGGAATCCCTTTTTCTTTAACCAGGAAATTAAGAAAAAAACCAGCCCTACCTTTAATATTTACTTTCGTTTTAGTTTTGCTCGGTCTTTTAATAATCGTTGCTCTAATTTATCTTTTATTTTTAGTATGAAAATTTTGAAAATTTTATTTTTTGTTTTTATTTTTTTCCCCATTACTTTTTCTTTTGCCCAATCTGCACCGCTTTCTATCTCACCAACGGTCATTGACGAAAAACTTCTTCCCCGAGATCTGAGAGATTACCAAATTTCGATTAAAAATGAAGGGGAAAATTTGCTTTGGATTTATCCAATAGTTTTTGATATTTTGCCAAGCGGGGAGAGAAGGTTTTATGAACCAGAAAAAGTTGACAAAACTCAATCTTTGGGAGCCTGGACAAAAATTCAAAGAGCAGCGATTGAACTTTTGCCTCAAAAAGAAATTAAAATTCCGCTTTCTTTGGAAGTTCATCCCGAAGCTAAACCTGGAATTTACCATTCTGCAATCGTTTTTTCTTTTGGCTCTTCTTTGCCAGAGGCAATTAGCAATGCTCAACATCTTCGCTTGCCAGAAATTCTTTTGGATGTTGAAGTAAAAGAAAATATTGTGGAACAACTTCAACTAAAAAATTTCAAAGCAGAAAAGAATCTTTATTTTTTAGGACCGGTAAATTTTATTTTAGAGATTGAGAATGTTGGGAACGCAAAAACAGAAGCTAAAGGAGAAATTTATTTTTACAACAAAAAAGGAAAAGAAATAGACTCAATTCCCCTAAACGTCTCTCTTGAAAAAGGAAAGTCGGAAAAATTTAAATTTTCTTGGCAACCAAAAAGTTCGGGACAAATTAAAGCCAGAATCTTTTTAGAATACGGAAAAGAGAAAAAAGAAATTCAGGATGCGATATTTTTTAGTTTTTTACCCTGGAAAACGTTAAGCCTTTTAATTTTCTCAATTATCATTTTATTTTTAATATTGATAAAATTAATTAATAAAAAAATTTCCAGCGAACCTCCAGAAAAAATATCAAAGCCTGCAATAAATTTAAGAAAACAATGAAAAAAATTTTATCGTCAATTTTGGTTTTATCTTTTTTGCCATTTTTTGCCTTTGCCCAAGAAGGTCTGAGTTTAAGCGTGAGTCCGGCTTTAACTAAAATACACGTTATTCCAGGCCAAGCATGGTCAAGTTTCATTAAAGTAATAAACAGCAACCCCCATCCTTTAACTGTTTTTCTTTCTGTTTTTGATTTTAAGGGAGAAGAAACAGGAGGACCAATTTTTTTTATTCCTCCAAATAACGAACAAATAAAAAAAGCTCATTTAAGTTCGTGGATAGAGTTTCCAAAAGAGCCTATTGAAATTCCCGCTTATCAAAGCAAGGAAATTCCTTTTACTATCAACGTCCCTAAAGATGCTTCAGCAGGAGGATATTATGCGGCTATTTTAGTAGGAACTCAACCAATGGGGGAACAAAAACCTGGAACAGTAGTTAAAATTTCTCAGCAGGTTAGTTCTTTAATTTTGCTGACGGTTGAAGGCAATATTTTAGAAAAGGGATGGATTAGAGAATTTTCAGTCGAAAAAAGTTTTTATCAAAAACCAGAGGTTAAATTTAAGCTTGTTTTTGAAAATTTAGGAAACATTCATTTGCAACCTGTGGGCGAAGTGAAAATTTATAATTTTTTTGGAAAAGAAAAAGGAACAATTAAAATCAATCAAGGAACAGAATTTGGAAACGTTTTGCCTCAAAGTAAACGATTATGGAATTTGGAATGGAAGGGAGAGAATGCCTTGTTAGAAATCGGGAGGTATAAAGCAGAAATTTTTTTGAGATTTGGAAGGCAAAATCAACTTTTTGATAGAAAATTTGTTTATTTTTGGATCGTCCCTTTGGGGCCGGTTCTTTCAATTTTAGGGATAATTTTATTATTCTTTTTAATTTTGACCCTTTTAATAAGATTGTATATAAAAAGAGCGGTAAAATTAGCGCAAATGGAAATTTTGGGAGAAATTCCAGAAAAAAGTTCTCAAAAAATAAAAATTACTCCTTCGCTTTTAAAAAAACCTCTCCAAAAATTCATTGTTGATTTGAAATCAAAAAAGAAGGAAAAATGAACCATATTTTAAATTTAAAAAAAGCAAAAAAGACCAGAAAAACCTTTTCTTTTAATTGGATCAAAATATCCCTTGAGGTAATCTCAGTAATTTTTATTTCTTCAATTTTGACCACTTTAGTCATCAAAGCCTTAGACAAAGGAAATTTAACCGCCTCTCTAAACGAAGGTTTTAAAAAAGAAGGAGGAAGATGTCCTCCTGATATGGTTTTCATTCCATCTGAAAATGGTGGCTTTTGCATTGACAAATATGAAAACTCTCCAGGACCAAATTGTCCTTTTTTGAACCCTCAAAATCAAGAAGAGACAAGAAAGAATTTAGAAGATCCAAAATGCTATCCTGTGTCAAAAGAAAAGGCCATTCCTTGGACAAACATTTCACAAAATCAAGCTCAATTAGCTTGTGCTAAAGCAGGAAAAAGATTGCCGAGTCCCAAAGAATGGTATTTGGCTTCTCTTGGAACTCCTGATAAAAGTGAAGGATGGACAAAAGATGATTGCAACTTAAACAAAAACTGGGATCAAAACCCAGGCCCTACAGGTTCTGGAAAAAATTGCAAATCTTCTTTTGAAGTTTATGATATGATTGGAAATATTTGGGAATGGGTGGGAGGGTCGGTAGTGGATGGAAAATATCAAGAGAGAGAACTTCCCCAGCAAGGTTTTATTTGGGGAATTGATGATGAAACTGGGCTTCCTTTTCAAACTGACAATCAAAATCCAAACTCAAATTATAACAACGATTATTTTTGGATCGTAAAAAAAGGGACAAGAGCGATCGCAAAAGGAGGCTATTTTCAATCTGGTTCTGATGGCGGAGTTTATTCTTCTTCTTTAATTGCTTTGCCTTCTGATTTTTCAAGCGGTGTTGGATTTCGCTGTGCAAAATGATAAAATTTTAAAAATGAAACCAAAATTTTTATTCAATCTAACAATATTTCTTTTCTTTTTCTTTCTTTTTCTTTTGGGATACTCAAAAATAATATTAAGAATTGCTCCCACTGACTTAGTTTCTTATTCTTTGGCTTCTTTGGGTTCTGCTGTAGGCGTTTCAGTTTCCGTTCCCCCAAACCCTTACAACACCATAGCAGTTCAACTACAAGATTGGCAAAACAAATTAATCGAAAAAGAAAAAACTTTGAACCAAAAAGAATTGGAATTAAGGCAAAAATCCGTAATCCAAGGAGAAATAATTTCAAAATTAATCGTTGCCCTTTTGGGAATAATTTTTTTGTTAGTTTTGATTAATTTTTATTTAGATTTTAAATTTAGGGTAAAAATTTTAAGCAGAGGGAAAAAAAATTTTGTTTCATGAGACAATGGATTTTACTTTTTGCTCTTTTTTTATTTTTTCCTTTAGTTTCATTTTCTGGCGGTCTTTACTTAATCTCAGATGAAATTTCTCATTCTTGGCCAGGTTCTGGTTCAGACCACACCATTTCTTTTAGAAATTCGCTTTCTGTTCCTCCTTCAGGAAAAATTGTAGTAAAATTTGACCCCTCTTTTGATTTTCCAGAAGATCTTGGAGTAGAAGATTTTGATTTTCTTTTAAACCAAACCCAAAAACCTCTTTTCACAGTCCCAACCCAAAGCGATTCTGGAGTCGAAATTTCAACTTCCACTAAAGAAATTGTGATTACCTTGGCGCAAAGTCTTCAAATTAATTCTGGAACTCTTATTTCAATAAAAATTGGGAAAAACGCAAATTATCAGGCAACCGGTAATACCAAAATCATCAATCCCTCGCAAACTGGCAGTTTCAAAATTTCAATTCAAACCTTCGATCAAAATTCAAATTTTTTAGAAAGAGGGGAAATGATGGTCGCAATTTTAGAACCAGTTCATATTGGAGCAAGTCCTCTTGATATTTATCCTCCGGTAAGATACGAAGGAAGGCCTACAGGAACTTTGATTCCAGGAACCAGAGAAACGATGCTTTCTCTTTATACTCACGAACCCGCACTTTGTAAATATGCCACCGAACCCGATATTCCTTACGAAGATATGACGAGCACAATTTCTACTACTTACAAGACATTCCACGATACCGTAATTTCAGGGCTTCAAGATGGAACTGATTATAAATTTTATGTAAAATGCATCGATGTTGCGGGAAACGCTAATCCTGACGATTATATAATTTCTTTTTCTGTAATGTCTCCAGGACAATATCAGCCAGGACCAGGACCTCCGGGCCCAGGACCTCCGGGTCCAGGTCCTCCAGGACCTGGAGGTGGAGGTACAGGACCTGTAGCAGGAGGAGCTCCTTATCCGCCTGATACCGCAGATGTAATTTTTGAAGGAGTGGCTTATTATAAAAGCGAAGTTACGATTTTAAAAGATGGTCAATTTGCGTTGACTACTTTTTCGAATGAAAAAGGAGGATTTTCTGCTATTTTGACTCAACTTCCAAAAGGAATTTATACATTTGGCATTAAGGCGAAAGATTCAAAAGGTAGGGAATCCGTTCTTTATTCTCTTACTATTACCTTAAGGCCACAAACAAGAAATACCATTTCAGGGATTTTTGTTCCTCCTACGATTGAGATTTCTTCAAACAAAGTTAACCCTGGAGAAATTTTAAGAGTATTTGGAGAAGCAACTCCCAACTCTACTATCGAGCTTTGGGTTTATCCTTCAAGAAAAGAAAAAGTTTCTGAGTTCGAAATCCAAAAAGCCACTACAAGTTGCGATGCTTTTGGTAATTGGGAAACAAAATTTGACACTTCAAAACTTTCTGGAGAACAAATTTTTTCAGTTAAAGCAAGAGCGTTTTTTACACCCAAAGAAGCTAGCGATTTTAGCAGGATTTTAGAATTTGGGCTTGGAAAAACGCCCCAAATTTCTCTTTGCGCTCGTTCAGATTTGAACAAAGATGGAAAAGTAAATTTAGTCGACTTTTCAATCTTACTTTATTGGTGGGGAAGTTCAAATCCTACAGCAGACATTAATATGGATAGAAAAGTCAATTTAACAGATTTTAGTATTATGATGTATTGTTGGACAGGATAATAAGAATTTAAAATGCAAAATTCAAAATGCAAAATAACAATTCAAAAACCAAAGTTTAAAAAATATATCTTAAATGTTATTGTTTTTATTTCCTTATTTTTTATTTGTCCAAAAAGTGTGGGCGGTTTCTTTTGTTTTTGAGACAAAGAAAGATTACTTTAAAGAAAAAGAATTTGGAGTTAAAATAAAGATAGACCCAAAAGATGAGATTGTAACTCTAATAAATTTTGCGCTCTTTTTTGATCCAACGATTTTAGAACCTAACGAACTAAAAATAGAAAATTCCATCGTTTCTTTTTGGATTGAAAAGCCAAAAGTTTTTGAAAACAAAATTTCTTTTTCTGGAGGAATTCCTGGCGGTTTTCGGGGGCTATTTTTGGGAACATCTCTTGAAGCTAATGAGCTGATTGAGATTAAGTTTAAAAAGAAAAAAGAAATCCCTCAGAAAGAATTAGAAAAAAGTTTTAATTTTTTGAGCGAGGTTTTTTTAGCTAAAGAAGGTCAAGAATGCGCGACAATCAAAGATTTTTCTTTTAAAGAGAGAGATGTTTTTGAAGAAAATTTTAATTTCCTTTCTGGAATTTTGTATAATGGGATAAGGTGGAAAGTTGAAAAAGTTTTTTAAAAAAATATAATTTAAATAATGGCCTCTTTCTTAGAAAAGTTAAAGTTAATAAAGGAAGAAAAAGAGGAGAAACCGATTACAAAAGAGGAAAAATTAGAGCCTAATGTTTTGCAATTGGGTGTTGACATTTATCAAAGTCCTTCAGAAATTATAATTTTATCTCAAATTCCAGGTTCTGAAGTTAAAGATTTAGATATTTTTTTGGGAGAAGATAATGACGTTGTAACAATCGAAGGAAAAATAGAACTTCCTCAAGATTTTAAAATCGAGGATCCAGAAATAAAGCTCATTTGTCAAGAATGCAAGTGGGGTAAATTTTATCGTCAAATCATTCTTCCTGATGAAGTTGATCCAGAAAAAATTGAGGCGAAGTTAAAAAATGGGATTTTAATTTTAAGATTGCCATTTTTAAAAACAAGATTGATAAAAAAAAGAAAAGTTCAAATTAAAACTGAATAAAATGAATTTTAAAAAAGTTTTAATTTTTTCTTTGTTTTTAACTTTTGGCTTTTTTTCGTCAGCAACATCGGCTACCCTTTTTATTTCTCCAAACAGTGGAACTTTTAGCGTTGGAAAAACTTTTTCTGTTTCAATAAAAGTTGACAGCGGGGGAGGAGTAGGAATTAACGCTGCAGAAGCAGTTTTGGTTTTTGATCCTCAATATCTTCAAGTAAACAGCATTTCAAAATCTGGATCCATTTTTACTTTATGGCCTGTAGAGCCCACTTTTTCGAATTCAAAAGGAGAAATCTCTTTTGCGGGAGGTTCCCCTCAAGCTTACACTGGAAATTCTGGAATTATAGTTTCTATTACCTTTTTGTCAAAAAAAGGAGGAACGACTAAAGTGGAATTCAAATCGGGATCAGTTTTAGCAGCAGATGGAAAGGGAACGAACGTTCTTTCTGCAATGAATTCAGCCACTTTTGTGTTAAAAGAAGAAGGAATTTCTCCTTTGCCAGAGGAAAAAGAAGAAAAAGAAAAAATTCCTACAGGAAACCTTCCTCCAAAACCTCAAGTTTCTTCTCTGACTCATCCTGATCCTGAAAAATGGTATTCAAACAACAACCCAGAATTTACTTGGCAACTTCCTTTCGAAGTTATTGGCGTGAGCTTTTCTTTAACAAAAAACCCAAATTCTGATCCAGGTTCAATATCTCAAGGTTTAGTGGATTCAAAAAAGTATGAAAAAGTTGAAGACGGAAAATGGTATTTTCATATAAAATTTCAAAACAAATATGGTTGGGGACCAATTTTGCATAGAAAAGTTTTAATCGATACTACACCCCCAGAAATCAAAGAATTTTCGATAAAAAAAGAAGACCCAACCGACCCAAAACCAATTCTTACTTTCTATGCCACAGATACCCTCTCTGGAATTGATTATTATCAGGTTTTAATCAACGATAAAGAATTTGCCACCACCTCAAATTTAGAAGAAAAAATCTTTCCAATAGGACCTCTTTCACCTGGAAAATATAAAATCGAATTAAAAGCTTTCGATAAAGCAGGAAATTCAAAGTCAGAAATTAAAGAAATAGAAATTGAACCTTTAAAATATCCAATTTTTGCAGTTTTAATTTCAAAAGAAGGGGAATTTTCTTTGCAACCACCGGCGATTCAAAAAATTTCGCCAAAAATTACAACCGAAGGTTGGTTGATTGTTAGAGGAACCTCAGCTTATCCAGAAGCAACGGTGAAAGTTTATCTTTCGAAAGAAGGAAAAGAGCCAATCGTCAAAGAAACAAAGACCGATTCTGAAGGAAATTGGTTTTTGATTCTTGACCAAAAATTAGAAAAAGGAAAATGGCAAATTTCAGGACAAATTTTTGACAAAAGAGGAGCTCAAAGTCCAGAGACAGAAAAAATTCCTTTGAAAGTTGTTTCCCCTCCGTTTGTTAAAAAATATTCAACCCTGATTTTGATTTTGCTCTTAATAATCATTGCCATTTTGATTTTCTACAACATTCAACAAAAGAAAAAGTTTGAAAAGAAAATTGAGGAAATAAAAGAGCACTTTGGAAAACTGAAAGAGAAAATAAATCGAGTTTTTCCAGCATTAAGAGAAGAAATTAGAGAGCAGATTGAAGTTTTGGATAAAAGGCCAGGATTGAGCAAAAACGAAAAGATTCTTTACGAAAAATTAAAAGAAGCTTTGGATATTTCAGATGCTTTTTTGGGCGAAGAAGTAAAAGAAATGGAAAACTTACTTGAAGAAAAAGAAAAAAAGGAAAAATGAAAAAAATTCTTCTTTTTCTTTTTTTAATTTTTCCTCTCCAAATTGAAGCTGCCATTTTATATTTGATTCCAGAGACCGGTACCTTCCAAGCAGGAAACACTTTTTCAGTTTCAGTAAAAGTTAATGCCCAGGGCACACCAATTAACGCTGCCGAAACTACGATCAATTTTTCTCCTTCAGAGCTTGAAGTAGTAAGTTTGTCTAAATCTGGTTCAATTTTTACCCTTTGGCCTCAAGAACCAAACTTTTCCAATCAATCAGGAAAAATCGAATTTGCAGGAGGATCCCCTCAGGCTTTTTCTGGAAGCTCAGGAACCATTTTAACTATCACCCTTAGAGCAAAAAAAGAAGCAACAGCAAAAGTTAATTTCGTTTCAGCTTCAGTGTTGGCAGCCGACGGAAAAGGAACCAACGTTTTGAGCGAAATGAGAGGAGGAGTTTATACATTAAAAGCCAAAGAAACTTTGCCCTCAGCAGAAGAATACATCGTTCCTTCTGGGGCACCTTTAGCTCCAAAAATTATTTCTCCAACTCATCCTGATTCTGAAAAATGGTACAAAGACAACAATCCTGTTTTTAAATGGCAATTGCCAGAAGATGTAAAAGCAGTGAGAATTTTAGTCGATAGAAACCCAAATTCAATTCCTAATGTTTATTATTCCCCCCCAATTTCTGAAAAAAAACTTGAAAACCTTGAAGAAGGAGTTTGGTATTTTCATTGCCAATTTCAAAACGATAAAGGTTGGGGAAGAATAACCCATTATAAATTTAAAATCGATTTTTCACCACCAGAAAAATTTGAAATCACAGTGAAAGAAGGAGAAAAAACATACGTCACCACTCCGACTTTAATTTTTAAAACTTCTGACAAAGCTTCGGGTATTAACTTTTACGAAATTATACTTGGCAATTCAGACCCACTGACAACAAAAGAAAACGAATATCAATTGTCAGCTTTGTCGCCTGGAAAATATAACATCGTAGTGAAAGCAGTAGACTTTGCCGGAAACGAAACCATTGCTGTTAAAGAAATCGAAATTTTAGCTTTGCCAGCTCCAAAAATTACTTATTGGCAAAAAGAGTTAAAACCAAAAGAATATTTAGTTTTAAAAGGTGAAGCTTTTCCTGAAGCAGAAGTTCAAATATTTTTACAAAAAAGAGGAAAGGAACCTGAATTTGAAAAAACGATTGCAGATTCTAAAGGAAATTGGGAAATTATTTGGCCCAGGCAGCTTGAAGAAGGAGTGTATGAAGTTTGGGTAAAAGCAAAAGATAAAACGGGAGCAGAAAGTAAACCGAGCGAAAAAATCCAAATTAAAGTAAGTCCGCCACCTTTCATTAAAATTGGAGAAGTAGCAATAAACTATTTAACCACTTTAATTACTCTAATTTCGCTTTTAGCTCTCTTGGTTTTGATTATCTTTTTCACTCAAATGAAAATCCAACAGTGGAAAGGAAGAGTAAAAGGAGAAACTAAAGAAGCGGCAAAATCTTTGATTGAAGGCTTCAAAATTATGGAAAAGGAAATAAAAGAAGAAGTTTCAAGATTAGATAAAAAACCTGGATTGAGCGAAGAAGAAGAAAAAATCTATCAAAAATTAAAGGAGATTTTAGAAAAAGCTCAAAAAACAATTGGAAAAGAAATTGAAGACATTGAAAAAATTCTTAAATTAAAATAAAAAACTCAGAAGATTCATTCTTTTTTCTTTCCAGTTTTCCACAATTTTTGACTTGACAAGCATTTTTGATTTGCTAAAATTTTATAATTTAAATCACGATGGTCGAGATTTTGCAAAATCGCGACCCCCGAGATAAGGAAAAGGGGGGCGAAAAATATATCTCTCTAAGAGAGGCCTCAAAAATCTCTGGGTATTCTCCAGATTATGTTGGATATTTAATTCGAACTGGAAAAATTCCAGGAAGAATGGTTTATACTGGAGTTTCATGGCAGACGACAAGAGAGGCGATTTTGGCTTATAAAAATAGACAACAAAAGAAAAAAGGGAAAGCAAATTTAAAAGAGAAAATAAATGAGGGTTTTAGTTCGTTGAAATCAAGAGTAGGGTTTGAATTAAATCTTTTAAAGATGTTTTTAAAAGAATTTAAAACACTTTTACTTTTTCTCTTTCTTTTGATTTTCTTTATCACTTCGATTTCTGCCTGGTTTTTGTCTTCGAAAATGGAAAAGAAAATTGAGGTAAAGGAAATCGAGAAAAAAGAAAGAATTACTTTTTAACATGCAAAAAAGAAAAATCATTTTTATAACTTCAATTCTCTTTACTCTCTTTTTGAGTTCTCAAACTTTTGCTGTTTTTTTAGAGCAAATCAACTATCAAGGAAAGTTAACAAATACACAAGGAGCGCCAGTTGAGGATGGGGGAAAGTGCATGAAATTTAGGTTAATGGATGCAGAAACTGGGGGAAACGAAGTTTGGTCTGAAGATTGGACGACATCGACTGAAATGGTGACAACGACAAAAGGGCTATTTTCTGTAATGTTGGGAAAGCATAATCCACTTTCTAACATTAATTTTTTCCAGCCTCTTTATTTGGAGGTTCAGTACGATCCTGGGTGTGACGGCACTTATGAAGAAGTTTTTTCACCGAGAAAGCCCCTGGGAGCAGTGTCTGCTTCTTTTGAAGCAAAAAAATTGTTAGGTTATGACTGGGCATCTCCTGGAATTATTGGAGCGACAAATCCCAACGAAGCTTATTTCACAAGATTGACTGTTTCTGCAACTTCTACTCTTTCAACCACTACCATTTCTGGACTTTTTGCGGTGAATAATAACTTGCTTTATGTTGATCCGGCAAGTCAAAGAGTTGGAGTTGGGACGAGCTCTCCTGCTTTTACTTTAGATGTTTCTGGGAATTTGAGGGCAACAAATTATGTAAGGTCAGATACTGGTTTTTGTATTGGTGATAATTGCATCACTTCTTGGGGATCAGCAGTTAATTATTGGACTTTAAATGGAAATTATTTGTATCCAAACAATCTCTCTTGGAATATCGGTATTGGAACTTCAACTCCTGCTGAAAAATTAACGGTTGAGGGAAATATTTTAGGGACTGGGAAATTAATTGTGCCTCAAATTACTACTTTAGCTGGCAATTTAACACTAAATCCAGCTGGTAGTGTTTTAATTTCAAAATCAACTTCAATTTCTGGAGATTTATCAGTTTCGGGAACAGCAACAACAACTCAACTCTTTGTTACTTCAACCTCAACTTTAGGAACTGTGATTTCAGGAATTTGGCAAGGTTCTGTTATTCAAACTAATTTTGGGGGAACAGGATTGTCTACTATTGGAAGTTCAAATCAAATTTTGGGAGTAAAATCTGATGGAACCGCTCTCGAGTACAAAAACATTTCTTCTTTGCTTTCAACAGGTTCTGGAATTTCAATTTCAGGAGATTCAATTGCCACAATTTCAAACACAGGAGTTTTATCAATAAATTCTGCCACCGGTACTTTGACTTTACAAGGAACGCCAAATCAAATTAATGTTTCAACAAATTCTGGAGTAATTACCCTTTCTTTGCCCCAAGACATTGCCAAAACATCTTCGCCAACTTTTTCAAGTTTGAGTTTATCTTCTTTGACTCCAGGTTCTGTTTTGTTTGCCAATAGCTCAGGTTTAATTTCTCAAGACAATGCCAATTTTTACTGGGACAATACAAACAAAATGTTGGGAATTGGAACTTCAAGCCCTGCTTATACCTTAGACATTGCAGGGCCTTTGAGATTGCAACCTACTGCAACTCCGACTGCAGCAAATGGCGTGATTTATTATGATTCGAGTTTGAACAAATTTAGGTGTTATGAAAACGGGGCTTGGAAAGATTGTATAACTAGTGCGGTAAATAGCACGAAAGTTGATGTGCTCACAACGAGCGGAACTTGGACAAAGCCTGCAGGAGCTCTTTTTGTGAAAGTGATTGTGACAGGAGGTGGTGGAGGTGGAGGAGGTGCGGTTGGAGATGGTGATAACGAAGGTGCAGGAGGTGCAGGAGGTGCTGGTGGAACCGCAATTAAAATATTCTCTGCAAAAGATTTGCCAGATAGTGTTTCAGTGACAGTCGGAGCAGGAGGAACAGGAGGTAGTGGTTCTACAGCAGGGACTAGTGGGGCAACTTCTTCTTTTGGGACTTTGGTTTGGGCTGCTGGGGGAGAGGGTGGTCAAGGTGTATCCACTGCAGGTACCTGTCTTGCTGCAGACATTGGCGCACCGGGTAAAGGAGGAACAGCTGGTGGAGGTGATATTAACATTACTGGTGGAGCAGGAGATTTTCCAGGAGCTTGTATTGCTGAAGAAGTAGTCAGTGGCTCAGGAGGAGCGAGTTTTTGGGGAGGTGGTGGAGCTGGAGCTGAGGCTTCAGGAGCCGCTGCAGTAAATGGAAATAATGGAGTAGCTTACGGTTCTGGAGGAGGTGGGGCAGCGAACGTAGATAGCACGACAGCAGCAAAAGGTGGTGATGGTGCTCCAGGAATTGTGGTGGTGATTTCTTACATTTATAATGGGGGCGCAGATTTTGCTGAATGGTACGAAACGAAAGAAAATGTTGAAGCAGGAGACGTGGTGGCTTTGAGCAATGAAATTTTAGAATATGATTCTCAGTTAGGTCCTGCGAAAATTCCGGTTTTGGAAAAGGCAAAAAAGGGATCGAATTTTATCGGAGTGATATCTTCTGCCCCATCTCAAGTAATTGGAGAGGATATTTTCACAAAAGCAAAAAGGCCAAGGCCAGTGGCTCTTTCTGGAAGGGTTCCAGTTAAGGTTTCGAATGAGAATGGGGAGATAAAACCTGGGGATTTACTGACTGTTTCTTCTTTAGAAGGTGTGGCAATGAAAGCGACAGAGCCTGGAAGGGTAATTGGAATGGCTTTGGAATCTTCGGAAAAATGCGACAGAGAGGAGTTGGAGAAAGGGAAATGTAAAATTTTAGTGTTTGTTAATCCGCATTGGTCGCTTGGTTCGATTGCTGAAAATGGAAACTTTACGACTAATGACTCAACGACTAACGACCAACAGCGAACAATTCTTGATCAATTTACTTTGGCAATAAAGAGGGTGCTTGAGAAATTGGGATTGTTAATTGAAAATGGAGTGGCCAAAATTGAAAAAATTTTTGCTAAAGAAATCATGGTTGAGAAAATAAAATCAGAAGAAATAGAGACCACAAGAATAAAAATCAAAGATAAGGCAACGGGAGAAATTTATTGTTTATGGATCGAAAACGGAGAATTAAGAAAAGAAAAGGGAAATTGCGAAGTTTTAATTTCACAACCTAAAACTGACAATTTACAAGAAAAAACTGAAAACTTACAAGAAACTACTGACAATTTGCAACAAAATTCAAAAGACCAAAACCAAACCTCAACAGATCAGAAACCTAGGTCAGACCTAGGGGAAAGCAGTTCTAGGTCAGACCTAGGGGAAGAGATCAATGGAGGAGTTATTGAACAATCAAATAGCGAAAATGTTCAAGAAAGTCAATAAAAAAATTTTTGCGTTAGTTTTAGTTTTCTCTTTCTTTTGGGACAATTTTGTCGTTGGGATGACAGGCTTAAATTATGAAATTCCTTGGGATTCTTTGAATGTTGGAGGAAGAGAAAATTTGAGTTCGACAAATTATCAATTGGAATCTAGTGTTGGGCAATCTGCGAGCGGAATTTCAACGAGCACAAATTTTGAAGAATATGGAGGATACCAGCAACTTGCTGGGACCACTTTAAAATCTCAAAATTGGCGATTTTTTCACGATCAAGAAAAAGAAATTCCCCAAACTCCAGCTGCGACAGAGAATGTCGCCCCAAACAATATTGCCAGAGGGAATGCTTTGAAATTGAGAATTACAATAAAAGAAACAGGAGGGATTAATATTTCGAATTTAAAATTGAGGTTGCAATATTCAACTTTTTCTGATTTTTCTTTTGCAGAGTTTGTCGATGAAGTTTCTTGTCCAAATCAAAGAGTTTGGTGCTATTTTGATGGAGGGGGAGATGATAACGCAACGATAACTCAGAGAGTTCTTTCTGATTCTGATACTAACGGAACTCATAATGAATCTGGAATTTCAACTTCAAGTTATACAATTTTGGCAAGCTCCTCAGCAGAATTTGAATTTACCATTTTTAACAACGGAGCGCCAACAGGCACCACTTTCTATTTTAGAGTTTACGATAACACAAACCAAGATCCGGTTTTAAAAAATGATGCGAGTTATACTTATCCAAGTTTAGTGGTGGGCGAGAGTTCTTTGAGTTTTACGGTTTATGGTTTGCCAGCTGGAACGACGACAGAAGGAGTGACCACAGATTATGAAACTTCACCAACCTCAACTTACTTTGACAATTTGCCATTAAATCAACCAAAAAACGCAGCATTTAGATTTGATATTTCAACAAACGGTGAAGGAGGCTACAAACTTTTTGTTTGGCAAAGCCAAAATTTAACATCAGATGAAGGAACCCAAATTCAACCTGCAAGTTCTACCAACGAATATCCTGCACCCTGGAGTTTAGCTTGTCCTTCTGATTCTCCAAGTTGTTATGGATATCATACAGGAGACGATTCTCTATCTGACATTGGGTTAGGACCTGCAAGATTTTCACCCGACGATTCTTTTGCCCGCTTTGAAACTCAAATGAAAGAGATTGGATTTAATCCCTACCCAATTTCTCAAGATATTTTTGACCTCATTTTCAGAATTGAAGTTCGAAATTTACAAAGCGCAGGTTCTTATCAAAATCAACTAACCTATGTGATTTTACCCACTTTCTAAAAATTTTATTCTCTTTGAATTTCAGATTCTATTTTTTTTCTTTCTTTTATCTTTGCCAAAATTATATCTTTGTTTGAAAATTTAACTTCCCCTTTTATTTTTGCGTTTGAAATAGAAAGAGATTCTAAAAAAGTGTTTTTAAAACTTAAACTCCCGTCGATGATCACATTTTCAATAATAACTTCTTTCGCTTTTGCATCTTCAAAATAAAAGTTTCCTACAATTTTACCTACTCTTTCTTCCAAGCTTAAAATATTCATTTTTTTAAATATTGCCTTTCCTAATATTTCTGATTTATTTAAACTTAAATACCCTCTTATTTGAGCTTCTTCAAAATCGAGATTTTTTTCGAAAATGTTTCCAATAAGCTTTAAACTTTCTCTTGTTGAACTCCTTTTTAAGATTAAATTTTCTTTAAGACGCGATTCTGAAATTGAAAAAATTCCGTTAATAGTAGCTCCTTCAAAATTTACTTCTTTTTCTAATGAAACGTTATTAAAATAAACCTGATCCAAGGTTTTTACGTTTTTAAATAAAAGAGGAATTCTAATGTGGCAGTCAGAAAGAATAAAACCCTCTAAAGTTTGTTTTGAAAAATCAACCACTCTTTCTTTTTTTTTCAGCTTCAAAAATTGCTTGTAAAATATAATTTTGAGAAAGAACCTTCTCCATTAATTGATTATATAAAAATTTTTGCTAAAATTAAAATTGATGAAAAGCGTTTCTTTTCAAAAAACGCTCAAAATTTTTTTGGTAATTGCAATTTTGTTCTTTTTAGGAGGTTTAAGTATTTATACTTTGGGTCAGGAAGAAAAGCCACCAACTATTTTTGATATTAAAATTTTAGAAATTACCACTTCTTCTGCTGTTATTTCTTGGAAAACTGACAAAAAAACTGATTCAATAATTAATTATGGTTTAGATAGAAACTATGGAATGATTCGAGACCCCACTATCAATACTGAGCATCAAATCGTTTTAGACAATATCTTACCCAATACTGATTACTACTTTCAAATTTCAGCGGTTGACGAAAAAGGAAACCAAGCTACGAGTAGAGGTTTTATGTTTTCTACAAAAAAATTAGTAGAGGTTAAGGGTGCAGAGAGATTTGAAGAAGAAGCAAGATTAATTGAAAAAGCAGTAGAAGCAGTTTCTCAGATGAAAAAAGAAGAAGCAATTGCCTTTACAAAAGAAAAAATTGAAGAAATCGGAGCACAAAAAGCAGAAGAACTAGTAATTATTGGGGATCCAAGAGTTGAAGTAGGAGAAGATTGGGCAAAAATTTCTTGGGCGACAAACAAAGAGGCAAATTCAATAGTTGCTTTGGTTCCAGAATCAGAGTACGACCCAAAAAGTTCAGACCCTTATAAAATGAAAATTGGAGAACCGACAGAGTATGTTTTAAATCATGTGGTAGAAATTAAAGGTTTAAAACCCGCTACCACTTACCATTTTCAAGTTCAGTCTACCCCAAAAATCGGTGAAACTGCAAAAAGCGAAGATAAAACTTTTACCACCTTTTCTATTTTACCCGTAATTTCCAACCTTCAAGTAGTAAAAGTAGAAGAAGATGCTGCTACTTTAAGCTGGTTAACTAATATTCCTTGTTCGAGCATTATCGAATACAAAAATCTAAAAACCGGAGAAACAAAACAAGTGGGTGATCCCGCTTTTGTTACCACTCATCGTTTTCGCATTTCCAATCTTGATTTTGATACTACTTACCAAATAACAGTGAGGGCGGAAAATGAACAAGGAGACAAAACCAAAAGCCAGCCTATTACTTTTACTACCATTAAGGACGAACAACCTCCGACAATTTCAAGCGTGACCGTTGATTCAACTCTTTACCCTGGCGAAGAACAAGTGAGGGTGCAGGTTGTGGTTAATTGGAAAACTGACGAAAACGCAATCTGTCAGTTTTTTTACCAGGAAGGATTAGCCGAAGGGCAACAAGGAACTGCTTTGGCTCCAGAGACTGAATACTCTCAAAAACACATTCAAGTTATTACTGAATTCGCACCCAATAGTACTTATAAATTTTGGATGAAATGCAAAGATAAATCGGGCAACGAGAAAAAATCAGAATATTATACTCTTTTGACTCCTACCAAAGAAAAAAGTATTTTGGATATTATTATTGAGAATTTGCAAGCCACTTTTGGTTGGGTGAAAAAAATTGGAAAATAACATGCCAGAACCGTTAATTGTTGCTAAAAATTTAGAAATCTATTACAACTACGGCAAATCGAACGAATTTTATGCTTTGAAAAAAGTAAACATCGAAATTTATCCCCAAGAATACATTCTTTTTTTCGGTCCGTCAGGTTGCGGAAAATCAACAATGCTTTATTGTATTTTAGGCACTTTACCTTATACTTTTGGAGAATTTTATATTGGGGGAGAAGACCCTTACAAACTTTCAGAAAAAGAACTGGTAAAATTTCAGCAAAAAACAGTAGGAATTGTTTATCAGCAATTCAACCTCATTCCTTCTTTGAATGTTTTAGATAATGTTGCTTTACCTCAAATTTTTATGGGAGTTCCTCCTGCTCAAAGAAGGAAAAAGGCGATGGAACTTTTAGAAAGATTTGGGATTGCTCAGCAGGCGTATAAGCTTCCAACAATGCTTTCTGGAGGACAGCAACAAAGAGTGGCAATTTGTCGAGCTTTAGTTAATAACCCAGATATTTTATTGGCAGATGAACCAGTAGGAAACCTGGATGAAACTTCGGCGAAAAAAGTTATGGAGACATTAATGGAAATTAATGAGAAAGAGAAAAAGACAGTCATTTTGGTTTCTCATGACCCTAGATATTTGGCTTACGCTCATAGAGTTTATTTCATGAGAGATGGAAGAATTGAAAGAGAATTTATCAATCCAGAAAGAAAACAGATAAAACCGATAGAAAGAGGAACTTCTTTGGTTTCTGAAACCGAAAAATTATCAAGACTTTTTCCTTACGCTTCTCCTGAAGAGTTGAAAGTCAAAAGTATTGTTAATTATTTAACCCAGGACTTTACTTTCGAACAATTGGAGAGATTAGAAAAATTGATAAAATTAGTTATCGAAAGGAAAATGAGTACTCAAATGCTTTACGATTTTTTAATATATCCTTTTGACAAAGGAGGGCTAGAGGTTTCTCAGCCTAAAGCACAAGCAATGGTTCAAAAATTAGAAAAAATCTTAGAAGAATCGATAGAAATAAAAAGATTTCGAAGAAAATTAGAAAAAGAAAAATTGGACGAAACGGAAGAACATGTAAAAAAATTAAGAATGATTCTTTTAGATCAGTACAGCGGAAAATTAGAACCAATTCAAGTCCAAAGATTAGAAGAAGCGATCGAAGATAGATTGGCAGGATACATTACTAAAGAGGAATTTTTCAAAAAGCTCGATTTGTCCATTGAAAAAGGAGGAGCAGGATTTAAAAAGAAAACCGCGAAAAAATTTACAGTTTATTTAGAAAAATTAATTGCCCAAGGAATATGAGATTGCAAGATATTTTTAATCTTTCAATCAGAGCTTTTAAAACTCGACCTACTAGGACAGGTTTGACCATTTTGGGCATGGGAGTTGGTTTTTCGGCGGTAGTAGTTTTGGTGGGTTTTGGTTATGGACTTCAGCAGATTATGTTAGAAAAAATTATTTTTGGTGAGGCTCTTTTAAGTTTGAACGTTTCAAATCCAGCCTCAAAAGTGATTACTTTAACAGCAGAAAAAATCGATGAAATCTCAAAAATTCCTAATGTAGAAAAAGTTTCTCCTGTTGCCAGCTTTCCCGGATTAATTACCTTTCAAGATATTTCAACTAACATCACTTTAAACGGTGTTAAAGAAGATTATTTTAGTTTAGCTGGAATTAAAATTTTTGCAGGTGATTTTTTCAAAAAAGACGAAAAAGACAAGGCAATAATTTCTACTACTGTATTAAAATTGTTTGCTAAAAAACCAGAAGAAATTTTGAATCAACCAATAAAACTTAAAATTTTAATAACAAAACCTGGTACAGAAGAAAAAGAAGAAATACCTTTTCCTCAAACTTATTTTATAAAAGGAATAATTGAAAACCCTCTCCCAATCGTTTTTATTCATCTTTCTGAAATTATCTCCCAAATATTTTTGCCTTATTACGAATCCGTAAGGGTAAAGGTGACTCAAAATAAATTTTTAAATGAAGTTCAAAAAAAAATTATTGAAAAAGGTTTTGTAGTCACAGCTCTTTCAAAGACTGTAGAACAAGCCAACAAAGTTTTTACCGCAATTCAATTTACCTTGGGACTTTTTGGAGCGATTGCTTTGATTGTTTCTGCGATCGGAATGTTCAACACAATGACAGTTACTCTTTTGGAAAGAACGAACGAAATTGGTATAATGAGAACTATAGGCGCTTCTTCGACAGACATTATGATGATGTTTTTGGGAGAATCAACTTTAATGGGAGCTTGCGGAGGAATAGTAGGGATTTTAATGGGATTTTCTATAGGAAAATTGATTAATTTTCTTTTGAATTTAGTTGCAATAAAGTTAGGAGGGATACCAGTGAAATTAGTGGTATTCCCAATTAAATTTCTTTTCTTTGTTTTCTTGTTTTCTTTTGTGATGGGTTTTGTTACTGGACTTTTCCCGGCAAAAAGAGCAGCAAGCTTAAATCCTTTAGATGCCATAAGATACAAGTAAGATGCAATTGCTAATTAAGTTGTTAACAATTTTGATAAAAAGGAACGTGCCACTTGATTTCAAACTAAAAATTGGTAAAATTAAAATAGAAGGTTATATAAAAAAGAGTCCAAAAGGTCAAAAATCATCAACTGATTTAGCTCAGCCAGTTGATAGAAAATTAACAATCAATTCTAACCTTTTTGTTACCGAATTGGTTGGATAGTACTAAAATCGGAGATTTTAAAAAAAGGTCGAAAAAAATCGAAAAAATCTAAATGCCAAAGAAAGTTAAAAGAAATTTCTTGGGAATAATTGCTGGAATTTTAGTTTTAGGATTGATTTTAAACTTGGGTTTGGGAATAAAGAGGACCTCGCAAAATGTTAAAGCAGATTCTGTTACCACGAGCGTTACAGTTGTTAACTCTGCTCCTCAATGGATGGTTTATCCTTTTGAGGATCCAGCTTCGGCTACTACCACCCCAACGAATGTCGGAGTTCAAGTTACCTTCAAGGCAGTAGCGACCGATGCTAATGCAGATGATTATTTCTTGGCAGTTTGTAAAACGAATGCAGTTACTCCTCACAATGGCGCTCCACCAACTTGCGATGGTGGTACTTGGTGCGTCTCAGCAACGACAACTTCAGGAACTACTTCCACCTGCTCTTATTTAGTTCAAGAATCAGACGCAAATGAAACCTATGAATGGTATGCTTTCGTTTGCGATGCTTATGAAGGAGGAGCCCTTTGTAGTTCTGTTTCTCAAGGATCTGGTGACTCTGGATCTCCTTTTGTAGTAAATCACAGACCAAACTTTACTGTTGTTTCAAATAATAGCCCACAAGATCCAGGTGGAACAATCACCTGGACGACTACAGCTTCTGACCCAGATACGATTAGAGGAGGAGACACGGTTAAGCTTTTTGTTTGTTCGACAAATGGATTCGATCCTCAAACAGGTTGCAGTAGCACCACTTTAGCCACTTCCACTTTTGTTGCTAACAATCCTTCAGCCAGTTATTCAATTCCGATACCAAAGCCCGATATGACTTACGATGGCTACGTTTTCATTATCGATCAGTTTAATCTTGCTGCCACCGGAACTGCTCAGGGTTCAAATAGCCAATGGATAGTAAACAATGTTCCTCCAGAAATAGTGACAAGCTCAATTCAAATTTTAAACCACGACAACTCAACGGATTATTTGACTTTAATCAACGAAGGAGGAACGACTACCGGATATAAAGTGAGATATCAAATTAAAGATAACAACAGTTGTTGGGCCCAAGGCGGAAGCAACGAAATTGCTGGAGTTTCTGTGAATGTTTTTAGAACCGGAGTAACTTGCAATAGCGCCAACGCAAACAACAATAATTGTTATCCTGATATTACTGACTTGACTTTAGAACCTTGCGGAGGACCAGACGATATTGACGTTTGGGCAACGACTACTTTCACTCTTTGGTATCATGCAGAACCGACCGTAACTTCCACTCCTTGGGAAACTCAAATTTGGAACGCTTCGGTAAGAGCTACGGACAATAATGGATCAAGTTCGGTTCAAGTTACAGGAGAAAACCCAATCGAGCTTCAAGCATTTCTGGCTTTAGGAATAACAGAATCTCAAATAAATTACGGCTCAATAATTCCAGACCAACAATCAGACCAACAAACCACGACCATTAAAGCGACAGGAAATACCGGAATAGACCAAGACCTTGGAGGAAATCCAATGGTTTCTGGACCAAATAGCATTCCAGTGGAAAAGCAATACTGGTATTTAACTTCTGGAACTAACTGGGGAGAACTTCCAACGAGCACTTATCGCGATTTCTTGTCAGCCAGCACTAGTCCAGTTTATTGTCAAATCGAAGTACCAAAATCAACGACAAGCCTTCCAGCTTCAAAGCCAAATTATTGGAGAATAAAAGTTGACGCTACTCAGTCAAGAGGACTTTATACTGGAATGAACTATTTTTACGCAAGAATGAGCGCTACAAGTACCTGGTAAAGGTTGATTGAACGAGATAAAATCAAAGATAATTTAAAAATTTGTTTTTTACAATTTTCAAAAAAAATTATTTTAAATTTTTAATATTTTTGTTGTGGATTTTTTGGTGTGAGAACACTTTTGCTGGTTTTGGAATTACGCCCCCTTTTTTTAGAAATGAAAACTTGACTCGAGGCTCCCATTTTGAAGAGAAAATATATTTGGTAAGAGGAGATCCTGTAGAAGATGTAAAAGTTACTATCTCGGTAAACGTTCCTGGAGCGGATTCTTGGATAAAAATCGATAAAGGTACAGAATTTGTTATACCCAAAGGGGTAAGCTCTTTTCCTATTTTATTGAGCGTTGACGTCCCAAAGGACGCGGTTTACAAAAGATATACGGGTTTCATTAGGATTACTGTCGAGCCAAAAGAAATCACCCCAGGACAAGTTGGGATCGCTTTGGGAGCAAGGATGGAAGTTGATTTGAACGTTCAAGAAAAGAAAATTTTTAGCTTTTTAGTTAAAGCGGTAGAAATGCTCGAGTCTGAAGAAGGAAGAAAATTTTTATTTTTTTTCATTCCAACAAAGTTGACAATGAAAATTAAAATTCAAAACAACGGAAATGTACCCACTGCTCCAACTCAAGTTCTCATTGACCTTTTAGACATTCAAAAAACTAAAATTTTAGAGACGAGAAAAAGCGTTAAAATTCAAGGCAAAGTCTTACCTTTTCAAACCGAAGACGTTTTTGCGATTTTTAAATCAAATTTAAAATCAGGCAACTATTGGGTAAAATTTAAAATTTTTAATCAAAAAGATATAATGAAAGAAGGAGAGGTTTTATTAACCATAAGACCTAAAGGAACCATACCAAATTATAAAGGGTTTAATATTGTAAGCGTTTTTATTGTGGGCAGAGAAAAAGAGTTTATTTTTGTTTTAATCTTTCTTCTTGCTTTTATTTTTATTTCATTTTTCTTTTCATTCTTTAAAAAAAAATTAAGAAAAAGATAAAAAAGTACTGTTTTCTTTTTTAAAACCATTTCGCACAAAATTTTTTATTATGAATACTAAAAGAATTTTGTATCCCTTCTTTTTTCTTGTCTTTTCTTTTGCGTTTCTTTTTCCAAACATTGTATTAACTCAAAAAATAGTTCCGACAATAGTGGGAATTTCAGTTTGTGGCGATGGTAGTATTGATGGTTTCGAAGTTTGCGACGGAGACAATTTTGGAGGAAAAACCTGTGCTACTTACGGCTACAATAGAGGAAGTTTGCTTTGTCTCGAAAATTGTACTAGAATTTCGACTGAAAACTGTTATACTGAGCCAGGAGGAATGGGAGCTGGAGCCGGAGCTGGCGGAGGAGGATACGTTGGCGGTTCAATGACTCCGCCAGCTTCAACTACTTTGATAATTTTGGGTATGGGTTATCCAGATTCAGAAGTAAAAATTTTAAAAGATGGAAAAGAAATTGCAAGAGTTAGAACAGATTCTAAAGGAAATTTTTCTTGGCAAACCACAGATATTACCCCCGGAGTTAATTCTTTAGGTTTTTGGGCGGATGATAAATTCGGATTGAAATCGATTTTATACACTTTAACTTTCGAAATCATGCCCAACGCAATCACTACTATAAAAGGAGCTTATTTACCTCCGACAATCGGAGTAGAAAAAAACGTAGTAAAAAAGGGAGAAACATTAAAATTTTTCGGTCAAGCGATTCCAGAAGCAAAAGTTCTAGTTTATGTTTCTTCCTCTGAAGAAATAATTCAAGAAACTAGTTCAAAAAAGATGGGAGAATGGGAGCTTTTGTTTAACACTTCGCCTTTAACAGAAGAAACAATGCATACCGTCAAAAGTCAATATAAAACTATCGTAGAAGGAGCGACGGTTGTGAGCGGGTTTAGTAAGTTCGTTACTTTTTATGTTGGAAAAAGAGCTCTTGCTGGAACTTGTCCTGGGGCAGATTTAAATCAAGATGGAAAAGTGAATTTGACCGACTTTTCAATTTTGCTTTATTATTGGGGAAGCAACAATCCTTGCGCCGATCAAAACCAAGATGGTAAAGTAAATTTAGTAGATTTTAGTATAATGATGTATTATTGGACAGGGTAAAATGAAAGTTCAAAACCCAAAAATCAAAAGTCAAAAATTTAAGTTGGTAAAAAAAATCTTGTTTTTAGGGTTGGTTTTATCGTTTTTGCCTATTTTTACCTTTAGCGCCATTTTGTACTTGGAACCAAAAGAAGAAACCCATAAGTTGGGAGACCATTTTGCTGTAAAAATAAGAATAGATCCAGAAGGGGAATGCATTAATACCATCGCCGTTGATTTGAGCTTTCCAAAAAATATTCTTTTGGTTGAGGGGATAAATTTGGGAGATTCGATCATTAATATCTGGGTTGAAAAACCGTCTAGTTTAGACATTAAAAAAATAAATGAAGAAGGGAAAATTTATTTTGCCGGAGGAATCCCCGGCGGTTTTTGCGGAAGAATACCAGGAGACCCTGGGTTAACAAACATTGTTGCTGAAATTAGATTTTTTATTCCTTCGATGATTGTTGGAGAAGTTCAGGAACAAGAAGCGGAAATTAAGCTTTTGGAAACTTCTCAAGTATTTTTAAACGACGGAAGAGGAACCCAAGCAACAATGAATTTGAAAAGTTCCAAAATAAAAATTACTCCAGAAAGAGGAGGGGAGATAAACGAATGGAGACAAGAATTATTAGAAGATACTATCCCCCCAGAATCTTTTGAAATCCAAATTCAAAAAGACCCCGCCATTTTTGACGGAAAATATTTCATGGTTTTTTATACTACTGACAAAGAAACCGGGGTTGATTATTACATGGTAAAAGAAGGGGAAAGGGATTGGAAAGTAGCAAAAAGTCCTTATTTGTTAGAGAATCAAAACTTAGATGAAGAAATAAAAGTTAAAGCAGTCGATAGAGCAGGCAACGAAACTATAGCTACTTATTACCCAAAATTTAAAAAAACAGAAAAACCAAATTTAACTAAAAACCCAATCAACAAAAAAATAATTATAATTTCCGCGTCAATCGGTTTAATTTTAATTTTGATTTTTACCTTAATTTTCTTTATAAAAAAGAGAAGAAAATTTTAAATCCTTTTTTGTGCCCGGGGAGGGACTTGCACCCTCACGGGGAAGATTCCCCAAAGGATTTTAAGTCCTTTGCGTCTACTAATTCCGCCACCCGGGCAGATATTTCTAATTCCGCTACCTTGGCAAATTTTTTAACCTTAAACTTCCATCTTCCATCTTCCATCTTCCAACCTCCATCTTCTAACTTCCAATTTCTTTGAGGCCTAGGTGGGACTCGAACCCACGTTAGCTGTTTTGCAGACAGCTCCCTGAACCCCTCGGGTACTAGGCCTTATTTTAAATTTTAAAAAATTTTTAAAATTTTTCAATTTTCTTTCGCTAAATTTCAACCTTCTTTTTCTCTTCAACCACAAAAACCAAAATATCTCCTTCTTTTATTCTTTCATCGCCTTCATACAAAATTCCAACCTCATCTCCTTTTTTTGCTTTTTCCACCTCTCTTTTGTTAATTTGTAAATTAATCAATTTTCCTTTTCCTACGATTTCGTCACTTCTTAAAATTTCAATTTTTGCTCCTCTTTTAACTTCTCCTTCGATCATTTTTCCTCCCACAATTTGCCTTGAACCTGACCTCCAAAACAAAACCAAAACTTTCAATTTTCCAATTTCTTTTCTTTCGATTTCAGGTTCAAGCACTTTCTCTATTCCTTTTTTTATCCACTCTAACAAATCATAAATTACAGTAAACTGATAAACTTTAATTTGCCTTTCTTTTTCTAAAATTTTCTTTGCTACCTTATCTACTCCCGTTTTAAAAGCTAAAATTTTCCCCCCAGAAGTTTTTGCCAATTTAATGTCATCTTCTGAAACCAAACCCACTTCAGACTTTAAAACTCTTACTAAAACTTTATCTTGGGGAACTCTTTCGATCAATTTTTCTAAAGCTTCCAAACTTCCCAAACAATCTGCTTTCAAAATGATATCGAAAGTTTTTTGATTTTCTTTTGGTACCAAAATTTTCCTCTCTCTTTTTTCTATTTTTTCTAAATTTTCTTTTGCTTTCTCTATACTTTCAAAAACTTCAAAAATTTCTCCCACTCCAGGTTGCTCTTCAAAGCCAAAAACCAAAACTCCCTGTCCTGGAAAAGCTTCATGGAGAACTTCTTTTTTCCAATTTTCCATTCTTCTTATTTTTCCGAAAGCAGTTTTAGTTGCTATAACTTGTCCTACTTTCAAAATTCCTTCTTCTACTAAACAAGTGGCCAAAATCCCTTTTTTTGGATCGAACTGACTTTCAGCTATTACCCCTTTTGGATTTTTAGTAATTTCAGCTTTCAAATTTTGCATTTCAGCTAACAAAATTAAAATTTCCAAAAGTTCTTTTATTCCTTGTCCAGTTTTAGCTGAAGTTTCGACAACCGGAACCTCCCCTCCGAATTCTTCAATACTTACTCCAATTTTCATTAATTCCTGTTTTACTCTTTGCGCGTTTGCTCCTGGCAAATCCATTTTTGTGATTGCGGTTAAAAAAGGAATTTGCGCTTTTTTTATCGCTTCCAAAGCTTCTTTCGTTTGATCTTTTGGCCCCTCGATCGCAGAAACTACTAAAATAGCAATGTCAGCTACTTTTGCTCCTCTTTCTCTCATTTGAGAGAAAATTTCGTGTCCTGGAGTATCCAAAAAAGTAATTTTTGAACTCTCAACTTCCACTTCAAAAAGCCCAATTTCTTGAGTAATTATTCCTCCAGGTTTCTCTCCAGTAAAAGGTAAATTTCTTATTGCGTTCAAAAGAGTCGTTTTTCCATGATCAATGTGTCCTAAAATAGTAACTACTGGCTGTTTTTTTATTGTAGTTAAAACTTTGTTCTTTTCCATTTTTTGCGATTTCTATTGCTTTTCTTTCTTCTTCAGTAAGTAAATTTTCTGAAAGACCGTTTTTAATCAATTTTGCAAAAACCTTCGAATTTTCTCTTAAAACTAAATTAGAAATTACCACTCCGTTGTTGTTTTCGTCTAACATTGCCAAAGCAAAACTTTGATTTCCGCCCAAATTTTTCAAAGCGTTAAATTTAAGAATACCCACTTTTTTTATAAAAAACTCTTGTTCTTTTTTCATTTCTTGTATTTCTTTTTCTAAACCTTCAACTTTCTTTTCGAGTTCTGAAATTTTTTTCAACGCACTTGATAAATCTTCAATTTTCTTTTTCTTGAATGGCCACATAAAAAGTTGCGGGGGCGATGGGATTTGAACCCACGATCTCCCGCGTGACAGGCGGGCGTTCTGAGCCGGGCTGAACTACGCCCCCAAAATTTTTAAATTTTACTTGAATTTTTTAGAATTTTCAAGTTTTTGATAAAATTTTTAAAAATGAAACAAAAAATAATTTTTATTGGAATAGATGAATCAGGAAGGGGACCTCTGGCAGGGCCTGTGGTAGCTGTAGCTGTAGCTTTCAATCCAAAATTTGGAATTAAAAAAATTAAAAACCATCTTTCTTTTCTATTTTTATTAAAGAATGTAAAAGATTCAAAAAAAATTTCTCCAGAAAAAAGAGAAAAAATTTATCAGGAAGTTTTGAAAAATTCGTTTTTTATTTTTGGAATTGGTAAAGTTTCTCCAAAAATGATTGACAAAATTAATATTTTCAATGCGACAAAACTTGCCATGGAACGGGCAGTAAAGAATTTAGAGAAAAAACTAAATTTAAAAAATAAAAAGAAAATTTTGCTTTTGGATGGAAATTTCAAAATTAATTCAGATTATTTTCAAATTTCGATAGTAAAAGGAGATCAAAAAAATTTTCTCATTTCTTTAGCTTCGATTTTGGCAAAAGTTTATCGAGACAAATTAATGAAAAACCTTTCAAAAAAATTTCCAGAGTATGGTTTTGAAAGACACAAAGGTTATACCACAGAAACTCATTTGAGAGCGTTAAAAAAATACGGTCCTTGCAAAATTCATCGCGTTTCTTTTTCTTTTGTGAGAAAATTTCTTTAAGGCTTAAATTCCATTATCCTTGACTTTTTCGACTTTTTATGTTAAATTTTTTTAAAAAGGAGACGTAAAAATAACCCAAAAAATTTTAAAAAAGGAGGTTTAAAAATGAAAAAACTGTTGGAAAGATTTTCTGCAGCCTGGAAAGCCTTCAAAAATCCAAAATTACTCGAACAAATTGACGAGTTAACGGAAGTTTGCTTGAGAAAAACTTTTTTTGAAAAAGCAAAAATTTTAATTGAAGAAGCGAAAAGAAACAGGCATAAGATTTCTATAGTTTTTCTCGATGTAAATGGTTTAAAAATAATTAACGATAAACAAGGACACAAAAAAGGCGATGAGATTTTAAGAAATTTGGCTTACACTTTAAAGAAAAACCTTCGTCCTTATGATTTGATGTGCCGATGGGGAGGAGATGAATTTGTTGTTCTTTTATTTAATACAGATTTTGATCAAGCTGAAAAAATAATGAAAAGAACTTTTGAAATTTTTCCAAAATTTTCTTTTGGTATAGCAGAATGGAATGAAAAAGAAAACTTGGAAGATTTAATTCAAAAAGCAGACGAAATGATGTATCACTCAAAGAGAAAATTAAAAAGAGAAAATTAAAATAAAAAATAAAGCCGCCCTCAAGGGCGGGTTTTTTTGTGGGCGGTGTAGGGCTCGAACCTACAACCTCGCGCACGTCAAGCGCGCGCTCTGCCATTGAGCTAACCGCCCATTTGTCGCTTTGCTTTCATTTCCTTTATTTTCCATCTTCCATCTTCCATCTTCCAACTTCCAGTTTCTATCTTCCATCTTCCATCTTAATTTCTGCTTCAATAAATTCATCCAAATTTCCATCGAAAACCTCTTCAACCTGAGTAGTTTCTATTTTTGTTCTCAAATCTTTTACTAATTTGTAAGGGTGCAAAACATAAGAGCGAATTTGTTTTCCAAACTCAATTTTTTGCTTTTCTCCTTTTATCTTTTCTAATTCTTTTTCTCTTTTTTCTTTTTGTAAATGGTACAATTTTGTTCTTAAAATTTCAAGCGCTTTTTCTTTGTTTTGTTGTAAACTCCTTTCTGTTTGACAAGTGACGATAATTCCAGTTGGCAAATGTTTAATTCTTACTGCACTCATTCTTTTGTTTACATATTGGCCACCAGGACCAGAACTCTTGAAAGTCTCAATTTCTAAATCAGAGCTTTTAATTGGGAATTCTTCTTCTTTTATTTTTGGCAAAACTTCAACTAAAACAAAAGAAGTGTGTCTTAAACCTTGAGCAGAAAAAGGAGAAATTCTTACTAATCTATGTACCCCTGATTCTCCTTTTAAAATTCCAAAAGCAAAAGGGCCTGAAATTTCACAGATTGCAGATTTAATTCCCAGTCTTCCCTCTGCTCCTTCTTCTCCAAAGTTAATGTCTAAAATTTCAAAGAAAAAACCTTTTTTTTCGCAAAATCTTTGGTACATTCTCAACAAAATAGCGCAAAAATCTTCAGCATCTTTTCCTCCAGCTCCTGTCTGAAAAAATAAAATGGCATCGCTTCTATCGTACTTTTCTGACAAAAAAACCAAATTTTCTTTTTCTTTTAAGATTTTTTCTATTTCTTTTAAATCTTTCTCAAAACTTTCTTTTTCTTTAAGTTCAAATTCCAATTTCAAAATTTCGAGTTTTTCCTCTAAGTTCTCAAACTCTTTCACTTCCTTTTTGAGTTTTTGATATTCTTTCACTTTTTCCAAATCTGTCCAAATGTTTAAGCTCTCCAATTCTTTGAGTTTTTTTCTTTTTTCTTCAATGTCAAAGAAAGTGAAAAAGCTCTCTTATTTTATTTTCAATTTCTAAAATTTTTTCCTCCATAAAATTTTTAGCCGCTTCCCGGAATCGAACCGGGGTCTCCTGTTTACGAGACAGGTGCTCTCCCATTGAGCTAAAGCGGCTTAAAAATAATTTTACTATTTTCTCTTTATTTTTCAACAATTTTAAAAATCAAAAATAAACCCTTCCCCCTTATTTGTTAGAAGGTACTCATATTTTTTAAATTTTACGAGGTTTATTTTTCCATTTTCAAGTAAATTTCTGAATTTTCAATTGAGAGCTTTTCAAAAGATTTTGGAATCTTTTTTGGTTTCACGAATTGAATTTCTTTTATTTTCGATTTTCTTTGAAGTTCCTTTTGATATTTTTTTACTATTGAGATCAATTTTTCGTCTCCAATAATTTTAACTCTTACTTTATCTTTTGGCAAGAGTTTTCTTTTCTTTCTTATTTCTTGAAAGTTTCTTAAAATTTCGTTAAAAATCCCTTCTTCTTTTAATTTTTCGTCAATCTCAAAATCGATTTCAAATTTTTCACCAAATAAAATTTCTTTAATATTTGTTTCCTCTTTTATCAATTCCAAAATTTCGTTTGAAAATTTTTCTGTTAAAGTTGCTTTTTTTAAGGGTTGCCTTACTTTAATTTTCATTTCTTGACGTTTTTTTAAAATATCAACAACAATTTCTCTTGCCCTTTCCATTTCTTTTTCCAAATTTTCGTTTATAAGCTTTAAGTTTGGTTTTGGCCAATTTTCAAGATGGACTGATTTTTTTGTGTTCAAAATTCCTTGATAAATTTTTTCTGATAAATAAGGTAAGAAAGGAGCTAAAATTTTTGAAAGCTTTACCAAGATAAAACCCAAAGTTTTTTGAGCTTCTACTAACTCTGCTTTGGTTTCTGGATCTTGAAACCTTCTTCTTGACCTTCTTATGTACCATAAAGATAAATCTTCTATCACAAAGCTTTCAATTTTTCTTGCGGCTGGAGTCAAAGAGAAATTCTCTAAATCTTTTGTCACTTCTAAAATTAATTTTTGCAATCTTGAAACAATCCATTTATCTAAAGCACTTTTCAAAGAAGGAGCTTTCAAATTTATTCTTTTTTGACAATAAGTTTCATAGAACAAAAAGCAATTTTGCAAAGTTAGGATGAAATTTTTCAATTTTTCAAAAACATCTTTTTCTGAAAACCTCTTTTCTTCCCAAGGTTGATTGATGGTATAAAAATACCATCTCAAGGTATCCGCTCCGTATTTTTCCATCATCAAAAAGGGGTCGACAGTATTTCCTCTTGATTTTGACATTTTTTCTCCCTTTTCATCCAAAACAATCCCAATGGTGATAACGTTTTTGTAAGGAGTTCCAAAACCCAAAAGAGTAGAAATTGCGAGTAAACTATAAAACCATCCCCTTGTTTGGTCCATTCCTTCGCAAATGAAATCTGCAGGAAAAAGTTTCGGAGGCGCCAATTTTTCGTAGTTTTGAGATTTGAGTTTTGAGATTTGAGATTGAGCGCAAGCGAACGGCCAGTGAGCTTGCGCGAACGGCATTGCTCCAGAATCAAACCAAACGTCTATTACTTCCTTTACTCTTTCTAAATGAGAACCACATTTTGGACATAAAAATTTTACTCTATCGATGTAAGGCCTGTGAAAATCAATTTCACCTTCTTCGTTGTAAGGCAAACTCTTAAATTCAATCTTTCTTATTTCTCCAGTTTTAATTTTCTTTTTTTCGAACTTTTTAAAATCTTCAATTTCAAAACCTTTTACCGCTCCTTCTAACATCGTTAAAGGTCTTTGATGGCTCACAATTAAAATTTTCTTTCCTTGATACTTTCTTTCCAAATCTTCCAAAAATCTATACATTCTCATTTTGACTTGATTGTAATTTTCACCCGCTTTAATTTTTTTGGCAAATCTTTCTTCGTAACTTTTGAAAAATTCTTCCCAATCTTTTACTTTTTTTCCATCGAAACTTCCCACGTTAATTTCTCTTAATCTTTTGTCATAAATTACTTTTAAACCCAACTCTTTTGCTACGATTTCTGCAGTTTGTTTTGTCCTTTCAAAATCAGAAGCAAAAATCAAATCGATTTTTTTATTTTTTAATTTTTTTGTTGCTTCTTTTATTTCTTTTTCACCTTTTTTTGTTAAAGGAGAAGAAATTTTTTCAGGAATTTGAGTTACCAAAATTTCTTTTTTGTTGCAAATTGCTTCTCCGTGCCTCAAAAGAAAATATTCATTCTTTGAGCAATTTTGATTTAAAAAATTTTCTTTGCTTCCTATTACTTCTGTATGTCCGCAAATTTGACATTTCCAAATTGGTAAAGGAATTCCAAAGTATCTTTCTCGAGAGAGTGCCCAATCTTTAACTTCTTTTAACCATTGCCCAAACCTTCCTTCTTTTAAAAATTCAGGAATCCAATTTATTTTTTGGTTTTCTTTTAAAAGCTCGTCTTTTACTTTTGTAACGTTAATGAACCAACTTTTTTTGGCATAATAAATCAAAGGAGTTTTACATCTCCAGCAGAAAGGATAATCGTGCTCGTATAATTCTTCTTTAAACAAAAGCCCTCTTTTTTTCAAATTTTCAATAATTTTTTGATCAACTTCTTTTACAAAAAGACCAGCAAATTTTTCAACTTCGCTTTTAAATTTTCCTTCTTCATCAACGTTCACAATTATGGGAAACTTTTCGTTTTGATCTTTGATTTTTGAGTTGTAGGTTTTTATTAACTCAAAATCTTCTTCGCCAAAAGCAGGAGCAATATGAACTAAACCTGTTCCAAATTCCAAATTCACAAAATCTGCCAAAACTACTCTAAAGGGAACTTGTACATTTTTCGGAGAAAAAATACCTTCGTATTTTATTCCTTCTAAATCTTTTCCCAAAAATTCTTTTTCTATTTGGAACTCTTCCCCCAACAAAGAAATTTTCTCTTTTGCCAAAATAAAACTTTCGTTGCCCTTTTTTGCTTTAACATAGACAAAATTCGGATTTACAGCGACAGCAACATTTCCAGGTAATGTCCAGGGAGTAGTCGTCCAAACTAACAAAAATGTGTTCTCAAATTCAGGGTTTAAAACTTTAAACTTAACATAGATTGAATTTTCTTTTATTCTTTTGTATTCTTGAGCAACTTCGTGAGAAGAAAGGGCGGTTTGACATCTTGGACAATAAGGTATAACTTTGAAATCTTCGTATAATAAACCTTTTTCCCAAAAGATTTTCAAAATGAACAAAACAGATTCCATGTATTCTTTTGAACAAGTAATGTAAGGATTTTTCAAATCAATCCAGTATCCCATTCTTTTGGTAAATTTTTCCCACTCGTTTTTGTAAAAGAAAACATTTTTTTTACACTCTTTTACAAACTTTTCAATTCCAATTTTTTCTTCAATTTCTTTTTTATTTTTAATGTTCAATTTTTTCTCAACTTCCATTTCCGTGGGCAATCCATGAGTGTCCCATCCTGCTTTTCTCAAAACTAAAAATCCTTGCATTGTCTTGAATCTACAGACTGCATCCTTGAAACATCGAGCCAAAAAATGATGAATCCCAGGTTTACCGTTTGCATAAGGAGGACCTTCGTAAAAAACAAAATTCTTTTTTCCCTTTAAAGATTTTTCAAAAATTCTGTTTTTTTCCCAAAAATTTAAAATTTCTTTTTCAGATTTTGATAATTTAATCTCCATATGAAAAAATTTTACATAAAAACTAATTAGAAATTCAAGTAGAAAATTGAAGTTTGCAAAAAAAATTGAATTTTTGTATATTTTCAAATGATAAGGAAGGTTTTATTCTTAATCGTTTTAGTTCTTTTGACAATTTTTATTGGAATTTTCTTTTTTCAAAAAGGTCAAAAAAAAGAACTCAAAAAAGAAGTAAAAAAAGAAGAGACAATGGCAGAGAATCTTTCTGGGAAGAAAGTTTTAATGATTATTGCTTTTCGAGATTTTAGGGACCAAGAATATTTTGTTCCGAGGAAAATTTTTGAGGATTCAAAAATAGAGGTTAAAACAGCGAGCGACAAAAAAGGAACAGCCATTGGAGCAGATGGGGGAGATGTAAATGTAGACTTTTTAATTTCTGAAGTTTCTGTCGATTCATTTGATGTCATAGTTTTTGTTGGAGGACCAGGGGCCCTAGAACATCTTGACAATGAAAATTCTTATAAACTGGCCAAAGAGACTCTAGAAAAAGGAAAAGTATTAGGAGCAATTTGCATTTCTCCTGTAATTTTAGCTAAAGCAGGAGTTTTGAGTGGGAAAAAAGCTACAGTGTGGACCGATTTTACTAAATCTCAAACAAGAATTTTAAAAGAAAACGGCGCCATTTTTGAAGAAAAAGATGTAATAGTTGATGGTAAAATCGTCACTGGTAACGGTCCTCAAGCTGCGGAAAAATTTGCAAAAGAAATTATCAATCTTTTAAAATAAAAAATTATGAAGATACGCAGAGAAATCGATTTAAGAATAATTATTTTAGCGGTTTTAATTTTAATTTTAACTGTAATTTTACTTATTGTAATTTTTACCAAAAAAGAGTTAAAATTAGTTTATCCTAAGGGTGGTGAAAAATTTGAAGCAGGAAAGACAGTTACTATTTTATGGAAAGGAAGAAAAATTGGGAAAGTTGACATTTATTTGATTTCAGAAGGTAAAGGGGAGAGAATGATGATCGCAGAAGGAGTTTTTGGAGGGAAATTTAATTGGAAAATTTCTTTTTGGCAACAACCAAGAGATGATTACAAAATCGAAGTAATAGAACACACAGAAAACATTGAAAGATATTATGACCAATCAGGAATTTTTAAAATTGTAGGGCCTACGATTGCTTTTTGTGAAGATATCTCAATTCCACAAGAATGGCATTTTGTACCTTCAGATTATCCAGGTTTAAAAAGAGTTTTTATTACTAGAGGACTTTATTCTGGAAATTTTGGAGGCTTGGATGGAGCGGATCGAATTTGTCAAAGGGAAGCAGAGGCAATAGGATTGGAAGGAAAATTTAAAGCTCTTTTGGGTGACGAAAACGTTTCAGCAAAAGAAAGGTTAAATTTGGACGGGATTTTTGTTGAAATTGGAGCAGATCAAATTCCAGGAGAAACATCTCCTTATCTCCTTTACTGGAAAGATTTTAAAAATTTCATAAAGAAGAACGCAGGGGACCAAAAAGAAAGTTATTTGAAAGCCTATCAATTTTTAGACAAAGCCTTCAATGCTTATTTGAAAAAAATAGAAGAAAAAAAAGAAAAAAGATATTGTTATAGGCTTTTGGGAAAGAGCTTTGATGATTTTTTTCAAAAAATTACCAGTAATTCAAAGGATTATTTAAAATGGTTTTTTGGAGAAAGTTTTGAAAAAGATTTAGAAAAAGGAGTTTGGATCGGAAGGATTTATCCTGAAACGAAAAAAGAATGTATTCAAATTCCTTCTTATGGAACAGAAGTTAAATTTTCTTTTACTACTTCTTGCCAAAATTGGAGCACAGACAAAAAAGAAGTTCAAGAAATTTCAAAAGAATGTTATGATACCAAAGGAAAAAAATGGTTAGTTTCTTCAATAGGAGGAATAAGCATTTTACCAACTGAAAAAGGTTTTTCTACAGATTTCGGTTCAGCTTGCAATATTTCGTTAACTTTAATTTGTGTTGAACAATAATATGGCAAAACCAAAAAAAGAAAAAATAAAAATTGTGGAACAATTAAAAAAGGATTTTAAAAACTTTAATTTTTTAATTTTTTTCAGTGTTTTCAAAATGGAAACCAAGGATTTAGAATTTTTAAGGAAGAAATTAAAAAAAGAAGGGTGCAAACTTCAATTGGTAAAGAAAACATTAATAAAAAAAGCAATACCAGAAAAAAACTTTAATTTTTTAGAAGAAAAAACGCCTGTAGCAATTATTTTTGCGCCAAAACTTTTTTCTCTTCCAATAAAATTTTTGAGAGAAATTTTAGAAAAAAAAGAAGGACCAAAAACTTTAGGAGGAATTTACAAAGAAAGAATATTTTCCGAAAAAGAGATTTTACAAATTTCAGAATTGCCCTCAGAAAAAGAACTTTTAGGAAAATTGACTTTCACTTTGTTTTCTCCAATCCAAAAACTCCCCTTGATTTTCAATCAAATTTTGTTAAAATTAATTTTTGCTTTAGAACAAATTAAAGGTCAAAAAGAAGAAAAATAAAACATGGAAGAAAAAGAAATTGAAATTCCTGAAAAGTTCAAAAAAATTATAGAAGAAATAGAAAAAATGACTGTTTTGGATTTGGCGGAATTTATTAAAATTTTGGAAAAAAAGTTTGGAGTAACCGCGCAACCACAATTCGTAGCTCAAGTAGCACCTCAAAGGGGAGGAGAAGAGAGTGGAGAAAAAAAAGAAGAAAAAGCATTATTTAATATAGTTTTAACACAAGTTGGCGCAAAAAAAATAGAAGTGATAAAATTAGTAAGAGAAATTACTGGTTTGGGATTGAAAGACGCCAAAGATTTAGTTGACAAAGCAGAATCAGAACCTCAAACAATTAAAGAAAACGTAAAGAAAGAAGAGGCAGAAGAAATTAAAAAGAAGTTCGAAGGAGTAGGAGCTAAAGTAGAATTGAAATAAGAAAAAAGAAAAAATTAATTTATTAATTCTTAAATTCTTAATTTTGGTGCCACTAAGGAAGTTAAAGTTATCGGAATGGGTTCTATTTTTACTTCCAAGATGGCACTATTTTATTTTAAAGTTATTTTTCTTCCAATTAATTTAGATAATTCTTGTACTACTGGTTCTCTTTCTTCTTTGCTTGTTTCTTCTTTTAAGATCTCGACGATAAAATCGATAACTTCTTGTTCGGATTTAAACGACATTGCTTCCATCCACTCTGGATCAAATGTGCCTTTTAATGTTTTTTGCCAAGATTTTTTTACTGTTTCAGAAACGACTAATTGATATCTTTTTGAAATTTTAATTCCTCGAATAACATCTTCAACAGTTAAAACATACTCACCTAAAAGTTCTAGAGATTTTGGTTTTTCTGGAAAATTAACTGGTTTTATAATTCCTTGGGCAGTTAAAAGATAACAATCAGTGTTATAACAACGCAAAGGAGGAGGAAAGAAAGATTTTTCTGGTAGTTCCACTTTATGAATCTTTTCTTTCAATTCCGGAATTTTTTCTTTCAATTCCGGAATCTTTTCGTTTTCTGGCACAAAAATATCAATATCACGAGCAAAATTTTTATTAAAAATTTTATCTAAAACAAAGGATCCTTGAATATACCATTTAGGAATCTCTTTTAATTCGTATCGTATTTCTATTAATTTTTCTTTTCTTTCTTTATTTCTTTCTGGAGTATGAGAAATCGAATCAAATTTTTCCAACATGTCTAATTTTTGTTGCGAGATTATTATTTTTTTTAAAAAAATTAAAATCTTTTTCGAATTTTATATTGACATTTCTCTTAAAGCTTTAATTCTTTCTTCTATTGGAGGGTGTGTAGAAAAGAGTTTCACTAGCCAGCTTTGTTTTTCTTTTCCTCGAAGAGGGTTTACAATAAATAAATGGGCAGTTGCGGTAGAAGCTGTTTTCATTGAGTTTGGATAAGAAGCGATTTTTTCTAAAGCCCTTGCTAATCCTTCAGGATATCTTGTAATTAAAGCTCCGGTGGCATCTGCTAAAAATTCCCTTTTTCTGGAAATTGCAAGGTGAATTAGTTGAGCAATTAAAGGAGCTAAAATTGAAAAAACTATTGCTAAAATGGCAAAAATTGAATTTGCGTTATTCTTTTCATCATCTTTTCTTCCTATTCCCCAAAAGCTCGCTCTAAAAAACCAATCGGACAATATTGCCACAAAGCCAACCAAGGTTACAGTAATAGTTTGCAAGAGCATATCTTTATTTCCAATGTGGGCTAACTCATGAGAGATTACTCCTTCCAATTCTACTTTTTCTAATTTTTCCAAAAGTCCTCTTGTTACCGCAATCACCGCATGATTTTTGTCTCTTCCTGTGGCAAAGGCATTCGGTTGGTCTTCGTCAATTATGTAAATTTTCGGTAGAGGTAAACCTGCAGCAATGCAAAGGTTTTCGACAATTCGATAAAGCTCTGGATTGTCTTTTTTCTCTATTGGTTTTGCCCCTGTCATTGCCAAAACGATTTTGTCTGAATACCAATAACTAATGAAGCTTTGAAGAAAAGCCAAAGAAACTGCAAAATACAAAATCGCAGGACTTTCGAAAACCCGAGAAAAGATCCATCCCAAAAAAATCACAAAAATCAAAAAAGAAGTCATCAAAATCCAACTTTTTCTTACATTTTTTTCTGCTTGGGTATATAAAGTGGCCATAATAACTTATTCCGGTGAATACAATTTTAAACCTTTAATTTTTAAGAAATGCCTAGTATTTCTAGTAACCAAAATTGAATCCGTTTTTATTGCAGTAGCTGCAACGATTGCATCAGCAAAAGGAACTTGATAGAGCATTCTTATTATGCCAGACTCTTTTGCCAAACTTTCCTCTAAAGGAATTATTTCAAATTCGCTCAAAAATTCATCGATAATTTTTCTTTTTTTTCGGATCCTTAATTTCTCTCCCAGAATAAATTTCAACTACGTTTATTACTGAAATCAATAAACTTCCTTCTTCCCGCAATTTAAGTAAAAAATTTTTAATTCTTTTAATTCCTCGGAGATAATCAATTAAAATATCCGAATCTATTAAATATTTTTTTATTTCCGTCATTCTTTTCTCAGTTTGCTTACATAATTTAAAGAACTTCCTTTAATTTCTTTCAACACTCCAAACGCTTTCAAAAACCTATTCTTTTTAGGCATTTTTCTTTTTTTTACTTTCAATATTCTTTCGAAAATTTCTTTAATTTTCATTAACTCCAAGTATTCTTTTTTATCAATAATAATTTTACTCATAAGACCATTATAAAACAATTCCAAAATTTTTGCAAATTAAAAACGCCCCCACTGGAGTGAGGACATATAATGATTAGAGAGTAAAATCTAAAATTTTACTTTTGGGGTTTCTTTTTCTTCAGGGACTGAAATTTCAAAGAAATCCATTTTTTTGAAACTAAAAATTGAAGCGATAATGTTTGTGGGAAAACTTTCAATAGCAATGTTTAAATCTCTCACGTTTGCATTATAAAATCTTCTCGCTGCCATGATTTTATCTTCGGTATCAGTTAATTCTCTTTGCAATTCAAGAAAGTTTTGAGAGGCTTTCAAATCTGGATAGTTTTCTGCAACCGCAAAAAGCGTTTTTAAAGTTTCTGCCAAATAATTTTCTGCTTGAGCCATTTTTTTCAAATCTTTACTTTCTCTTGCTTCCATTGCCTTTGTTCTTGCTTCGGTTACTTTCTCAAAAACTTCTTTTTCGTGAGTAGCATAACCTTTTACTGTTTCTACTAAATTCGGAATTAAATCGTGTCTCCTTTTTAGTTGCACATCGATATCTGCTAAAGCTTCTTTCGCTCGATTTCTTAAAGCCACGAGATTGTTATATCCGAAAACAATCCAAGCCAAAATTAAGACAACAAAAATTATTATTAACCAAAAGATTGAAATCATAATGTTAAATTTTACAAAAAAATTAAATTAAAATCAACCTTTCTATTTCCTCTCTTAATTTTTGCGTAATTTTTCTACAAATTTCTTTATATTCTTGCGAATTGCAATCTAAATTTTTTGCTTTTTCTATTTCTTCTTTAAAAAATAAAGGTTTTCCCACTTTAATTTCAACAATCTTTTTAAATTTTGGAAAAGTTTTTCCAATAGGCATAATTTCAAAATTTCCTTTGATTGCTACTGGTAAAATTGGAACTTCACTTTTTAAATGAATTTTTGCCACTCCTAATTTAAACTCTTGCAATTTTCCGTCTTTCGTCCTTGTTCCTTCTGGATACATTATTAAAATTTCTCCTTTTTTTAATCTTTTAATGCTTTCTTTTAAAGCTTTCTTTTTTGATTCTTCATCGTATCTATGAATTGGTATTACTCCTGCAATTTTGTACAAAAAATTTCTTAAAAATCCTTCAAAACCTGTGTATTTGTCAATCTGTCCCAAATAAGTAAATTTTCTTGGAACGCACAAATATCCGTTGATTACTTGATCCCAATGGCTTTGATGGTTAGATGCTAAAATAAAATTTTGCTTTAGGATATTTTCTAATCCTTCAACTTTTTTTATCCAAATTAATTTTACTATTGGTTTTAAAAAAAGGTAACAAAACCAACTTAGTATTTTCCCCATGAAAAGAAATTTTACTCAAAAGAGATTTTCTTTTCAAATTAGTCACTTTGGACCAAACATAAAAGACCAATTTTTTAATTTCGTATTATCTCTGCCATGGCAATGTTAACGCGAACACTACTGGAAAAAATTCTGTTTTGAGCAAAAGAATTTTGATAAAATTTTGAATGTATAAAAAATTTTCTCTTTTAATTTTTTTGGTTTTGTTTCCCTTTCTTTGTATTGCAAAAGAAAAAATTTTTGCTACTTTGCAATTTCCGCAAAAAATAAAGGCAGATAAAGAATTTGAAGTTTTAGTTAAAATTTCAGGTTTAAAAAAAGAAAAATATGACTTGAAATTAACTTTAAAAAAAGAAAAAGAAATTTCTGAAATTTACAATTCTTCTAATAAAAAGTGGCAAGATTCTCTTTATTATCTCAAAGACGAAGTTTTTGGGCCAAACTTTGAAAAAAATTATAAAATGAGAATAAAAGAAAATTATTTTGATACAGAGGGGAAAGCAGAATTGATATTGAAATTGAGGCAAAAAGGAAAAATCATTTTCGAAAAAAGAGAAAAAATTGAAATCGAAAAAGGAGAGAAAAAATCAAAAGATTTTCTTTCAAGAAAGAATTTGGAGTTTAAAAGAGAGCTTGAATCTAACTTTTTTGAAAAAATTGAATGGTCAAAAAACTGGCCCATTTTGATTTTGGGCCTTTTTATCTTTTTGACAACTTTAGCTTTTCTAATCAAAAATCAAATTAAAAAATAAGCATTTCTTTGTTTTCAATCTTTTTTAAAATTTCAAAAAGAACTTCTTTTGAAATTAAAACTTCAACTTTTTTGCCTTCTAAAGCTTTTTTTAAAAATTCAAAATCTTCTTTTCTTACGTTTTCATTATTTTTTTTAAAATCAATCAATTTATTTATCGAAATTATCGTATTACACTTTTTTTCTTTTTCTCCTTTAACTTCTAATTCAATTTCAAGCTTTAACAAAAATTCTTTAAATTTTATTAAAACTTCTTCTCTTTTATTTATTTTTTCGCAAGCAAATTGAAAATTTTTTTTATTCTCTTTTTTCTTTAATTCATTTTCATTTTTTTTCACTATGTTTTCTACCATTTCTTGCGGATTTATTTCAGATTGAGGTAAATTGTTTTCTTTTTTTTCTTGAATTTCTTTTTCAGTTTTTTCAACAAATTCTTGAAAAACCTTTTTAGGTTCTACTTTCGAAGCAATTTTGACTTCTTTTTCACTTAAGAAAAAGATAAAAATTATCAAAAAAGTAACTATTAAAAATATCAGAAAAAAAACTTTTTTCATTTTAAAAATATTCTTTTAATATCTCCTAAAGTAGCAAAAATAGCCAAGAGTATCAAAAGAAAAAAGAAAAAACCTGTAATTACCTCTTCTGTTTTCTGGCTTAGAGGCTTTTTTCTGATAGCTTCAATTCCTAAAAACAAAAGTTTTCCTCCGTCCAAAGCGGGTATAGGAAGTAAATTAAAAATGGCAAGATAAATAGATAATAATGCCAAAAAATTTAAATAATGATTGAAACCTATCTGACTTATTTGCCACATTAAATGAGTAACTCCGATAGGTCCCATTAAAAAAGCTCCTTCAACCCTTTCTTTTTGTAGTAATTTTTTAAAAAATTCAAAATAACCCTTTAAAATGGCTACGGAATTTTCAAAAGTCAAAAGCGGAGCTTTGTAAAGGGCTAAAAAAAATGGATATTTTTCAATTCCTGTTTTAACCAAAGCAATCCCCAAGGGACCTTCACCTTCTGGAAATTCTTTTCTCGGAAAAATTTCTACTGTAAAAATTTCCTTTCCTCTTTTAATTTTGAGAGAAACTTTTTCTCCAGCTTTTTCTTTTACAATTTTTTGAACTTGAGATGCTTTTTCTATTTTTTCACCATCAATTTCTAAAATTTCATCTCCAACTTTTAAACTAGCAAAAAAAGCAGGGGAATTTTCTTTAACTTGGACAATTTTCACTTTTGGGTTTAAAATTTCTTTTTCATCTTCGACCGCGGTTGGAATTCCAATTTGTAAAAGAAAAAAATAAAATACCATTGCCAAAATCCAAAAAGAAAGACATCCTCCCACAACAATCCAGGCTCTTTTTGAGATGGAAAGATTATAAAAGCTTCCTTCTTCTTTTTTTCTTTCTGTTTCGCCGAAAATTTTCACAAAGGCTCCGAAAGGAAGCAAATTCAAAGAATAAACAGTTTCTCCAATCTTTTTCTTGAAAATTGCTGGTGGCAAAAAAATTCCAAACTCTTCCACTTTCACTTTAAAAAGCTTGGCAAAGAAAAAATGCCCAAATTCATGCAATATTATTAAAAAAATTAAAGAAAAAAATACCAAAATAATTTCAAACATACTCAATTAATATTTCGCGAATTTACTCGAATAAATTCACGAATTTTCGCGAATCATTATTTCGCGAATATTCATGAATAATTCACAAATTTTCGCGAATATTCGTATAAATTCGCGATTATATTCGTGCATATTCGTGAAAATGCGAACATTCGTGAAAATTCGCGCCCGAATTCGCACATATTCGCGAAATATAAAAATTATTCTCTAATTTCTTCCTCTTTTTTTTCTATTAATTCGTCAATTTTTTCGTTATATTCTTCCACCAAATCTTGAAGTTTATCTTTCGCTTTGTATTTTTCATCTTCTGATATTCTTTTTTCATAAAAAGCTTGTTGAATTTTATTCCAAATTTTTTCTCTAATTTCTCTTACCATCTTTTTTGCTTTATCTTTTTTTTGAGAGAGAATTTTTAAAACATCTTTTTTAAATTCTTCTGTCATTGGAGGGATTTCAATTCTAATACTATCTTTATCCGCAATGGGACTTAAACCCAAACCAGATTCTTCGATAGCTTTTAAAATTGAAGAAGTGTAAGATTGATCCCAAGGCTGAATGACAATTTGACGAGGAGGTAATATCGAAATTTGACCCAATTGTTTTAAAGGAAACTTTTGACCAAAAACTTCACACCTTAAATCTTCAATCAAACCTGGAGAGGCTCTTGAAATTCTTAATTTTTTTAAATCTTCTTTTAACCTTTCGATTACTCCTTCGAATTCCGATTTTTTACTCGTTATTAGTTCATTCCAGTTTAATTTTTCCTTTTTTTGTTTTTCTTCCATAAATTTTTAAAATTAAATTTGTAAAGCCAAAAATTCCAAAAGCGACCTTTTGTCTGTTTTAGTAAGATAACTTTGTATTTCTAATGTTAAAATTAATTTTAAAACTTTTTTTGCTTTTTCCTTTTCATTTTCATTAAAAAGTTTCTTTTTAAAAATGGTAACCAAAATTTCTAAAAACTCATCTTCGTTTTTAACTTTTTCTAACATTTTTAACCTTTCATAAAAACCTCCTTTTAAAATTTTTTCGATTAATTCTTCCTTTCTCTTCCTTTCTTTTATTCCTTCCTTTAAAATATTTTTTAATCTTTTTAAATTTCCTTGGGTTCTTTTTAAAATTTCTTCTTTTTCTTCGGCGTTTTTTCCATTTAAAAATTTTTCGATCTTTTTTCTTTTTAAAAAAGAAAAAGTAATTTTTTGACAACGAGATAATATTGTAGGCAATAATAACTCTGATTTGGAGGAAATTAAAATTAGGACCGAGTCTCCCTTGGGTTCTTCTAAAGTTTTTAAAAGTGAATTTTGAGATTCTTTTGTCATCAATTCTGCATTTTGGATAATTGCTACCTTTTTTTTGGCGGCAAAAGGAGATAAAGAAAGAAATCTGATTAATTCATTTTTAATTTGTTCAATAGAAATAGTATTTTTTTTAGGTTCTATTAATAAAAAATCTGGATGGTTTTTTATTTTTCCTCCCAAAATCATTTTTGCAAAATTTATTGCTAATTCCTTTTTTCCCGTACCTTCGGGACCTTCAAACAAAAAGGCATGAGGAATTTTTTCAGATTTTGCAATTTTTTCTAAAATTCGAATTTTTTCCATAAAAATTTTATTTTGTTAATAAGACTTTTTTATACAAATCTAAAGTTTCCAAAATTACTCCAGTTCCTTTTGCAGTGCAATCTTGAGGATCTTCGGCTAAAATTGCAGAAACTCCAATTTCGTTTTTTATTAATTTGGAGAGGTTTTTTAACATAGAACCTCCGCCTGATAAAACTATTCCTTTTTCGTAAATATCGGCAGCCAATTCGGGAGGAGTGTGTCTTAAAACAGATTTTATGGTTTGTAAAATCTCTTGCAAAACATCAAAAATTGATTCTGTGACTTCTAAAGAATTCAATCTTATTGTCCTCGGGACCCCAGAAACTAGATCCCTTCCTTTAACTTCTATTTCTAATTTTTCCTTTTCTGGAACCGCGCTTCCAATTTTAATTTTGATTTCTTCTGCAGTTTGTTCTCCGATTGCTAAATTATATTTTTTCTTTATGTAATCTGCAATTGCCAAATCCATTTCATCCCCAGCCACTCTTATTGACCTTGCGGTGACAATTCCTCCCAAAGAAATTACCGCAACTTCTGTTGTTCCTCCTCCAATATCACAAATTAAATTTCCAGAACAGCTTTCAATAGGAATTCCAGCTCCCAAAGCCGCCAAAATTGGTTCTTTAACTAAAAATACTTCCTTTGCTCCTGCTAATTTTCCAGCTTCAATTAAAGCTCTTCTTTCTGTTGAAGTAGCTCCTACAGGAATTCCAATTACCAAATAGGGCCTAAAAAGACTTATTTTTCCCAAAACTTTTTTCAAAAAATATTTAATCATTGCTTGAGTTACTACAAAATCTGCAATTACCCCATCTTTTAAAGGTCGGTAAATTTTAATATCTTCTGGAGTTTTTCCAATCATCTCTTTTGCTGCGTATCCTACTGCCAGTACCTTTTTCTCTATCAAAGAAACCGCCACCACCGAGGGCTCTTTTAAGATTATTCCTTTTTTGGGTAAAAATAAAAGGGTGGTTGAAGTCCCTAAATCAATTCCTACTTTTTTTTCAAACATTTTCATTTTTACTTATTTTACCAATTTTACCAAAAAATTTTATTTTGTAAAATTATAAAAATGAACAAAAAAATTAGAAACCTTTTGTTTTTCTTTCTTTTTTTGATTTTTATTATTTTTTCTCCGATTTTAGTTTTGTATTCTTTAGGTTATACGTTTGATTTTGAAAAAAAAGCCTTAGTGAAAACAGGAGTTTTGTTTGTACAAGCAAAACCCACTCAAGTTCAAATTTTTTTGTCAGGAAAGTACAAAAAGAAAACAGACAGAATTTTTGGAAAAGCAAAAATTTTAAGATTGATTCCAA
>Ga0080004_1136159_pt1 | contig 81739 bp, 89 predicted proteins | sample WasSprMetagenome_FD_69207 | JGI IMG/M metagenome (GOLD analysis project Ga0080004, IMG submission 69207) | Sulfidic aquatic microbial communities from Washburn Spring, Yellowstone National Park, USA - WS (SPADES assembly) (version 2) | ecosystem: Environmental > Aquatic > Thermal springs > Hot...
ACTTTCTCCGAAAACTCCTTCTCCAAGAGCTATGGGCTAGTCTCCTCCGTTCGCCTACACCGCGGAGATTTGGGACAAATCTATGTTGTCGCCAGAGACGATGCACTGGATGGGATTAGCCGGGTCTTGACTTACCAAGTCGAGGGGGACAACCTGAGAATCCAGAACTTCTTCCGCACGAGGTACGCGGATAGGACGGAGGTCGTGTTCGACGCTCGGTGGGCATCAGACGACACCAACGTTGGGTACGGAACCGTCTATCTGCCAGAGAACTCGCAGATATCCTGCCAGGTCTCGGGCGGCTCTGGGACGCTCATAATCCCGCACTCGTCTAGGGTGAACTCCGGCAACAAGGTCCTCACCTGCCCGGACGACGCGGACAGGCCCATATGGGTGGTCCTGAGCCAGAGCTTCCCGTTCAACATCCTGCCCTGGGTGGAGAACCTGAGGGCGGACAACAGAGCTCTGCCAGCTAGGGTCACCGCTTCCCCCGTCTTCAGCTGGGTCTTCAGGGACAACAATCCCAACGACTCCCAGGAGAGCTTCAGGATCCAAATCGGCTCCACGCCGGACAGCAACGATGTATGGGACTACACGGGAAGCGGATCTGCAAACAGCGTGGCATATGCCGGCCAGTTGACAAGGGGACAGACCTACTACGTGAGGATCATCGTAAAGGACACCTATGGCGAGTGGCAGAACGCGGACAACGCCGACCTCTGGACTAGGGGGTACTTCACGGTCAACAGGCTGCCCGAAGTGAAGGGGCTCAAAATCGACAATCTGTACCTGAAGTTTGAGTGGGGCTTCCAGGACTTAGATGGGGACGGGCAGGCGGGTTATCTGCTGGAGGTGAGGCAAGCGGAGCGACTAGTCTGGTCGAAGTCAGGGACGACGGAGAACCAGGCGGTCTACGAGGGTCCAACCCTAGAACCGAACACGGTGTACACCCTGCGGATTAGAGTCTCGGACGGGCTGGAGTGGGGAGAATGGGTGGTGGAGAACTTCATGCACAGAATCGATCCGCCAGTCCTCCTCACCCCCTCCACGGGGGAGAACCTTCAGTCCTGTAACCTGAGCTGGGATAACTCCACACCGGCCGACAACTTCGAGATCCAAATCGACTCCTCCGAAAACTTCCAGACCCCGACCGTGCTTACCTCGCACTCACCTTCCCTCTCTCCTTCCCTCCAGGTCGGGCTCTGGTACTGGAGGGTGAGGGTCTGGCACCTGGGAGCCGCAGGCCCGTGGTCGGAGACCAGGAACTTCAGGGTTGACACGGTCGCCCCCTCCGCACCTTCGCCGGTTTTCCCAAGGCAGGGGGAGAACACCAACAACAAGACCCCGACCTTCTCCTGGGAACCCGTGGAGGAGAACTCCCTCCCAGTCCTGTACAGGGCAATCCTCTACGACAACCTCGGCTCCGCCCTCGCGGATTCCGGCTGGATTTCCGAGAACTGCTGGTGCCCGGGGCCCCTCCAGGACGGCGTTTACATCCTGAGGATCTCGGCGAGGGACAACGCCGGGAACGAGGGGGCTGCCACGGAGATCGTGTTCAGAATCGACACGGTTGCTCCTGTCGCCCCCTCCCCGACCTCACCAAGCAACGGGGCTACGCTCTCCTCCCAGACCGTGGAGCTGAGCTGGGCAGCTGTCTCGGACAACGGTGCGGGGGTGGAGGGATACGAGGTGGAAATCGATGGGCAAATCATTTCCGTTTCCGAAACCTCCGTCCAGCTCACCCTCAGCGCGGGATCCCACTCCTGGAGGGTGAGGGCGCGGGACGGGGCTGGGAACCTGAGCGGGTGGAGCGAGCTCTGGTCGTTCACGATAAGCCTCCCGGCCGGTGGAGGTGGAGGGGTTCCACCAAGCGGTGGAGGAGGTGGGTTCCTGCCAGGCGGTGCTATGCCGAGCGGAGGTGAAAATGCCCCTGAGAACAGACAGGAGAACCTCCTGAGGGACACCTCCCCGCCGGAGATAAGAATCCTGAGGCTCGGGCCGGAGGATTACATCTACGCCCTGTTCAGCGTCTGGGACCCCAGCGGGGTGAAGTACGTGTACGCCTGGGTGGACAACGAGTTCACGCCTGTCCGCACCACCGAGAACGGGCTGGAGGTGAGGGTGGAGAACGCGGCGGAGGGGATGCACTCCCTCCTAATCCAGGCGGTTGACAACTTCGGGAACGAGAACCTGTTCCTGCTGGCCTACTCGGTGAGGAGGAGGCCCCAGCCACCGAGGGTGACGGCGGCGGTCACCGACAACACCTTGGTCATCAGCATCCAGAACCTCCAGGGCTCCCCGCTCTCCTTCTCCCTGTTCGTGTACGTGGACGGGAGGCTTTACAGGACGGTGTCGGTGAGCTTAGGGGCGCTGGAGAACGCAGAGCGCACCCTGGACCTCTCGGGCCTGGAGCCTGGGGAGCACAGGGTGGAAATAAGGGATGCCGAGGGGAACCTTCTATACTCCAGAAGCCTGCTCGTTCAGCCGAAGGCGGAGGCGAGGCCAAAGGGTGCGGGGGTCCCGCTCTGGATCCTCTTCATCGCACCAGTTTCAATCGCTGCCTCCTACATGCTCTGGAGGGTGGGGAGGGGGCCCAAGAGGATAGTGGTCAGGCAGAGACTCGCCCCAAGCGAGGAGGAGGTGCTCAGAATTGTAGAAACTAGAGGGAAGGAGCTGACGCAGGGGTCTGCAACTGTTCAGGAGTTTGTAAGGCTACTGGCACCCGTTGCGGCAAAGAGGGTTAGGGGTAGAGAAGGAGCAAGACACCGCAGACCAGAGAAGTTTTTTGATTAGGAACCGTGGGCGACCAGTTTTGTCCATTTGCTAGGAACCCTTGTAGAACCAATTGCCCATTTTGGACAGGAGAGGCTTGTGGGCTTGCAGAGGCACTAGCGGAAGTCACATCCGAGATTTCTCAAACATTGAAGGTTCTCAGGACTGAGATTTTTCCGCTTCTTCAGAGGTATATTCGGAGTAAACTTGAAGCGGAGGTCTCGGATATCAAAAGATAAAAATCAGGTGTTTAGAGAATCTGAGGCCACCTGAAGTTCTCGCTCGCTTCTGCAACCAGCGTTCCTCCTCCTCTCAGGAGCTTGGAAATGTCCCCCTCTCCCCAGCGCACCTCGACCTCTATATTGAAGGTGCTGTTCTCCGCGACAATGGGCCCACAGAACCTCTGGACGAAGCCCTCGGGAACCCTCTCGAACCACCTAGCAAGTAGCCAGCCGCGTGTCTCCCCCGCGTAAATCGTTCCATAGCACTGGGTGAGGGCAATGTGGTTCCCGACCTTGGCGAGAATCCAGCAGTTATCTAGCTTTAGTTTAGGTGCGTGGCAGGCCAAGGAGACCTCGAGGGAATAGAGCACCGCGTTCTCAAGGCCGAACATGAAGGGCTCAATCTTGGAGATTGTCAGGGATCCCGAAACGGGAAAGGGGGGAGGGCTAATCCCCTCTTCCCGTTCCGTATAGCTGAGGCCCGCCAGCACGGCGGCCACCGCGCTGACCGCGAAAGCCGCCACCGCTAAGAGGGCAATCCACTGTTCTTTGGTTAGTCTCATCGCGAATTTACGCGATGTAGGATAAGTTCTCCCTGCGGTACAAGGGTCTTATTCTTCCCTGCTCGGGTTCCTCCTCGTCCTCTTGCTGGGGATTTTCGCCTCCCTCCATTATCTTCCCCGCCAGCTTCTCCAGCTCCCTCTCTGTGTTGTTGTCCACCATGTACCCCGTCTTCTTCTCCACCCACTTCTGGGCAGTCTTGAGGGCGAGGTAGAACTCCTCGGGGCTCATGAGGGTCCCCAGCTTGATCAGCTCCAGCGTTCTGTAGGGGACGGTCCTCTTCAGGGAGTCGCTGAAGGGGAGGAAGGAGAGGGGAGGCCTTCCCCTACTGGCGCAGATCAGCGAGTCGGTCAGCCACTTCTCCCTCGCTAGCCTCCTGAGCTCCGGGTAGTCCTCCAGCAAATACTCCACCCCTGCAAACCTTCTCTCCAAGGCCCTTATTTCGGCCAGCGCGGGGAGGGTCTTTCTGCTCTTCCACTTACCGGTGAGGAGCCTGTAGGCCCTCACGTCCTGCAGGTAAACCTTCACCCTCGTATTCTCCTCGTACTTCTGCTCCGCGGTCTCCAGGGCAACTTTGACGGTTGAGAGGATGAGTCCGACGTCTGTAACCACGGTGGCGGCACTAGAGGCACACCTGTGGTACCTCGGCCAAGCACCTCTCGAATCCCTGAACTCTATGACGCCAACCCCCATGGTGCTGGGGTTGGACCTACCAATAAAACAAGCTACATGCGCCTCGACTTCCACCTCCATCACCTCCTTTTTGGGGTGAGCGGCCTCATCTCGCCGTTCGGGCGGGCGGGACCCATAGTCGTCGCCCGGCCGTGCCCGCCGACGCCGGGGGGAGAGTCGCTATCAGTTTTTCAAAATCCATTGTTTTTGCCTTTTATAAAGGTTCAAGCGCTCTTCGGTTCGCCCACCCTCACTGAGAACTTGTCGTACCTCATCTTTGCACCCTGAACCTTTCCCTCGTATAGAATGACTATGAGCTTCCCGATGTTCTCCTCGTTAAAGTAGTCTTCCAAGGTTGTCTTCTTCCACACAGCCACCCTCTGCCCCTTGGGGGTCTCTACAATCATGAGGTCGTTCTCCCTGCCGAATCTTGTCTTCACGCCCCTCCGAATCTCCACGATCTTCCCCATGAGCTTCTCCCCAGGCTGGGGCTTCCAGACTGGCTCGCATTCAATCACAATCCTCTTCCCTATGAGATCCTCCCTGAAGAACTTCTCGGTCGAGGGGGATCTCCAGACGGAGTACTTCTCCGTCCCGGTGTCGACAATCAGCAAATCTCTCTCCCCTATCCGCGTCTTCACGCTCCTCCTGATTTCCTTCAGGATTCCCACCAGCCTCTGCCCCGGGGCGGGCTTCCAAGTGGGTGCAATCTCCCTGTTTGGCTTGCTTTTCTCCTCCTCCACCTCCCTTTCCAGCCTCCTCAGCTCCTCCAGCTCCTCCCTGCTCATCCCCGAGGAGGAGGGCGCGGGATTTGGGTCTTCTAGAGGCTTCACCATCCCGCTTGCCAGCAGCCTCCTCGCGAGGGAATCCTCGATTTCAGCAACCTCCCCAGGCTGGTGATACCTCCCGCCGAAGCTGAAGGGTCTAATAACCTTTACTCTCATTTCCTCTTCACCTCCCTCGCGACGATTTCTCTCACCACCTCAATCAGCGGCCTGTCAGAGCACCCCTGCAACTGCCTGTTCAGCTCAAGATAGATTTGGATGGCCTCGGCGACCAGCTGAGAGGTTGTTCTGTTTTTGTCCAAGGAAAGGTGCCTTATTTCTCTCCAGAGGGCTGTCGGTATTTCTATACTTGTTTTCTTCCAGCCTTCTACCGGTAAGGATTCTTGTCTTTCCATCAATAAATTTGTGCTTTTTTCCCGTATTTAAAGCTTTTGGTGCACTTTCTTACCATAAACTTATTCCGTTTGGTAAGAATCACATGAGTGCGACGGCACCTGCGGCTAAGAGGAGCCCGAGCCCGGGCCAGAGCGTTGCCTTTGGGGTAAGGCAGGAGGCATAGGACACCAAGATGCCCGAACAGAGGGTACAGATGACGATGGTAACAGTACCGACCGCAAGGAAGTAGGGGGGAAGCTGGAAGGAGAGGAAGGGAACCGGCTCGGAACCGGGCATGGGGGCATAGGAGATGTTGAGGAAGAGGGATGACATGGTCTTGAAGCAGGAGAACAGGATCAAGGGAGTGAGGAGGGCGAGAAGCCTGTAGAGGGAGAGGGACTTCGCGGCGAGGACCTTCTGCCTCCTCATCTCGGAGAGGTAGGTGGTGAGGAGCTCCAAGCTCCTAGAGGTGTAGCCCCCCACCTCCGCGGTGCAGCTGAACTGGAAGAAGGCCATCCTGACGGCCCAGCTCCTCGAGGGCACCTCCAAATCCGAGAGGGGGACGTTGAGCTCAAGCTGGGAGGCGACATATCTCAGAATTTTGTCGAAGTGGCGGTTGTACTCCCTCTCTCTAGCCAGCCTCTTCACGGCAGTTGGCAGGTCGTGCCCCATCTTCTGGTACTCCGTCAGATCCCTGAGGAACTCAATCGCTCCCTCCTCCTCGGCAGAGATCACCCTCTGCTGGATTTGCACTAAGATGCCGTAGGCGAGGAGGGCGAGGGAGAGGGGAAGAACCATGAGGAGGAAGGGGTTGGCCCAGAGGAGAAGCAGGATGAAGAAGGAGAGGAAGAAGACAAAGAGGGAGGGAGCGAGGGCCCTCTTGGAGAACTCGATCTCGTCGTAGCTCTTGGGCTGGGCGGATCTTAGAATTCCAAACCCTGCCACGGTGATGGCGGGAACCACAACGAGGGGGACGAGGAGGGTGAGGGGACCGGTGGACTCGGGGGCGAGGAAGGCGGCGGAGAGCGACAGGGTGGGGAAGATTATGAGGAGGGAGAGGAAGACCTCCCCGATGGTCCCCACGGAGGAGGTGTACCTCTTCCACCGCTCCTCCTCATCCTTCAGGAAGTCGGAGCACTTCGTCTCCAAGTACCTAGAGACATCTCCTCCGCTTCTGACCTCCGAGGTGTACCCCAAGATGAAGTTCCTGAGCTTCTCGTTGGGAGTGGTACGCCCAAGCTCCTCGAGGGCCTCAAGCTGGCCGACCCTCTCCACCCACCTGAGCCTCTTGGCATCCGACTCCAGCTGCCTGAAGAGTCCGCTCCCGACAATCCTCTGAAGGGCACGGTAGAGGGATATTCCAGCCGCCTGCAGGACGGCGGCGTACACCGCGAAGAAGGGGAGCTCCTCCTCCTGTGCTCGCCCCCTGTCTCCTATCTTGGACTTCAGTGCGAGGGTGGGCAGGATAAGGAAGAGGAAAGGAACCGGGGCGAGGAGGAAGAGGAGAGGGTGAACCTCCAACCCTAAGAACAAACCTACGGGAAAAAGGGGGAGAAGGAGGACAAAGGAGAGAAAAACGCAACGGGCGGAGAACTCGTAGACGGAGATGGGCTCGCCCGTCTGGGGTATGTAGGGAGCGAGCTGTTCGCTCATCCACTTCGCGATTCTCCACAGGGTAGCGTGCCTAGAGACGAACCTGAGGGGGAGTGGACCAGCGGCTAACTCGATGCGTATGGTCCTCTCCATCTCAGACCAGAGCAGCCCTGAAGTGCTCGAGCTTTATCTTTCCCTCCTCCGCCATCTCCTCGAGAACCTTCTCTCTCCTTCTGAGATCCTGCACGAGCTCTGTCTCCTCCAGACCCTTCGCCTCGTAGCTCGCCCGCAGCCTGGTGCTCCTCCTAGCAACCTCCCTTGCCGAGTCGGGACTGAACGAATCGGACCTCGGATCCCAGCGGAAGAGGAGGTAGGGGCGGAAGGCTGCACCAGGGGGAACTTCCCAGACCTCCGCCACCCTCCTGACCATCCTGCCCCTGAGGTTCACGGCTCTCACAATGGCACAGGACCAGAAGAGGCTGAGGGAGGACTCCGGAAGCTCCATCGGGGGGGAGGTCCACCTCATCTTCGCCTCCTCGAGGGAGTTGGCGTGGAAGGTGGTTATGCCCCCGTGCCCTATTGAGAAGGCGTGAACGAGGCTCTGTATCTCCTTCCCCCTCGTCTCCCCCACCACCACGTAGTCCGGCCTTCTCCTCAGGACGTGCTTGGCCAGGTCGAAGAGGTCTATGTCGAAGCGCGTTTCGGTGAAGGAGTATCCGACCCTCGTGTGAAGCGCGAGCCAGTTGGGATGAGGAATGTAGATTTCCCGCGTGTCCTCAAGCGTGACGATGGACCTGTTCGGCGGAATGCAGAGGCAGAGGGCATTCAGGAGAGTGGTCTTCCCGGATCCGACACCTCCTAGGATGACGAGGGGGCCCTTTTCTGCCACCAGAGTCCAGAGATAGGCACCCAAGAGGGGCGAAAGGGTCCCGTTGTGGACGAGGAACGGAAGGGTGAGGGGTTCGAGCATATGCCTCCTTATGGTGAAGGAGGAGCTCTCCCCAACCTCTCCCCCCAAGGTCGCCGCCACCCTGAAGCTGGTGGGGAAGGTGCTCCCCGTCGCCCTCTGGTACGTGGAGGCTGAAATGGTGAACTCGGCAATTGGGGCCGCAGCCGAGAGGCTTTTCCCCCCCATCTGGGCCAGCCTCCTGCAGAAGAGGGAGAGCTCCTCCTCTGTGACGAAGCGCATGTTGGATTCCAGCCATCCGAGATCCGTGAACCTCCTGTGGATTATCATGGCAGGCTTCCCGGCCCCCGTCACCGAGATTTCCTCCACTCCAGGGTCGAGCATAGCGGGGTGGATGTGCCAGAAGCCCATGAGGTTCTTGGCCATGTAGTACACGAACTTCGCCATGGAATCCCGTGTGACATCTAGGAGACCGAGATCCCTCGCAGCCCTCCAGGCGACACCCTGTATCTGCTCGAGGGAGCCGATGATGGTTTCCTCGGTCCTTATGCTCCTCGTCACCTCCTCCATTATGAGTCTGAAGACTTCGGACTCCTCCTTCGTCAATTCGGGTTCGTTCACGAGGTAGTAGCCCTTCCCCCCCTCTCTCGTTATGTGGATGGCTGCGGGATACTCCGCCTCTGTTCCTGTGGCTCTCACAAGATATCTGTCCAGTATCTCACCGTGGACTTGGACGAGTGTGGGGACTGCCGAGAGCCAAGGCCTAGGGAGCACCGGTTTGCGGGGGAAGAGGTACTGGAAAGGGTTCAGCGAGGAGAGGAGCTCCCTCCACCACTTCTTCTTTATCCTGACTATAGGGGCTGGTTTTTCGCGACTCACTACCACCTTCTCCTTCTGCACTCTCTTGGGCATTCCTATCCCTCCCTGAAGGTGTTCCCCCTTTCCGTGAGGATCGCCACGTTCTCCCACCTCTGGTTCAGCCTCAGGACTCTGTTTTCGGAGACGGGGATGTACACCGGCTCCCTGCTCACCACCTCCAACCCCCTAGATTTGAGGGAGAGGACGGCAACGGCGAGGACGGGAACCGTCCCTCGATTCACGAGGGTAATCTCCGTCCAGTCCGTCCCCCTCTCCGCCTTGACCGTAATCCACTCGGCGGCCCTCTCCCCCTGGAGAGAGGAGGAGGAAAGGAGGGAGCTTGAAACCCCGCTCTGGGAGTGGAGCACCACGAGTGCCAAGGAGAAGGTGACGAGCAGGACTGCCAGCATCACCGTGATGGTAACCGCCGTCATCCCAGCCTCCAGGAATATATCGCACCGAGCGAGGTCAGGAGGGTCAGCTGGTGAGGCTCCCCCGGCCTGCTCACCACCATCTTGGCGAGGGTTCCAGAGGGTATGGTGAGGTTCTCAAGAGGGAGACCCGTATAGGTGTCTGTTAGGGAGGGTTGAACCTCTGTCTCGTTCACCCAGACCCGCTCCAAGGTGACGGGCTCGGGGCCGTAGGAGTAGAGGTAGAAGGCGCAGGTGCCGGACGAGGAGTCATCGTAGAAGTGAACCAAGGAGAAGAGCTGCCTCATTCTCCTCTCCTGTAGCCTTGAGGCCTGGAGGATCCCGGAAGCAACGAGACCTGTTCTCTTTGAGTAAAGCTGCAGCATCACCGCCCCTACCGAGAGGTTGATGGCAATCAGAATGAGGGCACCCACCAGCTCGCTCACTCCCCTAGAGTCGTTCATCTGCTCCCTCCAGAAGCCTCTTTATCACGTCCTCATCACTCTCCCCCTTTCTCTTGAGTTTCCTGAGCTTCTGAAGCGTCCTCCCCCCAAGCCTGATAGAAGTGTATTTCACATATACCCAAGCCCACCAGGTATTTATTTCTTCGCCCCGCTGTTTGGATGGAGAGGAAGGGTATAAGCCCTCTGGTAGCGACGCTAATCTTGCTGGCCATAACGGTCTCGGTGGGTGCACTGGTCTGGAGGGTGGTTATGTCGAGGGCGAGCTCCATTACAGGCCCTGATGCCATGGTGACTGAGAGCTCGATCGTCACCACCCCGTCGGTGACGGTGGTAAGCGTGACGGTCAAGAACACGGGGGACGTCGGCTTGGAGAACGTAGAGGTTAGGGTCTACGGTGAGGGGGGAGGGGTGGTGCGCATCTGGTTGGGGCCCCTCGCCGTCGGGGCCCAGAGCTCCGGCGAGAACGTGAACCCTCCTGTCAGCTTCAGACCGGGGAACACCTATGCTGCAATCCTGAGGGCCCAGAGCAGTCGAGGTCCTTTGGAGAAGACCTTCACCATACAGGCCCAAGGGTGAGGCTCGCTTGGGGGGAAGGAAGCTGACCCGCCACGTGAGGGTAAGCAGGGAGACCCTAGAGAGACTTAAGAAGGTTGGGAGGAAGGGGGAAACGTACGACGAGATAATCCAGCGCCTGCTCGACTGCTACGAGGAGGGGAGATAGGTGGCGGGTAGGATAGAGGTGAACATGGTAAGGGCGACCTGGTTCGAGGACGTATCCAGCTGGAACCAGCCCTTCGTTTACGGGCTGTCCATCCGCCAGCTCGTCGTGCTCGCCATCCTCGGGCTAACAGCCTACCTCATCGCTGCGGCACTCTGGCCTCTAGGAGTCCTCCCAAGTCTCTTGACCTCCATCATGTGGTTTATGATACTCGGCACCTTCTTCCTCCCCCGTCAGAGGATAATCCAGCCCGAGCAAATCCTGCTGAAGCGCTTGAGGTCTAGGCTGATCCACAGTGTGAAGAGAGAAAAAGGAAGAAAGGAGAAACAACGGTCCAAGGAGGGGCAACGGTCCCAAAAGCAGGACAGGTTTGCCATAAGCCCAGGACAGCAGCTCCAGCTCTCCAGCCAGCTGATAGATCCAGCCACAGGCAAACCCATCCCCAATCAGGAAGTAGAGATGTTTGTCTCCGGCAGGATATGGGACGCCACCAAGACGGACAAGGATGGAAGGTACTCCTTCGTCTTTGTCCCAGAGAGGGAGGGGCTGGTGGAAATCGAGATAAGGCCCAAGGGCTGGAGGGAGGGGAGGAAGGTGGAGGTCATCGTCGGCCCAGCATCTCCCCTCCCCGTGTCCCCCCCGCCGGAGGTCCCCGCTGAGGTGAGCGAGGGGATATCGGCCCCTGAGCCCGAGGAGTACGTGTACGAGCTATTCCCCGTGAACTTTGCCCTCCTCTCTCCCGAGGAGCAGAGGAAGATTACCGACAGGTTCAGATTCATGCTCAATTCTCTTACCGTTCCCGTCTCTCTCCATATCCTCCCCGATCAGATCGCTCTCCCGCTCGATCAGCCCTACCCCGTGAGGTTTCTCAGGTTCTTCCTCACCTCGCACTACCCCCTCGATCCCGTTCTGGACGAGAGTAGCTTCAGGTACAGGAGAGTGGAGAGCCTCCCGAAAATCCCGGCCATTGTGGCAACTGCAGGGGGGGCACTGGCGCTGGACGGCGGAAGACTGGCCAAGGTATTCAGCATCTCCTCCTATCCCGAGCTACTGAAGGAGGGCTTTATCACGGAGCTGTACAGCGTGGCGGACAGGATAGAGGTTAAGATTCAGGTTTATCCATCCGAAAAGGGCAGGCAGATTTTCAAGAGGTTCTACGACAGGATAAAGGCAAACGTCTCCTATGAGGCGAGGAGGAGAAGAGGATCCGTCCCGGAGGAGCTCCAGCTCCAGCTTCAAGCCGCCCAGAATCTGTACACCAGGATTGTCTCTGGGGCCTCCAAGCTTCTCAGGGTGGGGATAAACGTAACTCTGGAGGGAAGGGACAGGGAGGAGCTGAAGATGAAGGAGAAGAGCCTCATGGCGATTCTGGAGGGGAACCTGATGAAGGTGGCCAGATCCTGGGTGGACAGAGCCACCACAGTGCAGCGGGAGCTCTACCTCGGGAGACTTACAGCCTGGAGCATCATGGACACCGACACGGCTGGCTGCATTTTCCCCTTCATATCCGCCGACCTCATGGAGTCGGACGGGATGTTTTTGGGGGTGAACCTCCTAAGGGGAACGCCCGTCCTCTACGATCCCTACCTCAGGAAGAACCAGAACATATGCATCATAGGGGTTACGGGGAGCGGGAAGTCCTTCGCCACCAAGTGCCTCCTCTCCCGCTTCCTCGACCGGCACCCCCGCTGCCTCCTCTTCGTGATAGATCCTGAGGGGGAATACTACAGGGCGATAGGTCCCAAGGGTGTCGAGGAAATAAGGATAAGCCCCGACACAGACCTCGGACTGGATCCCTTCTTCCTCTTCTCCGATGACAGGGGGACGCTCACCGCTCTCCTTGAGCAGATGCTGGGGTTGAAGGAGGAGGAGGACAAGCTCAAGCTGAGGGAGCTAGCCATGCACTGCTCATCCCTCGAGGAGCTCAGGAGGAGGGCAACGGGAAGGCTGAAGAAGTACCTGAACGTCATGCTGAAGGGTCCGGAAGCCTTCATCTTCAGGGGGAAGAAGCGGGAAATCCCTGACAGGGTAATCTTCAACCTGAGGGCCCTTCAGCAAATCCCAGGAGGGGAGGAAAGAATCCTGAACCTCGCCAGCTTCCTGATTTTCACCTCTATATGGAGGAAGATCGAGAAGGCACCTCCGAACATACCGAAGGTGGTCTCCGTGGACGAGGCCTGGAGGTACCTCCAGTACCCCGTCTCCGCCAAGTTTATGGATACAGTGGTGAGGCAGGCCAGGAAGAGGGGCTGCTCCCTGATAATGGCCACCCAGAACCCCGCAGACGTGATGAGCATAAAGGAGGGGAAGAGCGTGCTGGACAACTCCACCACGAAGTTCCTATTTGCCCAGTCCCCGACCACGAGAGAGATGGTGGCGGACGCTCTCGGCCTCTCGCCTGTGCAAAGGGAAAAGCTACCGGAGCTCGAAAAGGGGGAGTGCATCATGCTGACGGAGGACCAGCAACTCCTGATGAGGTGGTGCTGCCTGCCTGAGGAGTACCCAGACTTCTCCACCACACCAATCGAGGCAGGATGAGCGGCACTCGGAAGAGGAGCACCCGGAGGAAGGGCGGAAGGAAGAAGGGAGCAGGCAGGAAAGCCCGACGAGCCCCGCGGACAGCAATCCAAGCGGTTCCTCCAGCCACTTCCCCTCCCCCCGAAACCCAACCCGCCCAGCAAGAGACGGGAGTGGTAGTCCGAAGGAAGCCCGAGGAGCTCCCGCTGGACTTCATGAGGGAGGGGGTGCTTCCAGCCGACGCCGTCAAGCCTATCTCCCCCGACCAGCTCCCCTCCGAGCGGCCCTCTCCGCCCCCGCCCCCTCCCAAGGAGTGGGAGGGGAGGAAGTGGGTTGAGCTCAGCGTACACTCCGTCGCCAAGTTGGGACAGAGGAACCTCGAGCCCCTCTGGGAGGCGGTCTACAGGACGGGTGAGACCTTCGATCTGGTAATCATGAACGCCCCCAGTAGCATTTGGAAGGAGAAGAGGACGGTGAGGTACTTCCTAGGCTCCACACCCCAGGCACTCGAGTCCATCAGGACTGTTGCGAACTCCATAGGGGTCTGGGCCCTGGACTGTAATCCTCCTGTGCTTGATGGGGTCTCGCTCGAGCTCCAGTTCAAGGATTTCTTCGCCTACTACCTTATCTCCCCCCCGGAGAGGGAGCAACTGATGTTCAGGGGCGGTCCGCCTATGAGGGAGGAGGTGCTTCCCGAGAGCCTCGTCTCAGCCCTCTCGCAGGGGGGCTGGGTGTGGGTGAGGCTGAGGGCCGACCCGAAGGCGGCGAGGAAGATAAGGATGTGGGGCGCATCCTCGAAGGGGGGAGGTTGGCTCACGGATTTGGGCAGAGGGGCGGACATCCTCCCCAGGATAGACGGGGCAATCGAGAAGGAAGTCAGGAGGAGGGAGGAGGAGAAGAGGAGAAGGGAGAAGGAGGAGAGGATGAACTGGGCGACGGTGAGGGCCTCAGAGCCCCTCCTCGCCGTGAGGATGATGGTTGGGGGAACCCCAGAGGACTGCAGCAGAATCGTGGCGGCCCTGCCCGCTCCCCTGAAGCTTGGGGAGAACTCTCTCACCCCCTTCAGAACCTACCGGCAGGGGGAGGTGAAAAGGCTGGCGGAGCCCAAATCCGGCACTTGGAAGGACTCGGTGCGCCCGCTCGCCAAGTGGCTCTCCCTCTTCGGTCCCTTCCTCCTGCTCACCAAGGCCTTTGGGATTTTCCCGTGGAGCTGGAGCTCTCCCCCGACCCTCCCCTTCGCCGCGTCTATCCTTGCCTCCGCCCTCCTGTTCTCCTTCGTGAGCGCCTTCTGGAGGGTCTGGAAGCCAATCGTGTGCTCGGTGAGGGAGGTGGCATCCGTGTTCTCCTTCCCAATCCACCTCGAGAGGTGCCCGCTCGAGTTCGCCCCCTACCCTGTGGAGGCGGAGAAGTTTGTCCCCATAGAGGAGAAGACCATCCGCACCCCAAGCTAGGTAAATGATGGAGGAGCTGTTCAAGGGGGTTCCGCCTTTCCGGCAGGCTAAGGGGGAGAGAATCCTGTGGGAGGGGAGACCCTCTCTCAGGGGAATGTGGGTGCTCTACGCCTGCGGGGTCATGGCCGTCCTCTGCTCCCTGCCCTTCCCCAAGCTGTTGCTCGCCACCATCCCCTTCCTCGTCGCCTGCCACCTCCTAGCCCTCGCCCTGAGGAACGCGACGAGGTTTGTTGTGACCAACAGGAGAGCCAGATCGGAGTTCAGGTTCTGGGTGGCGAAGGTGAGGGAGGCGGAGCTTGACATGAGGACGAATGTGAGAATCAAGCAGGATGCGGTTCAGAGAATCCTAGGGGTGGCGGACGTGTGCGTGGACACGCCCTTCCTTGCAGGCTCCGTTAGGTTTTGGGGAATCAGCGACTACGAGAAGGTCCTAGAGGCCCTCTCAAGCACACGGAACTCCTCCAGAACATGAGGTCACGGAGGTGGGTCTCCCTTCTAGCAATTGCTCTCCTGTTTGCCTCTCCTATCCCTACCCCTGCCGCGAGTGCGAACGTTAGTGGCCTTGAGCTGAACATAGGAATAGGAAGAATCGGGGCAAGCTTGGTTTTCGAGGAGAACTGGAAGGAGAGCCTCCCTTACAATCCAGATCACACGCTTTACCCGGGAGACTCGTTCAGGCTGGATCTCAGGGTGCTGGAGGGGGATGCCAGCAGAATCGAGGAGGCGTACAGGTTCACGGCGGAGGGGCAGGAGCTCTCGGTCAACGCCAGCAACTGGGTGAATATCCCCCAGGATGCGAGACCGGGTGAGAGAGAAGTGGTAGTGAGGGCCGAACCCAAACTCGCCAGGCTTTGCCTCACCCTCACATTCGAGGAGAAGTACTGGTACGCCTCCCCCCTAAAAGTAGAGCTAGTGGGAGAGAACGGGAGCACGGAAACCCTGAACGTTGAGATGGTTCTTTCCCGCGAAGGTCTGTGCACTGGGGAGATCCAAAAGGATTTGAGGCACGGGAGGTGGAGGGTGGTGTGCCACCCAGCGGAGGCCAAGAAGGACTCCAACATCGATAACTTCTTCCCCCCTCCCGAGCTGGAGCTGAACCTCAACGCGGGGAGGAGGTACGAGGCGAACGGGTGGTACAGGAGACGAAAGGAGGGGTACTGGTACAGCTACGACTCGGACAGCTCGGTGACCTACCTCCAGCCGGCGGAGGGGAAGGTATCCGTTAAGGTGGTTCCGTACAGGCCGAGATTCACCTTCCTATCCTACATAGCGGCGGCCAGGGACGAGGGAGTGGAGGACCCATGGTGCTACAAGAAGACCGCAGTGGTCCTGCTCAGGTACAACGGGAACGCGTACGACCCAGAGAATGAGGGGAAGCTCACCCTTCAAGAGAGGGCGGTGCTTGACAGGCTCCGCATCACGGGGGAGTGGATGGTGCCGGAAGTGGCGAGGGAAGGGGAGGAGCAGCTGAGGGACAGCTACAGGGAGAATGAAGCCCACATCTTCCTAGAGGTGGAGACGGATGAAAACCTCGTCCTGCAGTGGGGGAGGGAGGAGGGGGAGGTGTTAGGGGAAGAGAAGCATGAAGCCCCCCGATTCAGAGCCCCCTTGGTGGATTCGCAGGGCAACCCGCCGAGGTGGCCGTGCATTTACTGGGTCAAACTAATTCCCGAGAGAGCCAGCCCCATATCGTTCTACGTCTTAGCGCTGGAAAACTTCGTGGAGGCCTTCAACGGGAGAACGCATGTTGTCCTCAGGGAAAACCGCTTCACCGTTACGGGGAAATATGCCAATCCCCCACCCTCGGCGGATCCGTGCTACAGGAGGCACGACAACTACGCTATAAAGAGGTATGAGGGAGGGGACGTGAAGATCTACGACAACCTAGAGCCGATAATCAGGGGAACCTACGGGATGTATCCCCGGTTTGTGACCCTCGCCCGCCCCGAGGAGAGGAAGACCTCGTTCTATCTGGACTGCAAGAGGGGGGAGGATATAGTCCCCTCCGTGCGGGTGGTCATGCGTGACCTGAGGTGGGCGAATGACGAAGAGGACTTCGATGAAAACCACTGCAGGAAAATCGAGAGGAGAACCTTCCATGAAAACAATAAGTACGCCACTCTCGAGTTCACACCCGAGAGCTGGATTCGCCCCCTGCCCCTGGACCCCAGTACCCAGCCGGAGTATGCGGAGGTAATCCGGGTGTTCCTGGACTTCCCAGGCACCTTCTCCACCTCGCTCGTCTGGGAGCCAGTCGGCAGCTCCCAGCCAGTGGAGGTGAAGTGCTGGAGGCTGAGGGAGAGGGCGTGGTGGAATGGGAAAGAGGAGAATGTGAGGGAGCTGATCCAGCCCGAGAACCATCCGGAAGCTGTGATGTGCGAGAACCTGTGGGAAGAGGATGCTGGCACCGCCGTCCTGCGGCTGTACCCCCTCGCTTCCCTGCGGAGCGTGCTGGAGAACCTCCCCGCCTTGGCTTCCGAAACCCCCATCCTGCCCGCTATGGCTGAAATCGGGAGGGAGAACTGGGAGGGGGGAGGCGCCCTTGAGAACTTGGGCATCACCAAGGAGCGCAGGAAAGAGATATCGGGCGGTGCGCGTGCACTCCTTTCGGACAACTGGTTCCTGAGCCATGTGGTGGAGGACACTACCTCCCCAAGCGAGCCCAGGTTCGAGCTCAGGGTTTCCGCCGGTAGGCTGGAGGGCTGGGAGGTCTACGAGAACGGAGAGAGGAGGAGCATCCCATCCAGCGGGGGAACCCTGACCCTGAAGAGGTACGGAGGAACGACCTTCTTCCTCGAGGTAGAGAATTACCTAGGCACGGTGGAACTCCCCTTCAGCCCTTTCAAGGAGTACACATTCAACCTCAACTTCTCTGGCGGGTACGCGGTCGGCGTGAAGGAGGACCTTCCCTGGCGGGTCACCCTGAAACCCTATTATCCTCCCCAGGCGGGGGAGCTGGACTCCCTGAAGGTTTACTGGATAAAGGAGAACAGCAGGATCGAAATCTACAGTTGGCCACCGGTGGGCGGCTTGGTCTCCTCCTTCGGCCGAATCATGGGCTTCGCTGCCTTCTCACCCCCGATTGAGCTGTCCATCGAGAAGTGCGAGGGGATGGAGAACATAGAGGTGGAGTTTCGTAACATCTTCGGCGCCACGCAGGTGTACAGGCTGACGCTCTCGCCCTACGCACCTGAGGAAAGGTACGCTATGATGAGGGTGGTATTCATCCTCCTCCTCGCTTTCCTCGCCTCCTTCGCCTGGCTCCAGATCTGGAGGAGGCTGAGGAGACCACGGGAGTTGTAGTAGTTGTAGTAGTATTTATAGGGTAGGAGCCAGTATCTGATGAGGGTAAGGTGTCCCCACTGCAGGTATGAGTGGGATTACAAGGGGAGGACGGGGCAAAGAAAGCTCTCCACTACCTGCCCATCCTGCAGGAGAGTGGTGATGCTAAGGGAGGCGAAGGGATGAGGGCATCGGACGAGGAGAGGGGAGAGCTCAGGTCGCGCTTTGGGGCAATCATAGTTGGGCTGGTCATAGTCGTAATCGCAAGCCAGATAGGGGTTTCCTACCTAGGGGGAAAGAAGAGTGAAGCGAAAGAAAATTACGAGAAAGAAATGTATAACACCCTTATCACAGTCTTCGGTTGGGTGAGGACGGTAGGAGTCATCGTCGCCATCGCGACGGGGAGCTACACGGGCCTCATGTACTCCCCAGTTGCCTTCCCCTTCGCCCTGCTCCTCTTCCTCGCCGCCTTCGGTCTGGGAGCCGTCCTGAGGCCTCTGCTCTACCTCTACCCCTTCTCCTGTGCCGCAGACCTGCTGGGATCGACAAGGATTCCGACGGAGAGGGAGCACTCCGTCACGCTGAGGTGGCTCAGGAGGAGGCTTGGCATAAAGGGGCTACTCGCTCAAGCTGGGCTTGAGGCGTCGTTCTTCCTCGGGTGCTCTTACCTGCTACTGCTCTTGGGAATCGGGGAGGCTATGTTCTGCCTCGCCTCCGCCCTCCTAGCTCTGCACCTTCTCGCCATCTGGCTGAGCGGGTAACGGCCACTTTACGACTGGATGCACAAAGAATATGATGGGAGCTGAGCACCGCAAGAGGAACCAGTGGCGCCTTGAGGAGAGGGGCCAGTTAGGAATCCTTGGAGCCCTTGCCCTCATAGGTTTCATCCTAGCTGTTGCACTAGCTGTTGGCAATCTTTTTCAATGGGCTTCTGGAAGAGTTGCAGATAGCCTCAACGTGAGGGAGCTTCTGTTGTACTGCCCCAGGCTGAGGGGGGGACTCGCAGATTTAGCGAGGTTTGGCCCGAATCTCGCCCGGGAAACCGACATAGTGAAGCTCGAGGCGACCGCAGGAAGGATTTACTCCCGCATACAGAGCGTAGCCCTAGGCCTAATGGTGGGGGTCTTCTTCTTCGTGGGCTTCTGCTACATGCTGGAGAGGTACGTTCTGCCAGAGGGGACGACGGACAGACTGATAAGGGAGTCCGTGCTCGTGGTGATACTCCTCTTCATCGCCCCCCTCCTCTACAACCTCCTCGCCTCCGGGATAAACTGCCTGAACGTCTACGGAATCATGGGCACCAACGAGGAGGGCTCGAAGCAACAGATAGGTGACATAATCGACGCGGCCACCAACCTGGAGCTGACGGGCGAGCCAGTGGCGAGTGAGCTCAGCAGACCCGTGGGCGTGATGTTCTTCGGCGGCTTCACCTTCGTCACCATCTTCGGCGTGGGAATCCTGTGCCTCCTCAGGTTCTTCATGATTCTGGCGATTGCCCTCCTCCTCCCCCTTATCCTCGTCTTCAGGCTCTACCCCCCCTTCTCCAGGTTCTCCTCCACGCTCACAGACGTCCTGATGGGGATGACCCTCTCCACCATCCTCGTCGCGGCGGTGATCGTCCTCGCCCAGCCCATGCTCCCGACCGGAGGCTTCAAGGGATGGATCTTCGCCTTAGCCATCCTCATCCTCTGCTCCTCCCTGGCGACGGTGCTGGCACCCCAGATAGGGGGAATTGTCTCCACGGCGGCCAGTCACATCTCCCACAGCATAGGAAGCATGATTGGAGGGACAATAGCGGGGATGGGAACCCTCCCGATAGCGGGGGGTGTCGCAGGGCTGGGCGCATTGGGGAGATTTGGGGTTGCCCGGCCGGGGGCGGTAGGAGCCGTTGGGCCCTCCGCTGGACCAGCGTTCAGGGGAATGCTCTCGGCTATGGGAGGGGCAGCCTTCGGGGCCCCAGATCTAGGTAAGGCCCTCATGGAGGGGTACAGGGGATCCCAGAAGGCGGTGGACGAGGCGATGAAGAAGATGGACACCGCTCTTAGGGGACCAGGAGAGGTCATCCGGCTCCAAGGGGTGCTGGACAGCGTCCGCCCGGAGGAAATGTTTAGTCCAGACAGGCAAGAGATTCAGAGTCTGTTTGAGGGAGGTCCGGAGAAGGTGGAGAAAGACCTGAGGCAGCTCCAGATGGTGGCTGAAGGCACAATCCCAGAGGACCAGTGGGCGAGGGGGATAGCGAAGAGGGGGGTGTGGAGGGTGCTCGGCCTCGACCCAAGCAAGAGAGGCACAAAGACCGTAATAAACAGGCTGGCTGAGAACAGGGAGTTCGCGAAGGAGGCGGCGGCGGCGGGGAGGGCGGAGATAATGAGGACACTCTCGCCTGGCGCGGTGAGGAGGCTGAAGTCGTGCCGTCTCCCTCAGGACATGGCGAAACTCTGGGGTGACATCCGGAAGGGGTATGAGAAGCTCCAAGAGAACAGGTTCAAGATGTCGAAGAAACCCAAGGTCGAGGAGAGGCTGGCGGCCGCCTTCATAAAGACCCACCTCTTACTGGGGGACTGGGAGTATCCGCCTCCCAAGTCATGACGGCACAAACCCAGAAGCTGAGCTGGGAGGAGTGCTTTTTCTTGGGTTACCACCCCATCACGGGGGCACCGCTGGGCGTACCCAAGTCCGAGAGAATCCACACCCTAGTAACGGGGGAGCCGGGGATGGGGAAGAGCACGCTTCTCTTCCACTGGATTCTGCAGAACATCTACCTGGGGGAGGGGGTGGCAGTGCTGGACCCGCATGGGGACCTAGCGGAGAAGGTCCTGAGCTTCATACCCCCCGAGAGGTACAAGGATGTAATCTACATCAACCCCGAGACCGCCCTCAAGAGGGGGAGGGTGGTGCAGATCAACCCCTTCGAGAGCAAGGAGATCTGGGAGCAGACCCAGAAGAAGCACATGTTCATGGACTGCCTCCACAGGCTCTACCCGGAGGCGTGGGGTTACAGGCTACAGGAGATTCTGTCCTACGCCATAGACGCCTGCTACGAGGCCATACCGGGGTTCAACCTCCCAGAGCTCTCAAAGTTCGTCAGGGACGATGGGTACAGGGCTGAGGTGCTGAAGAGGGTGTCCAACCCCATGACCCTGACCTTCTGGAGGCACTCTTGGCCGAGGATGAGGGAGGAGTGGATCAGTGCAGTCGAGTCCAAGCTCACCTACTTCGAGGAGGACATGCTCCGCCCCACCTTCTCCTCCCCCACTTCCTCCTTCAGCTTCAGGCAGATCATGGACGAGGGGAAAATAGCTATCATCTACCTGCCGGAGGGGACTTGGGGGCACGACGTTGTTAACTTCATAGGATCCCTCTTCCTCACCTGGTTCTACTTGGCGGGGATGAGCAGGGTGGACACCCCGGAGGAGAAGAGGAGGCCTTTCTACATCTACGTCGACGAGGCCCACAGGTTCATCACGGAGTCTCTCCGCGACCTCCTTCAGGCCCTCCGCAAGTACAAGGTATACCTCACCTTGGCCGTCCAGAACCTCCAGCAGTTCCCCAAGGAGTTTCAGGCGGACATACCCCAGCTCTGTTCCACCAAGGTGGCCTTCAAGGGAGGGGAGGAGAACGCCGAGTTACTTGCCCCCTACCTCGGCACCACCAAGGAGGTCCTCCTCAAGCTACCCAGGTATCATTACATGATATGCACCAGCTACGGGGGGAGGGACATGGTCCAGACCCTGATGACGAAGTCCATCCCTTCTCCTCCGCACGACCCCGAAGAGGTGATAAGGGTCTCGCTGGAGACCTGGGCCCGTCCGGTTATGGTGGAGAGGGGAAGACCCGTGGAGGAGGGGCTGAGGGCGAGGGTACCAACCCCGGAGATGGAGCCAGTGCAGTACTTCACCCTCTGCAGGATGGCCTGCCTCAGCCCGGAGGAGAGCAGCATGGGAGCAGTCTCGGAGGGATGGCTGACGGACAAGCTGAGGGAGGAGTACAAGTGGGACCCGGCCGTTATCTCCTACGCCATAAAGAACCTGACCATGAGGGGTCTGCTGGAGATTCAGTACCTGAAGAGGGACGCCGCAGGGAGGCAGACTAAGGAGCCAAGGCCCTTCCTAGTGCTCTCGAAGGGAGGCTGGGCGGAGCTTTACCCCGAGCTGAAGGGGCCACGTGAGGGGGGGGCGGTCCACGCGGCCCTGCTTGGGCAGACCATAAGGTGGGCTTGGAACGGGGGGATGTGCCCGGTACTCTGTGGGAGGGAGGAGAAGGTCTCCGTGGTACTACCGACGGGGGCCGTCACAGAGGTGGAGCTCTTCCCAGACATGGTGGTCTACCCACCAGACGTGGAGGCGGGGAGACCCAGCTTCAGGTACTGGGACTCCTCTAGGAGGTTCGCCGTAGAGGTGGAGGTCTATCCCGGGAAGCACCCTGACAGGGTAATAGCCCACTACCTCCACATGAAGGCGGTCGGCCTAGGGGTGCTGTTCGTGTGCAGGCCGGAGTCCGAGGAGGAACTTAAGGAGATCCTCAGGAAGGGGGGTGCGGTGCTGGTGGATCTCGATGAGTTCATAGAGAAGCCGGAGCCGGGGAAGGCGGCGGTGAAGTCCTTCCCCCTCCAGCTACCCCCCGACCCTTACGGAAAGCTCTGGCTGGAGTCTTGGGCGAAGCAGTTCGACCCCGAATACCCGAAGTCTCTAGGAATTGAGGCTCCTGTTGTGGAGACTCCTGCCCCCTCCGAGACCCCACCCGTTGAATTACCTCCCTCAGAAGTGCCCCCCGCTGAGCAAATACCAAAGGAGGGAGCCTCTGAGGAAATCCCAAAAGGGAAGGGAGAGGCCCCTCCGCCCCCGCCGCGAGAGGGCGTTCCGGGGAAGGGGGGAAGAAGAAAGGGGGCAGGGAGGAAGGTGTCCTTGGCTGAAATCAGGAGGAGGATAGCGAAGGTGAGGAAGGAGGCGGTGGAGTTCAGGGTATGGTTGGTAAAGGGGAGGGAGAGCGTCTTCGCGGTGGTCAGAGGGGAGGAGGGAAAGACGAAGAAGGTGTACATATGCCCATACTCGGCGGAGGTGAGGGAGCTCTTGAGGAGTTACGGGTTCAAACTGAAGAGAGCGTCGAGTTGATTCCTTACCGCATTCTTTGATTCCTTACCACAGGATTTTTTGATTCCTTACCCGGCGATTTTGATTCCTTACCAAGCATCTTTGATTCCTTACCGCACTTCTTTGATTCCTTACTAGGGCCTTTGATTCCTTACCAGACCCGTTTGATTCCTTATTGATTCTTAAACCAAACTCCCCCGCAGAAAGCCAAGATCTGGCGATTTACGGGGGAAAATCCTAAATACATGTTCTTACAGGGGTTGTTGATAGATTTCCTCGCAGAAGGCTTCGATTCGTTGATTACTGTTAAGTAGGTTAGTGAATCTCGCCCACCGGCGGGCGCCTTCTGCGAGGTCGCCTCTTCCTGCCGGAAGGGGAAGAGGCGGCCGCGAACCCTTCTGATGAGCCAGAGAGGGAGGGGAAGCGGGCGTCCGCCCACTCGGTGAGGGCCGTGAGCACCACCCTGCGAGGGGCCCAGCCGGGGAAAAGGTGGACGAGTGACGGCAACACCCGCGGGCTGGCCTGCGGGTGACCACAGGAACGACCTTCCGGGAGGGGAAGGTCAAGCGGGAGGTCTAACCGCACCTTTCGGTGCGGGTGATCTCCACCGAGGCGAAAAGTGAGTGCTAACAAACCAGAGTTTCGGGGTGTTTCCATCACCCCTCTTTCCTCGCGCTCAGTAGCTCACCGTCTCGGTTCTCACTCGCTCCGAGGGGACCTCCCAATTTGGGAGTTGACCCGTCGGGTGGAGCCCCCTTCGATTTCTCCAAGCCCCCGGCGGGCCCCGAGGAGGCTGGAGCGGGGGGTAGCCCAAGAGATGTGGGAACTAAGCGATTCAAAAGTTCAGCAATTTCGAGGAGGGAGGGGTGGTGGGGCACCTCAACCCCCATTTTCATGCTCATCTTTTCATTCCCTCCCCGAACCAGGGAGGTGTCTCGCGCTGATGAGCGGAAAATGGGCGTGGGGGTTGCACCAGCGGATTCGGGAAGCCCTTCCGAAGCAGGAGGCCCTATTCATTTTGGATAGGGTCTATCGGGGAGAGCTGAAGATCCTCCCGAACGGGAAGGGCTTCTGGCTGGTGCCTCTCCCAAGAGTAAGAAAGTAGGTTAGGGAGGTGCTGTGAAGGGCCCGCTTTTCCGTGTCCCCTTTATGGGGAACAGCCCACTTGGGCACTTTAGGGCCCCGAGCACCCCCCGAACCTATTGTTGAGAGAGTATTTAAAAACCCTTCGTCCCTTTTCGCCCCTTTCGGGGCTTAGAAGGCCATCGAGATGGCCTGGCACGCGGATGCCCGAAACAACGAAAAACCCGGCGAGCGCGGCTGGGCCGGGTAATAAAAGCCCTGTGAGCCCCGCAGGGCAAACCGCCGCGCAGGGGCAACCCGCCCCTGATCAAGCGACGGGGGGGCGGGCGAGCGTGGGGGGTTCAAGGAAGGCATGGTCCAAGCACCCGGAGTGGCAGCCCCCGAAGCAGCAGCCTCAGCCGGCCGTCTTCAATCCCGTGGAGGCGGCCAGGGCGGAGGAGAGGAGGAGAAAACTGATTGCGGACAGGCTGCTAAGGCGACTTGTCGACCAGCACCTCATCGTCAACAGGAACGGCCTGCCTGCCTGCGGTGCCTGTGGGGTCACCTTCTCTGTTAACGGGCCAAGCGATGTCCAGAAGATTCTGGAGCACCTTAAGGGCTGTAGGATTGTCAGCAACGCCAAGGCAATCATTGACAGAAACCAGCAGTATGCATTTGTCGCAAAGGCCTTCTCGCAGAGACCTCTTAAGACCATCATCGTGGGGAACAAAGAACCCTCGAGGTATCTGAAGATGGCAGCCGCCTCCCTCGGGTTCTATGGCAGGGTTTCGCTGGTCGGCTGGGCCCCGCTGGTAGAGCTCCTAGCGGAGAATGCCAAGAGAACATTCAGTGTCCCCCTAAATGTCAGGGTGGAGGGGGATGGGAACAACGGGGCGGTGGCAACGGTGGAGCTGGCCCCGACCAAGAAGCCCGCGAAGACCCCAGAATCCGGGAAGGCATCGGAACCCAAAACGAAGACCACGGAACCCCCCTCCCTCTCCCAGATCGTAAAGGGGGAGGCAAAGGGGGAGTTCCAGTACGGGGCCTGGGTGATAAGGGCATGAACTGGGAATTCAAGAGCCCCATCGGTAAGTGGAAGCTGTTGAGGATAACGAAGAGGGGATGGAGGTGGGAGGCAGAATTTGCCTCCCCTTACTATGGAGTGAGAAGAATCAGGGCTTGGAACCCCAAGAAGCTGGTGAGGCTGGCGATGAAGATCGAAAGGGCGGAGGTGTTGGTGTGAAGACCAAGCCAAGGATTTGGAGCCCGCTGGAGGACGTAGACTTGCTCCGCCAGCGCAGGGATAAGCTGGTGGAGCAAATCACTGCAGAAATCAAAGCCACAGGGGGCAACGGGTTCAGTAGGGTGTACCTCTTCCTGGAGGAGCGGGGGTTCTTCAGAAAGACCGAGTACTGGATCCTCTCTATCCCGGAGGTGGGGGTGCGGCTCGAGGCCCCCACGGAGGAGCAGCTGATCGCAAAGTTCAGAAGGTTCTTGCTGAGCAGGACGATTCTAGAGATTTAGCCCCCCACCGTTTTTTCTTTCTTTTCCCCCGCATCCCGGGCGCCTCGTCGCGGCGCGGGGGCGGCAACGTTCAGGGGTATAGCCCGAGCCCGTCCCCTGAGCGGCCAAGACCCGGGGCACCCTTCGGTGGGGGGAGGGGTGCATTTCTGAAAGCCTCCGGGGAAGCGGGAAACCCCGGAAGGCAGGAGGCCGAGGGTGAGCTTCCGAAGGTGGAGGCGTCGGCCGCACCCGAGGTCTCCATCTCCCCAAGCGGCCTCCGTACCTAGGGGCGGGGAGGGAGGCCGAAACCCGCCGGAGCCTCTGTGGGGGAAAGCGGAGGCCCGAACAGCCCCCGAGCCCCTCCCGACTCCCCAGGCCGACGGGAGGGGGTTGGAGGGAGAGAGGGGGAAGGAGGAGGATGAACTGACGGTCTACAATCGACCCCGACTTCGGTCGGGGAATGAGATTAAGGCTGAGGCGACTCCTCCCCTAAACTCTCTCCCTCTATTGCTAAAAAGCTATGATCCCGCCGGTGACAGGGGCTGGCGGAGCGAGCCTTGACCCGAACGGAAAAAAGGAGGTGGTAGTATGGCATCCATGCCACCAACTTGGAGAGATTTGTTGGGGGGTAGAATTGGTATCGAAGGAATGGGCTACGGCTACAGGAGAATATTCACTAGAGGAATAAGGATACTTGTTCCCACTGCACCAATCCAAGTACTCACTCATGCCCATCTAGACCACATGCCTGCATTCGCTAAGGTACTCATTGTACCCGATTCCATCGTTTACAAGGGCTTCGATTTCCGGTTCGCCTTTGTCCTAATCCGAGAACCTAATAAACACAACGCCCAGACTAGGAAAGAATGGCTGAATCCGAGGCCGTTCGGATAGCGTTAATGGCGTTGGAAGAATCAAAGAAGGCTCTCGCTGCGGGACTGTACAACTCCGCTGTTGAAGAGGCGGACAGGGCGGTTGAGGTGCTGTTGCGCGGGTGGGCCTTCAAGCTCGGGGTAAGACTGTCTCCAGAGGCTGACTATACCCTCAGATGATTTCCAAAATTAAGAAGGCCGGGTTTCGGGTGTCGCTCGAGAGCGAGATTTGGAAGCTGAGGAGAATAAGAAACCTGATCCGGCACCCGAAGCCAGTTTCCTTTCTGCCGTGACCCCGCAGGTACAGGGGCCTGCAGGCGAGCCTGAACCCGAACAAAAGGGAGGTGGTTGGGATGATTGGAGGAAAATTCTCTCTTTTGGGGGGAGATATAGTAAGACGAATCCTTGTTAGCGCCCAATGGGACATCTGGGGTTTCCCGCAGTTCTGTGAACGCCCGCTAGTAACCCAGAGGGTGTTGGTCGTGAGCCACAACCACATGGATCACATCGATAGGCACCCAGAGAGATTTGATACGGTTCTCTACCCTGCGGGGCTACCGGTGCCAGAGAGGCTAAGAAATCTTAGGAATGTGCTCATTGTAGACCGAAGCGAAAAAATCGAAAGGTTAGTATTCACACAGGTGGGACCAAGGGAACTCTCCGCATTGCTCAACCAGGAAGTTGAATCTCTCCATGCACGATGGTGGCTGGTGAGAACTGTCGGAGAGGGAGTTGGGATGCTTTTTGTGGGCGACCTCGACTTCCAGGAAACTTCCCTTGTAACGGAGTTTGCTAAGGTGGCCAAGAACCACGGTGTGAGATGTGTTCTGTTGCCTTCTTACGGAGGATTGACAAGACATGGTGGTATGACTCCTCTGAGCCTAAAGAAGACCATTGAAGACCTAGCATATACTCTGAGAAATCAGGGATTCACGCTGGGAGGGCTACCACACCCAATAACTCCCAAGTGGGCAGACTTTGTTGCAGCAAGAATATGAGTGGCGTATTACAAAATTCAATGTTTTGTATAACAAAATCCGAGGTTTTGTGATACCATGACGACATTTTCGATTTCCAAGAATGAGAGGCACGAGAAGTTCGCGGATTTCCTGCAAAACCTAGGGCTCGTCACTACTGTCAGAAAAACGGCTCACAGAATCGAGGTAGAACTCCCAGCAGGTTTCCACCTTCTGCGCATGGAGGTAGACGGAGCAGTACCCTTCACGGACCGTGAGTGGAGAAACTTGGTGAAAGAGATAAAGAAGTCTGTAAAAGGAGCGAGAGTAATCGCGGACAATGCTCATCTGCGTCTAGAACCCCATAGAACCCAAGTTATTGTCCTTCGAGTCACTCCAATTGAAAGAGGACTAATCAAAAGAGCCGCTGAAATAGAGCACAGATCCGTCAGTGACTTCGTGAGAGAAGCAGCACTAGAGAGAGCGGACAGCGTGCTGGTGGTGTCGGAGAGGCAGAAAAAAGAGGAAAAGCCTAGTGCAAAGCAGGAGACCGAGTTCGGGTAACTCGTGTTGGTTTTTTCTTCTCTTTTCCTTCCCCTAAGCTAGGAGCCGGAAAACCGGCACAGGGTTTCCGTCCCCTTCCCCGCCGGGGGGAGGGGGGCGTTGGTCCAGAGCCCCACTTCGATTGGGGACTTAACGACACCTTTTTCCCTGTTTTTCCCGCACTGTTTTCATAAAGATTCTTGGTGCGGGGCCTAATTTCCCGGCGTAAATAACAAGGAAGAGGGAGGTGACCGATGCAGACCAAAAGGCTAAATGCTGTAAACAGAAATGTTTACATGAAGCAGATTCCGGTCCAGCTCAGGGTACCCGAGACTCTCGTCAGGGAAATCGACAGGTGGGTCAGGGAGGGGAGGTTCAGGAGCCGCAGCGACGCCATTAGAACCATCCTCGCCCTCTACCAAGAGCGCGAGCGGACCCGCGAGTTCTACAGGATGCTCGTGGAGCGCAGCGAGGAGGCTCGGAGGAACCCCAGGATACTCATCCCGCTAGAGGAGCTGAAGTGAGCTTCCGAATCCTCCTGCACCCCCGGGCGGCCAAGTTCTTGGAGAAGCTGGACGCACCGACCGCGGCCAGGATAAAGGAGAGCCTGAAACGACTGGAGAACCGCCCCCAACTGGGAAAACGCCTGAGGTACTTCAACTTCCGGAGCTTGAGGGTTGGAGAGTATAGAGTCATTTACGAAATCTGGAAGAAAGAAGGGCAAATCGTCGTGCTCTTCATAGGGCACCGCAGAAACGTTTATGAAAATCTCGGCAGGCTTTTTTAGCATTTGTGTAAGCGATTTGCCTAATTGGGACTATCGCGCCTTCTTCTTTGTTTTCCCCGCCTGTTTTCCAAATTTTTGGTGCGGGGATTCAATTCCCGAACCATGCGGTCAAGCTTCCACGAGGAACACAAGGTTTCTAGACGAATGTTTGATGGGCCTTTTCCGCGTAAATAACGAAGGGAGGTGGTTTTGATGGTCAGCAAAGCCTCTCTGGCGGGGATCGCGGGGGTCTGCCTCCTCTTCGCCGGGGCCTTCTTCCTCTCCTCCCGCCTGCTCGCCCTAATCCCGGGCTTCGAAGGGCTACCAGGCTGGGCGCCCCCCCTACTGTCGGGTGTCCTCGCTTTCATCCTCGCGGCGGGAATCGGGGAAGGACTACACAGGAGAGCGGGGGCAATCTCTGCCGTCTGCCTGCTTGCCGCGCTGATCCCCTCACTGGGAACCCTCCTGATAGCCTCTAGGAAGCCCACTTGGGAGCCGAGGACTCCTGAGACACCAGCGGTCCCGGAGGGCTGGGTAGCCTTCCACTTCGTCAGCGCCTTCACAAACGAGAGCTCCTTCGGCATAGGGGGGCTGGAACTACGACTTCCTTGGCCTCACGTGGGGAGCTGGTGCGTGGTGGGGGTTCCAGACGCGAACTTCGGGCCTTGGTTTGACAGCAACGAAAACCGGTTCTGGAACAGACCCATGGCTGGTGCGAGACCGGAGGAGCTAGGATCCAACAGGTACTCGAGAATCGTCTGGCTGAGGATAGCCATCGAGAGCCCGAAGAGGGTGGAGTACGAGATGAGGCTGGAGAACGAGAACTGGACGGTCCCGAAGGGAGGAAGGTATCTCGAGTTCCAAGGTGTTGGGGAACCGTACCAAAATGAAAACATCCTAGCCAAGGCCTGCCTGCGAATGTGGAGCGGGGAGTTCGTGGTCAGGGACTCGCTGGGCCCAAAGGAGACCGTCGTCGTCGAGGGGGTCTTCTTGGTGCCGAGGGAAAACGAGAACGACGTGAGTATTGGAGATCTGGCGACAGAGGGGGCCTTTTGGGATTCTAGCGAAAACAAATGGGTACGACCTTTAAAGCCTTCAGAAAAACGAAGCCCCCACATAGGATCTTTTGCCCCCGGAGACGGCAATGCTGAGAAAATTACAGACTTCGCACAACTAGAAAGATGGGCCGGTAATAAATGGAAGATAGTGGAAAAATTTTACCAAACTTCAGAAAATATACCTATCTGCTCTGGCGGATTTATCGATAGAGTAATTTAGTGAGAGCTAGGTTGCGGTTCTTGTTCCAGTGTTATGTCCACGCTGGCACCTGTGGGCCCGAGTCCCGTCCCCCACCACCTGGCGATGGGCGCAATCCCACCTGCGTACGGATGGAAGACGATGCCCGTGGGGGGCTGCCACTTCAGGCACTTCGCCTTGAAGGTGTAGGAGCCGGGTGAGGAGAGCTGGGTGGGCGTGGTCCAGACGTGGTAGACCCCCTCGATGTCGTACTCGTCGTAGGCGGTGTTGATGGGCAGGGTGTAGTCCCCGTAGACCGTCAGGGTAGTCGAGCGTTCCTCTCCAACCTTGTAGAAGACTAGAGTAGTATAGGGGCTGGCACTCATCCCTGTTATCCTCCCTATGTTGGTCAGGTATGCCGTCGCCCAGATGCTCGAGGAGTCCACATAGACGTCCCTCACCACGGTGTCGTGGGGCTGCATTTGATCATCATACCAGTGGTAACCCGGGGCACTCACTGTGCAGCGGGCGGTCTGCCAGGTCGGGAAAGCCTCTTCGTCCCAGGTCCACCTGATGAAACCGTTGGAGGCCGTCCCGTTCACTCCCGTGCTCCCGTCGTAGAACTGGAGGCTCCAGCTCACCTGGGCGTTGGGGACGCCGTTGGAAGTGTACTCGTAGTACCCGTACGGGCTGGAGTAACATACAGTGGTGGTATCATGCTTGTAGACGATGGTCCATATCTGGCTTCCAATCGGACCCCCTCCGCCGCTCGATCCCCCTCCGCCACCCCCTCCACCGGAGGAAGTGCTCAGGGTGACCGCGATGACAGCGTTCTCCACCCTCCTCCCGCTGGAGTCAAGGGCGAAGACCTTGATTTCGTAGCTCCCGTCGCTGGCGGAGGCCTTGGGGGAAACGGTCAGGGTGGCGGAGGCCGGGGAGTGGAAGGAGAGGGAGGACGAGGAGAGGGTGTAGTCAAGCTTGGACTCCACCGTCAAAACGGCTCCTCCAGTGTACCCGTTCTTTGGGGTAAGGGTTAGAGTTATGTCCTTAGCCGGCCAGCTCTCGCCAGTGTTCCTGGAGAGGGAGACAGAGCTTTCGGAGAGCTCGAGGTCGAAGGGGTCGTACCTCATCAGGGCCTGCAGGATCTTGGTCTCCCCGGCCTTCAGCCCCCCGGTCAGGGTGAGGTTCTCGTACCCTGGGCTGGAAAGCCTCACGAGGTAGGCGTGATCCTCGTCCGAGACCCTGAGCCTGAACCTCCCCTCCTCCGCCCTTCCCTCCAGGTGGATGGGTTTGGAGGAGAGGGTTAGGGAGTAGGAGAAGGGGACGGGCTGGGAGGTCTCGCTGTCCAAGGCATCCACGCCAAGGACGGTGATCAGGAAGGGCTCCAGGTCGCGGATGGGGTAGAACTTGTGCGTGTCCCCCTTGACGGCTATGTAGGTGTAGGACTGGGGCCTCAGGACGAAGACCTTCCTCTCGTTCACGAGGAGGTAATTGGGGTTGGTCTTCCTCCACATGACCTCACCTGTCGAGGGGTTGTAGGAGGGGACATCCGGGCCCTCCTGGGAGTAGACTGCGTTCTCAACTGGAACCAGGGCTACCTCGCTCCCATTCCTGACAAGGAAGCCCTTAACCACCGTCCCCCTAGATCCCCTGTTCCAGACCTCAACCCATATCCCGTTCTCGTTCGCGGCCAGGACCTTTGCCTCCAGGGCCTCCGTGGCGTTGCGCCACACCTCGTTCGCCGCCGACTGGAAGGTCCTCCAGTTCCCCTCTATAAGCTGGGCGCAGAGCCAGATGAAGCCCACGAACATCCAGGAGGCGAGGAGAACCCCGAACCAGGAGTCCACAGAGCCCATCAATAAGATAGGGGAAGGAGCAACAAAAAGTCTGGTGGGGCAATTTAGATGGATGAAGTGAGAAAGCTCGCAGTCTTGGAGACGAATTTCGACAGCCTTCTGCTCCATTGCCAAAACGAGAACGCCTATCCCTCTGGGGGAGCTCTCGGTGAGGTGGGAGGGGCTGAGAAGAATGTACTCCCTCCACCCGGACTACAGGTTCCTGATGACCTGAGCTATTGGATTTTGTCAGAAAAGTTCTATACATAGAAAATTTTCCAATAGCTTCCTTTCAAAAGGAGGTGGTCGAAATGGAGAGGAACTGCCCCAACTGCGGCCTCCCGCTCAGGGTGGCATGCGTGGCGGTGGAGCGGAAGCCCCGATGCAAGCACTGCGGGAAGCCCCTGAGCGAGATGGGGATAGACTACAACGGCGGGGCGGTGGAGTACTGAACTGACAGCAAACTGGAAGTTGGTTAGCATTATACTAACCTTATTAGGCAAGTATACTGCATTCTAGGATGGAGCTACTGACCAGACGCGAATTCGCAGATTACCTGACTTTAGCCGGCGAGCCCGAGACCACTTTCTTGGGACTGCGCCGACGCTTGGGTCTCACGGTACCGATGCTGAAGTTCGAAATCCACAGGATGAAGAGGGCGGGCTGCCTAGTGACGCTAGGAAGGGGCAGGTACCGCTTCGTCCGACCAGACCTTTGGGTCAGCGCAGTCCAAGCACACGACAGGTTCCCAGAACTCCTCGAGCATCCCGAGATACTGGCGCTAGAGGGGGTCTTAGGGATCTACGCGTACGGCTCCTGGGTCAGAGGGGAGGCCTCAGAGCACTCGGATCGCGATCTGCTAATCTTAGTCCGAAACCCCTCCCGTGTAGGCCTGGTGCGACGCCCGCCCCCAGGGATGGACGTAAAGATAGTGGGGATTGGGGAGGCGATGAAGCTCATGAGGAAGGATCCCGTTCTGATCGTACCGATCCTCAGGGAGTGCTTTCCTATCTACGGGGGCGAGCTGCTGGAATACCTCAGGAGCTTAAAGTTCAGCAGGGAGAGGCTTATGGCCTCACTCTGGGAGGCCCTGGCCTCGGTTTCGCTCGCGGAAGAAATCCTCGAAGCAACCGAGGGCGGTGAGGTGGACTCCACCCTCCTCTACCCCATCATGCTCCGGTTCCGACAGTACTGCCTAGTGCGAAGCGTTTTGGAGGGGATCCCCCAGACCCTGAAACAGGCGGAGAGGATAGCCGAGGAGCGCGGGATCGACAGGAGGGAGTTCTGGGGGATGTACGGGGCGTTCAGGCTGGAACGAGAGGGTGTTCAGACCAAGTTGCCGAAGGATAGGGTCGTGAGGTTCCTCCGAGCGGTCAAAGGGCTCTTGGTGCAGTACCTAGAAAAGTACCAGCCGAAGAGAATCGTGACAGACAGAATGAGGAGGCTGGAGGAACTGCGGAAGGAGCTCCAAAAGAGCGAGCATGTCGCGAAAAAGGAAACTGCGTAAAGGTATCGCTTCTCTCGAGAGCCAGGTTGGCAAACATTTGGAGAAGCTTCGTACGGCCGAGGCTGAGGGCGCTTGGGAGCTTGCGGGGTACTATCAAAGGGAAATCCAAAAGTTCGAGCAGGAAATCGCAAAAAAGAAACACCAGCTCAAAAGAGGGTAGAACACTTGGGGCACTAACCCTTGGGGGATAAACTTGTACTTTAAATAGGGGGGAGGTAGTACTATCGGGGGGTATATTTATATGCTGTTCAACCTAGCCCCGAAGGAGAATCGAGAGGACCTCGATTTTGACGAGCCCTTCATGAAGCTCTCCAGCGGCTAAACGGGGAATTATTTATGCCCCCTCAGAGTTTTGTGAATGGGAAAGAAGAAGAAGGGATTCAGCTTCGGGATGAACAAGTGCTGAATCCTGTATTGGATATAGCCATCACAGGTAGGTGCAACCTTAACTGCAAACACTGCTACTGGGGGAAACAAAGAAACTTTATGGAGACCTACCGTTAAGCCTGCTCTCAAGAACCATCACGGAAGCACGTAACATAGGATTCCGCTCTTTGGTCCTGATCGGTGGGGAACCAACCCTGCACCAAGACTTCGTAAAGATCCTACGACTGTCCGCGGAGGAGGGGTTGAGGATTGAACTCGTCACGAACGGCACTCTTTTGGAGCGTTTCGCCGAAACTCTAGTTCAGGCGAATGCGCATAGGGTCATCGTAAGCTTGGACGGTTTCAAGAAGGAGTACGAGACAATAAGGGGGTACAGCTGGGAAAAGGTTGTTCGCAACATTCGCCTCCTCGTCAAGAAGGGCCTCCGTGTCAGAATCAACGCCCTCGCCTCGAAGGCCCTCACCAAGAGATACAGAGAGTTTATACGATTCTGCACGGTGGAGCTGGGGGCGGAAGAAGTCGTTTTCCTTCCTCCTGCCTTCTCCGGGAGCTGCATATTCCACCCGGAAATAGTGCCGGAGCCGAAAGATCTGAGGAAGGTAGCTCTGTACTGCGGGTCATCCAAGGAGCAACCCTGCAGCCCTTTTTACGAACAACTTGCCGTGGGATTCAACGGCTTCGTCTACCCCTGCGAGTTCTTCAGGGAGATAGACTGGTACCGGCTGGGGAACCTTTTCAACCGGACCTTAACCGAGATTTATCGATGGGCAAGAGCACGCGACATTTTCCCCACCCTCCTCATGCCCAAAGAGTGCACCGAATGCGAGTACTTCAAAAAATGTAGGGGTGGGTGCCCAGGCAGAGCTCTTGCCACTACCAACGAGGTGAACCCAGATCCAGCAGCCTGCGCCATAATCAAGAGGGGAGTGCTTCCTCAGCTCCTCCCGAGGCCGAGGAACCCCCTCTACGCCTCGCTGGCGGACGAGTACTCGAAGGCTTACAAGAGAAGGGCGGAGAGAGAGCTTTATCCACTCGTGGAGGATATATGCCTGCGCTACCGCCCCCGCTCCCTGCTCGACATAGGGTGCGGCGACGGCTCCTTCCTCGCGAGGATGGAGTCGCACGGAATCGAGGGGGTGGGAATAGACACATCCAAGGAGCTCTTGGACATCGCCCGCAGGAAATGCGGATGCCCCCTCCACAACGCGTCGCTGGAGGACTTCGAGACCAAGGAGAGATTCGACGTCGCCGTGGCCCTCTACTCGTTCTTCGCGCATTTCGGCAGCGAGAGGGAAGTCCGAGAAGCACTGGGGAAGATAAAGAACCTGAGCAGGGTTTTCATCTTCGACAGCCCCCTCCTCGAGAACCTTCCTCCCCGCGACCGGAGGTTCGGGTTTGGGGGGGTGAGGGCGACCATGCACTTCTACCAAGATGGGAAGTACTGCTACGATTTCAGGGTCTACAGGAAGGGGAAAAGGGAGTATTGGAGCGCTATGTGCTTTCCCCTGATAAATTTCCCCGTCCTTCTTTCGGAACTGGGGGCCCACCTCGAGGAGGTGAGAAGGATTGGGAAAAGGGAAATATATGTCGTCCGGTGGTAGACTGCTGTTCTCGTATAAGAGGGAAGCCCCGAAAGGGGGAGAGAAAGCAAAAATACTCAATGACCAATGGATTCCGCAAATCGCCAGAGACATCAAAATCCTGAACCCCGATAAGAACCCAACGATCGGCGAGAAGATGGCGGTGGTGACCACGCCCAGGCTTCAGAGATCTTCCCCTAGAGATCCAAGAGCATTGCTGTAGGCTGGCCTAGTTAGCAGTTCCGAAAGAGATAGACCTAAAACGGCAAAAAGTGGTTTACTTGCCCTTAAAAGGGGGAAAGCCGGGGCATTCTGTGGAGCAGATGGAGACGCGAGTCAGAGCCTACGTAATCGGGCACTCGCAGGAAGTGAGGGACTTCATAACGGACTACCAGCGCCTGCTTCAACTGGCGATAGATGAGATATGGACACGGATCGTGTGGGCTGAGAAGCCAGCCAAACCAAAGTGCAGGATTCCAGGAGTGAGGTACACTGCCAAACGCCTCGTCCCCATCCTCCCGAAGGAAGGCTCCTTCAAGCACCACGAGCTGAGGGAGAAGCTGAAGGGGAGCTGGTCCCACGCAGTACACTACGTGGACTCGGCCATAAAGCAGGCCTACTCCATCCTCAGGAGCTGGAGGAGGAACTACCTGAAGGGAAACCGGGGGAGGGAGAAGCCTAGGGTGAGGAGGAGGTTCGTCAGGATCAAGGAGACCCTTTACGTTCTCCGGGACGGGAGGCTCAGGATAACCCTGGACGCGCACCAGCGCTACCTCGAGTTCGACCTGAGGAACGCTTGGTTCTGGAGAAGAGCGAGGGGTGAGCTAGGGGAGCTAATCCTGAAGGACGATTCGCTGATTCTGACCTTCAGGGAAACCTGCGTCCAAAAGGAGCCAGCGAGGAGGCTTGCCTGGGACTCCAACGAGGCCTCCCTAGATGCCTTCGATCCGGAGCTCGGCTGGATCCGCGTCGACCTCAGGGAGCTCTACCACATCCACAGGGTCTACGAGCTGAAGAGGAAGAGGTTGCAGGAGCTGGCGTCGAGGAAGCCTTCGCTCCGGAGGGTGCTGGAGAAGTACTCGAGGAGGGAGAAAAACAGGGCGAGGGATTTCGTGCACAAGCTGACGACTGAGCTTGTGAGGAGGTTCCCGGAGACCGAGCACAGGTTCGAGAGGCTGGAGAAGGAGAAGATGCTCAACGGGGGCCGTGCACACAACAGGAGGCTGGCGAAGGCGGGCTGGTCCATCGTACGCTCGATGCTGGCTTACAAGGCGAGGGTCGGTGAGCCCCTCGACCCGCGGAACTCCACCAGGATGTGCTCCAGGTGTGGGGGACTCAACAAAGCCCCGAAGGGAGCGGTCTTCGAGTGCGGGTTCTGCTGGCTGAGGGCGGACAGGCAGCTGAACGCAGCTGTGAATCTCTACCTTCGGATGGAGGGACTTCCCCACGACCCGGCATGGTTCGATAGGGTCGTGGGAGGGTTCGCCCTGACGGGGGAGGAGCGTGATGGGAACCCCTATGAACCCTCGAGGGGTTCGAGCGTGGTGATTCCCCAGAGCTGCGTATCTATCGTAGCTCAGAACCCGAACGTTCTAACAGGGCAGCAATTGGACTCCTGAGGAAGCTAGGTTTCCAAATTGTGAAATAGCTAAAGTCAACTATAGGTTTCTCAGAGGAATATTTGCGAAGCACTTGGGATTTGGAGGTGGTGTGGAATGGTTGAGGTCTGGACTCTTGTTAGGGAGGGAGTCCCCGAGCCCCTCATCGCCGTCGGCTTCTTCGCCTCGGGGGAGCCCTTGGCGGTGGAGGTGAAGGGGAGCAACATCAGAATCCTGAAAGGAAAGGAGGCCCAGAGAATCATAGAGACGGCCAAGAAGGGGGAAAGGGCCTTCCCAGACTTCGTGCAGGGCCTGGACAGGGCGGAGGTGCTGGAGGTGGAGGAGGAGACGGTGAAAGGCCTAGCGGAGCTCCTGAAGAGGCACGAGGAGAACAAGAGGGAGATCGCCAAGGTGGTCAGGGAAATCGTCGAGAACCATGGCAGAAAGGCGTACCTCAAGCTGCACCTTCCCGTTTCGGGGAGGGACAAGAGACTAGAGGAGGAGCTGAAGGCGAGGTTCGGCCCCTCCCAGCCAGGAAAGTGGTTCTTTTCCCTCCCCTACGAGAGCTACGTGGTCAACCCAAAGTTCGAGAGAGAGCTTCTGGAGATCCTCAAGAAGCTCTACAGGGGGAAACACCTGTACAAAAAAGAATCCATCTGGAACGTGCTGGACGAGCCCTTCCAAGATTCAGTACAAATTTAATAACCATAATAACATTATTATGATGGGCACCGTTGTTCCAGTCGTCATGGAGAAAGAGGACTTAGAGAAACTGGAAGAAGCGAGGAAAAGGTTTGGCTTCAGGTCTAGGAGCGAGCTGGTGAGGGAAGCGGTGAGGAGATTCCTCGACGAAATCCCCCGAACCAAAATAGTCAAAGCAAGGAGGATGACAAAAGAACAGGCAAAGAGGGAAATCTTGAAGTACCTCCGGAAGCACGGCTCCGCGTACGTGGACGACATCGCTCTGGAGCTGGGGATAGACCTCGACCTAGCCTTCGAGGCGGCGAGGGAACTTCAGGAAAAGGGGGTGGTGGGATGATTCTGCGGGAACCGGGGGATGCCGTTGAAGGGGAGAGGCTTGTGGCGATAGGAAGAAAGGTAACGAGACCCATCGTTATCCCCTCAACCAGCAGGCACAGGGCGGTTCAGGTCATAATTTACGGAACTCCTGCCAGATGCTACGTAAGCAAGCCAATCAGAATCCTAAGAAATCCCCAAGGTGCCTACACGTGACAAGTTCATCTTCCTCACAAACACATCTGACCGATGTCTGTTTCGTTGTTTGAAACTGCAGCGCTCCTCCACTTGTGAAAGGACCATCAGGTGGAACAGTTAGGTCGTTGGGACCCACATCCCCCACACAAACGCACTGGCACTTTTCCTGCGGCATTTCGAGCTTTCGAGGACATTCTTCCCGCGAAACGTAGGTCACACTCACGTAGGAACCGGGACGAAGATAGGTACGATTGATGATTTCAGCGTTCTTGCAACTCGTTCGGTGATAAACCCGGACCATCTTCATTCGTCACTTGCTCCGTAGGGGGCAAAATTTATATATAACCCAGTCGCCAACCCGCACGGAGGTGGTTGTTGTGAAGGAGCTCGAGATGCTGTTCAAGTTCGGCCTCCTGAAGAGGGAGCCAGATGGAAAGATTATCCTCACCAAGGAGGGGGAGGAACTAGCGAGGTCGCTGTTCGAAGCAAAACAACAAAAACCTGACTCTACTGAGCCCAGCTCCAAGAAAGTAACCAAAATCGTGAAGAGGGACGGGAGGATCGAGCCGTTCGACCCAAAGAGGCCGGGGGAGTGCATATGGAAGGCGGCGGAGGCCGTCGGGGGGAGGGACAGGGAGAAGGCCATGAGGCTGGGGGAGGAGGTGGTGAGAATAGTTAACGAAAGGTTCAGCGACGAGCACCCGCCAACGGTCGAGGACGTCCAGGACATCATCGAGGAGGTGCTGATAAAGCACGGGCACGACAAGGTGGCAATCGCCTACCACGACTACCGAAAGAGGCATGAAGAGCTACGCCGGCTGAGAAGCTCTGTCTTCGACACGGCCAAGATGGTCGAGAGCTTCCTGAAGACCCAGGACTGGCGAGTCCGTGAGAATGCCAACATCCGTCCCAGCATCTCCTCCATGATGTTCAACTCCGCGGGCGCGATCAACGCGAGGGTGGCGCTGGACAAGCTCTACCCCCCGGAGGTCGCCGACGCCCACATCTCCTGCGACCTGCATCTGCATGACCTGTACCAATCGTTCTGCGGCTACTGCTGTGGCCACAGCCTAGAGCTCCTGCTCACCGTGGGCTTCAGGGGCCCGCCGGGAACGGTGACCTCTAGACCAGCAAAGCACCTGAGCGTCGCCCTCCAGCAGATGGTGAACTTCACGGGGGTCATGACAGGGGAGTGGGCGGGGGCGCAGGCTTGGAACTGGCCCAATATCTACCTCGCTCCGCTCGCCCACTACGACGGCCTGAGCTACCACCAGATAAAGCAACTCGTACAGGAGTTCGTCTATTCCCTCAACGTGGGCTCGCGCTGGGGCGGCCAGTCCCCGTTCACCAACGTCACCCTCTGGATCGGAGAGAAGCTCCCGGAGGACTTGGCGTCCAGGCCGGCCATACTTGGGGGTCGACCGCTAGACAGGACATACGAGGACTTCAAGGAGGAGATGGACCTCATCACCAAGGCCTTCCTAGAGGTCCTACTTGAGGGGGACGCGGCTGGGCGGCCATTCACTTTTCCCATACCCACCTTCAGCATAACCAAGGATTTCCCTTGGGACGAGGGCCTCTCCAGGCTGCTCTTCCAGCTGGCGGCAAAATACGGACTCCCGTACTTCCAGAACTTCGTGAACTCTGACCTAGAACCCTCTCAAGTGTATTCCATGTGCTGTCGCTTAAGCATCAATCTGAAGGAGCTCCAGCGCAACCTGACGGGCGGGCTGTTCGGGTCCGCATCCAGCACGGGGTCGGTGGGAGTGGTGACCATAAACATGCCGAGGATCGGGTACCTCAGCAGGGGCGATGAGGGGGAGTTCTTCAGGAGGCTGGAGTACCTCATGATTCTCGCCAGCAGAGCGCTGGAACACAAGAGGGAGATCGTGCAGGGGAACATAGACGCCGGCCTGCTCCCCTACACCAAGATATACATCGGGCACCTGAACAACCACTTCTCCACCATAGGGCTGGTGGGCATACACGAGGCCCTCCTGAACATGGGGGTTGAGGGAGGGATAGTCTCGGAGGAGGGGAGGAGGTTCGCAATCAAGGTCCTCGAGTTCATGAGGAAGAAGTGCTTGGAGTTCCAAGAGGGAACGGGCCACCTATACAACCTAGAAGCCACACCAGCCGAGGGGACAAGCTACAGGTTCGCCAAGCACGACAGGGAGAGGTACCCAGAGATAATCACGGCGGGGAAGGATGTCCCGTTCTACACAAACAGCACACAGCTACCGGTCAACCACAATCTGGGGCTGGCGGAGGCCCTGAGGCACCAGGAGCCTCTCCAGATCCTCTACACAGGGGGAACGGTCTTCCACACCTTCCTTGGGCAGTCGCCCAGCCCGGAGGTCGCCGCACTCCTGGTGAGGAGGATGTGCCAGAACTTCAGGATCCCGTACTACAGCCTGACGCCGACGTACTCCGTCTGCCCTAACCACGGGTACATCACGGGGAAGCACTGGAGGTGTCCGAACTGCGGGAGCGAATGCGAGGTTTACTCGAGGGTGGTCGGTTACTACAGGCCAGTCCAGAACTGGAACGACGGGAAGAGGGAGGAGTTCAGGCTCAGGAGCACCTTCGAGCCGGAGGTGGAGCCGTGAGCGCCTTCGAGGTCAAGAGCTTCATAAAGGACTCTCTTGTTGACTGGCCGGGGAAGGTCTCGGCGGTGGTCTTCCTCGGCGGATGCAACTTCAGGTGCCCCTACTGCTACAACGCGGACCTCGTCCTCCGCCCCGAGAGCCTGCCCAACGTCGAGCTCGACCAAATCGCGGACTACCTCGTCTCCAACCCCCTTCTGGACGGGGTGGTGGTCTCGGGAGGGGAGCCGACCATCCACCCCGACCTCCCGGAACTCATCCGCTGGCTGGGGAGCTTCAAGCTGGCGGTCAAGCTGGACACCAACGGCTCGAACCCCGAGATGCTCAGACTGCTGCTGGAGGAGAACCTGCTGGACTACGTGGCCATGGACCTGAAGGCCCCCCTCGACGGGGAGAGCTACAGGAGGGCGACGGGGGCGGACTGCGTGGAGAAGGTGAGGGAGTCCGCCGAAATCCTCATGTCCTCCTCAATCCCCTACGAATTCAGGACAACGTTGGTCCCGGGCCTCCTAGGCCCCGAGGATGTGGTGAGGATGGTGAAGCAGGTCAAAGGAGCCAGAAAGTACGCTCTACAGCAGTTCAAGCCCGCTCAGGAGCTCGTCGGAACCCTAAAGAACACAGACCCCTACCCGCCCGAACTCCTGCAGAGGCTGGCAAGGAGGATCAGGAGATACGTTGGGGAAGTGGAGGTGAGGCTTTGAAACTGCACGAAATCTCCTCCCGGCACATAGGGAAAGAGGTGGAGCTGGAGGGGAGAATCGAGGATCCCTTCCCCGACATTCTCCTAGAAAAGCCAGTCTGGAGATGCGGGAGGTGCGGAAGAAGGCTGAAGGGAGAATCCAAGTGCCACTGCGGGGGTTCGCCCAGGCTCTCTCTCGCGGAGTCGAAGTGGCTAGATGTCATCAGGGCAAGCCTAGTTGACGGCTCGGCCTCCATCTCCCTGATCGGACCCCGCAATCTGAAGCTGAAAGAGGGGAGCAGGGTGAGGGCGAGGGGCCTGCTCGTCGCCACGCCAGAAGGGGAACTGATTCTCCAGCTGAGGAGGGTCGAGGAAGAAAAGGAGGAGGTGATAGGCTATGGCTGAACTGGAGAAGCTCATCTTGGACTTATTTGTAAACCGGAATGACATTTGGGCCAAGCAGATGGAGGACGGATCTTACAGACCCATCTGGGAGCCTCTGGATGAGAAGGTCATCAGAAGACACCTGAGAGGGGAGATAACGGTGGGAACGTATCCCATCGAGCCAGAGCACCAGACCACCAAATTCCTCGCCTTCGATGTGGACGGCTCCGACGAAGCTCTGACCAAGGAGGCTACTCGGTGTCTCTACCAAGAGGTCGTGAAGGAGGTACCAAAAGAAGCGATTCTCTTGGAAAAAAGCAGGAGAGGATATCACCTCTGGATCTTCTTCTCCCCTCCTGTCCCCGCCGCCTTCGCCAACCAGTTCGGAATAGAGCTGGCGAAGAGGACGAAGGTCCCCGTATCCACTAAAGCGGACCTCCACCTAGAGGTCTTCCCCAAGCAGGCGGTTGTCAGCAAGGATTCTCCCGGAAACCTCATCAAGCTCGTCCTAGGCATACACAGGCTCTCGGGAAAGAGAACAGAGTTCGTTTCACCTGATGACCTCTCCACCGTCCTCGACCCCCTCTCGGCACTGAGATCCGTGAGGCCGTGGAGCGTCCCGAAGAATCTTCTGTCCTCTTACACCCAACCGAGGGCCACAACCGAGCTGGAGCCCATCCTCGTGGGTGACTTCCCCTGCTGGACCAAAATCTCCACGGGGCAGATACCGGAGGGCGCAAGGCACCTCACCGCCCTCGCCCTAGCCTGCCACCTCAGGGACAAGGGAATCGCCGAGGGGCTCGCCAGAACCATCATGAGGGAATGGTGGAAGAGATTGCCCCAACCTCCCAAGGCAACCAGCACGTATCCGTGGGAGGACGCAGAGAGGTGTCTAATCGATGCCTACAGAAAGGGCTACTGGGTAGGCTGTAAGAGAATCAGAACCCTCTGGCCTCAGCTGTGCGACCCGAACTGCCCAGTGCTGACGGGCAAGACAAAACCGGCGAGGGTGAGGCTATACACCTATCAGGAGCAGGAGGCGACGGACAGGATTGAGCTACTAGACGGGAGGTTCGTGCTTGAGTGCCACGGATCCCACACGGTCCTGTACAACCCAGAGACCCGCCAGATGATTGGGGAACGCGGAAGGTACGAGGGCTGGTCCCCGTGGGTCTGGAGGGGCTTCATCGAGGAAGCGAGAAGGGCCTTTGGAGAGGAAGTAGCCAGGGAGCTAAGAAAAACAGCCGAGAAGTTCATCAGCGAGTGGGTGGTGAGAGAGGAGCTAGAGGTTGTGGACGACGACTCGCCCTCCATCCCCACCTTCTTCGGCCAGCACGCCCTGAGGGCACATTACAGCAAGAACGATAACTACATCAGGATTTCGGGACAGACCTTCAGGCTGGCAGAGAAGCTCAGGAAGGACCTCGGGGCACAGTGGAATCCGGATCTGAAGGTCTGGGAGCTCCCATACAGCGAGAAGAACCTGAGGAGGGTGAAGGCCTTCCTAAGACAGAACGACAAGGTAGTTCCGAGACCTGTTGAGGAGGTTGTGAGGGAGGTGGTTGGATGAGAGTAAAAAACGTGAATTGTGAAATCAAGGAAGGGGAAGGAGTTTCCCCCTTCGTGGGCCTGTTCAGGAGCAGGCTCTCGAAGCTCTCGAAGATCCTGAGAGGGCCAACCTTCAACCCCTCCCCCATCAGGTCGGCGGGGGAGAGGGCCGAGGTGGCGGGCCTCGTCGCCTCGTCCCCTAGGAGAACCAAGGGGGGACACGTGGTCTTCGACCTAGAGGACTCCTCTGGCTCAACCGCCGTCTGGTCCTTCGACGGCAACGGGCACGGCTGCCCCCAGGCTCCGGAGGTCCTCCCGGACGAGGTGATAGGCGTCGTCGGGCGGAGGTGGAACGGGGGAATCGCCGCCGAGCGGATAGTCTGGCCCGACGTCTACCGCAAGCCCAAAGAGGGGGAGGGGAAGGTGGCCATCGTGGCCGACCTGCACGTGGGCTCCCAAGACTTCCACGAGGGGGCCTGGAGGAAGTTCACGGGTTGGCTCCACAAGAACCCCGTCGACCTAGTGATTGTCGCGGGCGACATCGTGGACGGGGTGGGGGTTTTCCCCGGTCAGCTCGAGCGACTCTTGATCACCGACATCTACCGCCAATACGAGTACGCCCTCGAGGAGATGCTCAAGCTGATTCCGGAGGGGACGGAGGTTCTAATCGTCCCAGGGAACCACGACATGGTCCGCCCCCTAGAACCCCAGCCTCCCCTCTCGGACATCTCCTTCATCAGAATCGTGGCGAAGGGAGCGTTTCACATGGGCACCAACCCCTGCACCGTAGAGTTCGGCGGCGTGAGAATCCTAGTGTACCACGGAAAATCGTTGGACGACTTGGTCAAGAGGGGGTTCGACTACAACAAGCCGGCTGAGATGGCGGCGAGGCTCCTCAAATCTAGGCACCTAGCACCCATCTGGGGCGGGGAGACCCCACTCGCCCCAACCCAAGAGGACGAGATGGTGATAGAGCAGACCCCCGACGTGTTTGTGATCGCGCACTCCCACGTTTTTCAGACCACGAGCTACAACGGTGTGAAAATAGTTTGCTCGGGCACCTTCCAAGGTCCAACGAACTACACGGAACGAGTGGGAATCCGACCCTCCGTGGGAACGGTGGCCCTGATCGACCTCAAGACCATGGAGATGAGGAAGCTATGCTTTGCGTGAATGAGGAAATAGCCGTTGCCTTCAGGAACCTGTTCGAGCTCGCCAAGAGGGCTCGGGAGATGAACTTCGATCCCCAGCCCTTCCCCGAGCCCGAGGTCGCCAACAGCCTCGCCGTAAGGGTGGAGAAGCTGGTGGGGCCCGCGGGGGTCTCCAAGAGGATAAGGGAACTCCAAGGCCTTCCTCGCGAGAAGCTTGCCTTCACCCTGGCGGAAGAGATATGCCAAGGGAAGTTTGGAATCCTCCCACCTCAGGAGGCGGCAAGGCAGGCCATCAGGACGGGACTCGCCGTTCTCACCGAAGGCGTGGTGGTCGCCCCAATCGAGGGCCTGGTCAATGTTACAATCGAGCGGAACGGGGATGGGAGCAGGTACCTAGCTCTGCACTTCGCGGGCCCCATCAGAGCGGCGGGGGGAACGCCCGCCGCCCTAACCGTCCTGCTCGGTGACCACGTGAGAAGGATTCTCAGGCTCGACAGGTGGAAGCCAAGCGAGGAGCAGATACAGAAGCTCATCGGAGAGGTGAGGACCTACGACCACGATTACCACCTTCAATACTGTCCCACAGACGAGCAACTGAGCCTAGCCCTGCGGAATCTGCCTGTCGAGCTGACGGGGGAGCCGACGGATCCCAAGACCAAGGTCAGGGGGGGAGCGGTTCTGGTTCTGTGTGAGGGCCTGCTGCAGAAGGCACCTAAGCTCCTGAAAGTCGTGAAGGCGCTCTCCCTAGAGGGGTGGGACTGGCTCACGAAAATCGATCCCAAGAAGAAGGCGGAGGAGGAAGGGGGCGAGGAGCAGGAAACATACCTTGAAGAGGTCATTGCCGGGAGACCGGTGTTCTGCCTCCCCAAAGCTAAAGGAGGGTTCAGGCTGAAGTACGGGAGGGCGAGGAACACGGGAATGGGTGCGGTAGGAATCCACCCCGCCACCATGTACTTGCTGGGATTGGCTGTCGGCACCCAACTGAAGCTAGAGTACCCAGGGAAGGCAGGGACGGTGGCCCCCGTGGACTCGATAGACGGCCCCACCGTCAGGCTCAGGAACGGGCAAGTGAGGAAACTCAGGACGGTGGAAGAAGCAAAGCAGGTGAAGAAGGAAATCGAGAGAATCGTTGACCTCGGGGAAATCCTCATATCGTACGGGGACTTTCTCGAGAACAACTTCCCGCTGGTTCCGGAAGGCTCCATCGTCGGAGCGAGGATGGGAAGGCCGGAGAAGGCCGCCCCGAGAGAGATGGATCCACCCGTCCATGTTTTGTTTCCTGTGGGCGAAGCGGGGGGTCCGACCAGGAACCTAGTGAATGCCGAGGAGGCGACGGTCGAGCTTCTCGGAAGAACGGAGCAGATCAGACCCAAGGAACTCGTGAAAAAAGCGGCGGAGTCCCTAGGAGAACAGGTGCCCCCGATGGTCAAAGGTGTGAAGGGGCTCCTGAGCAACAGGAAGGTTCCGGAATGCCTAGAGAAGGGAATTTTGAGGGCAAAGCACAGAGTGACGGTGTTTAGGGACGGGACCTGCAGGTTCGACGCAACAAACATGCCTCTGACCCACTTCAAGCCCAAGGAGGTCGGGGTGAGCGTGGAGAAGCTGAGGGAGCTGGGATACACCAAGGATGTCAGTGATCAACCTCTCCTAGATGAGGAGCAACTGGTCGAGCTAAAGGTTCAAGACCTTATCTTGCCCCTCAGCGGGGGAGAATACCTCTTGAGGGTTTCGCGGTTCATTGACGACCTGCTGGAGAAGGTCTACGGGCTTCCGAGATTTTACAACTGCCATGGCGTTAAGGACCTCATCGGCCATCTGGTTGTGGGAATCGCTCCGCACACCAGCATCGGTATCGTTGGAAGAGTGATTGGCTTCACGGATACCAACGTCTGCTATGCACATCCCTTCTTCCACGCAGCGACGCGCCGTGACGCGGACGGGGACGCCAATGCCTACATGCTTCTTCTGGACTGCCTCCTGAACTTCAGCAGGGAGTACCTCCCCACTACCCGGGGAGGTCTGATGGATGCCCCGCTGATGCTACTCACCAATGTGACCCCTGAACAGATAGACAAGGTCGCACTCAACATCGAGGCGGTGAATTCGTACTCCCCAGAGCTGTACGAGAAGGCCAAGAGCAACGCACTACCGTCTGAGGTTCAGATTCCAACAGTGGGGCAGGGCGGAAAGCCAGGGGTGACCACAGACACCAGCGACATCACGGCAGGTCTCAAGGAATGTAGGTACAGAACGCTGGAGACGATGGAGGACAAGATAAACGCCCAACTGGAGCTGGCGAGGAAAATCCTCGCGGCAGATGAAGGAATGGTGGCGGAGATGATCCTACACCATCACCTGTTGCCGGACCTCACGGGGAACTTGACGGGCTACGGGAAGCAACAGTTCAGGTGTACAAAGTGCAACAGCAAGTACAGGAGGCCACCGCTGAGCGGGAAGTGCCCCAACTGTGGAAACGGAACGCTGATACTAACGGTGACGAGGGGAGGAATAGAGAAGTACCTCCCAATCGCAAAGAAGCTCAAAGAACTAGCCAGCCTCTACACTAGGACGTGCCTAGAGGTATTCGAAGAGCAACTCAGGCAGACCTTCCCTGTCAAGCAACTGTCTCTGGCAGACTTCCTCTGAACAGGAGGTGGTTATATGGAGCCCGCTACGTGTCTCCCCGAGCTTGAGATAGTAAAGAGATTCCAAGATGGTTACACATACCAGCAACTGGCAGAGGAGTACCGTGTTTCTAGGGGAACAATATGGAGGATAATAAAACAACACAACGCCCTCCGTTATCAGGAGCTGAGGGTTCTCCGAACTGAGCAGGAAAAGCGGAAGCTCAGGCTAGAGGTGCTAAGCGAGCTCACAAACAGGATAGAGGTCATGGATGTGCTCGACTACCTAGATCTGCTCCCGGACGAAAGCATCCAGCTCATCGTCACTTCACCACCATACAACCTCGGCAAGGAGTACGAGGCCCGCCGTCACCTAGTCTACTACCGAGGCTGGATGGAACAGGTGCTGGCGGAGTTCTACAGGGTACTCAAGCCAGAAGGGGCTTTGTTCCTCAACCTAGGGAACTTCGTTGAGGACGGGGCAATCGTCCCCTTAGATACAATCTTCGTTTCCATCCTCAGAGAACTCGGGTTCCAAATCAGGAACAGGATAGTGTGGATCTTCCGCCACGGGTTACACTGCCAGAAGAGGTTCTCGCACCGGCACGAGAGCATCATCTTCGCGACGAAGACCGATGACTACTACTTCAACCTCGATGCTGTAAGAATCCCACAGCAGAACTCCTTTAAGAGGGGTTACAGGGGGACCAACAAAGGAAGGTTCACCTGCAACCCACTGGGCAAAAATCCCGGCGACGTCTGGGACATCACACCAGTAAAGGCGGGACACGGGGAGAAGTTCACCAGCTCGAAGGGAATCACGCACCCGTGCCAGTTTCCCCACAGAGATTCCGAGGCGCGCCATCCTAGCTTGCACGAGACCCGGAGATTATGTGCTGGACCCGTTCATGGGCTCGGGGACAACCGCAGTTGTCTGTCAGGAGCTAGGACGAAAATTCTTGGGCTGCGACATAAATCCCGACTACATCCAGCTTGCGTATGAGAGGCTAGAGCAGATGAAGGGGAAGCTGGTAAGGCTGGCGGGCCAGAGGAAGCTTGAGGAGTGTCTGGGAGGAAACTCCTAGGAGGTGATGGTATGGCGGATCTCTCCAAAAGCAACATTGTTTCGTACCCTGAAAGAGGACCATGGGGCAACTCCAAGTACAGGGGCAACACAAGTGGCTGGCTAATTAAGGACCTCATCGAGTTCTTCAAACCAAAGTCCGTACTAGACCCCATGCAAGGATCGGGAACCACAAGGGACGTCTGTCGGGAGCTTGGAATCGAATACGACGGCTTTGACCTCAAGGACGGCTTCGACGCTCTGACCTCTCAGCTTCCCGCGAAGAGGTGGGATTTAATCTTCTTGCACCCTCCGTATTGGGACATCATAAAATACGGCGATGACCCGCGGGACCTCAGCAACTGCAAGACCTTCGAGGAGTACATCCAGAAGCTCTTCACAATCATCGACAGGCTACGCGAGTACCTGACAGACGACGGCGTGCTGGTGGTACAAATCGGGGACATCAGGAAGCACGGGGAGTACTATCCGCTCGGGGCGTACATCGCCGTCTTCCACAGGAAGGAGCTGAAGGCAAAGATAATCAAAGTCCAGCACAACGTCTCCAGCAACAGCAAACACTACGGGGGAAAGTTCATCCCCATCATGCACGAGGAAGTCTATGTTCTGAAGGGTGGCAAGAAAATCACCTGGAAGGAACTCGTTCTGAGAACCCTCAGAGAGCTGGGCGGGGAGGCGGAGCTAAAGGAGCTCTACGAGGCAATCAGTCGGCATCCAAAAATCCTAACCAATCCCACCTACAGAGCTACGATTCGACGAACCCTCCAAGAAGCCCCAGAGGTCCAAAGGGTACAACCTGGGCTCTGGAGATGGCTCGGTGGTGGGGGAAACGAGATACTGAGCAGAATAAGCATATAGTTCCAAGCGATAGTGCTGGTTGTTGCGATGTGGCCAAGTTCCCCAGTCGCAAGTGCTAATCCTCGGATACATTTCTGTGAAGTGTAAAAGTACTTGATGAAAACGAGAACGCTCCCCAATGGCACCACGTTACTGATCGACCCTCAAATGCACTTCTGGGCGGTCGGAAAACCCCAAGAACTAAACTCAGCAAGGAGATATTATGCCAAGATAAAAAAATCTCAAACCCCCAGAACACCATACAGCACCGAAGACGTTGGATTGTGGTGGGAACCAGAAGCAGAGCATGGGTCCCACCCACATCGAGGAGCCCCAAAACGGTCAGAGAGGCCTTCGGCACCATCCAGAAGAACTGGGGTTTCATGAAATCCACACCAGAAACCCTCCAGAGGCTAGCGAGGACCGTACCCGGAACCTGGGTCGCCCTGACAGGAAAATTCAAGAATGCGACCAGGCTCTCGTGGAACTCCCCCAGCCCAGCAATCGTCAACCTCAAGAAGGTATACTTAGTCCACCCGGAGGAAAATAGGAACATCTCCCTCGCGGAGGCCGCAGCACTACAGGGTTTCCCATCTCGATACATCTGGCACGGCACGGAGAGCGAAATAGCACAGATGCTCGCCGATGCCGTTCCAGTAGAGTTCGCTGAGGCCCTCGCGTCCAGCCTCATACAGGATGGGAGGTGAGAGCATGACGTTCTTCAGCGGGCTAATCAATAGATACCTAGCTCGGACTCCAAGCACCTATCCTCCAGATACTTTCTACCCGTCCGAGCTGGGGACATGTCCCCGTGCCTCTTGGTATCGGAGGAAGGTGGCGGTGGAGCATCCTCCAGAGCTACTCAGGAAGTTCGCAAGCGCCACGCTAGTACACAATTTCGTAAGGGACATGCTGGCGAACAGCCCGGGTGTGAGGCTGATCGCCAACGAGAAGCCGTTCACCATCGTGGCAGACGACTTCTTAATCAAGGGAAGGATGGACGACGTCATCTACGCTCAGCTCTCCCCCGATAGAGCGAGGGAGCTCAATCCTTCTCTGCAGGGGGAAGTTCTGGTGGTGGTGGAGGTAAAGAGCGTGAGCGGCAGGAGGATGGACTTCATACGCTCCCCCAGCTATCCACACCTCCTCCAGATCCACCCCTACATGAGGTCGGAGAGGGCCAGCTCGGGGTGATATGGTACATCGCCAGGGACACCTTCCAGGACAGGTGGTTCTCGGTATTTTACGACGACAGGTACTTCTGGGCCGCAATCAACCGTGCCAGGAGGCTACGGAGGTATATCAGGGAGGGGATTCTCCCCCCCGCGGAGGGAAGACTGAACAGGGAAATTGGCTACCTCTGCAAGGGGTGTCCCTTCTGGAGGGCTTGCGGGGCAAATTCTCCTAACCCGACTCCCTACCTTAGAAACTTCACACAAACCTGAACCCCAAAAGGAGGTGATTGAAAATGAAGAGCGAACTCTTGTCTAAAATTGAGGAAATTCCCGAGTTCGAACTCACAAGCGTCTACGTAAGGAAGAAGAAGCAGAACAGCTTCAGGGCCGTCGTAGAGAAGAAGGGCACCGAGGCAATAGCCGTCGTCAGCGACAAGTACAACCTAGTTCAAATCAAGGAACTCTTCAGGAACGTCGTGGAGTGCTGTGGTGAAAACATCAACGGGGTCGTTCTGTACTACAAAGGAAAGGGAGAGCTGATGGTCTTCCCCGATGGGAGCAACGTTGGCCTTCTTGCCCAGAACTCGGTTGACCTGAGCTCTGCAGTTAGGATAGGCTTCGTCGCGAAGACGGAGAGTGGAGAGATCCTGAACATCCCGTACACCGTAGCAGAGCCCTTCGTCAGAATCCACACCGCCAAGGATATACAGGTGCAGATAGGGTACTACCTCAATCTGCTGGAGCAGGTCAAGAAGGCTTGGGGGCAAATAGTGACATCGCTGGGTGCACTCGAGCTGACGAGGGAGGACATAGAGCAACTGAAGAAGAGCATGCGGGCTGGCAAGTGCCTCAGCAAGATCATCGACGAGCACCTGCCAGATCCCAACCAAGGAACCCTAGCACAAGTGCGGTTCTGGGAGTTCGTGCAAATCGTGATGAAGGCAATAGCCGAGCACAGGAGGAGGTACAAGTCAGAGCTCAACTTCTCTAGGAAAATCAGGAAAATCGGGAACATCATCTTAGAGTGGGCTGTCTTCGAGAAGCTGAAGATGTCTCTGGAACCCCGACCGAGCTAGATGGTCGAGGTAAGATTGGAGGAGAGGAAACCCTCCAGCCTCCTCATATGGCTGGGGGGTTAGAGCTGGCAACCGACATCAAGGGTCTCCACATCCCTTCGCTGGGCGTGGACATCGAAGGCGACCCCCCCACCTTGGTCAGGCGGTAGTCGAAAGCGTGTTGCGGGGAGAGAAAGACACGATCGAAATCAGAGCTCTGGCCGAGGCTTCCAAGCTTCCCCGGGAATAACACATCTTTAATTGCCTCGAGCGGAATCCCGACAAGGCCCTCAGGATAAGATGCCTCCAGCAGTTCGAGGAAAGGGGGTACCTCTACTTTCCTTCCAGCCAAAGGCTCTTGGTTAAGCGCTGCCAGTCCTACTTCGCCCTTCTCGTGGAGTTCCGAGGGCCGAGACAGGCAACCTGCTCCTGCATCAATCCAGACCACCTCGCCGAGGCCGTGATAAACCTAACCTCCGGGGAAAGGATACTGAATACCACAGGCTACCCCGAGATTTCCCTCCCTCAGGCATCAATCGTCGAGAAGGCTGTTTCCGAGCTGCGTCTGCCATACGCCGACGTGGCGAGGATACTCAGGCACATCAGCGTCTACAGGCATCAGGACACTCTTCACACTGCTCGCCAACGGCACATTCCTCGACGAAGGGGAACTCCAGAGGCTGGAGCGACAAGCCAAGCACCGCGAGGCCGCACCGTAATCCGCCTCGGAACCAAGAAGGTGGCAACGTACCAAATCCTACCCAAGGAACCCCTCGAAACGGGGAGGTACATCGCTACGGGGAACGCCCTCCTCACGAAGCTGCGGACGGAGGACATGAAAGACAATGACTTGAAAACGCTATTGAGCATCGGTGGGAAGGCGGCCTCCGAGCTACAGGAGCCGTATAGGAGCAGCTACTCGAGTTCCTTGTGTATCTCCGTCTGTCTTCTGCCACAACCAGGAGGAGGTGATGTCTCATGGCGAACTGTATCAAAGTTGGAAAAGCCAAAGAGATTATCCGAACCCTAATCCGAAAGGGGGTAAAGCATCCTATCCTACTCCTCGGTCCACCTGGAATCGGAAAAACATCAATCCTCAAGCAACTAGCCGAGGAGGAGTTCGGGTCGGGGAAGGACTACCCAGAGGGAAACTACCTGAACGTGGAGCTGGCGACCAGGGAGGTCCCAGATGTACAGGGCTTCCCACTAGTGAAACCCAACGGCGAAGTCGAGTGGGTCTCCTTGATAGACTTCCCAACAGAAGGGAAGGGAATCCTGAACTTCGACGAGATAAACCTAGCGGAGCTGGATGTCTTGAAGGCGAGCTACAGGTGGATTCACGAGAGGAAAGTGGGCAAAAGGAAGCTGGGCGATGGATGGTTCATCTTCGCGACGGGAAACAGAATCACGGACAAGTGCAACGTAAACACTCTTCCAGCAGCGTTGAACAACAGGTTCACCATATATGAGCTTGAGGCGGGGCTAGAGGACTGGAAGAACTGGGCGTACAAGGCGGGAATAGCGGCCGATGTAATAGGGTTCCTCAACTTTAAGAGTGAGGCGCTGTTCAAATTCGATCCAGAGAGGTATTCCCCTGAACAACCCTTCCCAACACCGAGATCTTGGGAGAGAGTTTCGGACAAGCTGAAGGCAGGGCTCACAGACTTCGAGGTCATAGCGGGGGACATTGGCGAGGGGATGGCGACCGAGTTCTGCGAGTACCTGAAGGTAAAAAACGAGCTACCGGACATAGACGACATCCTCGAAGGGAAGAACTTCGTCCCAGAGCGTCCAGACCTCCTCCATGTTGTCTGCTCGAGCATGGTCGTGAAAGTGAAGGAGAAACCGGAGTACGTGGATAGGCTAGTGGAGTACGCACTCCTGCTACCAGCGGAGTTCGCGGTCCTCATAGTCAAGGACGCGATTGCCGCGGGGTTGGGGGACCGAATCAAGAAGGCCAAGAAGTTTAGCAAATACGTTCAGAAGTACCACGACGTAATCCTGTGAACGGCATGACCGCGAGGGACGAAATTCTGAAGAAGGCCCAGAGCCTGATCGTCCGCGTCCGTGTCCAGCTCCTAATACAGCAACCGTTCTTCGGTGTCCTAGCGACGTACCTAGAGCCAAAACCAGCACAGCTCGCTCCCTACTCTGGGGGGATGGGCACGGACGGAAAGTACCTGTACTACCAGCCAGAGAAAATCGTAAACCTGCCAGGGGAGCAGCTGGAGGGGGTAATTGCCCATGAGGTTCTTCATCTGGCTTTAGGCCATCTTTGGAGGAGGGAGCACAGGGATCCGCTGAGGTGGAACATGGCAACAGATTATGCTACGAACGCCATCGTTCTCCAGAACTTCAAACTCCCCAAATGGGTGCTGTACGACAAGAGGTTCGAGGGGAAGTGTGCGGAGGAGATCTACAACCTTCTCCCTGGCCCCCAGTGCCCCAAGTGCGGGAGCAAGAACATCAGGGGGCTAAAGTTCAAATCCACCGAGCATGGGGACAGCAGCTTTGACATCAAGGCGGAGTTCAGGTGCGAGAAGTGCGGGCATACATGGAAAGAGCACCAGACATGGAAACCGAGCAATAGGGGGGCATCGGAGGGATTCCCCGGCTACCCGATGCCGTTCGAGCAGGTGGAGGGCGAGTTTCCCCCCACCCTAGACGACCACGAGATCTGGGAGAAGACGGAGCCCAACGGGCTCGACCCAAAGACCCGGGCGGAGAAACGGGAGCAGGAGTGGAAACAGAGGGTAATCAGGGCGGCACAGGTCGCGAAGAACCAAGGAAAGTTACCCGCCGGACTGGAGGGGTTCATAGAGGACCTGCTCTATCCGAAGCTCAGCTGGAGGCACCTTCTCTGGCAGTACACCAACAGAATCCGGGGGATGAAGCCGGACTGGCGCAGACCGAACAAGAAATGGGTGCAATACGGGATATACTACCCGACAAAGAGGGAAAGAAGACTAGAGGCGGCGGTGGCCATAGACACCTCCGGGAGCATCAGTGACGGGGAGCTCAGGGAATTCCTCAGCGAGCTACGCGGAATCCTCTCGACCTTCAGGAGCTTCAGGGTGAGGCTAATGGCGTGCGATGCGGCCGTCCACACGGATGTGACGGCGACATCCCTTGACGACTTCGACTCGTTCAGGGTGAAGGTGAGAGGGGGAGGCGGAACGGACTTCCGCCCAGTCTTCGAGGCCCTCAGGGGCGACCGTACCCAAGTGCTCATCTACCTGACAGACGGGTACGGCACCTACCCCGAGAACCCGCCCCCCTACGATGTGATTTGGGTCATAAGCTCAGAGGGGGACGATAAGCGCCCGCCCTTCGGGAGGGTACTCAAGATGAGTCCCCCGAGTCCACGGGGAGGTGATAGGGATAGGAGGTGATAAGATGGAGGTATCGCTCGACGAGGAAGGGGTGAGCATCCAGCTCCCATCTGGCACGGTCAGGCTGGAGAGCAGATGGACCCGTCTCAAACTGCCTCACTGGGGAACTGAATTATGGGGAAACCCAGAAGATCTGGCCAAGCTCGCCAACCTCATCATTACGGGCAAGCTGAGGGAAGAGGATGTAAGCCTCCTAAAAACGGTAAGTGAGTTTAGTCACGAACGGCAGACCACACTTGTGAACATGTTCGTAAACGGGAGATACGACATCCTCAAAACCTTCATCGAGACCACCCGTGCCTACGACGAGTTCGAGAGGCGTGGTTTTCACTACTTCGGAGAATCTCACCAGCTCCTCCTAGAAACAGGAACCCTCATAACCTTCCTAGAGAACGAAGGAGTTAAAGTAGGGTGTACGAACAGAGGAATAGAGAAGTTCAACGAGTGGTTGCAAAAGGGTTTCGTGGAGGACGCGGAACATAGGCATTTTCTCCTTGAGGGGGATAAGGCGATACTGGAGGCAGCGGAGAAATGTCTCCCACAGCACGCTGAAGTAATCCGAGCCCTACGGTTAATCTCGGAGTTCTCCCCAACAAAGCAGGAGCGCATTCTTCGGCAAATGTTGCAGGGTCCCCTATCAGAGGCACAGCTGTCTAAGTACAAGAAAGACCTTGCAGAGAGAGGGGCTTCTAGGGAGAAAAGAAGAGAGTATCGGAGACTGGCGTGGGAATTCTACGGAAATCATATGTATCTAGCCAAGGAAAGGCAGGAGCTCCTTATTGAGACCTCCTACTTCCGAACTTTCCTCCTCGTTAAGTTCGACACCCTAAACGACTGCGAGGTCTTTGAGGTGGAAGTGGAGAGGATATGGAAAAACAGAAAAGTCTATCCCGACATAGATCAAATCATAGGACAGTGGATGAAAACGGGCAGAATGAGCAGGGGAAGGTACGTGCATGTGAGGGCACTGGAAAGAAAAGACATACTCTCCGCTCCATACTACGAGGCTCTAGTGAAAGCAGCAGAAAAGCTTGAGGAACCTTACCAAAGCCGACTGAAATCCCTTCTGGTCTTCTCGAAGCTCCAGCTCTCTTCCCCCTCAGAGACATGAAAGAGATAGTCTACAACAGGTTGCGATGCACACCCTATTCGCCTGTCCGAGGTGCGAGTTCAACCGCTTCCTCGCGGAGGGGAGAAAATACTCCCGCACACGGTAAAAAGGATTTTGAGCAGATGGGCACACCCTCCCATTGTTGGGGCAATTTCCCGAGGTACGCACTAAAACCAAACTCTAACCCTACCAGAAGGCACGGGAGGTGGTAAGCATGGGTTCTTGTTACTACTATCTCCTAGCTAGATTCCCGACCGCCAAAAGGGCCAGAGAATTCCTTCCCGTTTTCAGGGATTTTCTGAAGGAGCAGGCAGAGTGTTACAGGATGTGGCAGGACATACGAAACAAACCAGAAGCCCCCAGAAGCCTTTACGAGTACCTGAGGGCGAAATTTCCTCGGGCGATGGCTTGGGTGCGATTCTACGACTTCGAGCGGAGAAGCGACGTGGATAAGGACTACGGCCTGAACCTAGTTGCGGGGCACTTCTTCTCCGGCCCACTGGTGGAGGCAAATCTCGAAGCCGAAGGGGATTTGATAGAGCTCAAATGTGAAGAGTGGCACCTAGCCGACTGGGCCCACCTTGTGGAGTTCTGTATTCTGATTGGGGGTGCTGAAGCGCAGTGGACTTCCGAGGAAGACGTCGACTTCCAGGTTTCAGAAGGGGAAGACCCCCGCGATGAAGATTTTTTCAATTACCTCGATGAGAATCTTGTAGGATTACCAGGAATCATCGACTGGTGGCTACAGAAAAGCCGACCTTGGCGCAACCCCTACCCATTCGACGGGTTCCGCCCCCCAAAGAACAGGCACACGGATATTGCGAATGAAACCATCCAGTACCTCCGAGAGGTGACAGACTCGGGGCTCTTCACCGAGGCCCACGCCATGTTGAACAAATACGGTCTACTCAGTCTGTTATCCCCCCGCGAGCGTGCATGGCTCACCGAGAACGCGGTACTCGAGCGCCTGAAGCCGAACTCTGCTAGAGGGAGGTGATTGGATGGTCGCGATACCCGAGCTGGGAATCAAAGACAGCAAACTGGCGGAAAAGGTCATAAAAATCCTGCAGAGCACCGACGACAAGTTTGAGCTGGCACATAAAATGGTGGAAATAGCAGATGGACACATCCGGAACCAAACAAACAGGGATACCATAGATATCGCTATAGAGATAGCAAGAAGACCAGACCTTAAGCTGGACGAGAGGGATTGGCAGAAGGTCAGACGGCTACTTGAATCCGCGAAGAACGAGCTTCAAGAGCTCTCAGAGGGGAAACCCAGCGTATGGCGCCTTTTCGGCAAGGTTGATTGGATTCTATCTCGGCTTCCGTGGCCACTGGAGGATATGGTCTTCGGAAAGCTGTCCGGGAACCCTGCACCTGACCGACCTCTAACCCCTTACTCCCTCAGAGCCGAGGTAGGGGCCTGCCTCAGAGAGCTCGACGAAATCCAATCCATCGCCTCCTCCGAAAACCAAGCAAACGAGACCATCCTCAGAAGAATCCGCAGAATCCTCACGAAGGTGCTGGAGATTGCGGGAGGCGAACCAGCACCCCCGAGCTGACCGAAAACCTCATGTGGTAAAGATGGCAAGTGGTACATATTATGCGGGGGTCGTCCTCGGTGTTCAAGGGAAGAGAATAGAGCTCGATTACCCCTCGGACGCCGTGGAGCTAATCACCGATTACCTAGACAGGAGGTACAGGATTTACGGTTTGGAGGAGGACGAGGAGAACGGGGAATGGATCCCGCTCAGCATAAAACACAGAGGCTACGACAACCAAAAGGGTTACATCGTGTTCTGCGACCCATGGGACTGCTGGGAAGTCGTGACCGTTGTCTGTGAGGAGAGCACCATCCGCGAGGGATGGGTACCGTGGTGGGGGGAGGAAATCTTCGAGCTACACCTGTTGCCCCTGTTCCAGGAGAACCAATACCTGCGCTGGTTCTGGAGGGACGGCAAACCCGGACTAGCGGCGAAGGTCTGGAACAAGAAGACACTACTGGAGGTCTACAAAAACCTCAGGTTCAGTAGTGGAGCCTGGCAGAAGAGATACAACAAGCTATACAACAAGCTACTGTCTGAATTTGTGTTTGACCGTCCGAGAGGGCAGAATCCCTAGAAGGAGGTGATGAGATATGAGCACAAGGGGATGCGTTGCTATCAGAAAAAAGGACGGAGGCTGGGTGGGAGTATACAACCATTCAGACTCCTACCCCACCTGTCTGGGAAAGGAGGTGTGGAACCACCTGCAGGGGAGAGACCTGAAACGGTTCGCAGAGGATTTGCTGAGGTTTGACACCTGGGACAACTATTTACAAGAGGGCGTATGCCCGTACTGCGGCAAGAAAGGGCTTTCCAGTCCCCATTCCATCGGGGGGGAAATCCTCGGGAGAACCCCTCCAGACTACGGCAAAGGCGTGATCTTCGAGAGCAGCTTCAAGACTAAGAGGGAGATGAGAGAGTACTTCAGGTCTCTCCCAGCATGGAGGGGGAGAGAGGAAGAAATCGAGAAGGCAATTGAAACAGAGTGGCAACTCCGAGAAAACATAAGGAGAACGGGGTACGTGGATCCCGAATGTAAATTCCACAAGCATGACCCCCTCGATGAACCAGAGCACATCACCAGCGAGAACCCAGATCCCCTGTTCATCGAGTGGGTGTATGTCGTCGATCCCGAGCACCGCACGATGGATATTCTAACTTGTGTATCGGACAGGAAGACGAAGGGCTTGGTACGCATCGGCCCCCCCGTCCTGCGCTCAGATGGGTATTGGGACTACGGGCACTGCGCCTACAAGCACGTGCGAATCGCTAAAATCCCCCTAGACGGGCAAGAGCCCAACTGGAACCTCCTAGAGAGCATCCCACACTTTTTCCTCGACCTTCTGAACATAGCAAATCTGGAGTCGCTTGTCTACCAGCAGCTCAGAATGGGGAAAATAGAGAGAACCAAATGTAAAATCTGCGGGGGAACAGTGTATTCAAACCGCTGTGAGACAGTACATGAGCGTTGCCTCCGAAGAACCCTAGACGCCATCGGCGGCGACACGGAGGCACTCGTCCAATATCTGAAGGCCAAAACCCTCTGCTGGTTCAACCGAGAGGCGGAGCATGGAGATCCCTGAACTGGACATAAAGAACAGCAAGCTCGCCGAGGACATAGTGTCCCTCCTGCGGGAAGCGAAGGACAAGTTCGATGCGGCACACAAGATGGTCGATATCGCCTACAGAATCGCTAGCAGGGGGGCGAACGAAACGGCCCTCCACCTCGCCATAGAACGCGCGAGAACCCCGGGCTTCGCACTAGGAAGAAAAGAGATGAGAAGACTGGAGAACCTCATAGTCTCCGCCGAGGCACAGAGCAGGAATCTATTGGAGGCGAATCCGCAGAACCGCGACTTGAATGACCTCCATGAGCTGTTCAGAGCCCTCGTCGAGACCCTGCCAAAGTCAACCAAGGAACTCGTTTTCGAGAAGTTGAAAACCACACCATTTCGAAGTACCCCCTTCACTTCAGCCCCTACTTGGCAAGGCTTATGCTTAGAGGAACCCTGCGGAAGCTGACCCTCATAGAATCCAAAATTGGGAAACATCCGAGAATCGAGAGAATGCGGGCCCTCCTTAAGGAGATGGCAAAAATCGTGAGAGCCCCTGAGTACATGCTCTTCGGGAGGTGATGTCATGACGACGAGTCCGGAAGCCATCCAAAAAGAGATGATATTCAACAAGCTGAAATCCGGGGCGGCATTCTGCTGCCCCAAGTGCGACTCCAAGAGGTTCACAATGAAGACCCACATAACGCTCCTGGACGCGGTGGAGTTCGACGGCAACTCGGTTGGCATCGAGTGGGACGATATCAGCACCATTGACGCTGGTCTGGACGATGTTGACGAGGTGGAGTGCGAGAACTGTGGGGAGCAGATCCCCAGAGACCTGTTTATAAAAGTCATCAAGAAGCTGAGGGGGAACAGATGAAGCGGGTTGAGGAGGAGATGGTCTACAGCAAGCTCAAGCACAGCACCGTGTTCGCCTGCCCCAAGTGCGGCTCGACGAGGTTCACTCTGGTGTGGAGCTGGGAGCTGGAAACCTTCGACAGTCTTAAGTTCGACAGGGAACACGCTATAGTACATATTCCGGACATTTCCGACGACTGGGATCCGTGGGATCTTCAGTATATTTCCCACGCGGAGTGCATATCCTGTGGGTATAGAATCTCCAAGAACAAAATCCAAAGAATCTTCGAGGAAACCAAAGTGAAGTACTCGGAGTTATGACGAGCACGGCCGAGAAGGCTACGCGGTTAGCCTAGGACCCCATCGAGCGGAGGGTTCTGGCTGTAGTCTCCAACGCATACGTGGTCAACTTCTTCAAAACGACCGGGAAATCGCTACCTCGGCGAACCTGTCGCTCAAGCAGGCACACAACGCCCTCTACAGGCTGGCGAAGAAGGGATACATAGACGGTGTCCAGTTCTATCCCGACGAGAAAGCGTGGTGGACCAGCTTCCCCTTCTTCCGCAACCATCCCAGAATCGCGAGTGAGATGTCCCCAGAGAAGGTGTAAAACCAAAAAAGGAGGTGGGACTATGCACGTACTTTTGGGAATAATTGTGGAGGCGGACAACCGAGCGGAGGCACTAGAGAAAGCAAAATCCGTCCTTGAGAATCTTGACTGCTTTGACTGGTACAATCTGTTCAAAGGGAGTGACAGGAAGTACGCTGTGGAGAGGTGGGGCCCACTCCCGCTCGCCATGAAGCTAGAGAGCAGGGAGGGAAAGGAGTTCCTCAACAGGCTGGCAAACGCCACAAAAGAGGAGCTTCTCGAGAACCTCCAGAACATCAGGAGACTCCTCGAGATGTATGACAACGAGGACATCTGGTACGGAGACAACTTCGATGTCCTGCCCGAGGACAGAAAGATCTTCAGGATACTGAAGTTCGGAAAGAAGGACATAAATTTCAGCGATAGTGTGGACTTCCTGAGGCACTGCTGCTACCGTGTGGGGCAGTACGCTGGTCCGCTGTGTACCTATATGCTCAGACAGGAGACGGCCTCAGAACCCTAACCGATTTGGACAGCTTCATCAGGCAGTGCAATCCATCCAAGACATGGATTGTGCCTGTGGACGCTCACTACTAAGGGGTAAAATCGTGGCAACGAAAGGTTCGTACTCCGAGGAAATCTGCAAAATCAAGGCAAGGCTGTCCGAGGGGAAGCCAATCTGGATTCCAGAAAGGAAGATGCTCGTCATCCCTCCGACCTACGGCGGGAGGGGAGAGCCTTCCACAAGCTTCGTAATATGGCTCGGGGCAGAGAATCCAAAGGTCTGTAAGGTAATCTGCTCCTCCATGCACCGCCTCGCTAGATACGTCCTCAGGGGTGAGATAGCGAACAACGACATCCGCATTGCAACTGATGACGAGATACGGGAGTGCAGGGAAATCCTAGACAGAGCAAAAGAAGAAGCGGAGAAAATCGAGGAGCCGTACCGTTCTAGGCTGATGGAACTCCTAGTGTTCAAGAAGCTTTCACTGTGAGAACCGCTAGAGGAACCCACCCGTAGCATGGCACAGCAAATCGTGATGCTTTGTGAAAAGTGGGGAAGGCCGAGGTGTCTTCTCCCAACCTTCCTTCGGACAAGATTCCCGAGGTTATTGAGGATAAAGTGGAATAGGAGGTGATCTTATGAAACCACAGAAGTTTTGGAAATTTATCCAGTCCGGCCTCCAGTGGGAAACCGTGAACGGGACCATCCGGATTAGAAGGAGGTGGTGAAAGATGGAAAGACTAGCCTGCCCCTTCTGCGGTTGCGATATGGAGGACGACCGCGACGGCAGGGAGCTTGCCTGTAGCAACAGGATGTGCAGGTACAGGATTATCAAACCCATCTTGGAGAGGCGATGAAAACGGGAAAAAGGAATCAAAAATTAAAAACGGGTCAAGGAGACGGCGGAGACCGACGGAGATCGACATCGCTTCGGCCCTAGAGCAGTCCCTGAAGCTGGCACAGAAGAAGCTGGCGTGGCGGTGCCGGTTCAGGGGACAAAGGAAACGGTGGAGGTGTAGGGGTTCTCCACTCTCTCCCCCAACAAAAGAGGTGGTAGTATGCACACCACAGTAGGATACCTCGTGTCCAAACCAAGAGACTTCAAAATGTGCCACAAGTGCGGGGCCATCAACTGGTACGAGAGGGAACGTTGCGACAGGGCCTTCAGGCGTGTGAAAGAAAGAGACATCGAGGCAAAGAGCCACGACGAGCACTTCTGCGACGAGTGCGAGAACGACGTGTAAAACCTATGCAGACCTAGCTCTTCAAGTTTCTGGAGGGAGCAACTCCCTCCCGCTCAGAGAGACGAATCCTATACGTTCATAAGGGCAACCGCCAAGCAGCTCCAAGAGGTGGGGACTGGTAGGAGGCAACAACGGATGAAGCACACCAAAAAGGAGGTGATGAAGATGAAGAAGGCACTTACGTGCCCAGCCTGCGGGAGCAGGAGAGTATCCGAGGAGGTCTACGACGGCGGCAACGGCGAGGGTGCACGAATCAAGATTGTCTGGTTGGTGTGCGAGGACTGCAGGAGAGTTACCACAGTCAGCTCGAGAACGCTACCCGTGAAGTGAATCGCCGCTGAAAGCGGCGGTGGCAAACCTTTCAGGGGCAACGCATGGGAGTGGATTGCATTCCGAGGAACAAGAATGTGAAGCCCTTCCACGCGAACTGGACTTGCTGGTACTTCCTCCACCAGACCCTGCTACTGGCCAGGGCCGACACCTCCGAGATGGCCGGAACAAACGATGGAAACTGGGTTTCCGCGAGAACCGCGAGGAAGTGGGCTAGGTGCCTCAGGAGACTGCTCGCGAGGAAGGGTCCCCTCCGCCTCAGGCTGGCGAAGTACCCCGATCCTCACTACTCGAGTGGGTACAACTTTGCCCCAGTGATAGACTTCCAGCGGGCACCTCTTAAGGAGAGGGTACTTGAAAAGCTGAAATGCGGGAGGGAAGTGACCATCCAAGATCAGGTCGATTGGTACGCTGGGAGACATATTCCGCCTGAGCAGGTGGAGCTCGTGGAACTCACAAAGGACCACAAGAAGTTGCTCCTCGAGTTCGCCGACTTCTGCGAGAAATCCAGCGGCTTCGCACAGTGGTGAGGTATGACCAGACCTTGGAGGCCCTTCAAGGCCCTACCGATTCGACTCTTTGGAACGCTGAAAACCAACCCGAGCCCAGAGATCCTGCAGAAACCCCACGGGAGAAGAATAGTCAGGAAAGGAAACTGTCTCGACCCGATTCGGGGCTGTCCATGGGGCAGCAACGGAGGATGCTACAGCATGTGCTACGCGGCGGAGGCAGTGAAGAGGTACCACATTTTGTTTGGGACTCCAGTGCGCCAAATATTAAGAGAAGACCTCCTGAGGAAGAACCTAGCCGAGTGCCCCGAGAGCTGGGTGAGGATAGGGGTGTTCGGTGAGCCGAGTGTGGACTGGGACCTGACCGCCAAGGTTGCTCGGATATGCCACGAGGAGGGAAAAGATACGGTGGTTCTTACCAGGCTTGTAAATCTCCCTAACGAGCGACAACTCGCAGAGCTAGCGGAGGCGAGGGCCCTCCTCAGCTTCACGGTTTGGTCACCAGATGGATCGGACATATTGAAAAAAATCCTCCACACAGCCAAGTGGTACCGAGCACTGGGGGGAAAGGCTGTCGCCAGATTGGTTACCTTCGCTTTCAAGGACTCTTTAGACCGGAAGCGGCAGGAGTACGTCGCACAGGAACTCCTTTCGGAGGGTTTGCCCATCGTGGAACAGCCCGCCCGCCTGCAGAGAACCAACCCTCTCTGGAGGCTGTGCGACCCAGCTGCTTACTCCGGCGGGAGTTACACCAGCCCCTTTGTTTCCCACTGGCTCGAGGCGGGGAGACAGCTGGATGGAGGAGCACTTCTGTGCACAGGACACTGTCTCGATTGCCCTCATAAGTGCGGGTTGTACCCGTAGGAGGTGAGAGAATGGAACCCGTAATCTCCATACCCATCTTCTGCAGGAACATCCGTCTGTTCAACTACTGAGTGGGTGAGCTTTACAGCAAGTGGGGGAACGGAGACGGGGACGATGAGAGGCTAACCAGAGTCAGCTAGGACATCCTACACGAAATCGAGACCGCGGGATACAGAGTGGAAACCACCGACTGGGGCGTCCACAACTCGCTAATCATCACCGAAATCTCCGACGGACAACAGAAATGGGAGAACGAATGGATTACGGAGGAACTGTGGGTGCCTGACATCTATCGCAAGTTCTGGAGTTCCCTGCCAAGTGGAGTACAGAAAGTTTACCATAAGCTCACCAAGGGTATCCACTGGAACAGCATATGCGTCTGCTTGATTCATGACCACTGGGACTTCGAAGGGGAATTGCCCCTTTGACCACGAGGACATCTACGACGAGGACATCAACCACAGCAAGTACATCAGGGAGGCGTTCCTAAGGAACGAAATAGAAATTGACGAGGACTACCTCCAGCCGACCAAGAGCCTTTTTTCCCTAGTGCTGGGTGGCGATATTGAACTGCTGGAGCCCTTGAGCCAAGAGGAGCTTCTGGATTTGAGATCCTACCTTATCCTGAAAAAACTGAAAGGAGGTGATAGACTTTGAATACATATCTCCAAATAGTGGAAATTCCCTCCCTCGGGGCTTATGCCTTGTTTGTTGGGATAGGGAATTTGTGTGTCTGTGATGGCTGGTTCCTAGAGCACGGGGATTTACAAAAGCTGGGAATAGAAGAGCACGGGCTAATCGAAGGAGCGTTATTGGCCGATGGTGTCCTGCTGTTTAAAGACAAGGCCCCGCTCGAGAGGATTGCCGAGCTGATTCGGCAGAAATACCCCAACGGCTTCTGTCTAGGTTGTCTAAAGAAGTCTGCCAAAACCCAGTCCGCTCCTACGAACCCAATCCCCAAAGCAGCGGACGGCGGACAGAGGTCGTGGAGGGAGAACAAGGTGCTGATGAGCGAAGATTTGGCCCTCACCAAGGGAGAAGTGCGGGCAGTTCTGGATGTGATAGACGACTGGGAGAGCCTTGGGCGGCAACCGTACAACAGGGAGCTGTGGCACATTCTCCACACCGCCTACGACAAGCTTCTTAGAGCGATGAACCTATAAGGGGGGTAATCGGAATGGAGATAAAGAGGTATGATATCGTTGAGTGCGAGGGCGAAGAAGCTGTTGTACTAGATGTATGGGAGCCCGCACGAGAGTTCGAGACGGATGAGAAAGTAAGGGGACCTAACAATCCTATGGCTGACAGGACCATACAAGGGTGAAACGGATAACGTGTGGAGCTTCCGCGTTGAACCGACGGGCAAAAGAATGACTAAGGAAAAGCTGAAGAAAATCTGCCCGCACACCGCCACTTAGGAAAGGGCGATGCGCCTACTGCGGAATTTCTCTCGCTCCCGAGATGTTGAAATCGAGATAACCCTCTGAAGTGCCCCATCAGGAGAGAAGGAGGTGATTTGCGGATGGAGATCTACATCCTCAATTGTCCCAATTGCCGAACCGTCTTCGAGGTGACGGAGGAGGAAAAGGGCCTTCCGCCCTTCAACACCGAGTGCCCGAATTGTGGGGGAGACCGTGGGGTCGGAGTTCATCGTGGAGGTACAGAGAGACCACACACACAACTGGCAGAAGGGGTACTACCAGAGATGCGAGGAATGCGATACCGTCGTCGAGGGAGATCTTGATGAGGATGAATATTAGGTGTCCTAAATGCGGGTCCAAGAATTTAGATTTCAGCGGCATCGACGACGAAGCAGCCGGCTACGGGTGCAGGAAATGTCGCACAATGTTTACAATCTGGAGCGAAGAGTACGAGATACTAGGGGAGGAGGATAAAGAAGATGGTTAAGATACGAATCTCGTGCGGCCCCCACAATACCATAGTTGAACCAGAGAAGTATGAGAAGTTCGTGAACGCAATCCTCGACAAGTCGACCTTGCCCGAAGTTGCCGAGAAGTTCGGCTGGAAACTGACTCGAAAAGGGGAGTATGATACCATTCTCGAGGTGCCCGAGGAAGCACTAAGGTGTTGCACCAACTGTGAGTACTACCGCTGGGACGAAGACACGTGTCAACGAAAACATCTGAAAATCAGCGACCCCTACACGAACAGAACCTGCTGGAAACAGGCAACTAGCCCATTGTGACTCTCGTAGTGTCTATTCCCCGTTTTGAAACCCAGAAGGGGGTGGGAAAAATGGAGGAGAAAATTCCTATTTTTAGGTGTCCAAAGCGGGAGGTGAGGCACTTCTACGATCCTCCTCCTAAAGTCATCTTAGGTCGCCCGCAGGGTAGATTATTATTTTTTTTAATCCTTGGGTGGCGTAGCGACGCAAGAGTAGCGAAGGGCAGGAACCCCAACAACCCCCTTGTAAAGCGAAAGAAACCGATTAGCCCTCTTTAAGCCATTTTCGGCGACATAACCCCTTCTTTTCGAGGGGGTTGTCGGGCAACCACCACCCTCCTTTTCAGCCTACCTACCGTCGCGGCAAAACCCGCCCGCAGGAGAGAATCTCCCCCAAATCCTCGCTATAGGACACAGGTTTCGGGAGGGGTAGGGTGGTTTAGGGAGATACAGCCCCCATCCGAAAAGCCTGCAAGCCGTCGGGGAAGCGAACAGGGGTCACCTCGGGAAGCGACGAGGCCCAACGGGTATCAGGAAAAGGGTAGTCAGAGGGATATAACCCCCTCTAGAAAAACCCACAAGCGGACTTTCTGGGCGGGAACAGGGCAACCTTCCGAGAGGGGGCACCGACAACCAGTCGGAGGCTTCCGGCGGGGCCAGAGGGGATTTGAACCCTCTCAACCTAATCTTTCACGGACAGAGGTACGAGGGTTAGAGGGTAGAAACCCGATGGCTACAGGAAGGTTAACAGAGATTCGCCACCTTTTCTCCTTATATTCAATCAACGAAACAACAAGATGGCACTAAAATCCTTCTGTCCTCTTTCTGGGGGAGAATGCCATGACCTATGTCCTTTCCGGAAGAGTGGGGAGTGTCAGCTAGCAAAAGCGGTAACCTTGCTTGCAGCCAAGCTAGAACGGGAGGAACAGCACTGGAGGGAAGAGAAATATCCTAAGAGACTCCCTAGGCTCTAACACTTTTTCCCCTTCTCAAGTCGGAGGTTCAGAGCTCTGCTTCTCGACCAGATGCCTGACGGGATCCACAATCAGGCTGTCCACCCGAGCGTGGAAGGCCTCGGGAGAGAGGAAGTACCTGATTTCTCCCATGACCTTCTGGGAGTGCAGCAGGTACCACCTTCGAAGAATGGTCAGATAGTACTCCAGCGTCTTCTTGTTCAGGCCGGTCTCCTGCTGGAGCTCCTCGAAGGTCCTCGAGGCGCCGCCCTGGAAGCAGCGGAGGATGCGGAGAACCTGGTCGGGGGCCTTGTGGGCCAGGAGCTTGGCGGTGTCCTCGAGAGCCATCAAAGGTTACCTCTTCCAACTTAAATAACTTTAGGCTACTTCCGCAAACGGCCCTTTTTTGATTCCGAGGCGGTTTCTCGGCCGTTTGGGGGGGATCCATCGCCGTATCCTAAGGTTATCTTAGGGTAGGGAGAGGTATAGGGTTGGCGGGACAGGGGTAGAAGGGGGCACCCTGGCAAAGACCTGAGATAACTTTAGGGGGGAATAGGGGCGGAACCTATCAAGAGTATCAATAGGTCGGGCGGCTGAAAAAATCGGGGCATATATGATGGATAGACAAGCCAAGATTGAGGAGTTCCTAAGAGAGACCAAGGAGGAACGCGAAACGCAGCCCAGGGAAATCTCCCACATCCACATACCCATTTACAGCGATGGGTTCGTGGTCTGCCTAGGGTGCGGGCTTGCCCTCGACAGGATCTTCGCCTTCCCGCAGGCGGCAGGCCGACGGAGGAGGCTCGAGATGGAGCTCGCAGAGAGGGAGTCGGAGGATATGTTGGCCCACAACGGAATGAGAATCCTAGAGGACGTGCTACCCGAGCTGGAATATAAGACAAGGAGGTGAGCGCCTTCCGTGGAGCCCCAAACCAATCCGTGGGAAAAAGAGAGCACCAAAATCAAAATCGAAATCGTGAAGCTGACCTACCCCGACTTTAGGGATCTCCTCCTCGAGTTCTACAACCCCCAAGCGAGGTCTCTCCCCAAGAGCATATCGGAACTCATCGTGTGGGGATACCTACAGAAACAGGGATTCAAGGCTCTGAAACTGATATGGAGCCGGGAGAACGAGCACACATTCATGGGAGTATATCACACGTATTTTCCTGAGATGCGGGCGAGACTCCCAGATGGTCGATGGGCGGTGGTAATCAGCCATGATCACTACCTGAGAATTGAAGAGAACAGAGGGACACCACTGCTGAACCTCGACGATGAAGAGAACTGGCGGAAATGGAGGGAACTCTTTAGGACGAAGCAACTGGTACCCGTCCGAGGAACCCCCGACTTTATAGCGTATAGGAGTCCAACCGACTTCATCTTCGCCGAGGCAAAATCCGAGGAGGACACCGTAAGGCTCCAGCAACTGAAGTGGATCGCCAAGCATCCCTCGTTCAGGGTAGTGTTCTTTGTCGTCGAGGCCAGGTGGAGGTGGCTCCACAGGTTCGCGGAGGAGATCGGGGAGAAAGACATTAGAATCTTACCTGGAGCTGGCAGCGAAAAAATTTTATTTCTTACCATAAATCTGAATCAATTATGGTAAGTCCGCAAGGCTTCCCAATCTATCAATCACTCACTCAACGAAATACTTAAATACTCAAAAAAACATAGATTGTTTGATGGTGCGAACACTCAACGTGGTGCTGGACGACGCGGACTTCAAGAGGCTGGAGAGGCTGAAGAAGGACATGACCTGGAGGGAGCTGCTGAGGGAGATAGCGGGGGCCTACGAGATCCTAGAGGAGCTGGGGATACCGACCAAGGTGCTGGCGACCAAGCCGGAGTGGGAGAGCTTAGGTGTGAGAGAAGAGGAAGTGAAAAAAGCAATCGAAGAGACGCTCGCGGGGCTCGGGCTGAGGGTGGAGAAGGAGGCTGAGGCGATTCTGAGGATAATTGGAAATACGGCATCAATTGTGAGGAAGCCCGAGAGGGTCGAACATTGAAGTGGCTCAGACAGCACTTCAAGTTGTTTGGTATTCCCTCTTTTGCCCCCAAAGAACCAGCGATAAACACCATCCCCCTTTCGATGATAGGCTACACCATGGGGTGCCGTTGCCCGACCTGCCGCAACCAAATCAAGGCAATCTTCGCACCTGGTCAGCTCCAATCCCTTTCGGAACCGAATAAATCCCCCCATATCGTCACCGTAACCCCTGGAGGATTCGGCTTGGTTTGCCCTAAAAAAATCCAAACAGATGTCGACGAGAGGGGGCTAAGAATAGAGGTAGGCGAAAAAGGACCTCCTCTCTCAGAGTACAGCTTCGCCACGACCTGCCCCTTCTGCAATAAGCATGTAGAGCTAGTGCTCAAGCCCGAGCAGAGAACCCAATTTGGTGAGTCTCCCCACCTGCTTTTGACGAGCCCAGAAGGCCTCCTTTTCGCGTGCCTCGAGGAAATCACAAGAACCGCCAAGGAACGCGGGAGAAAGCTCAGCCCAGAAGAGGTCAGAGAACTGGGAGAAAAGCTTTCAAGGGTGATAGGGAAAGAATGAAATACCTCTTCAAGATAGGGGAGCACGAGGTCGAGGTGGAAAAGGGGCTGTTCGGGTTCGGGCGGATAACGGTGCTCGTGGACGGGAGGGAGAAGCTGAGGGAGAGACTACTGTTCCGCCCCATAAGGTTCAAGGTGGGGCCCCGCACCGTCGAGCTGAGGCCAGTAAGACCGTTCGGGAGGGTGCGCTGCCTCGTGGATGGGGAGAGAGTGAGAGGGAGAGCTTTCCCTAGTGCTCGTGACGTGATTTACTCCTTGGTGTTCCTCATCCTGATTGCCTGCTTTTTCTCCGCCTTCGCAGGCTACATGTTCGCGTGTTCCGAGTACTCGGATACATTTGCGGACCTAGCGGATAACTGGGCGAACACCCTCGCTCCCTTCACGAACACAGGTGACTTAAGAGCCCAAGCCGCAAGTCTAAGATCTGCGGCAAGGGAGGCGCACGACTACGGTGTTTACTCGCTGAGTTTCGTCCTCCTTCTTATCGTCGTAGCAATCGTATACCAAGCCTACACCTTCAGGGAAACGGTAGAGTAGCGATAAATATATCCGCCGAAAATCCTCCACGTCCCAGAATTCTTACCCCCTCGCGACCAATCGAAAGGATAAATCTATCTTTTAATTCGAGCCACGAGCTCCATACCATCCCGCTTCCCAAGGCTTGCCACCACAAGCTCTGGAGGAACCGACGGACCTCGAAAGACGACAACTCAAAAGAAAACCAGAAATCACTATATCGAAGCCTCCCGACCCGCGGCCGCCGAATCGTTTAGGCCTGAGCGGATGCCTGCTGGGCGGGCTGGGTTGCAGGTTGGGTTGCGGGCACCTGCTGGGGAGATTCCCCGGCGGGTTTCTCAGCCTTTTTCTTGGCCTTCTTCTTGGCGGGCATCAGGATTTGAGACCGAGAGCGTAAAAGATTTTCCAGCCTTCTTGATTCCTCCGTCGAATTAGAAGCTCACTCCTGAACTCCATATCCAAGTGTATTCATAAGGGAAAACAACAGCCTCTTGAACTCCGCGGGCACGCGTAGGGAGCGGTAGTCCACCCCCATCCAGAGGGAGACAATCTCTTCATAGGCTCTTAAGGCATTTCTGAACGAGTTCAGCTTCAGAGCCAGTTTCTTTCCTTCATCGAGATAATCTGGCAACGGTCTGTGAGGGTAGAATACGCGGAACTGAGCCTCCGTTGTCGCGTAATCCAAGAGTAGCATTCTTCTCACATGTTCTCCCAGCAAATCAATAGGAATTAGACGAGAGAGAATTCGTCTCGTGGGAAGAACCGAAGCGATATCGTAAGAGATAAAGAGAGGGGAGAACTCCCCGTAGCGTCTCTCAAAGCGGTGAAAGGGCTCACCGAATCCCTTTTCCTCTATGATGCATTCACAGATAAAATCTCTAATCCTCTCCTCAAAATCGGCGAGAATAATCAAGGTTTGGGAAGCCGTACACGGAATCTCGTTGATGTAGAGGCAGCCAGTCACATCTAGTCTAGAGGATAACCGAGCGAAGCCGGGAACCTGATCCTGAACCGAGGGAATTATGAAAAAGGGAAATCCGTCCAAGAGTTGCCGATGATGTGCAAGCTCGTGTGGGAGAGCCAAACCTAGCTCACTTTCCCTCGCCTCGGGGGTGACAATCACCACACAGTTCCTCTTGTTGGAAAGATCCGGACAGTAGTAGATGTCGGTGTACCGGACTAAAAAAGGGTCTCCCTCTCCCGGCCTGAGAACCCTTGCTCTGAAGTCAAACTTCCTTTGAAGTTCCTCTGCCTGCGGAACCTGAAGTTCCTCCGTGCCCCTCGCGTAGGCTTCAAGTTCTTCGTCCGGTAGGCCGTAGCCGGCAATGTGTCTCATAGCCATGGTCATCCTTTTAAAAAATCCCTCCATTAGCCCGTGCGGTACTGGGGAAGAAGGAAATAGACGTACTTCCCCCTCGAGGATCCCCTCGGTAGCCTCTTCCTCTTGACAACCCCCGCCAGCTCCGCCCTAGAGAGGGCATCCTCAACGGTAGCCAAATCCACACCCGTCTCCTTCGCAATCTCCATCGCGGTCATCCTCTCCCCGCCTCTCAACCTCTCAATCGCCCTCCTCCTTTGCTCATCGAAGCCATACAGCCTGAAGAACTCCTCAAGCCTCCCGCTCAAGGCCCAGCATCCCCCCCAGCCTTTTCGCCACAATCTCCGACGGGAGCTCGGGGGAGAGGGTGACCAGCCAAGCCACCCCCTTTCCCCTCCCCCTCCCTCTGACGTCGGTTTTGATCAATCCCCTCTCCTCCAGCTCGTAGAACATCCTCCTCATGTGCCTCAGGCTGTACGCCATCCCCACCTGCTTCATGTTCTTGGATACCTCCGCGAAGATTTCCCCCTCCGTCCTCCCCTCGTTTTTGGCAATGGTGTAGAGCATGACCTGGTAGGGTGGCTCGAGCTCCATGATGGGAGCAACCACCCTGTTCACCTTTACCCTGTTGTTCGCCTCCACTATGTCCTCGCGGTCTATCCTGCTTTTCCCCTTGGAGCCTGCGAGCTCCGCGGCGGTGGCGAGGAGCTGGATGGCGTATCTGGCGTCCCCCTTGGCCTCCTGGACCGCTATGGCCGCACAGAGGTTGAGCTCCTCCCCAGAAATCGCGTTGGGGGCCAGCGCCTTCTTGGCCCTGTCGGCGAGGATGTCCGCCAGCTCGGGGGCGGTGTAGGGTGGAAAGTGGATGAAGCGAGGGGCGGAGAGCCTGGACCTTATCCTGAGATCCCGGATCATCTCGAGGAGCCCCCCTTTGTTGGAAATCAATATGACGCACGTGTTTTCGCGACTGGTGAGGTAGTAGAGCAACTCCGATTCCGGCTCGAGGGCGAGGGACTTGTCCACCTCGTCAAGGACGGCAATGAGGATCCTGGCTCCCACGTGGCTGGAGAACCAGTCCCAAGCGTCTCCGAAATCCATCCCCCTCCTCGGCACCCTGCAGCCTACGGAGGAGGCGAGGGAAGCGAGGTTCCTGTAGGAGTGCCTAGAGACCACGGCGTAAGCCACAACCACCCTAGTCGGATCCGCCATGCGCTTGAAGTTCTCGAGGAGCCACTTGATTACGGCCGTCTTCCCGCTTCCCGCCGGCCCCTCCAGCAACATGTGGGGCGGTGTGGCCCCCCTCAGTGCCTCGCTCAGGTAGCCTCCAATCTGCTTTGCCTGTTCCTCCCTGTGGGGAAGCTTGTTGGGAAGGTATGTTTCGGTCAACACCGCCCTATTGGTTATGATTCCTCCTGGCTTGGCAAAAAATTCTTCGGGTTTCCACCCCATCGATACGCTTACAACTTACTATTTAAGTGTTTCGATGTAATTACGAGAAGAACCCGCCTAAAATTGGCCCCGCGTCCCTTTTTTAACGATTTCTATCAGTCATATAGTAAATGGTAAATTGTAATTCATGTCTCTACAATTCTGGAAATGGGCTTTTTACGCCGTATTTGGGGGGTTTTTTACATCCCTCTAAGAGGGGAGAGATATAATAGGTGGTCAGATGAATTACAATTTTTCAAGTGTAGATGACCACTTGAAACTCCCTGTTGAGAAGTAAAATTCCTAGAAGGAACAAAAAAAGGCATATAATTGCCGTTTTTTTCAAAAAATCGAAGCAGTTTTTTAAATATTTTAAAATCAACGACCAAATTCCGGGGATTTTTAGCGATTTTTTTGAAAAAATAAGCTAAATTTTTGCTCCTTTTTTGGGTTTTTTAGAGGCGTTACAATTAACCATTTACTTGGAATTAAGTATTTAACCGAGAAGGTCAAAGTATGGGATGGAGGAAAAAGTGTGTGAATCTCCCACTAGGAGGGCAGACGGGCATACATCTGACCACCTCCTCTCTAACCAAGGGATTAGGATTCTCTCCACCTTGGAGGGGGTTGTGGAGAAATACCAGAGAGAGGTGGAAAAGGAGGAGACTATCCGGCAACTGGACGAGGTTCTGAGGAAGCTGGTGGAGCTGGGTTGGGTAGAGGAGGAGCTGGCCATAGAGTTCTCCGGGGAAGCACCAGTGAGCTACCCGAAGGTCGCATCCAAGTACGCCCTGAAGCAAATCTCGGAGTGGGCTGGGGCAGAGATACGGCTGGTTGTGGGGGTTCTCCCCAGCAACGAGGGTCTGCACCCGGCTGATGGTTCCGTGGCGGAGAGGCTAAGGAAGCTCGGGTTCGTGGTAGGGAGAGAGGAGGACGGGACGCTGGTCGGGCGGAGGGGTCTAGTGGTAAACGGGAAGGTCGGGGCCTGGCTGGAGGCCAGGAGCACCTAGATGGGCGGGATATCGGCGGAGCTCAGGGACTCCCTTTCCACCTTCCTACGCTCAGCCGGGGAGGTGGTGGAGTTCTCAGATCTCCTGAAGCACAACATGGAGCTTGGAAGGCTCCTCCTAGAGTCCCCCGACGACTTCTTCAGGGCAGTCTCGGAGATCAGGAACGGAACGGGGTTGAAGGTAAGGAACCTCCCGCAGACGCTCACACCCAAGCAAATCCGAGCGGAGCATGTGGGGAAGCTCATTCAGGTGGAGGGAATCGTGACCAGAGCGACGGAGATAAGGCCGGAGATCTCCGTTGCGGCTTACAGATGCAAGTGGTGCGGGCACGTGCAGATGATACCTCAGGATGGGTACGAGTTGGTCCCACCCGTCTGGTGCGAGAACCCCAATTGCACCAGGAGGAGTGGCCCCTTCTCCCTAGAGGAGGGGCTGAGCGAGTGGAGCGACTGGCAGGGCATAAGGATACAGGAGAGGCCGGAGAGACTGAGGGGAGGGGAGATGCCCTCCCAGCTGGACGCGGTGGCCAGGGGAGACCTATGCGGGAGGGTTGTCCCCGGTGACCACGTGATGCTTGTCGGGATCCTCGACGTGGTCAGGAAGAACGGGAAGGAGAGGGTCTTCAAGCCCGTGCTCAGGCTGAACTATATAGAAACCCTGTCCAAGGGGTCGGAGGAGCTTGAGCTCAGCAAGGAGGACGTGGAGTGGGTTGAGAGGAGAATCAGAGAGCCGGACTATCAGGAGAAGCTGGTGAGGTCCATCGCCCCCGAGATACACGGGTACGAGGCGGTCAAGGAGGCCATACTGCTCCAGCTATTTGGCTCGGACCCCGTGGTGCTGGAGGACGGGACCAGGCTCAGGGGGGACATCCACATCCTCTTGATCGGGGATCCCTCGACCTCCAAGTCGACCCTGCTGGAATGGGCGGCAAGGGTCGGGTTCAGGGGGATATACGTGTCCGGGAAGAAGTCGACGGGCGTTGGACTGACGGCCTCTGCGGTGAAGGATGAGCTCACGGGTGCCTGGACGCTGGAGGCGGGGGCTGTGGTTCTGGCGGACGGAGGTCTGGTGGCTGCGGATGAGTTCGAGAAGATCGCTCCCGAGGACAGGGCGGCACTTCTTCAGGCCATGGAGCAGCAGAAGGTTTCGGTGGCGAAGGCGGGGATTGTGGCGACGCTGAACGCCAGAACCTCCATCCTAGCGGCGGCTAACCCGAAGGGGGGACGCTGGGACCCGCAGAGGAACCTCGTGGAGCAGATCGCCTTGGAACCGCCCCTCCTCTCCAGGTTCGACCTGATATTCATACTCAGGGACGTGCCAGACGCACGCAGGGATGAGGCCATAGCGAACCACATACTGTCGGTCAGGGCGGGCAGGAGGGTGGAGGCACCCTATACCCCCGAGCAACTGCGGAAGATAGTGTGCTACCTCAGGAGGAAGGTTCACCCCAAGCTGCCCGAGGAGCAGGCCAAGAGGATATCTGAGTTCTACGTTAGGTGGAGGAGGAGCACGGGGGAGGACACCCCGGCAGTCACCCCGAGGCAGCTAGAGTCCCTCATCCGTCTATCGCTAGCATCCGCGAGGATGAGGGGCTCCCCGGTCGTGGAGAAGCAGGACATACAGAGGGCTGTGAGGCTAATCTCCATGTTCTTGGCGGAGGCGGGGATAGACGTGAACACGGGGAAGGTGGATATAGACGTGATCCTGACGGGAAAGCCGAAGAGCGTCAGGGGCAGGCTGCAGGTGCTGGCGGAGCTGGTGAGGGAGATCGAGCAGGAGGAGGGTGAGGTGGAGGTGAGGAAGCTGGTGGAGAGGGCGGAGCAGGTGGGGATACCGAGGGAGAACGTGTACGCGTTTGTGGATGAGGAGCTGAACAGGGGCTTCCTATACGAAGTCGGGGAAGGGGTGGTGAAGAGGGTGGTGAAATGAGGGACGAGGAGCTGGAGAAGAGGATCCTGGAGGCCCTCCTGAGCAGGAGGGTGGGGGTAAAGGCCGGGACGCTGGCGAAGCTTGTGGAGGGGAGGCACGTGAGATCCAGGAGGCTACCCAGAGGGGAGGTGATAAGGGTGGGGAAGTGCCTAAGCAGGTGGGAGAGGGAAGGCATACTCGTAAGGAGGAACGGGAGGTGGGATATCAATCCCGAGGGACTGGCTGAGTTCATCGTGAGCTCTTCCACCAGTAGAGTGAGCAACATGAGCAGGGGTGAGCTTTTTGACCGAATCCGCAAAGGGGGAGCGGGATCTCTTGCGTTGCCATCTCCGCCCACCACGTCCCTGCCTCGGCTTGCAGGGTGCCCCGCCCCCCCGCGGAAAGTCTAGGGGAGGGAGGATAAATGCCTGAAGAGGATGGGTATCCGAGGTGCCCGAGGTGTGGAGGCCCGTGTTCGGTTGCGAGCTGGGAGGAGCTGGATCTCGTGATGTTTGTGGGCCAGTGCTTCAGATGCGGTTTCTTGGGTAAGAGCGTTCAGAGGAGGGAGGAATGGGAAAGCTTTCTGGAACAGACATTCGGAGGAATCCCCCCGAGGTTCACTCCTGAGGAGGAGACGAAAATCCTCAGGAGGCTTCCCCCCCGATTCCTTACCATAATTATTTATGCTTTATGGTAAGAAGTTTGGAAGATGGAGGAGCTGAGAAGGGTTGTCGAGGAGATGCAGCGGGCTAGGGACGAGGGGAATTGGAGCCGCGTGCTGGCGATATTTGAGGCAAACAGGGCGAAGGTGGATCAGGCGAGCTGGATCCTAGCGAAGATCGACGAAATCGCACGGGAGGCACGGGAAAGGAAATCAGAGAAAGGCGGAGCTAGGGGGCCACACGGGGGGACGCTGGTGGTGAAGTACATAAACTGCAGGAAGAGGTGCAGGGGCTGTCCCCACGGTCCCTACCTTTATGAAGAGGTGTGGACGGGGACTAGAAGGAAGTGGTATTACCTAGGAAAGGTGCCGAAGGAGGGGGGCAGGGGATAATGTTGCCAGAGACCCACAGGCGGATAACGGCGGAGGCCTGCAAGCACCTGCCAGAGGAAATCCGCAAAACTCTGGTCGGGCTGGCCTGCTCCCCAGACTCCTTTCCAGACACCTGGACCGACTTCGAGAGGAGGCCGGATGGAACCGTGGACATAGTGGACAGGGTGGTGAGTCACCACAGGACGCCAATCACCATATTCAGGAAGTACCTGAAGCAGGCGAGGAGGTTTTGGCTGAAGAACGAAGAGGGGCTGAACTGGAGGAGGAACCCAGATCCTAGGAGGCTCTTGAAGGATCCGGGATACAGGGCACTGGTAGCACTGGCTAGGCTCATGCACTACATACAGGACAACCTCACGCCGGGGGGGGACGATAGGGTCTGCGGGAAGATAAGGCCAAAGCTCAGGGAGGACTACCCGAAGCCTAAGGGGTGGGAGGAGACATGGAAGCTGGTCTGGCCCCCCAGGAAACAGGAGTTCGCCGACGATGCTGTGCAGGAGGCGACAGCCATCTGTGCAGGGGTGGCGGAATCTGTGCTCTCACCACCAGACGCCCCTGAGGAGCTGAACCTTGCGGCCAACAGAGCCTGGAGGCGCGTGAGGGCTCTCTCCCCCATCCTGCTAATCCTATTCGTTCTACCCATCGCGATGTGGTGGGGGCACCCTGTCAGGTACTGGTTCGGACTGCTCGGAATTCCAGCGTCCATCCTCGCGGCAATCGTGGGGCTGGGAGGGATAAATTGGAGCCTGAGGGCTGCTAGGGGCTGCGGTTCCCTCTTGGTGCTCCTGCTAGTCTCCGCAATCCTCCTCCTAATAGCAGGAACCCTTAATCTCGGCACATTCGGCACCCCCTATCTAGTCGCGATGGCGGGCACCATCGGAGCCCTTGCTTGGTCGGGTGTCTGGAGCAGGGTGGGCACCGAGCTGGGCTGGTTCAGGTACAGACCCACACAACTCAGCCAACTCACATCTTCGCTCATGGTGGAAAGCGCATGTCAGAGGTGAGAACGGTCAGGAGGGGGAACACCTGGCACTTCTATCGAGGGGGTAGGGAAGTAGCCCGCTACAGAATCCGCCCAGATACCGTCTGCCGAGGGGAGAGAGAAGCTGTAGTATATGCTCCCCAAGCGAAGATGCTCGGAATCCCAGTAGGCGTGTGCCTCGGTGCGGGGCTCAGGAGGGACGAGAAAGGTATCAGGACCTTTCTCGAGTGCTTCCTGTCGAGGAGCCTCGCGAAGACGGTAGTCGCGTACGCCAAGGAGGACCTGCTGGGAGGTGAAAACGGTGGGTCGTCTTGAGCGAACTTTCGCGGCGGAAATCAAGAGGTCCTTTGAGGGCTTGGGGTTCTACTGCAAGATACCCGACGTGCCCATCTTCAACGATTCGCCTCTTCGGTTCGGCGGCCCGGTCAAGCCCTTCGACGCCTTCGCCTTGGTGAAGGGGCGGGCGCTGGCGCTGGAGTACAAGGCCGTCCGAGGCAGGAAATCGCTACCCTTCGGCGTGCTGACGGAGGGGCAGGAGAAGGGGCTACTGGAGTTCGAGAAGGCCGGGGGGAAATCCTTCGTACTCCTCTGCTACAGGGGCAGAAGGAAGGGGGAGATGAGGGCATTCGCAATCCCAATCCAGAGGTGGATACAGCTCAGGGCCCAGCTGGATCGGAATTCCCTCCCATACGGGTTCTGGGGTCAGGGAGGGGTAATCGAGCTACCGAGACTCTCCAAGGGGAGGTGGGATGTCAGAAGACTCCTCCGGACGTGAGTGGAGAGTGAGCAACGTGAGTAGCATGAGCACACTGAAAGGGCGGTTGGATTCGCAGAATTCGGCCTACAATGCCTTCGTGTGAAGGTATGCTAGATATCGGGACCAAGAAAGAAGGTGTGGCCTGCCCGCTTCCCGCGGTCAGTAAGGCTAAGGTCAACAGGGTAAGAATCGGAACCTTTCAGAGAAACCTAGGGCTGGTCGCACCAGTGCTCATCTTTCTCTCCTTCGCCCCTGTGCTAATCTGGCGGGGCCACCAGACCTGGTTCCTCGGGCTGGGCGTGCCCGCGTCCCTGCTCGCAGCCGTCTCGGCAATTCTAGGCGACCCGAGGCTGGCTTTCCTCTGCTCCTGCTTGGTCGGCCTTCAGGGGGCATCGGCACAGATCCTGCTCGTCGCGAGAGCCCTCAGAGCGGACAACCTCTTCGTCGCCCTCACCTACGTCATCGCCTGCGCGGAACGCGGCGGGGGCGGGGATAATCCTGAGCGTGGGGGAGATGGCAAAGCGAAAGGCTCAGAAACTCCGTGTGCGGGGAGCAAAGCAAAATGAGTAGCGTGAGCTGGGTTGAAACCGAGAGGGAGCTGGTGGAGAAGGCAGCATCCGAGCTCGGCATCCCAGACCACATCAAAGAGTACGCCCTCTCGCTCAATCCCTGTTCTCTCAGGGGGCGCACAGCCAGGGAGAGGGCAGCGGGGAAGCTCCTCTATGCCTGCAGGAAGCACGGTTTTGCCGTGCTGGTGGATGAGCTGGCGTGCTTACAGCTGAGCGTGAAAAGCATTGAAAGGGCGTTTAAAGCAATCCAGAGGGAACTGGGGAAGGTTCCTCCGTTCAGTGCGGAGGCATACATCCCAAGGCTGGCCAAAAAGCTAGGCTACCCAGAGGAATGCGAGGCAAAAGCGAGGGAAATCCTCCAGAAAATCGGCCGCACCACCTGCAAACCCTCTGTGGCAGCAGTAATTGCTCTCTACACCGCCGGAAACCTACACGGAATCCGGAGGCCAGTAGCGGAAATCGTGAAAGCAAGATACTGCTCTTTCCAGACTTTCTACTATTGGACCAGAGAATTTTCCAAGAGATTGAAAGCCTGCCTAGAAAAGGAGAGGGGGGAGAAGCTACCAAGCCACATCTGGTGCGTTGTGGGGAAGAGGCAAGTCCCGTACTTCCCGACCAACCCTCCAGAAATGTGTATCAAGGGCTTCATGTACAAACCGTGCAGGCACTTCCGGCTCACCCCCGACCACTGGATGTGGTACTGCGGTACGCCGAGGAGGGTGACCAGGGATGATTGAGAACAACCCCCTCGTCCGCTGGCACCTCCTAGAGAAGAGGGAGTACCAGCTAAGGGCGGCGGAGACCGCCTCCAAGAAGAACACGCTAATATGTATGCCGACCGCTCTGGGGAAGACTGTGATTGCAATCCTCGCCACGGCGGAGGTGCTCTCCAAGCACTGGGATAAGAAGGTGCTCGTGATGGCTCCCACCCGTCCGCTAATCGCCCAACACAGAGAAACCTTCCTGAGGCTCCTGAGGGTGAAACCGGAGGACACGAGGCTTCTGACTGGGGAGCTGGAGCCGGCGGTGAGGATGAGGGAGTGGGGCCTGCCGAACATAAGGATCTACTTCGCCACACCGCAAACATGCTGGTTCGATCATGAGAGAGGGCTGCGCTTCTCGGATTTCGCTCTGATGGTTGCGGACGAATGTCACCGCTCTCGTGCCCGCTACGCGTACAGCAGAATCGCGAAGGCATACGTTGAAGAGTGTCCGTACCCGCTGATTCTTGGGCTTACTGCGAGCCCGGGTGCATCCGAGGAGAGAATCAGGCAGGTTTGCGAGATGCTACACATCGAGGAGATTATCGCGAGGACGGAGGAGGACGAGGATGTGAGGCCCTACGTCCACCCTGTCAGAGTGGAGTGGAGGGAGGTGGAAATCCCGAGGGAGTACGCGGAGGTCTCCAAGAGGCTCAGGGAGATGGAGCTGGAGAGGATAGAGGAGCTGAGGACAAGGGGTCTGGTGCCGAAGCCGGCCAAAGCGGTGAGCAGGAAGGACTTGGTATCGCTCCAGGAGGAGCTGGAGGGCAAGGTGCAGGCGGACGAGTCCCTATGGCCCTTCCTGATGAAGACGACCGAGGCCATCCAGCTGAGCCAGCTGAGGGAGCTGCTGGAGAGCCAAGGGAAGCACACCTTCTTGGCGAGGCTGGACAGGATGCTGGCGGAGGGGAAGAGGAGCCAGCTAACTGTTTGGAGAACCCTCCAAGAGGAAGGAATCGCGAAAAGAGTGGAGGAGTTACCGGATCACCCCAAGCTCAGAATCCTAGCGGAAATCCTGAGGAGCGAGCTCTTCTTCAGGCCGAGCTCCCGGATTCTCGTTTTCAACCACTACAGGGACAGCATAGAGCACACGGTGGAGGTGCTGAACTCGCTGGGAGTCAAGGCGGAGAGATTCGTGGGGCAGGCGGATAAGGAGGGGAGCGAGGGGATGAGCCAGGAGGAGCAGATGGGGGCCATCGAGAGGCTGAGGAGGGGAGAAATCCAGGCACTGGTGATGAGCCAAGTGGGTGAGGAGGGGCTGGACATTCCGGAGGCGGACCTAGTGGTATTCTATGAGCCTGTTCCCAGCGAGATAAGGTTCATCCAGCGGAAGGGGAGGACGGGAAGGGTCAGGGCCGGAAGGGTGGTGATCCTGGTGGCGAGGGGGACAGTGGACGAGGCGTACAGGTGGTCCTCTATCAAAAGGGTATCCAGGATGAGGAGGTTGGTGGAGAGGCTGAACGCGGAACTCCCCCAGCTGAGCAGGGGTCTGGAGCCCCCATCATGCCCAGTTGATCTTTCAGACTTGGCCTGGGAGAACGAGAGCGGGGAGGAAAGCGATGTGAGCATCGTGAGCATTAAGGAGCAGGTGACGAAGGTGAGGGAGGAGTATCGGAAGGAGGTGAAGGAGAACATGAGAAGGGTGTATGAGGAGGTGCTGTTTGCGGGGCCGGAGGGGATTCTCTTGGGCGATATCGCGTCGAACCTAGGAATCGGAGTGGACGAGGCCGAGAGGGCAGTTTCGGAGCTCGCCTCGGCTGGGGCTGTGGTGAGGAGAGGGGAAACGGTGCTGCCCGCGGGCCTGAACGGGAGGGGGAGCGTGAGGGATTTCGAGGTGGTGAGGGTCTTCGAGGGAGGAGCGACGCTGAGGGTGGACGGGAAGTGGCTTGCGGCTCTCTACCCTTCCGACTTCAGCGGTCCTACCTGGATCCTGAAGAGGGGAACAGTCTTCAGGGCCAAGGCCGAGCTCTTCCATCTAGATGGCAGGCTACACGCTAGGGTGTTCTCAGTTGTGCAGCTCCTCTCCAAAGGAAGGTAAGATAAAATGCTCGCCAGGACGCACGAGGCGATAACGGAGGCGGTCTCGAGGGGGCTGGGAATCTACTCCCCAACCCTTGTGGAAGCATCTGCCGAACTGGACAGGATTCCAGACTACCAGGCCCAGCCCTACCTCACCAGGACTGGTAAGCTGAGGGTGAGGGAGGTAAGGGTCAGGCACCACGGGCCTGATGAAGTCCTTAGCGGTCAAGGCCAGGCACCTCTTCCTCTCCTCCCTCAGGGCGAAGCCGGAGTCGGAGGCGGGGTTCCTGATGAGGCTCCTAGGCAGGACGAGGGAGGGGCTGGGGAGGAAGGGCGGGGGGACGAGGTG